>Ga0102832_1002560_pt1 | contig 10865 bp, 7 predicted proteins | sample EBPBio282013_DNA_FD_88942 | JGI IMG/M metagenome (GOLD analysis project Ga0102832, IMG submission 88942) | Wastewater treatment Type I Accumulibacter community from EBPR Bioreactor in Madison, WI, USA - Reactor 2_5/28/2013_ DNA (Illumina Assembly) | ecosystem: Engineered > Bioreactor > EBPR >... | reverse complement strand
AGGACAGATTGAAACGCTTAATTTTTACTTCAAAGAAAAGGATGGCGAGTACAAGAAGGCAAGCGTTGATAGAAAAGGGTTTGAAGAGTTTGAAAAAAGATGTTCAGTGTTTGATTTCTTCAAATCTCAAAGCAAACTCGGATGATTCAATAATTGTATTGTCTGTATCTTTTATTATTGTTTGAATTTTTAAGTTAACTTTATAGGCTTTAGTTGATTTATTAAAACAAATTCAAAAATAATTCAAAATTTATACAAAATCATTATCAAAACAAAAAATTTAAAAAACTTCAAATATATTGCTTTCCAGCAAGATATTTTTGAAGACTGTAAAATTGGTACAACCCAGCGGCCAATATAATGGCAATCTCTGCGATAGAAATGTACACCAATCTGGTATTAATTTGTGTAGTTTGGACAAACACTTCAGACTGTGTTTATTTTCTAACTTTTTGCAAATCAGTAAACTTTTGTGTTACTGCGAACAATCTTTGAGCATCTTCAAAAGCTTTCTTGAAGTCACCTGACTTTAATAAATTGGCAGGCACCTTGATGTCAGAATGTTAAATATTAAACAAGTTCTCAGCCGTATACTGGATGATTACTCTCCCAAATTCTCGCTATGACTTTATTCTGAAACATATTTCATAAATGATATCTTTTTTTATATATAAATAAAGTACTTGCAGTCAACGATAATTATCTTTTGTACACACCGGATTGTAATCGTTCAGCTACCTCTTCATTCGTCTAGGTATTTTTGATAAATATTTCATAATTTTCTTCAGGCTGCCTGTCGGGAAGTTATGGCATCCTCGCTGTGATCTTTACTGACTCGCTTTAACCTACTGTGTATACGATCATGCATTTTAATTCATGACGACGAAGGGGTATGCCAATGGATGATGATAGTGAAAGTAATGTAATTATAAGCAGGATTTATTTCGTAGTGATTTTCATTGTTTTTTAATGTGTTTAGAGATATTTTTATGTTAGATTCTTCATAATAAGTAAATTTTTGTGATTTTATAAAGTTTTTTTAAACATGAATTTATTAATTTTATACAAATTTACTTTATTAAGTAAGAGGATTAATAATAAATCATTCAGAGTTTGAAAAAAAAGAATGAGAGAATTTTATTGAACAAATTTTATATGAAGATCATTTGTACTTGAATTCAATTCTTTTCTTGAGCACTTGCTGAGAATACTCGGGATATTCTTGATTGGCATTTCAAGTTGCTGAAACATGTGGAATCAGTGACTCCATAATTTTTGATAGTTTGATCGAAACAAGTGTTTCTGTACAAATCGAAACCAGTTTTGCATTGGATACAGTTGCCTACCTTGTCATAATATTCGCAGTTATCGACAATTTTTAGACAGTTTTTAAGTTTTGTTCCTAAGAAATATCCAGTTTTACAAGCACTACAGTTCAACTCATTATCGAATTTTATGCAGTTTGGTTTATCAGGATCACATTTTCCAGTGAGAGCATTAGCTTTGAATCCAAGCTGACATGAAGCTGAACATGAACCATCAGGACTTTCATAAAATGAAAATTCACAAGGTGATGAATTAGAAACACAAATTCCTTTTCCATTATCCTTATAACCTTCGGCGCATGTATTATTTTTGAGAACACATCTTTTACCAGTTCCATCATCTTTATAATCTTTTGGACAATTAAAATTTTATGGAATACATTTTCTAGTTTTATCTAATGTCTTGACTAATGGAACATCACTCTTATAACCTTTTGCACAAGTTTAGTTTGTTATAATACATTTGAGACCAGTACCATCATCTCTAAAATAATCTCCACAAGATTATGATACTTGTTTACAAGTAAAAACTGGTCTATCAAAAGAATCTTAACCCAATAACAATTAAGAAAATGAAGTTGCAAATTCTGGGTCAGGGATAGCTTTCAAATGTGATGAACAATTAGCTGCATTTGGGATACAATCAAGATACTTGTAATCAGCTTTAAAACCAGCAACACAATTATTTTAACTAGCAGCAACACATTTGTCAGCACCATCATTTATGAATCCTCCCTTACATTTAGAACCACTTGGAATACATTTATATTGTTATCCATCACTTTTATATCCAGTTGCACAATTAGGAGGATCAGCTACAGCAATACATTTTTTACCAGTTCCATCATCCATAAATCCATCAGAACATTTTTCAGTAAAAGCAACACATCTTTTTGTAGTTCCATCATCTTTAGTATTGGCAGGACATGAAGTTACACAAGTACCACTTACTGTGTCTTTAATGTTGCTTGTACCCGTCGTACATACTGTTAAAGTACATGTTCCTGAGGCATCAGGAAAATCAGCATGACAATCAGTAGCAGCATTAATACAAGCAGTTCCAGCTCCATTACCTTTACCATTAGCATCACATTCTTTTGTATTGAAAATGCATGCGTCTTTCGCTTTATTGAAGAAATATCCTTTAGCACAGGTTAGAGTGTTATTAATGCATTTGAATCCAGTGCCATCATCAAAATAGCCTGATTTGCAAGTTCCTCCTAACCCAATACACCCGGTGTTATCTCCATTACCAATATAGCCGATTCCACAATTTTCAGCCTTATCAATACAAGCAGTTTTTGGTCCATTGAGATAAAATCCAGTATCACATGCAGTGCATAAATATGGCTAAGTACCTAAAGTTGTACAATTAGTAATTTTTGGATAACAATTTTTATCACTATCAAATGGTAAAAAATCTGTTTTACACTCTTTACATTTATAATCTGCTGCGTCATCTGCTTTTAAACAATTGGTAATATTAGGTCGACAACTTTGTGAATTAGCTGATTTTAAAAATCCATCCATACATGTATTGCATTTTGCTTGATCAGCATTATCCAATTATTTACAATTTGAGATGGCAGTTGCGCATTTTGTTTTATCAGCAGTGAGAAGCTTTGTTGCTAAACATACTTCACATTTTGTTGGATCTGCGCTGTTTAAATATAAACAGTCTGCTATTGAAGTGGCGCATTTCTTTTTATCTGCTGTCAAAGTAAATCCAATCTCACAAACTTTACATAATTGGTTTTGAGGACAGGTTAAAGAAAATTGGCAAGTCTGGCATTTTGTTATTGAACAAGTCGCTCCTTAAGATTGGCTGATGAAGCTCAGCATCAATAAAGTCAAAATTAACAAAGAATTTTTGTAATTCATTTGTTTTTCCTACACTCTTGAAAAAATTATTATTGAATTTTATCTCAACAGTTCTAATTTAAAATCCACATCAAATAACTTTCTCTAAAGGCTTAGTAAAATTTCATAATGCATCCATATCAAAGATTCCAGCTTTATGAACGATGATAGTGAATTTTTTATCATTCAGAAGGTTTTCTATCCCACTAGTGTAGAAAATAAGTTTTATAGTCATCATAACCTTCTTAAAAAGTTGTTCTTTTTCATTTTGAACAGAAATTATTCCATCATCGTACTGTCTTGATGCCTAAAACACCAAAAAAATGGCAAAATATTATTTTTTGCGAAAAACAATAATATCTTGCAGTTTACTATTTTTTTTTATAAGTTATAAATTTAAAAGAAAATAACCTTATACAATAAAAAAAATAAAAACTTTCAATTTTTAAATTATTTCTTAAAAAAAATAATTAGAATTCTTTAGCTGAATTACATCAAATCACAAGAAAAAGGACTGATATGGAAGAATTTAATGATCTTTTACTTGGTTTATACCTTTTTTTTAAAAGAAAATTTATCAAATTTGAACCAACAAATTTATTAAATCAATCATAATAAATGATAGTATGGAATTTTATAATTTTTTACTTTTATAATAATAAAAAAATTAGATAGCCAAGCTAAAAAAAGATTTGAAAAGAATTATGGATATGAGGAATCAATATATTTTTCAGACTTGAGGTTTTGTGCAGGTTTATCTTTTGGGGAAAGTGACAGCGATGCATTTCATTTCAGCATCATAACATTCTATTTTCTTTAACTCATCTGAAACACAATTGCATTGGAATTTACCTTGAACGACCTGTTGAGTTGTCCATTTTGAGTTAAGACTTGGCTTATCTTTCTTGAAATCGTAGAGATATTTTTCATTGTTAGTGATTGAGACTAATTTTGTTGAGTCGTCGAATTTCAATGATGATATTGATGCCTTTTGATAATATTAAGTGTCAGCATGAATGAGTATGACAAAATTATTGTCAAAACCAACTTGGAGAATGTTGCTGGTCAGAACTTGAAGTAATGCATCTTTTTATTAGGCAGTAAGAGTAGAGCTGGAAAGCTTGAAGTCCGAAATAACTTTTGACGTTACTCTGAGCCAAATGAAATCAGTAGGGGTTACAAAAATGACATTTTTGTAATTATCAGTGTAGATTTTTAGTGTTCCTGTGATCTGGAATGGAGTAGTCTTCACAACATCAACAGTATTAACCTGAATAATATTGGTTGTAGTTCCAGATGTAGAATAAGCCAAAGAGACACCATCTGAAAGTAGAATGAATGAAACTGGATCGATGAGTGAAGATTGAACCTGAAGCTCGGTATAAGTTTTAGGCAAGAAGACTGAATTTGTGGAGTTAAAATTGTAAAAGATTTTACAACTATCATCATAAACAGCCTTTAAGTTACCACTAACAATATCCAAAAGAATATCAGAATTGATATAATATTCTAATTTAGTGTTGGCAACTTTGGTAGTATCAACAGAAAAAAGAGCTGTAGAGGCTGTAGTAGATGCGATTAAATAAACTGTTGGATTTTGAATATCTATAATCTTGGTGATGTTCCAATCTTATAAATCCAAAATAGTCTTGTTATTTGTGTCCAATGTGGAAGAGAGTTTGATTGTTTTAAAAGGGTCGCTGCCGATTGTAAATTTGTGAAGGTTGTATACTACAGTACCCAAGGTAGCATTCTGAACTTCTCTTGCCAACACCCATTCATCTCTACTGTCAATATACAAGTTGGCTAACGAGGAAGCAACTTTTTCACTTGTTGTGGTCAAGCTTGAGTTAACCTTGTCTAATTTCAAAGCTCCTGCATCCTCATAATAGACGAGTTTCAGACTTTATGTTCCTGAGACGAAAGATTGACTTCTTATGACTTTTTCTGTGGGGCTGCCTTCGCCTGTCTTTTCCACAACCAATTTTATTTCTGATGTTGTGTTCACTTTAGTCTGACAATACTGTGTCTTTAAGTCCACCTGTGTCAATGCAAGGCAAACTAATCCCAACAAGACTACTAATTTTGTACTGGTCATTTTTTAAAATTAATTATTTTGATAGCATTATCAACAAATTAATTTCTCCCAATAAGGTCCCACTATATTTTGCTTTTTTAACTAATTCAAGCTCAAGTCTTCCAAACTTTCTTCTTCTTGAATTTTGTATACTTTTTGTTCGATGAAATATATTTTTTGTATCGTTTTGATTGCTTTTTATTGCTTTTTATTGTTTTTATTTGTTTAAATTTTAATAACGTTATAGAACAAATTTGTCTTAAAGATAAACCTAATTTCTCTAAATTGTATTCTTTTTCAAAAACCTTCTCCATAAAAACAGCTATGATCAAGGACATTGCCGATTATTCATTTTCTTTTGATTTAATCACATTTTAGTAAAGATAATCCATATTTAAAAAATTTTCACCAACGTCTAAACTTAAAAAATATCGCAAAAAGAAATTATTTCAACAATTTCATAGATCAGGCAAAGTTTGTTCAAACGACCTATGTCAATCGAAAGAAATGGAGAGAATCAAAAAAGAGACTGTCTTAACATTTAAATTTGAGAAGTTTTTTATGCCAATATAATCTTTTAATTTGAAGCAAATAAAATATGAAAGCCTTCAATAAAGCAGCCATTTTAATTTTACTATTATTGTGGAGTGCAAGCAGCGTATCATTATGCCCTGAAAAAGGAACATCCTTCTTAAAATTCAAGGATCTCACATCAAGCTCTATTAATAACGCAATTTCAACAGGATTCAACGTCTATTATGAGTTGGTAAACCAAGCTAACGACGCCATCCTTAAACGTCATAAAGTCATCAGCCAAGCAGCTTTAACAGTTGATTTGGAGTTAGAAAATATTGAATTCACAGTTCCCAAAGATTCTGAAATTGTTGCCAGTTCAAACAGTGCAAATTGTGTGGCTATCTTTGCTGGTGGAAAAATCACAACTTATCAAACTTCAACAGGACAATTTGTGTTGAGCCAATAATTTGCTGATGCAACTTACTCTAACAATAACATATTTTACTCCCTAACTGATGACTGTTCATTAATTGCTAGAATTTAATTCAACAATTAAGGAGCTATGGATGTCAAATGGTTTAAAGGTTCAGTATAAACAACTTCTATTACCTTCCCTCTCCAAGCTGCTAGAGATTAAAACATTCAATATATTGTTGACACTCAAAGAAATCTCTACACTCTCCAATAAAATGGAGTCTACCTCAAAAAGCCTTACCCATAACTCAAGATTCAACCTGTTTAAGTAAAATGGAGTGATGCCTTAAAAGCTGTTATTACAATCACTAGATATACTGACATCTACTCAATCGTCATTATCGATCCAAAACTTGACTCAGTCTTGTATAATGTATCATTTTAAGTCGGACTTAACTACACAAATTCTTTGAACTTTTTGATTAAAGATGAATAAGTGTCGATTTTATTAACCGACAAAAATGGATTTGTCAGTTTCATTCAACTTCAAAGATAAAAGAACAAAATCAAAGAAACTGTTTATACATTAGGATCGTCTGATTTATCAGTCCTTTTTGCCCCAACATCATTCATCTCTGTAAGCAACAAAATTATCTTCATCTATGCTAACAAAAAGATGACATATCTTGAGGCTGCTGATGGATCTATTAAGCTCTTGAATGCTTTCGAAACTGATATCGAAGCCAATTCTTTCAAGTACAGAACTTAAACACTTAAAACCCAATAACCCAAAGCTGTTCTTGGTTTGGTTGCACCAAATCTATTGGCTATTTGTAATATTGCAGGTGCCTCAGTTGATGTTGTGAGCTCTCCTTAACTTCCTACTCCAAAAGTCGTTGATGTAAAGACTGGTGCTATCACCAAATGCCCACACAACTGTCTTACTTGTTAATCACCTGTTAAATGTACAACATGTTTAGCTGGCTATGCTCTGACAAAAACTTCAGGTAAATGTGTCCCATGCAAAGGGTGTTTGTCTTGCAGTGAAAGTGATCCAAAAGTATGCTACTCTTGCTTCGCTCCTCAATACTTAGACAAAACCACAAACGTTTGTGTCTCACCAACTTGCAATGTTCTTAACTGTCTCCAATGCGACTCAACAGGTGCTTGCTCATTATGCTTGAGCGGATATGGACTTATTGGTGGAAAATGTGTGAAATGTTAAGTAAAAGGTTGTAAAAGCTGTTCAACTGACGCAAAGACTTGTGATGCAAATTCATGCAAGTTAGGCTCCGTTTACTACTTAGACCCTAAAACCAAAACAGGCTCTTGCCAACCATGCGCTGTCGGTATCAACTCTTGCCTCACAACTGACTTATCCGCCGCTGTTTCATGCGCTACAGGCTTCTATATTTCAACAGACAGTACAGGAGTGAACAGATGTTCAAAATGCTTAACAAATTGCAGATAATGTACTGATGGCGTCTCTTGTGTCAAATGTATCAAAGGTTACATTCCATCAACTGATGGCAAAAAGTGTGTCTTGAAATGTAATGACAATTGTCTTACTTGTGATTCAAATAACGCTGCTAAGTGTCTCACTTGTTTCACTGGCAGTCAACTTAACACTACTACAAGCAAATGCGTATCAGACCCAACCTGTAATCAAACTTCAACATGTACTTTCTGTAATGATGGGTTTGTTCTTGAAAATGGACAATGTTTCCAATGCAAGTACACAGATACTAACTGTGTGAATTGTCTGGCTTCTGATGTTACTGCTTGTGCCTCATGCAAGTTTGGATTTTATCTGTCTGAAAATACTTGTAAAGCTTGCCAAACTGGTTGTGGTAATTGTGTTGGTGCTTCATCTTGTGTCACATGTAATGATGGATTCTACATCGTACCCTATTAAAATAAGGATATTGGAACATGCTTTACATGTGATAGCACATGTAAAACATGCTCTGGTGCAGCAACCATTTGTACTTCTTGCGATGAAAATTCTACACTTCAAGGATCAAAGTGTATTTCTAATAAAAATGTTGTTGTTTCATTCGTCATTCAAGCCAATGTTAACAATTACGTTTAGTTCATGAATCTATTGTAAAGCTGGTTCCTTACTGTTGCTAACTAAGGAAAATAAGAATCCGCTGATTCAGTTGAATAAAATGAACTTGCCATCTTAAAAACTTTAAAATATGGATCTTCTGTTGTTGACGCTCAAGTTTCTGCTGACTCTAATGGTAACGCTAATGCTATCTCCAATGCATTCAACGCAGCTATCGCCCAGACTCCATCAATCGGAGGATATCAAGTTATCTCAGGATCTGCCAGTGTACAAACTGATGCTCCTGATCCAGTTTATCCAGAAGAAAAGTCAAACTTGGGATTGATTCTTGGTCTTTCTATTCCATTAGGTCTCTTAGGTAAAATTTTATTTAAAATTTAGCTTTAATCGCTCTTATCATTATTGCAATCAAACTTCATCAAAGAAGCAAAAAAATGTCAAAGGATGATTACAAACAAGATAACGGATATACGAGTGATCATATTGGACGTTCAAACGATAGAATCGAAACTAGAATCTGATGTTAAATATCTATTATTGACTATCATCATTTATTTTAATAAATAAAATTTATTCTTTAAAAAAAATGAATCTATTCAAATTATTATATTTTTAACATTTTCTTATCAAAATGAACAGAACTTTTATAACAATTTAATGTAATGAAATGATTGGTTTTGAATATTCTTTCGAGATTATAAAAGAATTAAAAAAGATTTATAAATCAAAAATACTAATCGACATTTTGAGACCATAAAGGAAGTTAGCCAATGAAGCAATAACAATCTGCACAAAACTTTGAGAATTAAATTAAATTTTTACACAAAAAATTTCATATTTTAGACAAGCCGAATACAAAGTTATTATACTAATTTTGTGAGTTTGATCCCTAAAGGACATACAAGGTTCTAAGCATTGGAAAAACATTACGCAACCCTAATTGTATCATATAGAACTTGATAAAGAATCCATAAAAATCCTAGGCTTATTTAGACCAATTAGTGAAGCGATATGATAATGAAATTGACTAACCTGTTGAATTGTCGATTCAAAAAGTTGAAAGTAAAAAGGCGTCAAAAGAAATCATTAAATTAGATTTTGAATTTTTCTAAGAAGTTCCAGTAGATACAATAGGCACGATTATGACATTTTTGGATCCTTATTCATTGAAAAATTTCACTTTCACGTGCTCTACGATCCATAAAATAGGCAAGGCACAGGCCTTATCTGAACTGTACAAATAAATATGCAAGGTGCTATTCAGCTCTACAATTCCACAATTGCCATTCATATGCCGCTTTTAGACAGTAAGAAAATTCGTTCTAAACCACCCAGAACAGTACTTCCCTTACCATAACAACTTCAAAAACGCTGTCAACAACAATTTGCGCCAGTACATATGGAAGCTCTAACCATTGTAACTAAAGGTCGAAAACGGCTACTATAAAGGGTTCGGAAGCTATTAAAGCTTATTCAACAAATGCCCAAGAATAAATTTCAACGGTTTTTACATTTGTCGACACAAGTACGTGAAAATTGGACAAAAAGATGCTACACATTTTGTAACTCCAATCCATATCATCTATTACTATCGATATTTAAGATTTGTCGAGGATGGCAGCATTATCTATCATGTAGTTTTTTTTTTATAAATAAAGGTATCAAACAAGAAATTGAAGAGTTAAGACATACTGAAATACTTGTCAAAATAAATTTTAGTTCAAGACTAAAAGGCGGCGATCATAGGTGAGTTCATGCAATGCAAAAATATTGTCCATTTGAAGGCTGTTAAGGATAATTCTGTCTTTTCATATGAAATGGAAATAAACTCCACTGACAATAAAATCTGTAACTAGCTCAAAGTCATCAACTACAGATTAGAGCTCATAGATAAATCATACATGACTCAAACCTTGTTCCTTGCCAACCCGCATAAAGAAGATCTTATGTTTTAGTATGTGTATAGCGAGGTGATAAAAAACTAAAATAGCCTTAGAATTCAAGCCTGTAGTTTGTGATATTTTTTATCATTTTTTGTGTCTATTTTTAGATCTAAATAAAAAATCATGAAAAAAAGATAGAAATCTCTTGAAAAATCATATCATTTGGGGAGTTTAAAACTTTTAGAAAAGTTCTTTAAATCTCCCAGTAGCATGGCTCTCTAAGCCTAGGACAATTTTTTGGGCTTCTATTTTTGGGAATCTTAAGGCGCCTAATTATCAGCTTCATCATATAAAATGACTTTCTTCTACTTTTTCTTTTCCACTATAGGATTGACGACACTAGAAATTTGCGCCTCTGACTTATTTTAATTATTTTCAACTAGTTTCTTCTTGTGATCTCTAAAATAAATTTATTCCTTTCCTTTAAATATCTTTTGAGCCAAATTAGAATTTTATTGATTCAAAGTGGATTTATTTTACTTATCCAATTTCAATCTCTCATTAATCTGTCTCTTTTGCTCCTTTTTGAACTCCAAAAACTCTAAATACTTATCGACATAACCCTCACCAGAAGAGTTAATTTTAAAGTAATTTTATGTAGTATTTTGAAAATCTTACTTTCCCAAAAATAGCAATTTTTTCAATTTATTTCTTTCTCT
>Ga0102832_1002559_pt1 | contig 10869 bp, 7 predicted proteins | sample EBPBio282013_DNA_FD_88942 | JGI IMG/M metagenome (GOLD analysis project Ga0102832, IMG submission 88942) | Wastewater treatment Type I Accumulibacter community from EBPR Bioreactor in Madison, WI, USA - Reactor 2_5/28/2013_ DNA (Illumina Assembly) | ecosystem: Engineered > Bioreactor > EBPR >... | reverse complement strand
AATCTTATTCCACACCAAAATGCGGGGTATGGGAGGTACATCAAGTTCCGCAAGGGTGTCTTCGACCGCTTCGATATGCTGCTGCACATTCGGGTGCGACGTATCAACCACATGCAGAAGTAAATCAGCCTCGATAATTTCTTCCAGTGTTGCACGGAAGGCGGCAATAAGGTTCGTAGGTAACTTTTGAATGAACCCTACCGTATCGGTCATCAGGACATGGCGACCTGATGGCAAATCAACCTTTCGAGTCAAAGGATCAAGGGTGGCAAATAACTGATTCGCCACATAGACATCGGATTGTGTAATCGTCCGCAAAAGCGTGGATTTACCGGCGTTGGTATAACCGACTAATGCAATCACAGGGATATTCGCGCGGCTGCGTTGGCGGCGATAATGGCTGCGATGCTCACGAACATGCTCAAGATCTTCTTTTAGCTTGGAAATTTTTCGCCCAATTTCGCGCTTATCGACTTCGAGCTGTGTTTCGCCGGGGCCACGTAAGCCTACGCCTCCGCTACCACCGCGCGCAGCACCACCACCGGCTTGTCGGGCAAGATGCGTCCATTGTCGTGTCAGACGTGGTAAGCGATATTCATATTGAGCCAATTCAACCTGCAAAGCACCTTCGCGCGTACGAGCATGTTGCGCGAAGATGTCGAGAATTAGGGCTGAACGATCCAAAACCTTGATATTTTCGCCAAATTCTTTTTCTAACTGACGTTGATGGCGTGGTGAAAGCTCATCGTCGAAAATAATCAGTTGTGCATTCAGATTAAGCACCTGATCACGAATTTCTTCGACTTTGCCAGACCCAACATAAGTATTGGGATCAATTTGCTGCATGTTTTGGACGACTTGCCCTGCAACTTCTAGACCTGCCGTATCCGCAAGCATTGCTAATTCTTGCAGCGAAGCATCCATACTGAGCAAAGGCCGGCTGTTTTTTACCTGTGCTGCAACCAATAGGGCGCGTTCTTTTTCGGGTGTTCCTGATAACAACTCGTGCATAAAATTTCTCAGTCTTGCAATGGTTTTCTGTTTGGGTACCAAGTCTTCAAGCGTTCTAGGGCTGCTTCCAATCGTTCGTCAGAAATTCCTAGACTTATACGGATGTACTTCTTGCCGCCAGTACCATAAGCGCTACCAGGGGCAAAACCAATATGCGCTTGATCGAGTGCCTGTTTTACATAGTTATCGCCGTCACCATCTTCTACTTCTGCCCAAACATAGAGCGAACCTTTAGGGATAGCGGCCTTTAATCCAATATGTGGAAGTGTTTCGATAATACGATCACGCCGCCGTTGATAGACCATATTTCGCTCGTCAATCCAGCTTTGTGGCGTTGTATCTAGCGCAACGATACCCGCATCATAAATGGGGCGGAAATGTCCGCTATCCATGTTACTTTTCACTTGCAAAAGCGTTTTTATCGCGATGGCGTTTCCAACCGCTGCCCCTAAACGCCACCCGCCCATATTGAAGGTCTTTGAGAAAGACATAAACTCAATCGTGCAATTCTTGGCATTGTTCGCCTGTAACACGCTGGACGCTTTAAAACCGTCATACGTTACGTCGACATATGGATTATCAGAAACAAGCAGAATGTCGTGCTTATTTGACCAGTCTACCATTTCTTGATACAGGTCCAATGTTGCAGTTGCACCCGTTGGATTATTGGGATAATTGACCCAAAGTAACTTTGCATGATCGGCAACCGAATCTGGAACAGACGTAATATCAGGTAAAAAACCGGTCTTAGCTGAAAGGGGGAGCCAATGAACATCCCCGCCAGCAATACGTGCGCCCATCGAGTAGGACGGATAGCTAATGTCGGGAATTAATGCTGAATCACCAGCGCCTAAATAAGCCAAGCTGAGATTGACAATGCCTTCTTTGCTACCAATGAGGGCGAGTACTTCTGTATCAGAGTTTAGTTGAACGCCAAATCGTCGTTCATAGTATCGAGATACAGCCTTCCGAAATTCCGGTATGCCTCTGTAGCCTGAATACCCATGAGTATTGGGTTTTCTTGCTGACTGTGCCAAAGCCTCAACAACAGGTTCAGGCGGTGGCAAGTCAGGGCTTCCTATATCAAGGCTGATAACATCAACACCTTGGGCTTGCAAGGTTTGAATACGCTGTGTCAGTACAGCAAAAAAATATACGGGTAGGTTATCGAGTCGTTCTGCGGGTTTCGGCATGAGGTTTGTTTCTTAACATTAATTGGGTTTTATGACTTTTGTGTTCGCCAAACGGTTTGGTCAGGCGCGGCGGTACCCATTGGTATCATGATATGAAAGATACTGCCCGGACATTCTTCCTCACTGTAACCATCACTTTCCGCCCAAATCGTTCCACCATGAGCTTCAATGATGCCTTTTGCGATAGGTAAGCCCAAACCCGGCCCGCCACCCTTAAATTTTGTTTTTCCGCTAGAGTGCAGCGAGGCATCGCCAAGCGCAGAAAAACTGTCGAAAATATGAGTGAGGTTTGCAGGGTCGATTCCCACACCATTATCAATAATCATGATGTCCGTGAATCCGGGGAAAGACCGGCCTTGGATACTTACGCTCCTACCGTCTGGTGTGTATTTTATAGCGTTCATAAGCACTTTTTGAATGGCTTGCAAAAGGCGATCCGGGTCTGCATGAGTCGGTTCTCGCGGAATACTCTCGCGATCAATATTGATCTCTACAGTACGTGTAGAAAACAACTTTCGAACATTCTTCTCAGCAGCTACAAGAAGTTGGTTTAACCATATCGGCTGAAAATGAAACTCCATCATTTTTAGATCAAGTAGCGAGACATCAATAATGTCATTAATGATGTCTCGCAAACGTTTCGTCCCGCTTTTCACACCGTCGATAAGCATCGTGGTTTGTGATTCGGGTAATCCACTGCTCATTGCACCCATCATATCAATGTAGCCTTCAACAAGTGTCAATGGAGTCCGTAATTCATGGGCGGCTACCGCAATGAAATTCGACTTATTCTTGTCAAGGTGCTTGACTCGAGTTTGCGCTCGATACAGTTGGTCGCGGGTACTTTCAAGCAATGCAGAATTTTCGAGCGCTGCCAAATAGGTGACGGCATCAGTAAAGATCACATCACTTTCTGTCAGGATTTGAACCGCTATTTCCGCACTGCATGTTTCGAGAATGGCTTGCCACATCACTTGCTTTAAGGTGACAATCAACGGTATCAAGCTGTTGAAATCACCATCAGGTGAGATGTTTCGCCCTTGAACCCAGACAACCAAAATTGAGGAAATTGGCTCAATCGTTTCGTTTTCAGCGCTTTCACTTAATGCAAACAGAAATGTTCGCACAGAATCAGCGACTTGTAATTTTACGGTTTCATCCTGTGACAGTCTTAGGACTGCATGTTGAATGACTGTTTCGGAGTATGTCGCTAGCCATTCGCTCAAATGTGCCATCTTGTCCTACAGGTTCACAATAGGTTTACATGCAATCTGTTTATGTCACCACATTATAGGTTTGAGGGATAAGAGATTGCAAATAACTGTCGTCAAGCTGCTCAATTGCCGTCCGCAAAGAACTAAGTGCGCGGTTAGCATAGGCCGTATACCGAAGGCGCTTATCTTTAATGGGTGTGTCAAGATCGGGCATGATGCCAAAGTTAGCTTTCATCGGCTGAAAATATTCCGGTTCAGCGTGCGTGACATAGTGGCACAGCGCACCGATCATCGTATCAATTGGCAAAACAAAATCAGTCTTTCCATTGAGTGTTCGAGTCAAGTTTATGGCTGCCACTAAACCTGTCGCTACGTTACCAACATAGCCCTCAACACCTGTAATTTGTCCGCCAAAGAACAATGTGGACTTTTGCCGATGCTGCATCGTAGGGTTAAGCAGGGTAGGGGAGTTAATAAATGTGTTACGGTGCATTTGACCCATACGCACGAATTCAGCGTTGGCAAGACCGGGGATCAATCGCAGAATCTGTTCTTGTTCGCCCCATTTAATGTTCGTTTGAAAGCCCACAATGTTATAAAGACTACCAGCAAGATTATCTCGCCGTAATTGCACGACGGCATGAGGGCGTTTTCCTGTGCGTGGGTCTCGTAACCCTACGGGGCGCATGGGGCCAAACGCCAATGTATCATCACCGCGAGAAGCAAGTTGTTCAATCGGCAAGCACCCTTCAAAGAAGTGAGGATCTTCACGTTCAAAATCGCGTAGATCAGCCGTTGTTGCTGAACGAATTGCTTGAATAAAGGCGCTATATTCCTCTTTATTCATCGGGCAATTGATATAGTCACCGTCATCAACATCACCGCGATCATAACGACTTGCTGTAAACGCAACAGACATATCGATGCTCTCCGCCGTTACAATGGGCGCAATCGCATCATAAAAATAGAGATATTCTTGACCCGTTAACCGGGCGATTTCACTGGCTAGGGCAGGGGCAGTTAGGGGCCCAGTTGCAATAATGGTTGGGGTATCCGGGATGGCAGTTACTTCTTCACGAATAATTTTTATGTTGTCATGATTTTCGAGTTTTGAGGTTACTAATCCTGCAAATGCTTCACGATCAACCGCAAGTGCGCCACCTGCGGGAACAGAGGTTTCTTCTGCACATTGAAGTAACAAGGAACCGAGTATTTTTAACTCGTTTTGGAGTACGCCAGTGGCACGATCAGGCAGTTTGGAACCTAACGAGTTGCTACAGACAAGCTCTGACAAACGGTTCGAAACATGGGCACCTGTAGTCCTGTGAGGTCGCATTTCGTAAAGCTCAACATTGAAGCCCCGTTCAGCAAGTTGCCATGCTGCTTCTGAACCTGCCAAACCACCACCAATGACTTTTACCTGTTGTGTCATCGCGATTGCCAAACCTCATTCTGACTCGTGAAATTTTGTAGAATGTATAGTTTATGAGAATGTGATGGTTAAATCAATTCCCGCGCCAAATCATAATAAGACTGAATTTTATGACTGAGGTCTGTGTTCGGGGGCACAATCGAAAGTGCGGATTGATAAGCGATTACGGCTTCTTGATAGCGCTTGAGGGCAAAAAGAGCGCTCCCCAACATATCAAACACTCGAAAATCTTTTATGGTTTGTTTTTCTTGTGCAGAGTTTTGTAAAAGACGATTGATAACGTTGATGGTTTCAGTATATTCCCGGTTCTGGTAATAGCAGCGGGCAATTTGCTGGTAGATAAACAATTCCCACGGATGATCGGGGTTGAACTGAAGTGCGTTTTTGTAGTCTGCTATTGCTTCGTCGTATTTCCCTATCGCAAGATGCGTATTTCCACGTATCTCGTACAGGCGAGACCATGTTACATCTACACCCAGCGGCTTTTTGGTATGTTGGGTAAATTGATCCAGATAATTGAGAATTTCTCGCTCGTGTCCATTTAAGTCAGAAAGCAGCTCAATGATATTGAGAATGGCTTCTGAAAGAGATCGTTTTTCAAGCTGTGGGCCTGATGCGATCTTTAGAGCTGCCTCAGATGCCTTAATAGCCAAATCAGGCTTTCCTAGCATCTTGTATACACGCGACCGCAATATCTGCACTTGTACGAGCCAGTGATTATCTTCGTCGTGCGGATAGGTGTTTAGAGCGCGGTCTAAGAAATCCAGCGAGCGACTCCAATCACGCCTCTCATAATAGGCAATAAATCCCAATCGCTCGTAACAATATGCGGGTAAGTATCGTAAGTAGCTGGGACTAACTAATGCTCTTTCAAAGAGTTCCTCGGCTTCATCAATTTTCATTTCAGTTAGCTTAATTCGGCCTTTTTGAAAATATATCCAGCCTATGTTTTTGTAATTTGGGAATTGGTTCAGTAGTTTTTCATATGTAGATTCCGCCCGAACCGTATCAATACGATCCACGAAGCCCACACTTGCCAACTCAAATCGAGCAAAATAAGCATCACCTTGTATTTCTAGTGAGGTGGGTTGTGTTGTTTGATCTAAAGGAATCGTTTTTTCTGCCGCAGATACATCATCAATCGCGTCTTCTGGTCTACCCGATAATAACCGTGTGCGGGCGCGAAACAAGTAGAGTTTACTCAAGTCTTCTGCTGAGAGCTGGGATTTAAACAGACGGGCTATCAGAATGTCCGCTTTTTTTATATCTCGATGATAGACATGCTGTTCGATTTGTTGCAATTCCTGCATCACATACCCTTAATTACTCAGGCGTTGCAGGTAATTATACAGCATGAATGAGTTGACAAATATAAAAGAGCGCCGTGGCACTCTTTTATATTTGTCTGCTTCAACCGATAGGTTTAGGGTTTGGCTCCTAAAATAATCGTCGCATTTTGGCCACCAAGCCCAAAGCTGTTCGAAAGGACATATTTCAATGCTTTCGCATCACGAGCAACATTTGGCACATAATCCAAATCACATTCAGGATCGGGGGTTTCATAATTGATCGTGGGGTGAAGAATTTGCTCGAATAAACTCATAGCACAGGCGATAATCTCAATAGCGCCTGATCCTGCGAGCGCGTGTCCCATCATACTCTTGGTCGAGCTAATTGCCACATTGTATGCGTGTTCACCGAAAATCTGCTTAATCGCTAGCGTTTCCATCGCATCATTTGCTTTGGTGGAAGTCCCATGCGCATTGATATATTGAATATCTTCGGGGTTTACACGTGCATCGTCCAGCGCCCATCGCATTGAACGTTTTGCGCCACCACCATCGGGATCAAGGGCTGCAATGTGATAAGCATCCGAGGACGAAGCGTGTCCTAAAATTTCGGCATAAATTTTTGCCCCCCGCTTGATCGCATGGGCAAGGCTTTCGATGATAACGATGCCGCATCCCTCACTGAATACAAATCCTGATCTATTCGCATCGAACGGACGACTTGCAGCGGAAGGGTTATCGTTAAATTCATTTGCCAATGCTTGCATAGCATCAAAGCCTGCGATTGCATAGTCTTGAAGGACAGCTTCCACACCGCCGGTAATCACCATATCTGAACGGCCATTACGGATCAGTTCTGATGCTTCACCAACGGATTGTGTTCCGGCTGCACACGCAGTTGAAGGCGCATTGAGCGGCCCTAACGCGCGAAAGAATTTGCTTACATAGTGGGCTGGCATATTCGGGAGCGAGTTGATGAGCGATAGCGGATTCGGTTTGACGAAACCTGAGGTCTTATATTTGTAAGTGCTCTGTTCAGCCATCTCATGTGCGCCAAGTGACGAGCCAATCACAACACCAATACGCTCTCCCTCACTTTCGATGGCTTCAGTGGTAATACCCGCATCTTCGAGTGCCATGGAAGCAGCCGCAACGGCAAAATGGGATGCACGTCCCATGCGTCGAGCCTCTTTGCGATCTATGTATTGAGTAGGATCAAAATCGCGAACTTCACCACCAATTTGAACCGAGACGTGATCGATAGGAATAGTTTCAATCCTACGAATGCCCGATTTCCCCGCCTTTAGTCCTTCCCACAGGCTTTTGGCGGAGCCTAATGCTGTTGTTGCGCCAAGCCCTGTAATCACCACACGCGGGCGACCATTTCTTAACAGTTCCATACGACTCTCCGTTTTCATGTAGACGCAGGAGTATCTGCTAAACCCTGCGTTATAGATTGAATAACTTGACCTTTGACTGCCATCCGCGCTTGTCCGATTGCATTCTTGATCGCTTTGGCATTTGATCGTCCGTGTCCAATAATTACAACACCGTTCACACCTAAAAGAGGTGCGCCTCCGATCTCAAATGGATCAACTTGTCGATAAACGCGACGAAATGCTCGCTGTGCAAGGAACCCACCTGCTAACGCAATTGGATCGCGCTTAATTTCTTCGCGTATCAGATTAAATAAGACGCTGCCCATCGCTTCTAGTGTTTTTATCGCGATATTGCCGACAAATCCATCACTAACGATGACATCCGCATTCCCTTTGAGCATGTCACGTGGTTCGATATTACCAACAAAATTCATTGCGGATGACTTAAGTAATTCCGCCGTTTCATGTATGAGCAGGTTACCTTTTGTTTCTTCTTCACCATTTGAAAGTAACGCAACACGAGGGTTTGACAATGCTAATGCTTTTTGCGCGTAAATTTGCCCCATAAGCGCAAATTGAGCTAACCAATCGGGCTTAGAATCCGTATTAGCGCCTATATCGAGTAAGATGATTGTTTTGCCATTGGTTACTCGAATAATTGAGCTTAAGGCAGGGCGCTTAACATTTTGTATGCGGCGCAGTGTAAATAAAGTGGCGATGGTCATTGCAGCACCGGTATTTCCTGCTGTTACAAATGCGTCTGCTTGACCATCTTTCACCAGATTCATGCCGATATGCATAGAAGATTGAGGTTTGCTTTTCCCAACGACTGCGGGTTTATCATCCATTGCTACTGCTTCTGAAGCGTGTACAACCTCGATTTTTAAGGCAGAGGTTTCGTGTTTATTGAGTTCTTGCTTTATTAAAGGTTCATTGCCGACAACAATAATAGTCTCATCTCGGTACTCACGCGCAGCAAGAACCGCTCCTTCGACATCGGGAACAGGACAGGTGTCGCTTCCCATTGCATCAAGTACGATTCGCATAAGATTCTCAACCTTCTTAATGAATTTGAAAGAAGCATAACAAAATTTCACAAGCTATTCTACTGATACTATTCGGGAATTGACACCTGAGAGACACACAGTATAATTACTAAAGTTCATTTGAACTGAACGCCCCGGTGGCGGAACTGGCATACGCGCACGCTTGAGGTGTGTGTCCCTCACGGGTTGGAGGTTCGAGTCCTCTCCGGGGCATCAAAAAAATCCACTAATTAGTGGATTTTTGTTTTATTGGTCATTCACTTGTTTGCGCCCTAACTGAGTTGAGTGTAAACTGCAATTGAATTCATTATTTGCTCGCCTTCATCTCCCATCAGGAGAAATTCGAATGAACCAGAACATTGAAATAGCTCTGAAACAAGCCTTTAATCTAATTGAAGCTGAAAAATTAGATGACGCTAGAGCAATTTTGCGCCCCATTCTGGAAACTGAAAAAGATAATCCTGATGTTTGGTGGGTGTACGCACATGCTGTTACAGACAAAGATACTGCCCGTTTAGCACTTAACAATGTCTTACGTCTCGATCCCACCTATCCCGAAGCAAGAGAATTATTTACACAACTAGATAGTCAATCGGTTGCAGATGGGTTCGAGGGCTTGGGCGATAGTCAGCACGACCCTTCATTTGTCCCATCGCTTCCAACGACAGTTCCGGGTATAACGCCTTTACCCAAAATCCGACCCATTGCACCTCAAACAGATCCAGACTTTGGTGATGATGAGCTGGAACTTGAGGCTGATGAGGCTTTCTATAGACGGCCTTTGTTCTATGTACCGCTTATCAGCCTTCTTGTAATCGTCGCACTCGCAATTGTGATTTTTAAGCCATTTTCAGTCAGTTCACCAACAATCCCAACCACAATTGATACGACTTCACAGGCACTTGTGCCTACACCAACTGAGGAAGTAATCCTTACCGCGACAACTTCTGATGCCGAGCCGACGGAATCCACAGCTACAGCCACCCTCGACAGCGAACCTACAGCCGCAGAAACACCTAATGGGAATACGGGCGCTGCGGACTTTGCCGATGTCATTGCTGCCTTATCAAATTTCAGTTTGTCAACTGAAAATGCGGTGACGATTGAACCTACCTCGTTGGGGCGTACTTTAACTGCTGCTATTTGTACGGTTGGTGGTCGTGAAATGAGAACAGCACTGCCTCAAGTCACCGTCGCTTTGGCTAATGCTGCTGGAGCGTATTCAGAAAGCGCAGATGCAATCGCCATCAAAATGCTTGATTGCGCCAACAACAACACTTTGTTGCAAGTTGGAACACCAATTACAAATGCTAGTGGATACGCATCAGGCACTGTTACAGAGCAGCAATTTCAAGGTTCGTGGAAGCCTATCTAGCTTTCATTTGGGTGTAAGTTTTCGGCAGGAAGTTGAACAGTAAAAGTTGTACCTTTATTGATAACACTGTCTACGTTTATGATTCCATTATGGTTTTGGATGATGCCATAGCTAACGAATAACCCTAATCCGGTTCCATTAGGTTTGGTCGAAAAGAAGGGGTCGAAAATTTTGTTTATTTGCTCTTCTGGTATTCCGCAACCAGAGTCGGCAAATTGGATGAAAATTTCCTCTTTGTCAACCCAACCAGAAATGGAAAGTTTGCCGCCTCTATCCATAGCAGCCTGCGCGTTGAGCACCATGTTCATAAAGACCTGCTCTAGTTGATCTTTATTACCGAAAACAGGCAGCGGGGTAGGGGTGTTTAATGTGATTGACATTCCTTCTTTCTCGAAGAATTTGCGATTTAAGCTCGCTACTGTTTCAATAATTTTGGCGACATCTATCAATTCCATCTCAAAATCACTATTACTGCGTTTACCAGCAAAATCTAAAAGCTGATTCACAATACGCCGGATGCGTTCGACACTTTCTTGTGTAATCTGAATGGCACGAACATCAATGGGGATATTGTTTTGAATATCCTCTAGCATGTCGCCCAAGTTGATGCGAATGGGCTGTAGTGGATTGTTTATTTCGTGAGCAATGCTTGCGGCGAGTTCACCAATCGAAGCCAATTTCTCAGAACGGATCAGCATTTCCTGTGCAGATTTTAGTTCTGCCGTTTTAGCGTCTACCATTTCTTCAAGCTGAGAAGAGTATTTAATTTGAATTTCATACAGTTGAGCATTGCGTAACGCTAATGCTGCCTGCCGTCCAATGCCTTCGAAGAGGCGCAGATGATTGCCATCATACGAAAATGATTTGGCGTTAGAAACAAGCATGAGAATGCCTAAGAACTTTCCACCATGTTGAAGTGAAACAGCCATT
>Ga0102832_1002558_pt1 | contig 10870 bp, 10 predicted proteins | sample EBPBio282013_DNA_FD_88942 | JGI IMG/M metagenome (GOLD analysis project Ga0102832, IMG submission 88942) | Wastewater treatment Type I Accumulibacter community from EBPR Bioreactor in Madison, WI, USA - Reactor 2_5/28/2013_ DNA (Illumina Assembly) | ecosystem: Engineered > Bioreactor > EBPR >... | reverse complement strand
TCTAATCAACTTTATATTTTGTTATGCTATAGATCCAGCATCAATACTGATTTCAAATGGTAGGACTGATTTTAGTAAAGAAAATAAATTTGATAAGAAGGACGTTTAAGGTTTTTTTGAAAAAATATACTTCGACTTTAGTAGAATTCAAGCCTTAACATTATAGAGGAATCGATAAAAATCAAATAAATATAAACTACCTTTAATTAATGGACAGAATTTAGATTTTAGTTTAAGTGAAGAATATCTTGCCTGTCTTTCACTTTTAAAGAGGACTGCCAGTTAAAATAACTTTAAAACTGTTTATTATTATTATTATAGATAGACAAACTTAAAAATGTTATCAAGTAATTCTTATCGTATAGCCTAACTGTCAACTGTCGCAGACAATTTAATAATCGCTAAGATTTACTCTGATACTTATTTGGAGCCGATCAAATTTAGAAATAAAAATTAAACCTCAAATGAATAGAATAATGTGTCATAGTATAAGAATTGATCAATCAATAAATGTTGTAAAGAATGCAAACATTTCAATACATCAACACCAACTATAAAATCTCACTTCACCCATACTTACTAAAGTTGAATCAACAGTTAAATAGAGAATTTTTTTAAGTATAAAATTTAAAAAATCCTGGAATAGATAATTTAAGTATAAAATTTAAAAAATCCTGAAATAGATAAACTTCTTAGAAATGTTGAACTAAAAATCCCATTATTTTAAGTTATTTTAACAGATTAACAAATGTGCAAATTATTCAGTATCAAAATAAAACGTTCAATTAGTCGTTGAATATTCCAACTTGTCATTCCATGGTATTATATTTTCTTTATCAAAAATGATTTATTATGTTTTGTAAAGATTTTATAAATTATTAATCAAATTTTTTGAAATAAAAAACTAAATATCTTTTTAATTTATAATTAAACTTTGAGTGATAAAAGTTCTAAACAAATAGAAAGATGTCAAACGTTCAATACTTAAATCCTAAGGCTGAAGTCCTTAAAAAGATACAAGCTTTGGCAATGAACATCAATGCTGCCATGGGACTTCAAGATGTCATGAAATCTAATCTAGGCCCTAAGGGTACTTTAAAAATGTATTTAAATATTTTTAAATTTTATAGGCTTGTAGGAGGCGCTGGTCAAATAAAATTAACAAAAGATGGAAATGTGCTTTTGCACGAAATGCAGATTCAACACCCAACAGCAGGAATGATCGCTAGGTCTGCAACAGCCCAGGACGACATTGTTGGAGATGGTACAACTTCAAATGTTCTTCTTATCGGAGAGCTTATGAAACAAGCACAACGTTTAATTCAATAAGTAAATGAGATATTAAAAGTTAGCAAGTACATCCCAGAGTCATTACGTAAGGTTATGAACTCGCTCGTAAATAAGCTTTGAAATTTTTGGAACAATTTAAGGTACAAAGGGAAACTGTTGAAAAACCTTTATTAATCAGCGTAGCAAGAACATCATTATGCAGTAAATTACACCCAGACCTTGCTAATCAGCTTGTAGATATTGTTGTTGATGCAGTCAATATCATCAAAATTGCCGATAAGCCAATCGATTTGCATATGGTTGAAATTATGCATATGGTCCACAAATTAGCGTCAGATACTAAATTAGTTAAAGGTTTAGTTCTTGACCACGGAGCTAGGAATCCAAACATGCCAAAAAGATTGTAAAACTGTTACATCTTAACTTGCAATGTCAACCTTGAATATGAAAAAACTGAAGTAAATTCTCAATTTTTCTTTTCTAACGCTGCTGACAGAGAAAAAATGGCAAAGTCAGAAAGAAAATTTACAGATTAAAGATGCAGAAAAATTATCTAATTGAAAAAGAAAGTCTGTGAGGGAAATGATAAATCTTTTGTCGTTATCAACTAAAAAGGTATCGATCCGGTATGTTTGTAAGCTTTTGCTAACTAAAAAATCATCGCTTTGAGAAGAGCCAAAAGAAGAAATATGGAGCGTATTGTCCTTGCTTGTGGTGGAACAGCTGTTAACTCAGTTGAAGAACTCACTGAAGCTGATCTCGGATATGCTGATGAAGTCTACGAAGTCACTTTAGGAGAAGAGAAATACACCTTCATTGAAGGAGTAAAGAATCCAAGATCATGTACTGTTTTAATTAAAGGTCCAAATGAGCATACAATTGCTCAAATAAAAGATGCTGTCAGAGATGGTTTGAGAGCTGTCAAGAATGTTTATGATGATAAAGCTGTTGTTCCTGGAGCCGGATCATTTTAAATTGCTTGTCATGAACACTTAATCGAATACGGTAAGAGTGTCGTGGGTAAGCCAAAATTAGGAATCCAAGCTTTTGCTGATGCCCTTCTTGTAATTCCAAAAGTAATTTTTTATCAAATTTAAGACTCTTGCTGAAAACAGTGGATATGATATTCAAGAGGCAATCATCACACTTCAAGATTAATACCATAAAAGCAAAGTCGCAGTGGGATTAAACGTTCAAACTCTTGGCACCATTTCACCTATGAAATAACAAATTTACGACAATTATTGTTGCAAAAAACAATGGCTAAATACAGCTCCAACCTTGGCTCAACAATTGTTACTTGTCGATGAAATAATGAGAGCAGGTAAAGGAATGGGAGGAGGAAGTAGAATGTAGGAATGATGAAATCTTATTTTATTTCTGTGTATGTTATCATTATTTAAAATTTAATTTGATTTGATTTAATTGTAACTATCTTCACGGAAATTGATTAAAAGAGAAATAATTGATTGAAAGTCCATAAGAATTTTAGAGTTTAAAACAACAAGATTCGAACAAAGTTGAAGTTTGTTAGATTCTCTTATAAAAAATAAAATCGATAAAGATTTCATGCAGTTAAACAAAATAAAATAATATTTAGTGGAATATTTTTTTTAAATGATTTTGAAAGTTTCGGGAATGGACGTTGATGAATCAAAGTCATAAATTGAAATGATTTTAAAGATTTTTTGTTTGTTTTTGTTAAAAAGGAGTGTATAAATGGGTGAGAAAGTTATAATTAATTAAATGGATTACAATAATGAAAGATAACAGCGATATTCCTCTTCCCAGCGATTAACTCAAAAGCAAGGTACTCGTATTCGCCATCATCGATGAAGCTGCCCATGAATACGAAGAAATTACGAAAGGCTACGTTTAATTAAGCACTGATTAAGACGAAAAAAACAATACTTTCCATTACTTGGAAGTCAAAGATGAAGAAACCAACTAAGTTTTAATGAGGAGCAATCTCAAATTCTAAAATAACTTCGGTAAACAAAAGGGCTCCATTATAAGTTGGACTGACGAATAACAACCACAATACCAAGAAATCGCTCTCTCATTTTAAAAATAAAAAGAATGCGAAATGTTCTGGAGGGTTATCTGCTAAAAAATTGGAAAAAACCACCTCGAAATTAAAGGAGCTGAAAAAATCTAACTCCCCAACCAAAATAATCTTGCACATATTTTGTAAGAATCTAAAAATAACGTGGAACTTTTTGACTACAATGTAGCGCATGAAGGTTCCCTTATATTAGGATTAAATAAAGTTTATCAGTAAATGAAAGAAAATAGCGATGAAATGGGAATGGGAGTCGTTGCGAGGATAATAAGCAATATCATGAGTCCGAATTACAGTTCGGGAGCAATCCAGACATTGCTTGAAAAGGATAATTTTAAGTTTTTGCTTGAAGTACAATAATTCAAAAAAGGGATAAGGTTCTGTTAAGCGTATGAAATAAGCATAGAAAACCATTTAAGTAATCGCTTTGGTCTGCCTTAATAAATTTTCGATAAAATCGTACTGAATCACAGAGCAATATTTTATCGTGAGAATGTTTTAAATTTAATTTAAGATTCTTTACTGGAAAATATGCTTTTAATGATATCAAGAGAAGCACAGGTGGAAATTATGAGTTATTTAAATCGATCGAAGTTTCTTTAATATTTAGTAAGTTCACCTTAGAATAATTTGAATACCAATTTAATTAACTTGTAAGAATCCAAAAAGAATTTGAAAAAATAAAGTTTTGAAAAATGTGAAATTGAACAAAATAAATTACATGATCGTCAAAAAATATCTGCTTAGTAAAGTAAATGCTCCTTGTAGAGTCTTAAATCAGAAACTTTTTACTCTCAAGAGGCTTAAAAGAAACTAAACTTTATTTTTGAAGCCATTATAATGTACCAACAAATTTCAAGTTAACAAATAAAAGCCACATTTAAATAAAATATCTTCTCTGACAAATTATTTTCCTTCCTTTAAGTTTGTATATAAAATAATTGCCCAAAAGCTCTTTAACTTCTTTACTCTATCTTATAAATGGATAAGTTTAAATTTTTCAACTACCTTGTGGAGGAATTTAAAGCAGATTCGAGTAATAATCTTCTCAAAATCCTGATAAAAAAATATTTAAAATAGAAATCCTTTTAGAAATCCATCCTCTGCATAATCGAATCCTTAGTTCCCCTTTTAAACTAACAAAAAGATCTTTTCGACTTCTTTACAGGCACTTTCGTTTTTTCAGTAATTTCTCTGACTAAATAAACACATCAAGCCTTAGTCTTAATCAATACTTTGCTATGGAATTCAGTAAACACTTCTCCAATATTTTCACAAATTAAAAAATTAAAAACTTTAAAGAAGATAGTCGAAGAATACCGTAATGGGACAGGTCTAAAGTTCAAAGCTTAAGAACTCTAAATGGTAAAGATGTTGAAATACATTCTAATTTAACTGGCCCAAAATGGATAAAAAAAAGACAAATAAATGGAAGATAACTTGATTGAATCAGGGTTTTTAGAATGTTGCATCATGATTTACTTAAAATACAGTATGCGTTACAATCTAATAAGTTCTTCAATGTTGGAAAACTTTAAAATCATATAAAAAATATCTTACTCAAAGATTCACAAATACCTTCTTTAAGAATACTCAACAAATTAGTCTTTGAGCAAAATTATCGAACCGATACGCAAAATCCGTATTTTGTTTTTAGATAAGAGCATAAAAACTGAAGTCTAAGTGACAGAATCTCATCAAATAATTCATAAGTCAATTCTTTAAAGTTAACGTCTGGATAATTATCTTATGAATGACGATAATTAGTGCGTTTAATCATAAATAAATTTGACTTCTAAAAAAGCAGGAAAATCCCAATAAATCCCTTTAAAGAATAATAATTAGGTTTCAAATTAAAGCAGAAAAGATTAGGATCTGTTGATATTTAAGAGAATAATGAGCTAAATTTCATAGCTTTAAGAGTCGCTCGTTTAAAATGAAAAGGATAAACGTAAGTTGGTTAAAAAGTAATAAAACAATGATGCAGTTCCAATATAGTTTTGTCTCGAACTCCCTTCAATAGATTAGCTTTAAGATTACTCCACTTGAAGATCATAGATTTTATTATCAAAATGCAGAAATAAGGTTTTTTATTGAAAAGGTTATTAAGAACAATATTAAAAAGTTCTTTTATGATTGATATTTTTAACTTAATTGTTTTTATAATCATGAAGTATTGTTATCAATTTTATAAGATTCCTTTATTAAAATTGATTAGGATCTTCTTAATTTAAATATTTTTAAACTTCAAAAAACATAGAATGGACACTGTCGGAGTAACTTTTCTATTTTATAATTCAGAACGTTCTTCCCCAAGTCATCAAGTAGGGCGCCAATTAATAAAAAGGATAAATTGCTCGTTTAGTAACTTTTACCTCATATTTAGTCATCATTCGTCGGTGCTATTGCTGTCGCAGACTTAGTAAAAACTACTCTCGGCCCCAGAGGTATGGATAAAATTCTTGTCCCCGTCTCTTCAGGTCCAAGAAACAAATCTATTAACGTAACAAACGATGGAGCTACCATTTTAAGATCAATGCATGTCGATAATCCTGCCGCTAAAATCTTAATTGACATCTCCAAAACTCAAGATTAAGAAGTCGGAGATGGTACCACAACTGTTGCTGTTTTAGCAGGTGAACTTTTAAGAGAAGGATAAAAACTGATTCATCAAAGAATGCATCCCCAAACAATCATCTCAGGTTGGAGAATGGCCAGAGACGTCGCAAAACAAAAACTTAACTCTATCGCCAGAGATAACTCCGAAAATATGGAAAAATTTAAAAATGATCTTCTCAATATTGCTAAAACTACCTTAAGTTCTAAATTATTGACTCAAGATAAGCAACATTTTGCTGATCTTGCTGTTGATGCAGTTTTGAGACTTAAAGGCTCAACGAATCTCTCATACATTCAAGTCATCAAAAAACTCGGTGGCTCAATAAAAGAATCCTTCCTTTGTGATGGCCTTATTTTAGAAAAAACCATCTCCACTGGATGCAAGAGATCTTTGAAAAATTGTAAAATCTTGGCTTCCAATACACCAATGGATTACGATAAAGTTAAAATTTACGGAACCAGAGTGAGAGTTTAATCATTGGAAAAAGTTCAATAAGTTTCAGAAGCTTAGAAAATGAAAATGAAGGAAAAAGTCGACAAAATTGTTGCTTATGAACCAACAGTTTTTATCAACAGACAATTGATTTATGATTATCCTGAACAATTATTAATTGAACATGGTATCACAGTCATTGAACATGCCGATTTCGAAGGTATCGAAAGAATATCAGCTGCATTGGGTGCTGAAATATTGTCAACTTTCGACAATCCCGAAAGAAAAGATGAAGTTTTAGGAACATGCGAATCAATTGAATAAATTTTGATCGGTGAAGATAAAGTCATCAAGTTCTCAGGTTGCAAGAGAAATTAAGCATGTACCATTGTCTTGAGAGGATCTTCTCAACATATTCTTGACGAAGCTGAAAGATCATTACACGATGCTTTGTGCGTTTTGGTGCAAACTGTTAAAAACAAACAAGTCATTTATGGAGGAGGAAATGCTGAGATTCAAATGGCAATCGAATGCTAAAAGTTAGCAAAGTCAATTAAAGGTAAAGAAGCAATTGCTATCGAAGCATATGCCAAGGCTTTGAGAACTTTACCAATAACAATTGCCGAAAACGCTGGTTTTGATGCAAACGAGTTGGTTCATGACCTTGAGATTGAACTTCAAACTAAACCAGACTCTGGCATTAACATTGAAACAGGGTTGGTTGATTCAATGGAAAAACTCCAAATTACAGTAATTAATTGATTAACTTTAGGAATGTCTCCGTTCAAAAGAACAAGCATTGATTTCAGCAAGTGAAGCTGCAGAAATGATCATGAGAGTCGACGATATTATTACATGCGCCCCAAGACCAAGATAACAACCAAGACTCCATTGAGATGTTTTATTTTTGTATAAGTTTACAAGTCTAAATAATACTAAGATTTATTGTTTTTAAAATAATAATAATCAATAGTTGGGATAATAACTTATCTTACGTTTTATACTTATTTAACTTCGTTTTGATATTTTAGCTCTTTGAAATATCAAATATTTTATTAATGAATTTTACTTATCATAATAAAGTTTTTTATATTTAAAAATGAGTGTTAAAGTCGGTGTCAGAGTGAGGCCATTCAATCAGAGAGAAGTGGCTCTTAATTGTCAGCTTTGTGTCGATATGATCGGACCTACCACTCGTCTTTTCGATGAAGATGACAAATAAAAATTCAGAGATTTCACTTTCGATTATTCCTTTTGGTCCCATGACGAATTTAGCGTAGATTAAAGGGGATACTTTGTGTAAATTTATTTTATGAAAAAGCCCTGATTCTGATAAGTATGCAGACCAACAGCAAGTCTTCGAAAAAGTGGGCTTGTAAATATTGTCCAATGCTTGGTAAGGTTATCATTGCTGTCTTTTTGCTTATGGACAAACAGGTGCAGGCAAATCCTATTCCATGGTCGGCTACGGAGCCAATAAAGTAAAAATTTAATAATTTCAGGGTATCGTACCAATCTCTTGTGAAGAGATTTTTAACAGAATCGAAGCAAATCAAGATCCCAATAAATAATACGAAGTAAATGTCTCCATGTTAGAAATCTATAACGAAAGAGTACAGGACTTATTGATTCCTATTGCAAAAAGGCCAAAATAAGGATATAAAATTAGATAACACAAAACATTAGGTATTTATGTGGAAGGTCTCTCGAAACATTACGTTGAAACTTATGACATTATTGAAAAGAAAATGTAGGAAGGTAGCAGAAACAGATCAATAGCTGCCACTGAAATGAACGCTTCGTCAAGTAGGGCCCATACCATCATTTCAATTGAGTTCAAACAGAAAGAAATGGTCGAAGGGAAAAAAAGGGAAAAACTTTCCGTTATTTATCTTGTCGACTTGGCAGGCAGTTAAAAAGTAGGAAAGACAGGAGCCACAGGTGACAGGCTCAAAGAAGCTGCAGGAATCAACAAAAGTTTGTCTGTCCTTGGTTTGGTCATTTCTACTCTTGCCGATAAAGCCATGGGTAAAGGAAAAAATGCAATTGTGCCTTACAGAGATTCTTGTTTGACTCGTATTTTACAGAACGCCTTGGGAGGTAACTCAAAAACACTTATGATCTGTGCTATTTCCCCGGCATCAGACAATCATGAATAAACTCTTTCAACTTTAAGATATGCTGATCAGGCTAAAAAAATTCAAAACAAAGCTGTTGTCAATGAAAGTGAAACAGACAAACTCATTCGTACTTTGAAAGCATAGAAGGAGGAGTTGGCTGATAAAGTAAGAAAAATGTAAGAAATGTTTACTAAATTCCAACTTGGCCAAATAAATCCCGGTAATTTCAGTCAACAACTTCAATAATTGAATGAAGCCAAAGAGTAACTGAGGTTTAACTCAGAAATGATGAATGACATGACAATGACCAAGAAATAAAAGCTCAAACACGAGTAAGAATAATTCCAGTCATAAGCTGCTAAATTTGACAAATCACGCCCACATTTATCAAATTTGAACGAAGACCCACAATTAAGCCGAAAAATAAATTATGACATTGACAAGTAAGAAGCTAAAATCGGTAAAAGAGGAATTTAACCTCCAAATGATATTGAGATTGGAGGAATGGGTATCAGAAAAAATCATGCAGTGATCACAAAAGAAAATGACAAGTTTTACATCACTCCATTAGATTTCAATACTGAAAATAGTGATGTCTACTTAAACGGTGACAGTATGACTGAGAAATCATAAATTTTCCATCTCGACAGAATTTCTATTGGAGCCAATCATATGTTTATTGCGATGCTACCTGGAAAATAATCTCGACAATAAATCGAATAAAATACCATAGATTGGGATTATGCCCAGAACTAATTATACTTGAAGAAATAAACTCTTTAAAAAGAAGCCATGTAAGAAAAGTAAAGAAAAATAAAAGAAGAGAACTAAGCTCTTCTTAAGCAAAAGTAATAATAACTTGCAGCTTTGCAAAAAAAACTTTAAGAAAATGAGGAAGCACGTAAAAAGAATTAACAACAAATGGAAATTTAAAAGATGGAAATGTAAAAGAAAATTCGTTAGTAAGAAGCTCAAAGATTAAGAATCGAAATTCAAAATCAGAAAAAAACTTTACAAGACTCATAAAACCAACAAAAAGAAAAAATTAAAGAAAAGTATTACTTTTAAAAGAAACTCCTAAAAACTTTACCTAAATGTATTGAATTAAACTTGATTGCGAAAGAGTTTAAAAGAAACATTTCAATGAGTGTTAAAATGATGCTAATGGACTCAGAAGGAGAAGATGGGTAAATTGATATGAAAAAACGGTCCATTAAGATAAAGGTAGTCAACAGATAAGTTGGCTATACTTACTGGTGGAATGTTGATAAACTTTCTAACAGGTATTACATTATTAAGGATATGTCTGAACAATATTTTGAAACTGGCATTATCCCCCAACTTGAGCAAAAAGATGATCCTTTTTGGGATCCACCCGAACATTCTCTGATTGGCAGAGGCTTCCTTACAACCAAGGCTTTGACTTACATGTTTGATAATTTGGTTTAACTTCCAATAATCGGTGAAGATGATCACTGTGGAGAATTAACTGTCAACCTCGTTCCTACAGATGAGACAGGGAAAGTTAATCTTTGTTAGGAAATGGATGATTAAGTTGAATTTGAGCCTTAATAACTGCTTGATAAACCTTTCTATTTTAACTTGATAATTTAGGAAGCTAAGATTCCACCCAACTTTTAAAATGTGTTTGTTTAATACTCTCTCAAAACTGATGAAAACCTAAATGAATCTTTCAGAACTCCAGAAGTACATTTATCTTTATCAAGGTCAATTAAAAAACTCAGAATCCTAAATTTAACTATATACGCCTCCATAAATTCCCAAATGTTAATGAAAATATTCTGAAATATTTGACTACTGCAAAAGTAACTTGTTTTTTTATTCAAGCTTATCTTCAAAATATATGGATACTAAAAAATCCCTGAATAGAAAAAGTAAACTAAGAAAGAAACCAAAAAATAAGAATCAGACATAACCAAGGCCAAAAAATAAGCCGAAAGCAAAGAGCAGAAATCCATTCAAAATGAAGCCATTCCAGTCACTCCAAATAAAACTCAACAGGTTTCATCCAATAAAAATCATCAGCCAAAAGCCTCAGTTCAAAGCCAACCGAATACAACACAACCTCAGACTAAATAACCGAGCAGAAAGCCAAATGCTTCGAATACGATACCAAAGAGAGGAAAGGATGAGAAAGATTGTGAAATTTATTGATTAAAGAATGACTGCATATATTTATTTATTGATAAGGTTTTTAATTGATAAATTGAAGGATAGTAAATGATGGTATTCAATTTAATCATAATTTCAGCATTGCTTAATCGTTAGTTTATTAAAAGAACTGATTTTATTGAATTTTTAACTTTTTTAATTTATTATTTTTAT
>Ga0102832_1002557_pt1 | contig 10871 bp, 11 predicted proteins | sample EBPBio282013_DNA_FD_88942 | JGI IMG/M metagenome (GOLD analysis project Ga0102832, IMG submission 88942) | Wastewater treatment Type I Accumulibacter community from EBPR Bioreactor in Madison, WI, USA - Reactor 2_5/28/2013_ DNA (Illumina Assembly) | ecosystem: Engineered > Bioreactor > EBPR >... | reverse complement strand
CCGAGAGAACAAGGGTCCGGGTCGTTCCGTCATAGGCGATCGCCTCGGCCCACTGCCCCCAAGCGGGCATATCATGGGCGAGCCGGATCGGATCGCCATAGAGCAGTAGCAGGCCTTCCGCCTCGGTCGGAATGGTGATGGCGCGCCGGCGATACTTGTTGGCTCGCGCCAACATGGTTCCAACGTAGTAGGCCTGTGCCCGGTTGGTGCAGCCGAACAGCTGCACCGTGGTTGGGTTCTCGGCCGAGGAGCCTTCCAGGATGGCTGAGACCGTCGCGGGCTTCCAGGACCGCGGATCGATGTACTCGATGTCGACGGCGTCGGCCGTCTTTTCATCGGGGAACTTGTAGGCGATCTCCAGGCCCTTCCGCATGTTGCGGGGCGTGAAGAGCATCGCGGGTGCGGTCATCGGCAGGTCGCGCACGAGGCGCACCACGGGACCCTGGATGACCGGCTGGGCGACGACACAGCGGCCGATCTTGCTCAGGGTCTCCCACGCGGTCGAAACGGTGTCGCAGACCGCGTCAAAGGTCCAGGAGCGACTGGCGTAGTCCGCCTTGTGGGCATAGATGCCGGCGAGATCGACCTGCGATTCCTCGAGCCGCCCCCCGTTGTCGCTCAGGCACACGTAGGCAGCGGCATCACAGGGATTGCGCGTCGCCGCCACCGTGGTGGTCATTCGGCCGGCGGTCGCATCCCAAGTCGGCAGCTTGCGCGTGGCCAGGACGTTGAACTGCCGGCTCGACGCGCCGTTCAGGTTGCCTGTCGCCCGGGCCTTCACAGCGAGCAGCGTGATGCCCGGATAAGTCCGGGTGCCCGGCTGTCGGCCCTTCAGGCCAATCCAGGCAGCCGTACTACCGGCGCGCGCCGAGGTGTCCTTGGCGTTGGTCCGTCGTGCCCGTGCTTCGTAGCGTGCTGGGGTCACATCGACACGGAAGGTCCAGCGCTGCGGCGTTCGAGTCGCGAGGCCCTGGCTCGCGTGCGCCAGGTCGAACCAGCCGCTGGTGGGGCTGCCTTCTTCGTCGATCGCCCGCACCTGGAAATCGATCTCGATCCAGCGCGCGTCGAAGCCGCCGCTGTCGTTGGCGTAGTAGAGACCCTCCGGCGCGGCGTAGTCGATCTCGACCGCGTCGATCGTGGTGCCGGGCGGGTTGATGGCGAACGGCCCCTTCCAGGGAGACCCGGCTTCGCTGCCCGGGAGCTCGATGTCGGCGAGGTCGCGTGACACGAGCATCATCGGGTCGACGAGGTCGGTATCGATGCTGGCGCCCGGCACGACCTGGTCCCACGTGATCTCGGGGTACGAGCCGACCGGGGTGTCACCGACATTGACTTCGTGGATCTCGCACTCGCCGCGGGTGACCACCAGGAGCAGGTGCAGGTACTGCTCGTTGCCGGCAAAGGACTGGTAGGGCTGGTGAGCGTAGTCGGGGAACACCCGATGCTGGCCGAACAGCTCGGGAATGGGTTGTCCCAACCGGGCGGAATTGCCCTGCGCCTGGAGGCTGTAGGTTGGCGAGGACTGGGCCGACGTGCCTGCGAACGAGCCCGCCATCGCGGCGGCCGGCGCGGCCGGTGGTTGCACGAACAGAGACATCAGGCCGTAGACCGCCGCGTTCAACCCGATGGCGATACCCGCAGTTGCGGCGGCATAGGCAAAGGTGCCGGCCTGCAGCCCGAGGACTGCAGGTCCCGCCAAGTAAGGCGCGACGAAAGCAATGGCGATCGCCGCGACGACCAGCACCACCTGCAGGGGATTGGACCCGCCACCGCCCTGTGCCTGCGCATGGAAGGTCACCACGTCGGATGGGCCGATCACCGTTCGCGCCCAGACGCGACGCAGCACGGCGTGACCGTTGAGCAGGCAGACCGTCGGGCGCGAGAAGTCGCGCACACGCCGGCCACCGACCATCCGGACCGTCGTGTGCGGCCGCATCACCCGCCGGCGGCTGACGAAGCGCCGGATGGAGATCGGCTTGTCGACCCGGTGCGTCGTGCGCTGGGCCGGATCGAAGGGGTTATGAAGATGGTGCACGTAGCCCATCATTGCTCTCCGCTGATCGGTCGATAGACACCCGTGATCTGCCAGGCGGCCATCTCGAGATGGAACAGGCTGTTGAGCACGGAGCCGGCGCCGGCCGAGCAGTGCAGGACGCCCGGGACGCCGTCGACGAAGACCCCGATGTGATGCGGGTGCGCGCGGTGCCCCATCATCACCGCGTCGCCGTCGACGGCCTCGGCCAACACGACGGGGCGCCAGCCGAGGAGGCCCGGTCGCTCCTTGAATTGCCGCATGGCCTGCAGCAGCGGAACGCTCAGGACGATCGCCGGGATGTCCCGGCCGAAGTGGTCCCGCTGGACGTGGCGGAAGAAGTGCCAGCAGTTGAATGCCGGCGGCGCTTCGCCCTCGGGATCGTAGCCGAGGCCGATGTAACGGGTGCTCCAGTGGTCGACGGTCACAGGCCGATCAATCCCGGGAAGTTGCGGGCCTTGTAGGTCTCCCGTGGGAAGGCCACCGAGAGATCGGCGCCAGTGTTGGCTCGGCAGCTGATCTTGAAGACGTCGATCTTGACGTCCGATAGCGTGAACACCGGCGGCCTGGTCATTTGAGGGCGGGTGCGATCGCCGTTCAGGTAGGGCCGGTAGCACACCCGGATCGGGCGGCCATCGACGATGGCGGCGTCGAGCTGGTCGACGACTTCTCGCCCCACGTTGTCGAACTGGATCTGGATCTGCGGTCGCGGCGAGATCTCGATCGACGGCAGGGAAAAGTCGAACGCCATGGCGATGAAGGTGACGATCTGCCCTCCCTTGACGGGCGCCGTGACCTCCAGGCGCGCGGCGAAGTCCACGCGATCGCGCACCAGCCAGATCGAGGTGGCCTGGTTGGCGTCGTCGAGGAACGTGGGGTGCCTGATTTCGAGCGTGTGCAGCACGATCTCGTCGTCGCCCATCGGCGCAGCTGCAAAGGCCTCGCGCAGGGCCTCTTCGATGTTTGGATCGGCCATGGTCAGGGCCACCCCGCCGTGACATCGATCGCCGCGAGTGCGGCGGCGTCGGCGGCCTGCAGGATGAGGTTCTTGAGGTCACGGGCGTACAGCCGTCGGCTGATAACGACGTTCGATGCGGCATCGGCAAGGGCGCAGAACTGGGCGGCCGTGAACTCGCCCACGGTATTGTCGGCGGCAATAAAGCGGCCGTCCCACGTCGCGTTCGCCTTGCCTTCGATGAAGCGATCGGCCTTCGCGGCGAGGGCTGCGATGCGCCCCTGGCTTGCCTCGTCCAGCTGGTAGGTCTTGCCAGAGTAGGTGAAGCCGGCGGCGTTGCGCTTCATCAGCTCGGCCGACACCTCCAGCAGCCGCTCGCGCTTGCGGGCAGCGAGGAAGTAGGCAACCACGTCGGGATGGTCGGCCGCGAGCTCTTCCTGCCCTTCGAATTGCCGGGTCTCCGAATATCCGGACATCACGCCGTTCAGCCGAAAAATGAACATCAGAGGTCCCTCCCGCGCGGATCACGCCAGCCCAGCGTGGTGATGTTGATCATCCCGTCCGTCGTATTGATCTTGCGGCCGATCTGCGCGGACAGATTGGTGTGAAGGCCGTTCACCGGGATCACGGCGCCGTAGGAGTAAGCGGCGCCCACCGACGAGTGATACATGCTGCTGGTGATCGTCGAGTCCGCCTCGTCCAGGGACGTCAGCAGGCTGGTGCAGCCGCCGCTCGCACCCGAGATCACGTTCATCAACAGCCGAGGGAACACCACCCGGTTGCGCGGGACTGCCAGCGTCTGCGCCTGGCGGGTTATCACGCCGGGGACAGCGGCGTAGTCGCCAACCGGGTTCAACCACGCCACGTCGTCGCCGTTCTGGAAGAGGCGAACCCACTGGCCGGAGCCGTTGGTCAGCATCGACATGATCAAGCGCTTGTGGGTGTAGTCGGTCGGCATCGCCGGATCCGCGCCAGCCAGCGTAGTCAGCACGTCCGTGACACCCGTGTCGGAGCGGCGGATCAGGTAGACGTCGTACCAGGTGTTGTTGGCGATGGTGCCGGTGTCGAGGCTCCCGTTGCCGGCGCCCACGGCCCACGCACCGGTCGTCTTCGACAGCGCTGCGGCCAAGGCAAGCAGGACGGCGTTGGTGCTGTCCGTTGCCATGCCGGGAGCCACGGTGAAAGTGGTGGACGACCCCGCCGTCGATAGTGCCAGGCCGTCGATGTAGCCGCGCAGGACCGTCGGCGATACCCAGGCGAAGTCGAAGTTGGTGCCGCTCGCCTTGGCGAGGACCTGGCCGGTCGAACCGCCCGATGGAGCACCGACGTAGCCCGCCATTTCAGCTGCGATCCGCGCCAACGTCTTGATCAGTGCGCCGCTGGGCAGCGTCACGATGCTCCCGGTGCCGCTCGCCGGCCCCTGCACGATCGCCCGGAGGATGGCGGCGTCGGGCGTGATGGACGCGATAGCGGCTTCAAGATCGGAACCAAACGACATCGAGTACTCCTACGGCGTGTAGTGCGGCCAGAGTGCTGAGGGAGCCATCGCGGCGTGGAAGGCCGTCAGTTGGGTCAGCAGGAAGGCCTGGTCCTCGTAGAGCGCAATCTGCAGCGATGCCTTGTCGAGCATCGGCCGCTCCCGCACGTCGAGCGTGGTCTGCACCTGGACCCATGCGCCATTCAGCCAGCGCGCCGGCGCCTTGCCGGACTGGAAGCGGCACTCGCATTCCACCAGGCCGAGCCCCAGCAGGAGGGTCATGCGGAACCAGGAGCCGTACTCGGCGAAGTGGCGAAGCCATGCTTCGAACATGGCGTATTCGTCGCTCGTGAACCGCCACGTGGCCTTGAGCGTCGACCACTGCGCGGCGCTGCGCCGGCGCTGGCGAGGAGCGCCCAGCTCCATCTCGGTGCGCGCGACCGACGGATCGTCGTCGAGCTCGTAGCCCGAGATCACGGGCAACGGCAGACGGGCAGGCCACTGGAGATCGACCGTCATACGCGCCCCTGTGGCTGGACGCCATAGGTCGACGTGATGGCGTTGTGCATCGGCCCTCGCTGATCAACGATGCCTTGCGCCAGCCGACCCTCGAGCTGTTCGATGATGACGTCGATCCTCTCACCGCCGCCAGGAAGAGAGCGACGCTCCTGGCGCGCCTGCGTACCGTCAGGCGCGTGCACGTGGATCTCGGTCTTGACCTGAGGGGAACCGGCGCCAGCCCCCGCGCCCAACCGCTGCAAATTCCAGCGGTGCCGTTGATCGTCCTGCGTCAACACTTCCTCGCCCTGCTTGGCGATGATCGGCACCTCGCCGGCGACCAGGCCGCCGCCGTGATACCGCTGAGCGCCGGCAAAGGTGGATGCAAACACCGAGCGCATGAACGAACTTTGCTCGCCCACGACGCCGCCGGTGTGATTACCGGTCACCGACCACACGCTGGGCTCCAGCACCGGCGTCGATCCACCGGCCACCGCGGTGCCGTTGGCGGGATTGCCGGAGAAGCCCTTGAACAGACCGCTGAGCCAGCTACCAGCGCCGCCCAAGGCATCTCCCAGCGCACTCGACAGCGGGCCCGTGATCGACTTCTGGATGGCGATGCGCGCGAGGTCGGCAATGATGGAGTTCGCGAGGTTGCCGAATTCGATCTTGCCGCTCGTCACGAACTGCACCATCGCGTCTTCGGCGGAGCGCATGCCCGACTGGATGGAGTTGGCGACGCTGCGCCCCGTACCAGCCGCCTCGTCGGCGTAGCGGCGCAGGCCTGCGACCATGCCGTCGGTCGCCAGCCGGCTGGCTTCGAGGCGGCGCAGTTCCGCCTCCTTGGTGTAGTCCTCAACGGCGCGAGCCGTGAGCAAGCCGGTCTGCTGCAGCTCCTGCAGTCGGGCGGCGTCCTGCTGGTAGGCGAAGTTGGGGTCGTACTGTCGGTTGAGGGCGTTGGCGTCGCGCGCCTGGTCGGCCCGCATGGCCCGCCGGGTGAGCTCGTCGTACTTCGCGATCTGCTTGTCGGCCGCCGCGACGATTGTTGCCGAGCCGGTCGCCGCTGCCTGCGCGCGAAGCTCTTCCGCGTAGGCGGCGACCCGGTTGGCGCGTTCCGTCTCGCGCGCGGCCTCGCCGCCCCGGGCTTCGGCGGTGACCAGCCGTTCCAGCCCCGCGACTTCCATCGCATAGGCCGCGTTCTTCTCGGCCGCGGCCGAGATCGCAGCGCCAGCCTGGGCTTCGAGGGTCTGCTGAGCAACCTGGCCGGCCGTGCCACCGGCGATCTGGCCCTGGTCCTCGGCCGCCTGCGCCTTCAGGAAGGCGGCCTGGCGGATCGCCTGCGCGCGCGACTGCCCGTAGGCCTCGGCCACCTTCAGGGCCGCGCTGGCTTCGGCCGAGAGCTGCTCGATCTGCTGGCGCGTCTCCGTGGCGTGGGCCGCAAGCACGTTGCTGCGTGCCTGGTCCGCGAGGTCGGTTGCCGCCTTGCCCTTGAGGCCCGCTTCCTCGGCGCGCCGCAGGGTTTCGTCGTAGGCGCGCTGTGCCGCCTGCAGGTGGGCGGGCAGCGGCGCCAGCTTGCTGTCGAGGTCGAGCTGGCGCTGCAGCTCTTCCGCCGGTGTGCGCAGCGCCTTGAGCTGGCCGTCGATGCGGGTGATGGCTTCCGACGCCATCTTCAGCTGTTCGGGACTGGCGATGCCCGACTCGATGACCTTGCGCGCGGCGGCCCGATCGCCCAGCAGCTTGTCGCGCTGCGCGGTGATGGCATCCATCTTGGCGACGGCGGTGGCCGCCTCCTTGACGTCGGTGGCCATCTGGGTGGCCCGCGACTTGATCTGTTCGCCGACCGTGTTGGTCGCCGTCGAGTGCCCCTGGCTCTCGAGATAGGCCAGGTTCGCCTGCAGGTCCTTGAGGTTGGCCCGCGCCTTGTTGAGCGAGTCCTCGATCCAGCCGCGGACGGCAGGGCCGGCGTCCTTCAGCCTCGCCTCGAGCTCGGTGACCTTGGCCTGGGCCACGTCCACCGACTTCCGGGACTGCGCGATGTCTTCGGGTGTCGGTCCGTTGGCCGTAGCCGCGGGCTTGCCGCCCAGCGCCGTGTTCGTCGTATTGAGGATGCCTGCGCCGCCGTTCGCGAGCGCCTGCGCGACCGAGCCCGAGCCGATCGTGTCCTTCAGCCGTGACCAGGCGCTCGCCAGCTCATTGACTGCTCGGGCAGCGGGCGAGATGCCCTTCTCGTTGGCACCCTTGAGGTTGCGCTCTAGGGCTGTCAGCACGACGTCCACTGCCGCGCCGCGCTCGCCCATCAGCTCCAGCTGGCGGACCTGGTCGAGCTCGGCGGGCGTGAGGGCATTGAAGGCGGCGTCGAGCTTGCGCGCACCGGCGACGGTGCCGTCCAGCCCCGCGGACAAGGCGGTGGTCGCGGCGGGAAGATCGGAGCCGGTGACCCGGGCAAGGTCGCGAGCCAGCGACAGGGTGCGCTGGACCTGGTCGCCGGTGACCTGGTTGTTGCCCAGGAGCACCGCGGCGGCCTTGGCGGTGTCGTCGTAGCCCGCTCCGGCGCGCTGTGCCTCGCTGCGTGCGAGATCCACGAGCTGGGCCGCGGTGAGACCTGCCTGCCGACCCGTGGCGGCCAGCGTGATCTCGGCTTGACGGTAGCGCGCCGAGATCTCGGCGGCCGAGTCGATGGCCAATGCGCCGCCGGCGACCACGGCTGCCAGCGCCGCGACCACACCACCGGCCACGAGCGGGATACGACCGAGGGCATTGCTCCAGCCGCCGAACACCTGGGCGATCTGGGGGCCTTGCGCCACGAAGGTGCGCATTACTCCGCCCCCCGACGCCAGCTGCGTGAACACGTCGTTCATCTGAAAAGCGAGCTGCTGCTTCTGGAAGGCCGACAGGCTCGTGTTGGTCTTGCCGAAGGAGTTGGCGAGATCGTCGTTGGCCGCCTTCGTGCGGCGCACCACGGTCTCATGCTGAAGCATCGCCGCGGAAGTCCGGTCGGCCTCTGCCGCGGTCGTCTTCACCGCCGCGGCAAGGGAGCGCTCCCCGGCCGCCGCAGCCGAGCTCGACGCCGACACGCGCTCGGTGCTGGTCGCCAGCGTGTCGCTTCCGGAGGCAGCGGCCTCGCTCGCGGCGCCAACCTGCCGGGCCCCCGCGCCCAACTGATCGAGCGCCGACTTCGCCTCGCGCGCGCCGGCCACGAACCCGTCGCTCTTGAGCGAGAGCTCGCCCTGGACCTTGAATGCGGTGGCCATCAGCGCGCCTCGCTCAGCGCTGAGCCAGCGCGACGATGGCCTCGCGCTCCATCACCTGCAGGTCGGCGAACTCCGCGGGAGTGGGCGTCATGCCCAGCCGCTTCAACGCGACCTCCACGCCGGCGTAGTCCAGGCCCAGCCAGACCAGCTGGCTGCCCGCCACGTGCGTGCGCCACTGCGTGTCGACGGCCAGGAACAGCTCGACCGCGCGGCGGCAGTCGAGCGGGAACACCTCGCCCGACACTTGCTCCTGCGCCTGTGCAGCCTCGCGTTGCCACCGATCGATTTCCTCTGCCGGCGCGCCGGCGGCGCGCATCTCGTCGACCATCTGGGACGACGCGACGGGGCCCTGCTGCACCCATCGTCGCGCCGCCCGTCTCAGTTTTTTGCGCGCAACCCCGCGCGGCCCTCGACGTAGGCGCCGATCGCCGCGAGCACGATGTACTGGTGATCCAGCAGGAGCTCGCGCCTTTCGGCCGAGAACTCGAACGCCTTGCCGTCGGCATCCTCGATGCCGTTCCAGCCGACCCAGTGTTTTGCCAGGAACTCCCGGCTGCTCACCTTGCCGCGCTCCTCCCACTGGCTGTCGGAGAGGTAGGAGAACGTCGCCTCGAACTCCTGCATATCGCCCGACGGCCGCGTCACCTTCACCGGAGCGGTGAACGTCTTGATGTCCTCGAACCGGAACATGGCTACTCCGCGCTGATGATGTAGTCGGCCGTGCCGCTGGCCGGCACGATGCCGCCACCCAGCTTCAGGCCGGCGTTGTTGCCCATCTTCTGGCGCTGGAAGGACTGGATCTGCCAGTTGGTCACCGTGAGGCGCACCTTGGCTCCGGCGGCGGTGCCGTGGAGCATGGCGATCGCCTTGTAGGTCCCGGGCACGCCGACATCGTTCTGCAGGATGCGCGTGGCGTACGACGGCTCTTCGATCGACATGCTGATCGTGGGCTTGCGGTCGCCGACCTCGATGTCCTTGCGGTTGATCCGCTCGACATAGTCGGCCTGCATGCCGGCGTTGACCTCGATCGATTCCAGGACCTCGGACTGCGTGGCCAGCGTGAACGTCGTCGCCGTCTTGTTGAACAGCGGCGGGATCCTCCAGGCCGAGAAGTCGGGGCTGGCGGGGAATGCCACCGAGGCGTTGGCGTCGAAGAGGCCGACGAGGTCGAACTCGATCTCCGGAAACTTGCCGACCTCCCAGCGGAAGATCGCGTTGCCGCGCGCGCCCAGGATGCGGGTGCGGTTGCCTTCCATGTTGAAGTACATCGCGGCCGACTCGAAGCCGGTGTCGACCGGCGAGTATTCGACCTTGGTGCCGGCGGACACCGTCTTCGAGTGACCCGTGCAGCGCGCCAGCCAGTCCCACGCGGGAGCCGTCCCTGCCGCGCCCGAGGAGGCGAGGTAAGTCTTGCCCTTGATGTTGACCCGGCGGCCGTGCAGCGCCTGTGCGAAGCCGCCCATGCCCGTGCGGACCAGGTCCAGGTTGACGCCGTCGCCGATCACGTCGTCCACGGTGACCTCGCGCAGCTGCATTGCCGCTGCAGGGGTCGGGTCGACGCCGTAGGTGGTCTCGATGGCGCCCAGCACGAGGGCTCGTTCGAAGCGGATGGCCATGGATCAGTTCTCCTCGTTGCGGGGCGGCTCGGCCGCCGGTGGCTGCAGCTGGCGGGCCGCCGACTCCTCGATCGGCCGGAGCGACCCGTCGGCCTGGCGCTCGAAGGCGCCGCCGGTGGCAGGCATGGCCGCGGGTGCGGTGCTGGCGTCGGCCGGCTGGGTAGCGGGAACGGGCGTGGGTGACTTGCTCAAGGGTGGCTCCTCAGGTTGCCGAGCTGAGGCCGATGTCGCGGCCAAAGGTCATTTCGAACCAGACCGCGCGCGGCGCGAACGCGGCCATCTTGAAGCTGCTGAAGACGAGCGGGCCGGCGTCGTCAGGCGACCAACCCAGGAGGCAGTCCATGATGGCGTCGTGGACGGCCTTGACCGCGTCCTTGGCGACCACCTGCGCTGCCTGCTCCCCGCCGCCGACCACGATGGCGAGGCCGACCCGCTGGGCGACCACCTGGACCGTGTGACCGGCGGCTGCCTGGTTGGCCTCGGCCTGCTCGCTCACCAGCATCACGTAGGCGGCCGGTCGCAGGTGCAGGGGCACGTTGCCCTGGCCCTCGCTGATCTCGGCGAAGTCGACGGCGCCGGCCACGTGCTTGAGCGTCGGGCAGCTGGAGCGCAGGCGCTGGATGATGGCGTCGATCATGCCGAGCCTTCACCTTCGAGGTGCTTCACCAGGATTTCTTCCCAGCGCTTCACGTCACGATCCGACGCGCCGATGAAGGGGCGCGCGGGGATGGTCACCTTCTGCGCCTGCAGCCAGCGCTTTCCGATCCGGAAGCGCAGCGCCTTGGCAGCCTTCGGCACGATCGTGCCGCCGAACTGGTGGATGGCGGCATAGAGCTTGTTGGTGCCGTAGATCACCGCCGCCTCGTCGGCGACGTAGGAGAACGACCCGCGGAGATCACCCGACTTGACCAGGGTCTGCCGCCCTTCGTCGGCGGCGATGGACGGCGGCCACGGAATGCCCTCCGGGGATTGCGAGCGTTCGAAGGCATTGGTGGTCGTGGCGACCATGTCCATGCCGATGTTCTCCATCGGCCGGCGCAGG
>Ga0102832_1002556_pt1 | contig 10873 bp, 10 predicted proteins | sample EBPBio282013_DNA_FD_88942 | JGI IMG/M metagenome (GOLD analysis project Ga0102832, IMG submission 88942) | Wastewater treatment Type I Accumulibacter community from EBPR Bioreactor in Madison, WI, USA - Reactor 2_5/28/2013_ DNA (Illumina Assembly) | ecosystem: Engineered > Bioreactor > EBPR >... | reverse complement strand
TCGAGATTTTTTGTTAATTGGCTGGACTTTTTTCTATTTTACGACTTTTTCATCGTTGATATCAGTTTATTTTTATTCAATAAGAATTTTTGAGTTTGATACGCTTGTAGCATTTTATTTCGCAGGAAATACCGAAGAATTTTGACTTTAAATTGTTGTGTTTAAAGAGTTTTTATTAAAATCGAATTCTAAATGTTAATTGAACCAATTATCATGTGGAAACTAATTTGAAAATGGTTTCATTGTTTTTTACTTTTATTTAGCTTTGAAACAGAAGAATAAATTTGTTATAAAGTTTATATTTTGAACTTTACACATTCTAATATGAAAAATAACAAGAATTTCTATTTAATTTAATTAGGAAATTCGAACATTCTTTTTGGTTTTTGGAAATATTTAATTTTTTATCTGTTTTTTACTTGAAAAGCTTCAGACATGAGAATCAACCATGAATCAACAAATTATGATTATTTTTATATTCATTTGGATTAAAATACAATCAAAAACTTTCGAAGACAATCTTTATTTTACAATCATTATAAAAACTTTAACAAATCATTTTAATAACCAAGCAATCAGAAAATAAAAAAGCGTTTTATTTAAACCAAAGAATATAAAAAAGTAAATCAATCGACCAATTAAATCATATATCTTATCTTATTAAACTCTATAAATACAAAAAAAATTAATAAACTAAAAAAGAAAGCAAAGAAGACGTATGAAAGAGAACGATAAAGTCGCAGGAAAGGTTAAAATCTTGTTGTTAGGTGACAGTGCTGTTGGTAAAAGCAGTTTGTTGACTCAATATTGCGACCAAGATTTTAGTTTGGGTCATATGCCCACCATCGGTATCGAATACAAACAAAAAGTTCTCAATTTAAATAATAATAAAACTGTTAAAATACAACTGTGGGATACAGCAGGTCATGAGCGCTTCAGAACAATAACACCAGTTTATTATCGAAACGTAGACGGAGTGTTGTTAATTTTTGACATCACTCAAGCGAGTACATTTGACGCGATTAATTTTTGGATAAATGAGCTGAATGAAAAAGCAGACGTTGATAAAATTGAGATGATGCTGGTGGGTAACAAAATAGATTTGGAGAGTTAAAGACAAGTCGATTATTAAAAGGCCAAGTAAGTAGCAGATAAAATCGGAATAAGTTACTGTGAAACATCAGCGAAACATTACGAAAAAACAGTTCCCGCCTTTGATGATCTCATCAATAGAATACTTAAAAACAAGAGGAGATAATTTGGCGCTGATGATAACATAAAACTGTCGAATCAGAAGGCGGAAAAGAAAAGTGAAAAACAAAAATCTGACTGTTGCTGAGTTATTAAATATGGAATCAACCTCGATAAAGATTCATTTAAAGAATTGATCACTTATTTTTTTATATCTTCAACTCATATTTATTTACATTCAATATTTTACTTTAATTTATGAATTCTATGCTTTAAACTTTTATATCATATGTTTTAACTATTAATGAATTTAATTGTAAAGTTTTTTTATAAGTCTTGATTTTGTCACATATTCAGACCATAAACTATTAGAATCCTCAAAAGGATTTTAATTACCCTTTTGATTTAACTTCAAAGATTAGAGATAATTTTTTGAATGCTTCATTCATGTTCTTTATTTGAAACTGAATATTTTTAATAGTAAATTAAAAACTTAAATTACGATCGTTTTTTTTTGTGTATTTTATCGACCAATTTTATGATAAACTAAATTTTTAATAATGGATGATCGGACTAAAAACGATTCCTCTTAACTGACTATTATTTCATAGCCCTATAAAAATCATGAGACGATTCAGAGTATGATTGAAGAGTAAAGTAAAAATAATAACATTTTTTCGATTCCTGATTAAATTAAAATGCCAAGAGACTTCGAATATGATGTGTCTGACAACAGCTTTGCTCAATAGAAAATGCCATCAAATATGAAAGCTTTCTTAAAAAATAAAAGAATCATATCAACACTAGGAATCGTAAAAGAAAAATAAATTTCATATCCCAAAAATAGCAAAAAACCAAATCGAGAAACCTTATAAGAAACTAAAGAATCTATTCTTTAAACTTCAATGACTAATTTGGATAAAAAAGACAAAGAAAAATCTCATAAAAATAGACGTTCAAGTAAAAAGAATTCAAACAGAATTATCCATCCTGAAAATTTAATTCAATGCACAATATGTTAGGGTATAATAGAGCAAAAGATGCTTAATAAAAAGCTTTTTAATTGTTCACATAAATTTTGTAATGACTGTACAAAAAATTACATAACTTACAAGATCGAGAGATTCGAATTAATTTACTGCCCCAATTAAAATTGTAAATAAGTGTTGGATACATCGTGTAAATTTTACGAAAATGAGGTTACTCTTAAATACAGAAAAAAGTACAAAAACATTCAGCGATTTTATCAAACTAATAAAATCGATGAAAAAATGTGTCCTTTGGATGATTGTGAAGGTGTGATAAAAATGGATAAAAATCTTACATCAGTAATTTGTAACATTTGCAAGTCATAATTTTGCTCAAAATGTCACTCCAAAATCCATGAAGGTGAATGTGCAAATTTTGAAACATTTTTTATGATAAAAAGCTTACATTTAGTACAATGCTAACAATGTAAAAACTTTATTGAAAAAATTGAGGGTTGTCATCACATAACATGCAAGTGTGGATTTTAGTTTTGCGAGAGATGCAAGCAAAAGTGGAAGAAAAGTCACATTTGTAAGTACACAATATTAAATGGAGGGGAATAAGGATGGGGCGGATGCGATTGGGGCATAACAAAGAAAGATCATATGTATTTTTTATTGAAGATTCCTTTAAAATTCATCCTGGTAATTTTGTGCACAATATTTTGGATTTTATTTTCATTTTTAGGCACACCAATAAACTTAGTCTTGATGCTGTATTGGCTTTATTTGTTACTCATAAAGCCATCAATATAAATGATAAAGAATTAGACTCAGCATTGGAAAGTAATGTTGTATGTATTACTTTTTCCATTATGGATGATAAAAAATATTTGTCAAGGGCGAGATTATTTGATGAATCATTTGGACAGTTTATTGCCTTAAATACCGAACAGTTATCGGTGTATTGTCAGATTGTGACAATTTTAGCTTCAATTCATAAAAGACGATGGGATTGATACTACTTACTAACTACTTTAATTTTTCTTGCTTTTTATTTCTTTAACCTATCTTTAATGTTTTTTCCACATTTTTTGTATTCATTTTCATATTCCTTTATTTTTTATTAAAACAACAATAATACCAATACATCTGATGAAATTATGAACAGTATACATAAATAGATACAATCAGTCAGTTGATAAGTAAGTAAATTTACTTTGTAAAATGTTAAAAAGGAACATCATTCATTCCTCATCAATCTTACCATCATCGCTACCTTCAATTTCTCCATCGTCCTCATTTTCATCGTTATTTTCGGATTCATCGTTCCCTTATTCGTCTTATCCTTACTAATCGTCTTCTTACTCTTATTATCCCCCTTATTCGGCGTTTTATTATCTCTCGCTCTTACCTTCAACTTCTGCTTTCTTTATCTCTTACTCAATTTCAATAGCTATGTCTTACTCCTTTTTTTATGCTTATACCCCTTTATTCTACTCGACAATATACTCAGGTTATTGCTTATTTTCGCCAAGTCTGTACTTTCTTTTAAACTCGTTAATTTAAACCTCGTATCTTTTTCTGTCATCAGCAGCCTTATCCAAATAAGGCTTCTTTTCGTCTTACTTTAAATCTTTCCAATCTTTTGCTATCAACTTTGTCAACTCTGATAATGACAAAGTTGGAAACTTTTATGAAAATGATGGTTTTTTATCTTGGAAATACAAAATGTATGCTGTTAAAGGTTTCTTAGGTGGTTATGGCTCATGTTATCCTCTCAATGCTCTTGCTTTTTTTTCTTACATTTGACTCTTTTTCGAACCGTCGCACTTGCTTTTTTTATTTTTGTCAACTTTCTTAATAAGTTTAGTTTTATGAATATCGGCTTCTCTGTTGTCTAAAAAGCATTAAAGAAAGAATTACAATTTTTGTAAAAATAAAGGCAGTATTGTGAAAGAGAATGGAAAAATTGAGCGCATCTCAATGCGAGTTCTGGCATTTGCTAAATTAAAATAAAATTTACGATGGCTTATTCTCCTTGATCCGCATCTTTATTACCGTTGAGAATTTGTTCCATAATGGCGTTGGCTGTTTGATTATCTTTTTGTGACATTTAATTGCTGAACGAGGGCTTTTTCAATTATAATATTTGAGGGCGAATTATTAAATTAGATATTTTTAAAAACATCTTCATTTCTTTATTTTAAAACTTAAGGATAGAAGTTCATTCTAAATGTTTTTTTTTCAAAAATGTAAAAATAAAATAAAAATACAAATGATCTTTTTCATAAGTGGTGAATAACAGCTTTGGTGAATTCTGAAGTTGATGCTGTTCCCCCGATGTCTTGAGTTTTAATCTTTCCTTCAGTTAAAACTTCGTTAAGAGCATTAGAAATTTGGTCAGCGAATCTTGGGAGTCCCAAATATCTTAACATCATAACTGAACTCAAAAGCATTGAGGTTGGGTTGGCAACATTCTTTCCTGCAATTGACATTCCTGAGTGTGGCATTCCTTGTGAGAACAAAGCTTGATCTTTTCCGATGCAAGCACCTGGAGTCATACCAACACCACCAGTAATTCCTGAAATAAACGATAATTTACCTGCACAAATGTGAGAAATAATGGTTCCGTAAAGGTTGGGGGCAACCATGACGTCGAATTGAGAAGGATTCTTGACCAATTGCATGGAGCAGTTATCAACAATCATTTCTTCGTATTTAATGAAAGGATATTTTTTTGAGACTTATCTGGCGACTTGCAAGAAAAGACCATCGACGAGTTTCATGATGTTGGCTTTGTGAATGACTGAAACTTTCTTTCTTCCACTCAAATGAGCGAATTCAAAAGCGTATTGGATCAATCTTTCTGAGCTAGCTCTGGTAGTAACTTTCAATGATTCCATAACTCCTGGGTAGACTTCATGTTCGATTCCTGAGAATTCTCCTTCAGTATTTTCTCTGATGACGGCGATATCGACGTTGTTGTGTTTGTTGTTAACGGATGGGAATGAATAACAGAGGTTGATGTTAGCATACAAGTCCAAATGTTTGTAGAATTTGTGGTTATCGTTATATTTGGGGATGACACCTTTTTCAGGAACCATGACACCCATTAAAATACATTTGTTCTTTTGCAACAATGATCTGTTAGCGGCGTCTTCGAAAGTAAAGTCCTTCAAAACATCGAATTGAATTGGAACATTAGCAGCTTTGAAAACATCCAAGACAGAGCCTGAGTTTAAGTTAATTTTTACTGGTGATTTCAGGACCGATACCAATACCTGGGATCAAAGTAACGTTTTGAACTTTTCCATCGAATGGTCTGTGAACTTCAGCGTTGGCCCAGCTGGCTTTAAGACTGAATTTGAAGGCAGGAAGAATGTTAGTGAATCTCAACATTTTAGTTAATGAATTAATAACTAACGCATAAATGAATGAAAATCAGCAGAAATATGATTAAAAGATTGAAGTTACAAAGGGGGAAAAATTAAATTTTGCTCCGGATTTATAAAAAACTCCATTTTTGGAATAAAATCCTGCATAAAAATTAATAAAATAAAGCGATTTGCACGTGTCTGAGCTCATAATATAAACCGAAAAGTTTTCATTTAATATAAAACATAATCAATAAATCCATGTCATCAAAGAAGGGCTCCTCACTCAAATATTTCTCAGAAGACAGTGCTGGATTCACCATTCAACCTAAAACTGTTCTCATCGTCAGTTTGGTTTATATTGGTATCGTTGTTCTCCTCCACATCTTCAGTAAAGTCGGTGGCGCACAACCCAAAGTCGAACAAGAAGTCAAAGCTGAAACTTAATAAAAAACCCAACAAGAAGCATACACTGAAGAAACATTGTGATCTGAAATCAGCTGAAAAGTTCGATATTGATTTGTAATACGATATATTTTATTTTCTTCCTCAAAAAATCACATAAAAAATGCATTAATGAATGACAATATCATATCTTTAACATCATCAAGTACCTCCCTATTTGAACTTAAAAAAGGAGTCTTGTTGAGAGTAGATATGCAGAGAAAAAGATAAAAAGAATGGATAATTTAAAAAAAGATCGATAATTAAAAATAAACAAACTGATATAATATTTGAATCTGTATAAAAAAGTCAAAAGTTAATAAATTTTCATTATTTCTTCATATAAAAAACATAATGACCGATCATGAGTACATAAACAAGAGTATTAACTCGCTTGTTGAGTAATTGAACAGTTTGGGTAACAGGTCTGTGTTGATTCAAAAGACATAATTAATGGCTGTACAGAAAGGATAAAACAAAAAAATTCGTAGATTTCAAAGCAAGTCATTTCCAAGAAAACAATTTTTTAAATTTAATAAACATTAGAAAAAGTATTTTTACGACCATGTAAAAGGAGAGTTCGATCAATAATCTTTAACAGAGTTCATGAAATACTGGTAGCAAGGGTATAACACAACAATTTTAATCTAAAATCATAACGAATACCTTTTATAACTTATAAAAAATGTAACAAATTATACGAGAGGAAGTTTAGTATTTTGTGTGGCCTTGAACCAACATAATTAACTTTTTGATTTGTTAGGTCAAGTAAATCTTACACATCGGGAACTTCTTGATAATAAAAAGTTTTATGAAATCGAGGATTCAAAAATGACGAATATTCTGACAGATTATTTACAGTAATATTTTACGAATTAAAAGTACCAACCTTAAAAAACGTTGATTGATATTACATTTAAGAACCCAACCACATGCGCTTAAATGCACTTAACAACCTTTCCTTCTTAAATTTTCAATTCCGATTGCAGTCCTCCATATTCATTGATAAAAACCCAACTGATTCAGCTTCTCAATTACATAAAAATGAATCCAAACAAAAGATACGAGCATATCTCGAAATTAATCACTAAAAGATTGCCAATGACAAATTACTTAACAAAATTATTAATGAGCGATTCTTGCAATATGATTATAAATTTTATTGAGGATGATAAAAAATATCAGGAAGAAAAAAGTATTGGAAAGTTTGAACTTTTTGACAAACTCTCGATTGTTTCTAATTTGCTGAGGAAAGCAGATTGCTCATTGATTTAGATTGGCACATGTAAACCTTCAAAAAGAAATCTATAAAGTAAGAAAGAAAAATTTGACAACCAAGAGACTTTAGCTTTAACAAGAGCCCGCAACAGCAAATAAAACAAATAAAACAGTGCCAATCATTAATTTATCAGCCCAATAGCAAGACTAAACTTGAAGACATAAAATTAAAACTACACATAATAGAAATAAATGTTGAGTAAAGAAAGAGAAATTGAACAAAAAGAATTTTAGTTTTGCAGATCATTATAAAGAAAGACTCATAAATACAGCATATCTCCACGCTAATAAGTCCTAAGTAGTCTATCTAAGGAACCACTTAAAATAAGTAACAATAGAAATTAATTTGTTACTTAAAAATTAGCTGACAATAAGACGATCAGCAAGTATCATACAATTAAAGGACAAAATTAATTCACAAATGTTCAGATTAACAACGAAAAGGATCATTTTGTCACTAATAAGAATTATGGCATTTAACAAAAAAATAACGTTGTTTCATAGTCCTAACAGATTAACTTGCTAAAAGCACAGCATGCGAGATAAATATCGCAATATCATCAAACTATCCAGTTACTTAATAAAAAAATCATGATCCTTACGAAATAGTTAAATCTTTAATAACTTTATAAAATTCATTAACGGTAAATCATGCTCTTGGAATTGAAAATCAAAGAGCTTCGTTAAGACATTCAAGTGTTGACAACAGATGATAATAATGAAAAAGGTCTCAAATCAATCATAAAAAAATTAACTTAAGAAGTAAAGTCCCATTAATCAACTTCCATTTCTAAAAAACTTTCCCAAGGCAGAATCTTTATGATTGAGAAAGAACTTAATTAAACAAAGTAAAAGTTAACAATGTCTTAAAAAGCACGATCTTTATTAAACCTTTAAGTTTAAACTCTAACCAAAAGATTGAAAATTAGAGATTCATAAATTGAAAAAATCAACCAATAAGACATCTGAAAATACCAATCATAGGATCTTTCATCAACAGAATAACAAATTCTTGAAGAAATAAAAAAACTTGTCATTGCAGTAAAAAATCAATAAAGAAATTCAGTTTAATACTTGTTAAGAAAAGTTAGTTTTATTTTATCAGATTTATCAAATTCTCGTGATATCATTCTTTAATGTAATGATTTTCTTGTACAGTTGATGGAAATTTTGGATGACAAAATGAGTAAAAAAGCACCATAAATTGTCCTTGATTGTAATAAATTCATCAGGAGTTTCTTGATGGATAACCTTGCAATTTTCTGATTTTTAATATTTTTTGTTTTAAAAGGTTTAGAAATAGTTTGAACAGTAAAAAATAAAATAATATGAGCAAAATTATCATTTGCACTCCCAGATTTTATGTGATTGAATAACGATTTCTTTTCCGAGTTATCCTTCGACTTCTTCCCAATATTGACTGACGGGAATTCCATCGTTGGAAAGAATGTAATTCATGCATGGTAAGAAACATTGAGAATAAAAGTTTGAATTCAATTTTCCCGCAATCATTTTTTAATGTCTTTCTTATGGAGCTCTTTGCAAAGCTTCAGCCATCATTTATCTTACTTTATCTGTTTAAGCTTCTAAAACTTCCATTGGAATGTCTTCAGCTTTGAGATACTTTGGTGGGGCGCCTAAAATTTGAGCTGCAATATTGTCAGCAAATTATCCGATTGTTTCAGTTTCGAATTCAGCGTTTTCTTCAGAGAAGCCTTCAGGAACAACAGCTTAAACAACACAAGCCTGTAATCCAACGCCGTCTTGATATGATTGATGAACGTAGACACCAAATTTTCCATGATCAGAATGAAGAGTGATGACTCTTCTGATTCTGATATTTTATTGAAGTCTTGAAATCATTACTTTAAGTTCTTCAAAAGCATTTGATGAATCTTTATCTTCTGGGAAGACATTGAGGGAGGGTTGTTATTGAAGTAATTTTTCAATTGCTTATTTTCTGGCTTGATCATCACCTTATTCGATATTAACTGGGTTTTAAGTTGACAAAATTCTTTGACTCAAACTGCTGACGTATTTAAGGAAAAGTTCACTCTTAGCAACAAAATCAGTCTCACAGTTTGCCTCGAGTAAAACAGCCTTTGATCTGCAATCAGAAACAAAAGCTGAGATGACTCCTTCTCTGGTTTACTTATTTTACCTTTTGGCTGCACTCATGAGACCTTTTTGTTTAAGCCACTTGACAGCTTCGATATGATCGCCTTGTGTTTATTCGAGGGCTTTTTTACATTCACCCATGGGAGCACTGGTTTATTCTCTGAGTTTTTTGAGTGCGTCCATGGAGACTTTAAATGTGGAGAAAAATTTTTTAGTGATAAGCTTGTTGATCAACATGTGAAAAAGTCAAGAATAAAATGTTTAAATCTTTTAATAATTTAATCTTGGCTATTTTTGCTGATTTATAAATCAACTACCTAAATGTTAAGCATAGTAAACAATAATAATAAACGGTCAATTAAATGGATTTATTAAATACTCTTTTAATTTTAAGTTACTTAAAAATTATGCCTAACATATTTAAGCGAAAGAAAAAAGGAAAAATTAAAGTCTCTCACTCATTTTTTTTCTAATCAGACGATCATACACTTTGATATTGATCAAATAAGTACGAATATTTGATACGTTTATAAAAATCTTTATAAAAATAAGTTAAAAGTCAATCGACTTAAATTTTTAGACTCTATAATAAATATATGTAGGGAGAGGCCAAAATCGAAAGAAAAAGAAAACAGTAAGTCATAAGGCTTGTTGCAAAAATTAGGAGACTTAAAAATAAATTGATCTCGTATGGAATGACTGATAAGGAGTCTATTGATGCCATCTTATACCAGTTTCTCAAAGCTCCTCAAATCGATTGGACATTGCCTCACAACACTGTGCATTTTTATCAAATCCAAGGCAAATATCATACAGATCACAGTACAGCAGAACTGATTTTACTCTTGAATGCAATCGTTCCAAACTGGTAAACTCGCAACGTAGTCGAGTATTTGCATTAAACTTTAACTTATAACGCGCTATCTTTTGGGATCGATTTGTAAATTTCAGACGACAGTTCAAATTAAGATGGTAACGATATGACTTTATTGCTAATCAAAGCGAAAAAGAAAAATCAGCACTTTGGCTTAAAATCAAAGAAGAGAAACCATCATTCGGGAAGTTCTTCTAATTTTCTCTTTTTGGATCCTAATAAAGATTTGGAAAATTCAGATGAAGAGCTTAAGAAAAAAATTCACTCAAACTAAAAAATTTAAGAGCTAAAATCAGAAAGAAAATTAACTGAAGAAGACTATGATCAATTCGACGAGCCAAACTAAAATATCATGCCTCTCCCTTAAATGACTGAGAACATAATGACTTTCACAAACCAAGAGTTTTAGTGTGAAAAAGAAAAGATGAATAGATAGGTATTTGAATAGAATGATTAGAAACCAAAGAGGCGATATCCTTTAGAACACGAGTACCTTGAATATGAGAAACTTGAGAAGAAAGTAAAAAAATGATTTTTAATTCGATTTACTGCTTTTTAATTTTTTATCTTATAAAATCTCATTGAGTGTATTATTTACAATATATGGATTTACATTAAGAATA
>Ga0102832_1002555_pt1 | contig 10884 bp, 13 predicted proteins | sample EBPBio282013_DNA_FD_88942 | JGI IMG/M metagenome (GOLD analysis project Ga0102832, IMG submission 88942) | Wastewater treatment Type I Accumulibacter community from EBPR Bioreactor in Madison, WI, USA - Reactor 2_5/28/2013_ DNA (Illumina Assembly) | ecosystem: Engineered > Bioreactor > EBPR >... | reverse complement strand
ATTGCGCCTTCCTGTGAAAACACCCGATGTAGCGGTTACGGCCGAGGTGTGAGACTTTCATCCTTATGAGCACGGGCCCCAAAGTTCTGATCGTCGACGATGAGCCGCAGATCCGGCGCTTCCTGCGCGCCAGCTTGCAGGCACACGACTATCAAGTGATCGAGGCCGAGAACGGCAAGGAGGGCGTGCGGGCTTGTACGGTACAAAAACCCGACCTGCTGATCCTAGACCTGGGCCTGCCGGATATGGACGGTCTCGATGTCATCAAGCTGGTACGCGAGTGGTCCAGCATTCCCATCATCATCCTGTCGCTACGCTCGGACGATCCCGACAAGATCGAGGCCCTTGACCGCGGCGCCAATGATTACGTCACCAAGCCGTTCAGCATGGGGGAACTTCTGGCGCGTATGCGCGTCGCCCTGCGGCAAGGACAAGGAAGCGGATCTGACTCGGAGCCCGTGATTAACGCCGGCGAAATCGCCATCGACCTTTCAAAGCGTCTGGTGACGGTGGCGGGCACACCAGTCCGGCTTTCCCGCAAGGAGTATGACCTCCTGCGCATTTTGGCCTCACACCCGGGCAAGGTCATTACCCACCAACAGCTTCTGCAGGAAGTCTGGGGGCAGGCCTACGTCGAGGAGACCCAGTACCTCAGGGTTTATATCGGCCAACTGCGCCAGAAGCTGGAAAAGGAGCCGGCCGCCCCGAAATACCTCGTTACCGAGCCGGGGGTGGGCTACCGACTGCAGACCGGCTAGACTCCGGCAGGAGGGGCAAATTTATTTGCCGTATCAAGGACTTTTTGGCCGCCGGTTGTCGTCTTTTCAAATATCCCCTCAGGCATAATATTGCCTGAATTTAGCGCTATCTGAGATTTCACGAGACGTACGCCCCTTCGAGCAAGTCACAGAGAGGCTCAAAATGAAGACTTCACTCATCGCACTCACCGCAGCCCTGACCTTGAATCTTGGCATCGCCTCGGCCTTCGCGGATACCGTCGGCGAAAACCATCGTTGTGTCCGCCTAAGCGATATTCGGGAATCGCCGGTGATCAACGACAAGACCATCGTGCTCAAGATGCGTTCCAAAGATGATTTCAAGCGCGTCGACATGCGCGGCACATGCTCCGGCATGAAGTTCAGCGGCATCGGTCATTCGACGCCGACGGACGAGTTGTGCACGTCGGATGCGATCACCGTCCTTCAGCCGGTGGGCGCCGCCTGCATGATTGAGAAAATTGTCACGATCGACAAGGCGGAAGCCGACTCCCTGCTCTCCACGCGGTAGCAGCTACTTCTTAGCGGTCACGATATCGTCGAAGCGCGCAGGGGTTTTCTCAACGCGTTCCAGACGTGGGTATCTCAGACCACCGCTATAATCGACCGTCAGGGTGCGGACATCATCTCCCGCCCTGACGATCAATTCCACCTTCTTTCCGCTCTTGGTTTCCTTCACAGCGGCTTTCAATCGGTCGCCTTCATAGGTTTTGCCGTTGACCGCGAGAATGCGCCCGCCGATGGCGAGACCCGCTTTGAACAAAGCCCCATCCCATACAACGCTGGCGAGCCTTCCGTCAGACTCGATGCTCGCCCCCAGTGAGTAGCTGAGATCCAGAACGCGGCGCTGAGTCTCCAAGGTCTTGAACAACTCGGTCGGCTCTTCGGTATAGATCAGGCGGTAGCCGCCACGCGACACGCCGTCGAGCGGCGCGCCGGGGCCATGACCGTCAAGGCGTTGGCGCAAGAACGCCGCCCAGTCATTTGGCGCGAGTTCATTCAAGAGCGCGACAACATCTTCGAAGGTATAAGTCGCTTGTTTCTCCCATTCGCCATCCTGCTGACCGAAAAACGCCCGCGCGAAGTCATCGAGCGAACGACGCCCGTTTGTGCGTTCCCGCAACAGGGTATCGATATCGAGCCATACCAGGAGACCTTCGGAGTAGTAGTCCTCGCTGCGTTGCCAGCTCGACCAAGGCTGAGGGCGGCGCGCCGACGTGATTGGATCGTTCGTCGTGTCCTGCAAAGGCTTCCATTCGCGGCCAATGCGGTGATCGTAGAGAGCCGCGGTCGCGGCAAGCGCATCGAGTGCCTGCTGCTTGGTCCACAAGCCCGAGCGGGCCGCGAGGACGTAGCCCCAATACTGGGTCTGACCTTCGTAGAGCCACAGCAGGGAATCGCGCATCGGCACATTATAGTTCGGCGTCCACAGATCCGCCGGGCGGCGGAATTTTCCGTTCCAGGAATGACTGTACTCGTGCGCCAAGAGATCACGGCTCGGAAACCGGCGGTCCCATTCGGTGAAATACTTGGCACTGGTGCCGTTCTCGCTCGACCGATGATGCTCAAGACCGATACCACCCATCTTGTCGGACAGCGCAAGAAGGAAATCATAATGATCGTAGTGGCGCGCGCCGAACAACAAGTCGGCCTGTTTCACGAGACTACGGTGCGCGGCTATATATTCGGGCTTCGCCTCAAGCTGTTCGGGCTCGTCGGCCATGATGTTCAGCGTGACGCGGGAGCGGCCCTTGGGATCAAGGTCGATACGGCTGAAGTAACGACCAGCAAAGATCGGGGAATCGACGAGAACCTCGAGCGAAACCGGCTTGAAGGTCGTTTCGCTTCCGCTCGCCGCGGCCGTCTCCAGCGCCGTGCCCATTTGCCATCCGTCGGGGAGTTTGACGCTGGCTTCGACCGGGATGCGGCGGGCGTAGTAGCCGGCGGGATACAGAACCACTGTATTCCATTGCAAATTCAGCATTTCCGGGGTGACGACGATACGGCCCTGATCGCCAGCAGTCGGCGAAAGATATTGATACTCGAGGTCGACGGCATTCGACCCGACCGGGACGTCGATATGGAAGGCGTAAACATCGACCGGATCCCGGCGCCACTCGACGCGTTTCCCTCCCGCACGGATGATCAACCCGGCAAGCTTATCGATCGGTCCGCGCGGCGCATGATTGGCCGGCAGCCATTGCGGAAACAGGAGGGTGAGCGGGCCGGGCGACGCTGGAATGGTCGCGCGGACATTGAAGATGCGCTGCTCGGTGTTCGTCGCATCTACGTGCAGCTTAATGGTGCCTGGATAGGCTTCATCGCGCGGCGCCGGCAGCGGAATGGCCTGGCTGAAATCGGCGGCGGACAAAGGTGCCGCGACCGCGATGACAACGGCCAGCGTCGACAACACTGTTCTGAAAATCACCTGTCGTTCCCCCACAACGGCTGATGAGCGAGCTTACCAGCCCAACGGGCCGGGAAAAGAAAAGAAAAAGCCCCGCAAACGAGGTGATTCGTTGCGGGGCTCGAGTTACCACCGTGCGGCGTGATGGGGGATGGGAGATACCGCTCCGATGGATTCCTAAATTTGGTTACAAACTCTAGGCCGTCGCCAACATCGCTGCATCGAAGCCCATGGCAGTGCGCAAGCGAGCGCGCCCGCGGCACAAGCGAGACTTCACGGTACCGACGGGTTCATTCATCGCCCGCGCCACTTCGTGCTGGCTGCCTTCGTGAACGCCGAGGACGATGATCGCCTGACGTTCGTTGGAAGACAGGCGGCGCAGCGCGTTCATGGTCTGCTTCAAGAATACACTGTTGACCTGGCTAGGAACTTGAACGCGCCGATTTCCATCGTCGGCCATCGCGACATAGCGGCGGTCGAGGGTTTCCCTACGCTTTTGGCTGATGAAAACATTGCGCATCAGCGTGAACAGCCACGACTTAAGGCTGGTACCTTGCTGAAACAGATCCTGTTTGCGCAAAGCCCGCTCGACACAGTCCTGCACGAGATCATGAGCATCATCTTCATTGCGGGTCAGGACACGCGCAAAGCGGGCGAGGTCCGGAAGCAAAGTCTGCAGTTCAGTCTGAAACGCGCTCATCTTTGAAACTCCCTGTCGTTTCCCCAGGACCCCGTTCTGGAATCCGGCTGTCACAACTGAGGAGAAGATGGACGCTCAGCCCGTAAAATCGCGATGTGGAAAAGACCATGCGTGCATAAAGAGAGCATCAGGACCCGCGGCGAGTATTTTCGCGCCCCACAGCGCGTATCGACAGCCGTCACCTGACTGACGCATCATCAAGTTATTGGTACGTATTGATTTTTTTGCGACCTACGGGGCGCTGCCTCGGCTTTAAAACCACGCCGACTCAGGCGAAGCGGGCATAAAGAAAATATAAAGATCGCGCCTTCAACGGCGTGGTATGCGATGGGTTCCGAGGGCAAGACCACCCAAGCCGATCACCGCAAACAAAAGCGCCGCACCGTCAAGGCTGATACGCATCAGCGCACTCGCGCCCGGCTTGCCGCTATAGAGATCGAGCAAGACCGCACATACGACTGCGAGATAGGCGAGGTATTTGAATTGCAGCATCGAAGGCCCCACGTCCACACATCCAGCCCAGCAACGCATCAACTTCGAATGCGGTTGCCGCGAGGGCTTAGGCGGCAGCGGCTTCGGCCTTACCCTGCTCCTTCCCGGCCGCAGGTAGGGATTTGACGGGCGCCACGCCCAATAACTTGGGATCTTGAGAGACGACACTGAGCGGGAAGCGAAGCGACACCTTTAAACCCGGCACATTGTCCTCGAGCTTCAATTCGAGACCGTGCGATTTCGCCACTGCCGCGACCAGGGCCAGGCCCAGACCGCTGCCAGGCGATGTGCGGCTCTGCTCCAGGCGGAACAGCCGCTCCAAAACCTTGTCTTTATATTCATCGGGGATACCCGGCCCCGTATCGCAGACGATGGCGGTGGGCTGCCCCTTCTGACGCGTCAACACCACCGTAACGGCGCCGGTGTCGGTGTACTTGATGGCGTTATCGATCAGGTTCGCGAACGCCTGGGCCAGCAAATTCGGATCTCCTTTCACAAACAAGCCTTGCTCGAAGCGCGTGATGAAACCGAGCCCCTTCTCCTCCGCCAGCGGGCCATATAGGTCGGCGACCTCCTCGGCCAGTGTATGCAGATCTATATCGACGAAGTTGCGTTGCGTGCCTGCTTCGGCGCGCGCCACGCGCAGGAGCGCCGCGAACGTGGCTAGCAAGCTGTCGGCATCTTCGAGCGCGCCTTCAATAGCGCCGCGTTGGGCCGGATCGTCGACATGACGCAACGCATTCTCCAACCGGCTGCGCAAGCGAGTCAGCGGAGTACGCAGGTCGTGCGCGACGCTTTCCGAAACTTGCTGCATGCCGCGCATAAGGCGCTCGATCTGATCGAGCATCGAATTAATACCGACCGAAAGCCGGCTTAATTCGTCATTACGCTGGCTGACCGGCACGCGCTTGCTCAGATCGCCGGACATGATGCTGCGGCAGGTGCGCGTAATAGATTCAACGCGCCCCATAATCGTGCGGCTAAAGATGAAGCCACCCAACAGGCCAAGCGCGACCGTAATGGCCAGGCCGACATTGAGTGAATCGCGCAGGCGCTCGCGGAAAACGCGCGCGGCACGTATGTCTCGCCCCACCAGCAGACGTACGCCGCTTTCTGGGTCCATAAGCTGAAGCGCGCGCACGTCCGCCGTGGCGGGCGTGGCGCCACGATTGTCGCTCGTCGCGAAGTTGATCCAGACATCGTCGCTTACGCCCCGCTGCGGCCAGACACGCATATTCCCTGCGAGAGGATTGCCGGTACGGTCGACGAGCAGATAAACGCCGTCACGATTGGTGTTCGGATCGGCGCGGCGATTGACCGCCATGATAAGACCCTGCACACCCGCGCGCGCCAGGCTTTCCTGGAACGTCACCACTTCGGCTTCGATGGCCGCTTCCATCTGCTGTTCGGCAAAACCTGCCGTGGCCCAGAAGACAAAGTAGAAAAGACCGCCGACGGAAACCCCAAAGATCAGCGTGTAAACAACCGCAAGCCGGAAGGTGAATGACGAGAAGATGCGGGCGACGCGCTGCATGGCGCAGTTCAAGCCGCCGGTTCGAGCTTATAACCGGCGCCGCGAACCGTATGCAGGATCGGCTTGTCGAAAGGCTTGTCGATTTTTTGGCGCAAACGGCTGATATGAACATCGATCACATTCGTTTGCGGGTCGAAGTGATACTCCCACACATTTTCGAGAAGCATCGTGCGAGTCACGACCTGCCCGGCGTGGCGCATGAGATACTCGAGCAAGCGGAACTCGCGCGGATGCAAATATACACGCTTTCCCTGACGCACGACTTTGCGGGCCAAGAGGTCCATCTCGAGGTCGCCGACTTTCAGTTGCGTATTCTCCGGCGGCGTTCCCGAACGGCGCAGCAGCGCTTCAAGACGCGCAAGCAATTCGGAGAACGCGAACGGCTTCGCGAGATAGTCGTCACCGCCCGCCTTCAACCCGGCGACGCGATCTTCGACCTCACCCAGGGCACTGAGAAACAGAACCGGCGTTGCGATATTCGATTTGCGCACTGACTCGACGATCGACAGGCCATCGGGGCCGGGCAACATACGGTCGACGACCATGACGTCGTACGGCTCCGACAACGCAAGGAATAAGCCCTCGCGGCCGTCAGCGGCATGGTCGACGATGTAGCCGCTTTCACGCAAACCTTTGGTGAGGAACTCCGCAGCTTCGCGGTCGTCCTCGATCACGAGCACGCGCATCGGTCCATCCGTACGCATGGCGCGGTTGTCGCTGGCGGCAAGCTCACTCTCCGGCTGTGACAGTCCAATCATGAGTATATCGCGAACCTGTTGAAATATTGCGAAAAAAGTTCGATGGCTGTCCCGGCTCCACGAGACCGGGCGCACTTCTCTAGTTTAAGTACGGGACGGGTGGAGACCGCGTTACAAGGCTGTCACCGCAGGGCGTGTTCGCCTTAATTTAGCCGGCCTTTTTGGGCATAAAGTGCGCGGGCGGGGCCCCGCTTCCGGACGTCCAAAATCCTCAAAGATTGGACGGGCAGCGTGCCTTGCGGCCCAAGTTTTACGCGTGAGGAAGATCATGTGCGTCTCTTCGATTTTGGGAAGATTTCTGCGCAGCGCCACTATGGCCGCCGTTGTTGGCGTCGCGGTCTTCGCCGTGCCCGCGCCGGCAAGCGCGCGCGATTCGTTTTCCTTCTCGACCGGCTTCAATAGCTGGGGCGGAAGCAGCTTCGGCATCGGCTACAGCACCGGCGGTCACTGGGGCCGCGGCGGATGGGGCCATCGCGGGTGGCGCGGTGGTGATCGCCTGTCTCTCGGCTTCACGTATATCGCACCGCCCATGTACTACGGCCCGCGCCCTTATACTTACCCGGCCTATCCGTATCCGCCGCGTGCCTATGGCTACTCAGGATATTACCCGGCCGGTGGCGTGGTCGTATTCTCGCCCTACGTACGCGAGCGTTTGGATACGCGCGCCCGCGGATTCTATTACGACGCCTATCGCAACGCGCTCGATGCGCCGATCGGCGAGCCCATCGACTGGAACGCCGGGCGTGTCCGCGGCGCAGTGACGACCACTCGCGACGGCTGGGCCGGCAATCGCTACTGCCGTGAATTCCGCCAGAGCGTCGTCATCGACGGTAGAAATGAAGAAGCTTACGGCACCGCGTGCCGGAACGATACCGACACGGATTGGGAAATCGTCCCCAATTAACCGTTCAACACGGCCTTTGAAGCGTTCCTTCCGCTTCGAGGCGCTATTAGCCCGTTAAATTTCCTTGGCGTCCCCTTATAATGCACGCCTGTACTCGGGGGCGTACCGCGTGAGGAAACTTCAGTACCGATTGGCAATCGTGGTGGTGGCGGCCGCATGCGTCGCGAGTTGCGGCATCCTGCCGCGGGTCGCGCGCCAAACGACGGCGGCGGCGATCTCGCCGATCGCATCGACGGCCCGCACCGTTTCCCAAGACCTTCGTATTGTAAGCCAGAACATGGCCGCAAGTTCGGCCGCCTCGGCGCAAACCGCGCGGCAAGTTTCGTTGGCGACAGCGCGCGCACGCACCGCCTCACAAGCCATGCAGCAGCGCCGCGCGCAAACGGCCCACATCGCCAAACAAAACGCCGCGATGACGAAACAAGCCAAAGCCGATGGGACACCCTCGGAACCGCTCGACATATTGCCGACGGAGGTTCTCTCACAACTAACGAAAGATCAGGCGGCCTTGCAGCGTGCGGCGCAGGCGGAAGCTTTCACGGCGCCGGTCGGAGAAACTATCTTCTGGGAAGATGGCGGCCGTACCGGAAGCGCGATGGCCGAAACCGAAAACGCGATGGGCAGTTTTCTTTGCCGCACATTCGTCCAAACGATCAAAATCACCGAAAGTGAAGAACGCGCGAGCACCCTCGCCTGCAAAAGCCCTGACGGCATCTGGCAGGCTTCGCTCAATCGATTGGACTTTCCGCCATGACCGGGGTCGACGACACGCCTCTTCAGCAGGAAGAAGAAGGCACAAGTCTGCGCGCCAAACGCGGCGAGATTCTCGCCCGGATCCTGTTCGAGAAAGACAAGGCAATCTTTCGCGAAGGACAGGACAGCACGGACACCTTCGTCGTCGAGTCCGGAAAAATCGGCGTTTATAAGACGGTCGAAGGAAAGCAGGTGCGTCTCGCCGTCTTGGAAAAGGGCGCCATGTTCGGCGAGATGGCTGCGATTACGGGCGAGCGCCGTACGGCAACGACGATTGCCATCGAGCCCTCGGTCGTATGCCGCATTTCGCGCAGCACCATGCAGCAGAAAATCAATTCGTGCGACCCATTTATCCGCGCCCTTCTCGCGATCCTGGTCAACAACCTGAGCCGCGTGAACGAGCGCTACGCGACCACCGCTAATGCCGCAGAAAAGATGCTGGCAGATCTGAAAGCATCGACGAAGACGGACAAAGAGGCGTCGCAAGCCATGCAGGCGCCTGTTAAAACGAACGCCCTCTCTACTTAAGATGATACACACACAATGCTACTTGCTCTTCTGTCGCCAGCTAAACGGCTCGACTTCTCACCGCCCCCGGATTTCGCCAAGCCGACACAACCGGGCCTGTTGAAGGATACGGCGATCCTTGCCGCGCGCGGCAAGACGCTGACGCGCGCGGACCTGCGCCGCCTCATGGACATCAGTCCAAAATTGGCAGAGCTTAACTTCGAACGCTTTCAGAGCTTCGACCCGAAGAACAAGACCGAGGCCAAACCGGCGATTTTCGCGTTCGCCGGCGATGTCTACATGGGCTTCGATGCCAAGACACTGAGCGCCGCCGATATTGCGTTCGCGCAAGATCATGTCGCAATTCTCTCGGGGCTCTATGGCCTCCTGCGCCCCCTCGACGCGATTCAACCGTATCGTCTCGAAATGGGAACTCGGCTCAAGAATGAGCGCGGCGCGGACCTGTACGCCTTCTGGCATGAAAGCGTCGCAGCCTATCTCAATCGCCTGACCGCGCCGATGAAGGATCCGACCGTCGTCAATCTCGCGTCCGAAGAATACTGGTCGGCCGTGAACGAGAGCGCCCTCGAAGCATCCGTCGTGCAGCCGGTCTTCAAGGAGATCAAGAGCGGAAAGGCGCAGATCGTGAGTTTCATGGCTAAGAAAGCGCGGGGCCTGATGGCGCGTTACATTGTTCAGCATCGCCTGACCAAACCCGAGGAGCTGAAACACTTCGATACCGCCGGCTACGGCTTCGATGCGCAGGCCTCGCAAGGCGCGCAGTGGGTCTTCAGCCGGAAAGCAAAGTAGCGCATGCTGCCCCAGGACGAACTTCATCGCCATCTCGGCATCCTGCGGCGCCGGGACAAGCGTTTGTCCGGCGCCATCAAACGCGCGGGACTTCCTAAAGCGCGCGGAATGGACCCGGGTTTCGCGACCCTCATTCACATCATTGTCGATCAACAAGTCTCCACCGCCGCAGGCGCCGCAATCTGGGCGAAGCTAAAGAAGGCCGCGGGTGGCCGTGTGACACCCCGCAGCTTGCTCGCGCTCGGCGAGAAAGGCTTGCGCGCGAACGGCATGAGCGGACCAAAAACCCGTTATGCGCTCGGCCTCGCGGAAGCAGCCGCCGGGGGAAAGCTTAATTTCCGCACCCTCGCGCGCGCGCCGGACGAGGAGGTGCGCGCGACGTTGACCGCGTACAAAGGCATCGGCGATTGGACCGCCGATATTTATCTTTTGTTCGGCATGGGACGGCCCGACATCTGGCCGGTCGGTGACCTCGCGATCCAGCATGCCATCCGCATGCTGCATGAGTTGAGCGACCGCCCGGCGCCCGATGTGTGCGAAATCCTAGGGGCGCCCTGGCGGCCCTATCGATCGAGCGCGGCCATCTTTCTGTGGCACTACTTCGCGCACATGCGCCGGATTTCGGCCCCGCCAAAGCCCTAAACACTTGGAATGGCATAGAAAACAAGCCTTGCGTTTGGAGGTCCGGGCTCTATCCTCGCCACCCGCCAGCCATCTGGCCCATACAAATTCATAAGTCTCTCTGGGGGATAGTTCGTCGTGTCCGAGAACGCTCAAAACGATACCGCCGCAGCGCCGCCGCCGGGCGTAGCACCGCTCTTCTACACCGAACCAATGCCGGTCGCGGCCTCGCTGCAGCCAGACTGGAAAATCCGTCCGGAGCACGACTTCACTTTCGCCGCGCGCGCCAACACCGTGCCGCTGACGGCGCCGGAATTCATGATGGCCGCACGCCACTTCCCGATCATTTTCCTCGGCGATGCTGTTCCGACGGCGGTCCTGGGCTTCCAACCCAACACTAATCTGTTCGTTGATCGCGATGGCCATTGGGAACGCGGCGCCTACGTACCGGCGTACATTCGCCGCTATCCGTTCATCCTGCTCGGCCAGCAGGGCGATGAAATGCTGCGCCTGGGCATTGATCGCGCGGGCCGTTCGAGCAAGACCGACGCCCGCGCCTTGTTCGAAGACGGCAAGGAAACGCCGGTGATCAAGCAGGCCGTGGAACTCGGCGAGCAGTTCC
>Ga0102832_1002553_pt1 | contig 10894 bp, 9 predicted proteins | sample EBPBio282013_DNA_FD_88942 | JGI IMG/M metagenome (GOLD analysis project Ga0102832, IMG submission 88942) | Wastewater treatment Type I Accumulibacter community from EBPR Bioreactor in Madison, WI, USA - Reactor 2_5/28/2013_ DNA (Illumina Assembly) | ecosystem: Engineered > Bioreactor > EBPR >... | reverse complement strand
CGCGCGGCCGACGGTGCTGATTGGCAAGGACACGCGCATTTCGGGCTACATGCTGGAATCGTCGCTGGAAGCCGGCTTCGCGTCGGCCGGCGTCGACGTGCTGCTGAGCGGCCCGCTGCCGACGCCCGGCGTGGCCTACCTGACGCGCGCGCTGCGGCTCGACCTGGGCGTGGTGATCAGCGCTTCGCACAACCCCTTTGCCGACAACGGCGTCAAGTTCTTCTCGGCGCAAGGCGAGAAGCTGCCCGACGACTGGGAACTCGAGGTCGAGGCCGCGCTGGCGCGCGAGCCGCAGTGGGTGGACTCGGCCGGCCTGGGCAAGGCGCGGCGCCTCGACGATGCCGGCGGCCGCTACATCGAGTTCTGCAAGAGCACGGTGCCGCACAGCCTGTCGCTGCGCGGCATGAAGATCGTCGTCGACGCGGCGCACGGCGCCGCCTACCACGTGGCGCCCGACGTCTTCCACGAACTGGGCGCGGTGGTGGTGCCCATCGGCGTGCACCCCGACGGCATCAACATCAACCAGGGCGTGGGCGCCACCTCGCCGGGCGCGCTGGTCAAGGCCGTGGCCGAGCACCAGGCCGACTACGGCATCGCGCTCGACGGCGACGCCGACCGGCTGCAGATGGTCGACGCGCAGGGCCGGCTCTACAACGGCGACGAGCTGCTCTACGTGATGGCCGCCGACCGCCTGTTCAAGCGCGAGACGGTGCCCGGCGTGGTCGGCACGCTGATGACCAACATGGCGGTGGAACTGGCGCTCAAGCGGCTGAACATCGCGCTGGTGCGCGCCAAGGTCGGCGACCGCTACGTGCTGGAAGAGCTGGCGCGCCGCGGCTGGCAGCTGGGCGGCGAAAGCTCGGGCCACCTGCTGGCGCTGGACCGCCACACCACCGGCGACGGCATCGTCAGCGCGCTGCAGATCATGCAGGCCATCCGCCGCAGCGGCAAGACGCTGGCCGCGCTGCTGGACGGCGTGACGCTGTTCCCGCAGACGCTGATCAACGTGCGCCTGCGCGACGGCAGCGACTGGCAGCGCAACGGCCACCTCGACGACGCCCAGCACAGCGCGGCGCGCGAGCTGGGCGACAGCGGCCGCGTGCTGATCCGCGCCAGCGGCACCGAGCCGGTGCTGCGCGTGATGGTCGAAGCGCGCGACGCCGACATCGGCCGCCGCTGCGCCGAGCGGCTGGCCGCCGCCGCCGTGGCCTGAGCCAGGCCGCGCGCGTGGCCCCGCGGCCCTACGGGCCGCGCCGATGACGGTTCGATGACCAAGACGACGGCCGCCCGGCGGCTGTCACAGAGCCGTCACGACCGTTGCCTAGAGTCCCTTCGCATGCAGACCCTCACCGCGAAAGGACGACCCATGTTGCGCAGATTCTCCGTGCTGGCCGCGGCCGCGCTGGCCTTCACCACCGGCGCCGCGCTGGCCCAGGACGTCACCGGCGCCGGCGCTTCGTTCCCGGCGCCGGTCTACGCCAAGTGGGCCGACGCCTATCACAAGGCCAGCGGCGCGCGCATCAACTACCAGTCGGTGGGCTCGGGCGCCGGCATCAAGCAGATCAAGGCGAAGACGGTGGACTTCGGCGCCACCGACGCGCCGCTGAAGGACGACGAACTGGCCCGCGAAGGCCTGGTGCAGTTCCCCACCGTGATCGGCGGCGTGGTGCCGGTGGTCAACGTCGCCGGCATCAAGCCCGGCCAGTTGAAGCTGACCGGCGCCGTGCTGGGCGACATCTTCCTGGGCAAGATCACCAAGTGGAACGACGCGGCGATCACCGCGCTGAACCCGGGCGCGCCGCTGCCCGACAGCGCCATCGCCGTGGTGCGCCGCGCCGACGGCTCGGGCACCAGCTTCGTCTTCACGAGCTACCTCTCGAAGAGCAACGCCGACTGGAAGGCCAAGGTCGGCGAGGGCACGGCCGTCAACTGGCCCACCGGCGCCGGCGGCAAGGGCAACGAAGGCGTGTCGGCCTTCGTGCAGCGGCTGCCGGGCAGCATCGGCTACGTCGAATACGCCTATGCCAAGCAGAACCGCATGGCCTTCGTGCAACTGCGCAACCAGGCCGGCGCCTGGGTCTCGCCCGACGACGCCACCTTCAAGGCCGCGGCCGCCGGCGCCGACTGGAGCAAGAGCTTCGCGCAGGACCTGACCGACAAGCCCGGCCGCGAGAGCTGGCCGATCACCAGCACCACCTTCATCCTGATCTTCAAGTCGCCCGACAAGCCGGCGCAGGCCGCCGCGGCGCTGAAGTTCTTCGACTGGGCCTACGCCAACGGCGACAAGGCCGCCGAAGATCTGGATTATGTGCCGCTGCCCGCCGCGCTGAAGGACCAGGTGCGCCGGCTGTGGGCCGAGCAGGTCAAGGACGCGAAGTGACGCGCTGACGCGCCACCCCGGCCGCGACCGAGAGCCCGAGCCATGGCCGCTACACTGCCCGCCACCTCCTACCCCAGCCCCCCGAGCATGGCCCGCGCCACGCCCCGCGGGCGTCCGCCGGCGCGGCGCCGCGTGGCGCCCTGGGCCGATACCGTCTTCGCGCTGCTGACGCACGGCGCGGCCTGGCTCACGCTGGCGCTGATGGCGGGCATCATCGCCTCGCTGGTGATGGGCGCGATGCCGGCGATCCAGAAGTTCGGCCTCGGCTTCCTGCTCAGCGCCGAGTGGGATCCGGTGCAGGAGAAGTTCGGCGGCCTGGCGATGATCGTCGGCACGCTGGCGACCTCGTTCATCGCGCTGCTGATCGCCGTGCCGGTGAGCTTCGGCATCGCGCTGTTCCTCACCGAGATGGCGCCGGGCTGGCTGAAGCGGCCGCTGGGCATCGCCATCGAGCTGCTCGCCGCCGTGCCCTCCATCGTCTACGGCATGTGGGGGCTGCTGGTGTTCGGGCCCCTCCTCGCGCGCTTCGTGCAGGCGCCGCTGCAAGCGGCTTTCGGCCAGGTGCCGGGCCTGGGGGCGTTGTTCAGCGGGCCGCCGGTGGGCATCGGCATTTTGTCGGCGGGCATCATCCTGGCGATCATGGTGATTCCCTTCATCGCCGCGGTGATGCGCGACGTGTTCGAGATGACGCCGGCGATGCTGAAAGAGTCGGCCTACGGCCTGGGCGCCACCACCTGGGAAGTGGTGTGGAAGGTGGTGCTGCCCTACACCAAGACCGGCGTGGTCGGCGGCATCATGCTGGGCCTGGGCCGCGCGCTGGGCGAGACGATGGCGGTCACCTTCGTGATCGGCAACTTCAACCAGCTCAACTCGCTGTCGCTGTTCGAGGCGGCCAACAGCATCACCTCGGCGCTGGCCAACGAGTTCGCCGAGGCCGGCACCGGGCTGCACCAGGCCAGCCTGATCTACCTGGGGCTGGTGCTGTTCTTCATCACCTTCTGCGTGCTGGCGCTGTCCAAGCTGCTGCTGGCGCGGCTGCGCCGCGCCGAAGGGGCGCGCTCGTGAGCGGCGGCACCGCCCACGCGGCACGGCTGGCCATGCACCGCCGGCGCAAGCGCATCAACGCCATCGCGCTGACGGCGTCGCTGGCGGCCATGGCCTTCGGCGTGTTCTGGCTGATCTGGATTTTGGTCGAGACCGTGCGCCTGGGCTGGGGCGGCATGGGTCTCGCCGTGTTCACGCAGATGACGCCGCCGCCGCAGGCCGACGGCGGCGGCCTGGCCAATGCGATCTTCGGCTCGCTGACGATGGTGACGCTGGCCACGCTGCTGGGCACGCCGATCGGCGTGCTGGCCGGCATCTACCTGGCGGAGTACGGCCAGAAGAGTGCGCTGGGGCACACGGTGCGCTTCATCAACGACATCCTGCTGTCGGCGCCGTCGATCGTCATCGGCCTGTTCATCTACGCCGTCGTGGTGGCGCCGTTCAAGGGCTTCTCGGGCTGGGCCGGCGTGCTGGCGCTGGCGCTGATCGTCATTCCGGTGGTCATCCGCCAGACCGAGAACATGCTGGGCCTGATTCCCAACGCGCTGCGCGAGGCGGCCTACGCGCTGGGCACGCCGAAGTGGAAAGTTATCCTGGCGGTCACGCTGAAGGCGGCGCGGGCAGGCGTCGTCACCGGCGTGCTGCTGGCGGTGGCGCGCATCGCGGGCGAGACGGCGCCGCTGCTGTTCACCGCGCTGTCCAACCAGTTCTGGAGCAGCGACATGAGCCAGCCGATGGCCAGCCTGCCGGTGACGATCTTCAAGTTCGCGATGAGCCCCTACGAAAACTGGCAGCAGCTCGCCTGGGCCGGCGTCTTCCTGATCACGCTGGGCGTGCTGGCGCTGAACATCCTGGCGCGGGTGCTGTTCCGCGACAAGCATTGACGAGGCAACGACCATGAGCGCCGTCATCGACCTATCGCCGGCCGGGCGACCGAAGCTCTCGGTGCGCGGCCTGAACTTCTACTACGGCAGCTTTCTGGCGCTGAAGAACATCCACCTCGACATCCCCGAGAAGAAGGTCACCGCCTTCATCGGCCCCTCGGGCTGCGGCAAGAGCACGCTGCTGCGCACCTTCAACCGCATGTTCGAGCTCTACCCCGAGCAGCGCGCCGAGGGCGAGATCCGGCTCGACGGCGAAGACATCCTGCAAAGCCGCGACGACGTGTCGCTGATCCGCGCCAAGGTCGGCATGGTCTTTCAGAAAGCCACGCCGTTCCCGATGTCGATCTACGACAACATCGCCTTCGGCGTGCGGCTGTTCGAGCGGCTGCCGCGGGTGGAGATGGACGAGCGCGTGGAATGGGCGCTGAAGAAGGCGGCGCTGTGGAACGAGGTCAAGGACAAGCTCGATCAGAGCGGCGCCGGCCTGTCCGGCGGCCAGCAGCAGCGCTTATGCATCGCGCGCGGCATCGCCATCAAGCCTGAGGTGCTGCTGCTCGACGAACCCTGCTCGGCGCTGGACCCGATCTCCACCGGCAAGATCGAGGAACTGATCCACGAGCTGAAGAGCGAGTACACGGTGGTCATCGTCACCCACAACATGCAGCAGGCGGCGCGCTGCAGCGATTTCACGGCCTACATGTACCTGGGCGACCTGGTCGAGTTCGGGCCGACTTCGGAGCTCTTCATGAAGCCGAAGAAGAAGGACACCGAGGACTACATCACCGGCCGCTTCGGTTGATAAAGGAGTGCAGATGAGCGACAAGCATTTGTCGACCCAGTTCGACGCGGAGCTGTCCGGCATCTCGGCGCGCGTGCTGGAGATGGGCGGGCTGGTCGAATCGCAGGTGGCGCAGGCGATCGAAGCGCTCACGCAGTTCAGCGGCGAGACCGCCACCCAGGTGCTGCGCCAGGAAGAGCGCGTCAACCAGATGGAAGTGGAGATCGACCGCGACCTCTCCGGCATCATCGCCCGCCGCCAGCCCACCGCGCGCGACCTGCGGCTGCTGATCGCGGTGAGCAAGTCGATCGCCAACCTCGAACGCGTGGGCGACGAGGCGGCGCGCATCGCGCGCACCGTGCAGCGGCTGATCAACACCGGCGTCTCCAGCCGCCTGCGGCTGCCGGTGGCCGACCTCAGCTTCGAAAGCGAGCTGGCCACCGCGCAACTGCGCAAGGCGCTGGATGCCTTCGCGCGGCTGGACACCGCGCGCGCGCTGGAAGTGCTGAAGCAGGACGACCAGATCGACCAGGAGTTCGACGGCCTGCTGCGCAAGCTGATCACCTACATGATGGAGGATCCGCGCACCATCTCGGCCAGCATCGACCTCGTGTTCGTCGCCAAGGCGATCGAGCGCGTCGGCGACCACGCCAAGAACCTGGCCGAGGCCATCATCTACGTCGTCAAGGGCACGGATGTGCGGCACACCTCGTTGAAGAACGTCGAGAGCGCGGTCAAATGAGCGCCGCACGATCGCATCGGAGGCGCTCGCTCCCCCACGGGGGGACGGCCCGCAGGGCCGAGGGGGCGCCATGAGCAGTGTCCTGGTCGTCGAAGACGAATCGGCGATCGCCGAGCTGATCGCCATCAACCTGCGCCACGCCGGCCACGACGTGACCGTGGCGGCGACGGCCGAGCAGGCGCAGCACGCGGTGGGTGGCGCCTTGCCCGACCTGGTGCTGCTGGACTGGATGCTGCCCGGCGACAGCGGACTGGCGCTCGCCAAACGTTGGCGCGCCGACCCCCGCACGCGCGAGCTGCCGATCATCATGCTGACGGCGCGCGCCGAAGAGGGCGACAAGATCGTCGGCCTGGACGCCGGCGCCGACGACTACCTGACCAAGCCCTTCTCGACCAAGGAGCTGCTGGCGCGCATCCGCGCCCTGCTGCGCCGCAAGGCGCCCAACACGCTGGACGACGCGGTGGCGATGGCCGGCCTGCGGCTGGACCCGGCCACGCGCCGGCTGTCGCACCAGATCGACGGCCAGCCTTGCGAGCTGAAGATCGGGCCCACCGAGTTCAGGCTGCTGCACTTCCTGATGACGCACCCCGAGCGCGTGCACAGCCGTGCGCAACTGCTCGACCGCGTCTGGGGCGACCATGTGTTCATCGAGGAGCGCACGGTCGACGTGCACATCAAGCGCCTGCGCGAGGCGCTGGCGCCGGCCGGCGCCGCGGCGCTGATCGAGACGGTGCGCGGCGTGGGCTACCGGCTGACCCAGGCCGACCTGCCGCGGCAGGCCGCCTGAGCAAGCCGCACCGACGATCGCGAAGATCACGACGGCGCCGACGACGATGCATCCCCTGCTGGCCCGCGCGCTGCTGGCATTGGCGCTGGTGCTGGCCGGCGGCCTGCTGGGCGGCTGGGCGGGCCAGGCCTGGCACGAGGCGGCGCCCGGCGTGCTGGCCGGCGCGGTGCTGGGGCTGGCGCTGTTCGGCGCGCAGGACGCCTGGCGCGCCGGCCGGCTGCTGCAGTGGCTGCGCGGCCCGCAGGACGAGGCCGCGCCGCGCGACACCGGGTTGTGGGGCGAGCTGGGCTACCGCGTCGAGCGCAGCCTGCGCCAGCGCGACCAGGCGCTGCGCAGCGAAGGCCAGCGGCTGGCGCAGTTCCTGTCGGCGATCGAGGCGTCGCCCAACGGCGTGGTGTTGCTCGACGCGCAGGACCAGATCGAGTGGTGCAGCCATGTCGCGGCCGACCATTTCGGCCTCGACCCGCAGCGCGACCGGTTGCAGCGCATCACCAACCTCGTGCGCGCGCCCAGCTTCGTGGCCTACCTGCAGGGTTCGGTGGCTGCCGGCGAGGCGCTGATCCTGCCCGCGCCGCGCGCGGCGCGCACGCTGTCGGTCACCGTGCGCGCCTACGGCGATGGCCAGCGCCTGCTGCTGACGCAGGACATCACCGACCGCGAGCGCTCCGACGCGATGCGGCGCGACTTCGTCGCCAACGTGTCGCACGAGATCCGCACGCCGCTGACCGTGCTGGCCGGCTTCGTCGAGACCATGGCCAGCCTGCCGCTGAGTGACGTGGAACGTCAACGCATGCTGGCGTTGATGACGCAGCAGACGGCGCGCATGCAGGCCCTGGTGGCCGACCTGCTGACGCTGGCGCGGCTGGAAGGCAGCCCGCGGCCGGCCACCGACCAGTGGGTGGACGCCGCCGCCTTGCTGGAACAGGCGCTGGCCGACGGCCGCGCGCTGTCGGGCGGGCGCCACCGGATCGAGCTGTCGCTGCAGGCCGCCGGCGAGCTGGCGGGCAACCGCGGCGAGCTGCTCAGCGCGGTCGGCAACCTCGTCAACAACGCCGTGCGCTACACGCCCGACGGCGGCCGCATCGGCGTGCGCTTCGCGCTGCGCGACGGCGGCGGCGCCGAGATCGAGGTCAGCGACGACGGCCCCGGCATCGCTCGCGAGCACCTGCCGCGGCTGGCCCAGCGCTTCTACCGCGTGGACGGCAGCCGCTCGCGCGAGACCGGCGGCACTGGCCTGGGGCTGGCCATCGTCAAGCACGTGGTGCAGCGCCACGGCGGCGAACTGGCGATCGACAGCGAGCCGGGCAAAGGCTCGCGCTTTCGGCTGCTGCTGCCGCCGGCGCGGCTGCGCGCCGCCGAGACGCTGCCGCGCCGCGATGCGGCCACGCCGACGCTGCCGCAGCTAACGTGACGGTTGGGCGGCTTCGCGCTGGTAGAGCAGGCTGCGCTCGTCGCGGTCGGTGGGGCGGCGCAGCACGGCCTTGAGCGTCCAGCCCGGCGGCACCGGCACCGTGCGCGCGCGCGTCACCAGCAGCATCACGTCGCAGCGGCCGGCGGCGGCGCCGGCGCGGGCATCGACCGTCCAGCGCCCCCAGAACTCCAGCGAGGCGACGATCGCCGGCGACTGCTTGGGCGCCGCGATGCAGGCGCCCGGCGGCACATGCGCGGCGATGCGCTCGACCAGGATGCGGTTGCTGCGCGCGTAGTCCAGCGGCGGCAGCAGCAGCGTCATCGTCAGCAACCAGCCCAGGGCCACGCCGCCGGCCGGCAGCACCAGGCTCTTCCAAAGCGCCTCGCGGTGGCGGCCGGTGCGCCAGCGCAGCAGCCAGGCCCAGGCCAGCGTGCCGGCCGCGGCGGCGGCCAGCGCCAGCGCGGAGAAGCTGGGTGAGAAGCCGGGCGCCAGGCGCTCGATGTTGGCCGCCGGTTTGGCCGGCACGCCCAGTTGCATGGAACTGTAGATGACCCAGATCGCGATCGCCGAGCCGGTGAAGAAGAACATCGAGAACCAGTCGATCGCCGCCGCCGCGCTGCGCTTGAGCGTGGGCAGCGCAAAGGCCGCCAGCGCCGCCATGCCGGGCAGCGTGAGCATCAGCGCGCGGTCCTGGCCGGCCATCGCCAGGCTGGCGAGCAGGGCGCTGAGCACCACCACCAGCGGCACCGCCAGGTGGCGATGGCTGAGGAAGTGCCGCCAGCGCCACAGCGTCCACAAGGCCAGCGGCCAGGCCGGCCACAGGAACCACAGCCATTGGCGCGGGATGCCGATCAGGTCCGACGGCATCGGCGCCAGCAGCCGCCAGCGCCAGGCGCCCAGCGCCCAGGCCAGCACGGCGGCCGCGGCGGTGGCGGCCAGCACCCAGCGGCTGAAGGCCAGCACGGCGGGGTAGCTGGAGCGGCGGCAGACTTCGGCGCCGCCCAGGCCCATCACCAGCGCAATGGTCGGCGCGCCGCTGCCGGCCAGCAGCGGCAGCGCGGCCAGCACCGCGGCGCGCGGCTGCCAGCGGCGAAAGGGCGCGGCGGCCAGCGCATAGGCGAACAGCGCGACGGCGGCCAGTTGCGCCAGCTCGGGCGTGGTCTCGTGGCCGAGTTGCAGCAGGCCCAGCGTGGCCATCAGCGCCAGCACGGCGGCATCGGCGATGGCGCGCGCGTAGTCGACCGGGTCGGCCTCGCCGCCGAAGGCAAAGGGCAGCGGCTGGGCGGCGTCGGTCAGCGCCAGGTGATAGGTGGTTGCCCAGGTCAGCAGCAGCGCCAGCGCCAGCAGCCCGGCAAAGGCCAGCCGCGCGGCCAGCGGCGCGCTGACCAGCGGCGACAGCAAGGCGATGAAGGCGGCGCCCAGCCAGTGGGGGAACAGCGCCGCGTCGCCCGCCACGCCGCCGAGCGTGGGGTTGAGCCAGCTGCTGCGCCCTTCGGCGATGGCCAGCATCTGGCCGAAGGCGGCGAGGTCGGCGTTGCGCCAGGGGTCGCGCCCGAACAGGCCGGGCAGCAGGTAGGCGGCGCACAAGGCCAGCAAGGCCGGCCGCGGCAGGCGGCGCGCGCCGCGCAGCGTGACGAGGGCAGGGACGGGGCTGGTCACGAAGGCGATGATGCCCGAGGCCTGCGTCCGCTCAACAAAAAAGGCAGCCGGGGCTGCCTTCTTCGGGTGCAAGCCGCGCGGGCTTACTTCTTCAGGTGGGCAAACTTGTTGCGGAACTTCTCGACGCGGCCGCCCAGGTTGTCCACGCTCTTTTGCGTGCCGGTGTAGAACGGGTGCGTCTCGCTGGTGGTTTCCAGCTTCACCAGCGGCAGCTCGCGGCCGTCGTCCAGCTTGACGGTTTCCTTGCTCTGCACGCACGAGCGCGTGACGAACTTGAAGCCGTTGGACAGGTCCTGGAAGCAGACCTCGCGGTAGGTGGGGTGAATGCCTTCTTTCATCGGTGCCTCGAAGTTCAGGGTCGGCAGCCACGCTGCAAAAAAGCTCAGCGCACTTGCCGGGTTGGCGAAAAGCTGCGGATTCTAGCGCGACTCGCGGCTCAGCCGCCGCGGCGCATCATGTCGAAGAAGTCGAGGTTGTTCTTGCTCGACTTCATCTTGTCGAGGATGAACTCCATCGCCTCGATCTCGTCCATGTTGTAGAGCAGTTTGCGCAGGATCCAGGTCTTCTGCAGGATCTCGGGCTTGAGCAGCAGCTCCTCGCGCCGCGTGCCGCTCTTGTTGATCAGGATCGAGGGGTAGACGCGCTTCTCGGCCATGCGGCGGTCGAGGTGGATCTCGCAGTTGCCGGTGCCCTTGAACTCTTCGTAGATCACCTCGTCCATGCGGCTGCCGGTGTCGATCAGCGCGGTGCCGATGATGGTCAGGCTGCCGCCTTCTTCCACGTTGCGCGCGGCGCCGAAGAAGCGCTTCGGTCTTTGCAGTGCGTTGGCGTCGACGCCGCCGGTCAACACCTTGCCTGAGCTGGGCAGCACGTTGTTGTAGGCGCGCGCCAGGCGGGTGATGCTGTCGAGCAGGATCACCACGTCCTTTTTCATCTCCACCAGGCGCTTGGCGCGCTCGATCACCATCTCGGCCACCTGCACGTGGCGCGCGGCGGGCTCGTCGAAGGTGGAACTGATGACCTCACCGCGCACGGTGCGCAGCATCTCGGTCACTTCCTCGGGCCGCTCGTCGACGAGCAGCACGATCAGGTGGATGTCGGGGTGGTTGGCGACGATGGCGTGCGCCAGGTGCTGCATCATCACCGTCTTGCCGGTCTTGGGCTGGGCCACCAGCAGCGCGCGCTGGCCTTTGCCGATCGGCGCCACCA
>Ga0102832_1002552_pt1 | contig 10910 bp, 8 predicted proteins | sample EBPBio282013_DNA_FD_88942 | JGI IMG/M metagenome (GOLD analysis project Ga0102832, IMG submission 88942) | Wastewater treatment Type I Accumulibacter community from EBPR Bioreactor in Madison, WI, USA - Reactor 2_5/28/2013_ DNA (Illumina Assembly) | ecosystem: Engineered > Bioreactor > EBPR >... | reverse complement strand
GGTGGCTCCTGTTCCTGCCCCAATAGCGGCCCCACGCACCAGTCCTTTTCCCGAGACCAGTCCACTGACGGCTCCTGCGGCAGTTCCCACTCCGGCACCAATGGTTGCCTGCCTGACTTTCTCGTGGTTTTGGAAGAAAGTTTTTACCTTACTTTGGCTGGTGCCTTTGCTCACTCCAGCCTGCAATGTGTCTGCCAGGGCAGGGGTCAGGGCGGCTGCCTGCATGGTGATTGCGGTAAGGGCTATCGATGCGACTTGGCGAAGGTTACTCATTTCTTTGCTCCGATTTCTAGTTCTAGCTGAAATACACATAAAACCTGCTCTTCTATCTAGTAGAGGCTACCATTAAAATTCGTTTTTGCACACCACCCATGATGTCACTGCAGCCCCTACAGGATTTTAGTAGTCGGCGGAAGCCGCCAATTTGTTCCTTCTTGAGGATATTTTCGCAGAAAAGTTTTGATTAAATCTTGGCGGGACGTTCTCCGTCTGCCAATGTTCCGCCCGGAAAACCTTTGTGAGCCGAATTTTACTATCTCTTCGAAACCTTATTTTTTGCCCATATGTCTTCAATTTTGGTTGAATTTACAGGTAAAAAAACGCTCGATTGGCTATCCTTATCGGTTATCCCTTGCCTTTCGTGAGTGCACAAGTATGAGTACCGTCGAATCGCAGCGGGACGGTTTTTGGATCTGCATTTCTTAGAGACTGTCTAGATGTTTTTTCCAAAGCCGGCATCCTACATTTCCGAGTTGTCCCAATCTTTTGAGTTGAGTAGATGAGAAAAACAGTATTTCTGGCATGCACGCTAACTCTGACTACATCGGTCTCGAGCTTTAGTCCCGTATTCGCTTCCGATGCAGCTTCTAATTCGAAAGGTAATAGTGCCGCGAGCTCTGCGCCTCTGCCTGTGCCCAAAGTGACAGACAAGTCCATAGCTTCTGAGGCTCTTATTAAGGAGCTTCGTAAGATGACTGAGCTGGAGCAGACCCCTCAGGATCTAGAGCGAGTCAAGAAACTGGAAAAAGAAGGGCAGAAGTTTTATGACCAAAAGCTTTTCGGGCAGGCTCTTAGTGTCTGGCAAGAGGGCTATGGTCTGGCCATGGACATGAAGTACGCAGAGGGTCAAGGGCGTGCTCTCACCAATATGGCTAAGATATATGTTGATCAGGGGCAGTGGATCAAGGCTAAGCACCTGGGCGAGAATGCCCTGGAAGTCTTAGGTACTGCCGGTAATGAAGTAGCTCTGGCGCAGGCGAGAGTTGTCTTAGCCCAAGCCTACTTTGGTCTTGATAACCCGGTTTGGGCGCTTCAGCAGCTAGACCAGGCGCTGCGCGCTCTCAATAACGGGCAGCTGGCGGATGCCGAAGAGGGGTCGCGCATTATGTATCTTTGCGCCAGTCTGGCCATCAAGTTCGGCAAGGCTAAAGATGCGGTCAAATTCTTCCAGCAGGGAGCTGAGTATAGCTACCAGAAAGGCGATATAGCCAAAGCTGTGCAAGTAAGAGCAGCCGTGGTCAACTCCTTGATCGATCTTGGATGGTTCGTGGCTGCTCTCGAAGAAGCCAATAAACTTCTTTCGGTTGCTAAATCTTCCCCGAAAGATTCAAATGTCTTTCAGGTGACTGCTTATCAGGCTATTGGTAATGCTCAGTATTCTGCTTGCGAATACGCCGCTGCTCGCAGTTCTTTCGAAACGGCTCTGGCGATGATGTCGAAATTGGATTCGAAGCAAGTCAACGAAATTGCCCGAGCCAATATTGAAGAAGGTTATGGCTTTGTCTTATCGGCTTGCGGAGATTATGATCTGGCTCGCACAATGCTTCTAAAAGCTGTGTCGGTGCTCAAAGCCAAGAACGAAACTCTCGCCGTCGCCCAAATTTACAATGCTCTGGGTGTGGTTGAGCTAAATGATGGACAAACCGGTAAAGCCATTACCTACTTTCAGCAGGCTTTAGACTATCACGCTGTCATCACACCCAAATCACCCAGGCTGAATGCCATCACAATGGCCAACCTTGGTTGTGCCGAGGGGCGTGCCGGCTCTTTCCGTGATGCCAAAAACCATCTTACCGGCGCCATCAATGCCATGGGTAAGCAGGTTGATAAGCAGGCCAAAGCCAAGATTTTGCAGGCGCTCTCTGAAATTTCCTTGAAAGCTTCAGATCTAACCAATGCTGAGTCTTATGCCAAGCAAGCGATTGAGATTTCTACAAAAATCAATGATGACTCCAACCTTTGGCGCGCCTACACCATGCTCTCCAAGCTGCAAGGAATCAAGGGTGAAGTGGAGCCCGCCAAAGAGTCAATCAATAGTGCCCTTTCTTATTTCAGATCACCCCAGGCCGGTGACTTCGTTTCGGCTGAGTCGGTTTCGTATCCAACCTCACGCGAAGACATGGCTGCTCTCTTGGTGCAGCAGCTAGCTGCCCAAGGTTTGACCGAGCCGGCTTTGGTCACAGCTGAGCAAATTAAGGAAGAGAATTTCATTAGTGAATGGAATCGTAAAGGTGCACAGGTCAAACCTGAAGACCGAGATGTGTATATAGAACTGGCTACGCAGCGGGCGCGCTTGCATGCGGCGGAGGCGGCATCGACTCCCGACCAGGTCACCAAAGAATGGAAGAGCTGGATGGAAAGATTCGGTGGTTTGGTCAAAACTAACCGAGCTCTGGCTCGGCTGATAGCGCCTGTCCCCACTCATGCCCAAGATATTACGGCTGCCGTCGAGAAGAATAACGCAGTTGCTATCGACTATCTGGTTGGTCCCGACTTTACAATGGCTTTCACCATCGAGCCGGGCGGACGCATGACCTCTTCGTCTTTGCCGGTAGGCAGGGCCAGGCTGAAGAGTCAAATCACTTCGCTCTTGACCGCAGCCGCCGGTCAGTCGACCTCTGATACCACTGGTAGTGACCCAGAGCGTGCTGTTCTCAAATCACTTTACGGCGAGCTCTTGCCTGCTGCAATCAGGCAGTTTCTGCCTCGCAATGCCGAGCAAATGTTGGTGGTGATTCCAGACGGACCGCTTTACAACCTGCCTTTTGCTGCCCTAATTGACGATCAAGGTAAGTTTCTGGTCGAAAGACATTTGCTCACCATGGTCTCATCTGCCGCTGTCTTGCTTGATAGTCAGCCGCGCATCGCCGAAGACCTTTCCATAGTAGTGGCTAGAGCAGGCAATGCTCAAGCCTCTGAGAAAGCTGAGACTGAACAGATCGCCAGCGCCGTGGGCACCGATCGTGTCACCACCCTATCCGGCAAAGACGCTGCTTTAGGTAATCTGGAAGAGCAAGCCCGCGGTAAATCGGTGGTCCACTTCTCTTCTAAGTTGCCTCTCTTGGAAGCAAATCCATTGCGTTCGGTACTGCCAATTCTCTCTGATGGCGTTGATGGTCAGAGTGTTAAGGTAACTGCAGATCAACTTTGCGGTACCAAGATGGCTAGTGATTTGATTGTTTGGTCTGCTTCTTCGGTCAACTCTAAAGATGTAAGAGGTAATGCAGTCAAGGTATTCAGCCGCGGGCTCAGCTATGCCGGTGCTAGAAATGTCTTGATGAGTCTCTGGACTCAGCCCGAGAGTAATCGTATTGATGAGATTGTCAACTTCTATAAGAGCAAGCAATCTGGTCTGGGTTCGGCTCAGAGTCTGCGTAAAGCGCAGCTGGCAGCTCTCTCTCGTGATCGCTCACCCCGCACTTGGGCAGCCTTCCAGTTGCTTGGACCGGGCAACTAACAGACCTAACAAACTAAGCTAAGTTTAGCTAAGCTAAGCAGAAAGGGGCGCTCACTGAGCGCCCCTTTCAATTTCTTTGTCTACCCTTACTCAGTAGTCTTAGTAGGGGTTTGCTGGTGCTGTCCCGGCAATGCTGACCGGTTGATCTAGTTGTATCTGCATTGCTGTTCCAGCTTGAACATTGACGTCGGCGCCTTTGCGCAAGATCAAGCTCTGGGCAACACCGACACCGGCTCCGATAGCGGTTCCCGACCAAGCGCCTTTGCCGACGCCTCTGCCACCACCGGCAATGGCGCCTACTGCGGTACCGAGGGCGGCGCCCGTACCGGCACCAATGGCGCCTCTCACACCGGCTTGTACGACTTTGCCTTTCCAGGTCTCGCCCTTGACTGTCTCTTCTTGGGCTCCGCCGGCATATTTGCCGATACCGCCCACGAGGTGAGCCGAAATGGGAGTTTCGACGCCGTCAGGTGTGCGCAGTTTGTTGAACTTGATGCCAAGGCTGCCGGAGCGTCCAAGCATCTTGCCCGATTCGGCATCGGTGATTGTACCTATTACCACTGAACCGGTTGGGATCATCGAATCGCCGAGCATTACTGTCTGGCTGACTGCGGCTTGCACCACGTCACCAGCTTTGGCCACTTGGGTGGAGATACCTGAAGATAGAGTGATTGGCAGCACTAGACCGGCAGGAGCATAGGTGATGCGCCCTTGTCTGTAGCCAGTGCTGGGTTGGTTATAACCACCTTGGCCATAGGGCTGACCGCCATAAGGCTGACCACCACCATAAGGCTGGGTGCTGAAGCTGGGTTGTCCGTAAGGCTGTGGTTGAGGCTGATAGGCTTGTTGTTGCGGCGGCATGGTATTGGGCTGTGTGGGAGCCGGGCTATTGAATGCAGCCGGAGCGGAAGAGTCATATTCTCCCGAAAGTTGAGAGACATAGCTCTGTACACTTGTTTGATCTCTGAGAGCAGTGCGCAAGGAGTCAGCCCACTTGGTGGCGAGAACTGCAGGGGTTGTATTCTGGGCTTTGGCAGTGGTACTGTCGACGGTGACTACCTGGTAGCCGCCCAGGGTGAGTACCGGCAGTCCTTTTACATAGGTGATCTTGACTGCTGCCGGAGTGCGATCTTTGCTTGCCACCAAGGCATTGTCTAAATTGGTCTGAATGGTTTCAGCACGTTTCTCTGCAGTCAATCCACCAGAACCGCTTACGGTAAAGAGACCTTGACCGGCGAATCTGATTTCATTGTCGGCAGCCATAGCAGAAAGAGGCAGTGAGGCAGTGGCTAATTGGCTGATTACAAAACCGGCCAGCACAGATTTTCTGATTGATTTTGCGATCGAAAGCTTAGTGTCAGTGAGTTTTGCGTTCATTATTATTTACCGTTGTATATGGTGTAAGGGTTATTGGAGAAATTGCTGAAGTTGGCGCCATCCATGGCTCTATGCAGTTAATAGACTGCAAAAGTTTAGCAAGGTTCCCGCTATAATGTAAGGTTAGCTTTCCGTAACAAAGGCGCTCTAATTGTGATACTTGAGAACTCGTCGGGCGCTCTCTTTGCCGATGATATCTTCAAAAATAGAAATGTTTTTCTAAGTGGTGCTTCGCGCGGTATCGGGCGAGCGGTGGCGCTTGCTTTTGCAAGATACGGCGCCAATCTTTATCTTGTGGCAAAAGATGCTGAAAGACTGAAGAAATTTAGCGAAGAAATTGCATCTATATATACACTGGGTGGTACGTCTAGGGTAATTCGCTATCGGGCTTGTGATTTTGCGCAGCTTGAAGACGTAGAAGCGATGCTGGAAGAAGCAAAGCAAGAGATGCCTTTCCATATCGTGGTCAATAATGCCGGCATATATCAAACCGAAGCCTTAGCTGGTCACAGTCTAACGTCATGGCGGCGTTTGTTTGATATCAATCTCAATGCTGCCATGCTTATCATGTCGCATTTATTGCCCTCTATGATAGAAAGAAAAGCTGGGCGCATCATCAATATTTCGTCTATTTCAGGCAGTAAAGCCGAGGCCTGGGGCTCGGCCTATAGTGCCGCCAAATTCGCTTTGAATGGGCTTACCCAGGCTGCCGCCTTAGAAAATGCCCGTTTCGGCATTACTATTAATGCTGTCTGTCCTGGCTGGGTATTGACAGACCTTGCGCAAGAGCAGATAGGCAGCGGCGAGTGGCAAGCCTTAAACGGCTTACCTGCCGACCAATCTATGGAACTGACCCGTCTTTCGGTGCCTCAAGAAAGATTTCTCAGCGCCGATGAAATAGCCTCAACTGTTTTGTTTCTGGCCAGCGATCAGGCGCAGGGAATCACAGGACAGGCTATAAATATATGTGGAGGTCTTTCACTATGAATTCTCAACTCTTAAGCCGCGCTCTGCATGTAAACGATTGGCATATTAAAGATATCGAGGGGCTGCATCTGGCTCATTCTCCCCTTCTCAGCTCTGAAAAAGACCTTATTCATGCCTTTACCACCCGAATTGGCGGCAGTTGTCCAGAGCCTTATGATAGTTTCAATCTGGGGCGCAGCGTCGGTGATGAAGCGGTGAAGAAAGCAGCGCTACTCAACCGTGAGAAGCTTTGCCAGACTCTTGGTCTCACCCATGACCGACTACATGTGCCAGGGCAGGTGCATTCGGGTAATGTTGTCCATGTCGGGGCTGAGAGTGCGGTGCATCCAGGCTCACAAGCTCTGAGCGGCGTCGATGGACTGACTACTGCCGATCGTGGACTGCCTCTCTTGCTCCATTTTGCCGACTGCGTGCCGGTCATGGTATACGAGCGGCGTCGGCGCTTGCTTTCTATTGTCCATGCCGGTTGGCGGGGCACTGCCGAAGCGATTGCCGCCCAGGCAGTAAAGCGAATGGTGGAAATGGGCGGTGAGCCGAAGTATATGCTGGCTGCAGTTGGTCCAGCCATTGGCACTTGTTGTTATCCGACCGGTGAAGATGTGGCTGTTCGGCTTATGTCCACGGTTTGCTCAGACCAAACTCATTCTCAGGCAGAGTCTGCCGCCTTGGTCCAAGCCCTTGTGCTTCGCCGGGAAGACGGTCAACCCCGTCCTAATCTCAAAGCCATAAACGCTTTACAGCTTCTCCAGCAGGGGGTGGGTGAGGTCGACGTCACTTCCTTTTGTACCAGTTGTAAACCGGAGCTTTTCTTCTCACATAGGCAATCGGGCGGCGTTACCGGTCGGCAAGGGGCAATAGCCTGCCTGGTCTAGGCAAAGTTCGGCACTGAGCCTGAAATGGCCGCTCCTGCTATCCTTATATGGTATGCGCCATCGAAATGCAGTATTGTCGACAGGTAAGTCCGCCCCAATCTTGAGGCGGGGGCTTGTTGCCGCCCTTTCCATTAGTATTGCCTCGGCTAATTTTGCTTCGGCCGCTTTCGCGCAAGCAGCGCCGCCGCCCCCCGAACCATCATTTTTTAAGAGTACGGCTAACCCCAATAGAATAGAAAGACCGGCTGCCAACCCATCCAATTCGGCAAGCAGTCCTCCCTTGCCTGCTCCCACCCGCATTAGTCGACCACTTACCGGCGCCAATGGTGTTGCACCTTATGGACAAGCCAGTCCTGCAACCAATACCGGACATAATAATAATGGTCATAACCACGCGATGGCAGCGCCTGCCGCCTCAAATACAGGCACTACTGGTGGTATCGCCACTCCTGGTTCCAGCCCTACATCTGCCGATACAAGTTTACTCAATTCCGGCGTACTCAAACCCGGTGTGCCCCAAATAGATACTTTGCCTGCCGCCACAACTTCGCCTAATACTAATAGCAATAACAACAGCAGCAACAATCCCTACAGCGCGGGCGCTGCCAGACCGGCGCCTCCCTATCCAAACAATGGTGTTGATCAGTATCCTACCATCGGTCGCCTCGAAGAAGTGACACTAGGGCGCACCAATAGTGGTGCACCAATCGGCGAAAGATTGTCGATTTTAGAGCAGGTAGTCTTCAAAAAAGATTTCAGAGAAGATACGCTTTTTGATCGTACCGAAAGACTTAAAAAGACTATCTTAGGTGGTATGGAGCCGGAGCGGGCCTCAGAGCCGCTTCCCTCTCTTGATGATTTGGGGGCAAGCCCCGGTGGTCTGCCGCTTGAGACTGTTAAGGAAGCGCATTATCTTGATGAAATTGCCGGCAAGCGAGAGAACCTTGAGCCGAGTACACCCGATCAGGTAGGGCGTTTTGCTATCGAGATAGTCAATGCTGAAAGGGCTAATTATGGACTTTCGCCTTTGACTCCAGATAATCTGGCGGAAAAGCTTGCTACTACCCACGGTGCATATTTGGCATCGCGCGGCCAGGTTTCACACTTCGATGAGTCTGGGCTTGGACCAGATAGGCGTTACACTCTTGTCGAAGGGACGGACGCGCTTACTGAAAGTATTGCCTCGGTCAAGTGCACAGATGTTGGTGCCGTCAAGCCTTGCAAGGCTGCTGCTGCCAGATTGCTCAAGGTCTTTTTGAGCAGGCAGGACGACCGTGATTCTATACTCTCGCCTGACGCCACCCATATCGGTTTTTCAGTTAATTCTCTGGGCTCAAGCGGTCGCTTTGTCGCTGTCTGCAATGTGGTCAGCCGTCACGCTCTGATGGGACCTTTGCCTTTTCAGGTTGGGCAGGGTGAAAAAGTGGAAGTTAAAGGGGTGATGAATAGTCCCTATGTTTTCGATAGAGTGACCTTGGCATGGGAAGCCAATCAAAGCGGTGCGGCTCCAGCCGGTGACGATGGCGAAGAAGCTTTGCCTTACTTCCCTCCGCTTGATTATGTTGCTTATTCTGCTCGCTCGGAGCATGACTACAGCAAGGCTGTCACCGCCATCAAAATTGGTGGCATGGTAGCCGCCGTGGCTGGTGGCATGTTCTTTCCGCCAATCGCTCTGGCCGCGCCCTTGATTGCAGTAGCTGGTTCTCCCGGCGAGCCTCGTCCGGTTTCGGACATCCCGGTGAAGGGCGGGGTTAAGTTAGATGGAGCAGCTTTCAATGTCAAACTGCCCCTCAATAATGAAAATAAAGAGGGTCTATATTATGTGACTGTTTGGGGAACACTGGGCAAGGGGCAGAAGTCTATACCAATTAGTCGCCGAGTTATTTTGGTGGCGGGCAAGCCGGATGGTAAGTCTGAAGGTAAGTCTGAAGGCAATTCAGAAGGTAAGCTCTCTAAAGAAAATGCTGAGCAAGCCAAGAAAGATGCTGAGCTTGCCAAACTAGAGGCTGATCGGGCAAAGAAAGAAGCCGAGAGCAAAAAGAAAGCGGCTGAGGAAGCTAGAAAGCAAGAAGAGAAGCGCCTAAAAGAAGAGAAGAAAAAGAAGAAAGCTAAAGAAGAGAGCGAAGCTAAAGCTTCCGGCGATGCTAAAGAAGAAGGCAAAGATGAAAAAGCCGAGGAAAAGAAAGATGACTGAATTCGCCCGCCAAAGGACGTTCGCTCTGTCGGCGCTGAGTTTAGCCCTTGCTTCTTTCGCCTTTCAACCAGCTTGGGCGCAAGCGGGAGACTATGTACCGATGATGGTGCCGGTTCCCTCTGGTGCTTCTAGTAGTCCTTCTAATAATCCCTATTTGCAGGGCGGCACCGGCAGTACTACATTACAGACTGGCACCGGTAGCACTACATTACAAACTGGCACCGGCAGTACTACATTACAGGTAAATACAGACAGCACGACGCTCCAGACCGGCGTAGAAAGACAGGGGGGACCGGTTCATGTCCTCTTTATCGTTGATGCCTCGCGCAGTATGCTTGAAGGTCTTGGTGGCGGTACACAAAAGATTGATGCGGCTAAGCAGGTTCTGCAAAATGCTATTGCCCGCATTCCTCCTGATGTCAACTTTGGTTTGCGTGTTTTTGGTCATGGCTATCAGGGCGCCGGTAGCCGCGGTAGTTTATTCGGCGGGGGCTTTGCCTCCCTCGGCAATGAATGTCGTAATTCAGCTTTGCTTGTGCCGATTGGTACAGGCAACCGCCGCACCATCATCGAAAAGGTTAGACAAATAAGACCTTATGGCATGACCCCTCTGGCTTATTCAATCGAGATGGCTGCGGCAAGCGACTTTAGGGGGCTAACCGGCAATAAGACGATCATTCTCATTTCTGATGGACAAGATACCTGTGGTGGCAATCCTTGCGAAGTGATTAGACAGTTACCCAAGTATGGAATCAAGATCAAAGTAGACGTGGTTGGGCTCAACTTGAGAGGCGATCCGGTTTCGCGCAATCAACTCAATTGCATCGCCAATGAGTCGGGGGGCAAATATTATGATGCCGACACAGCCGCCAAACTTATCGAGAGTGTCTCTGCTTCGGTAAGTAAGGCAATCGAAGGGCGTGTAATCATTAGACCGAGTGACTCCACAGCGCCTGCTTTGCAGAATATTCTCACGCCGCCCGAACTTGTGCCGATTGAGCCGCAACAAGAGCTGCGTCCAAATGCCCAAGACGAGTTAAAGCAAAACGAGACTAAATAGGCAGCGCCGCAATAGTCCCGTTTGTTGAGTTTCGAATTTCGCTTTATTTGATTTTGCTTTATTTGACTGCTACTTCAGCCGGTTTGCTTTCGTAGGTCATGGTCATGTGGCCGCGAGCTTCTTTAGCCATTTTGTCAGCCAAGGGAGCTGAATATTTACTCAGCATAAGCGGGTAAATACCAAGCGCCAAGATTGAGAAAGACAGGCTGTATGCAACCACACGTTCGGTGAGGGTGGCATCAGAGAGATGACCTTTCCATTTTTCCAGTTCGCTGCCGTAGAAGAGACGCTTCAAGAGCCAGAGCATATAGCCGGCGGTGAGAATAACGCCAAGACCGGCAAAGATTATCCAGCCTTGCACCATTCCGCCTTTGTCGGCTAGCTGTGCCATGGGCGAGGTGAAGGAGCCATAGAATACAGCCGCCTCGGCTACAAAGCCGGATAGACCAGGCAGACCAAGGTTAGCCATGGTGCCCAGCATCCAGAAGTAGAAGAGGGTCGGCATTTGCTTGGCTAGCCCACCGCCAATTTCACCAATTTGTCTGGTGTGGGTGCGTTCGTAGACTGTACCAACCAAGAAGAAGAGCAGGGCTGAAATAACGCCGTGCGAGATCATTTGGAAGATGGCACCATTAAGAGCTGCTGACGATAGTGAAGCTACTCCCAACAAAACGAAGCCCATGT
>Ga0102832_1002551_pt1 | contig 10918 bp, 8 predicted proteins | sample EBPBio282013_DNA_FD_88942 | JGI IMG/M metagenome (GOLD analysis project Ga0102832, IMG submission 88942) | Wastewater treatment Type I Accumulibacter community from EBPR Bioreactor in Madison, WI, USA - Reactor 2_5/28/2013_ DNA (Illumina Assembly) | ecosystem: Engineered > Bioreactor > EBPR >... | reverse complement strand
CATTGAAGATTATATATAAGAAGCACCAACATCAGAAGTTAGACTAAATTATGAAGGAAATGCAGGTATAATAAGCAATTTAGGGATGAATAGTACGATTGGCAGCCCGATGTTAGGATATGGGTCACCAAGCCATTTAGGGACGATAAGTCGTTTGCACAGAAATAGTTTACCTAACTATTAATAAAAAATAAAAGATCATTACCTTTTAGATGATAAATTTGACTCAATCAAAGAAACTCAATCTATGATAAATTCTGTTATCTTTTCCAAAAAATATCTTAATTAACCTCCATAAAAAGATACTAATACCAATGACCAACCTGTTTTAAAAAGAGCTTCAACTGATGACTTTTAAAAGAATCTTTCTAAAAAGAGGTCGACAAAAATTACAGCTTCAAACTCATATGAATAAAAATAGTCTAAAAATACTAAAATTTAAAAACAGAAATCACCAAAAAGTATTAAAAGCAAAAAGGACCTTATTTTTAAAGCTTATAAAAGAAAAAAAATGATAGAGTAAAAAATTGATAGTGGATTTTAGCCTTCTCAAAGCTGATACCTTGATTAAAGTCGCTCAAATTGAAAAACATATATATCCTTGTTCTGTCTATCAAGTGAATTCAATGATTTTTTAATATTTTTTTATAAATGATCGATCGTTGATGAAGAAAAATATCTTATGAAAATCATTATTAATCAAAATGAACAATTCAAAACTTTCATTTGATTTTAAATTTATTTGACCTTTTTAAAGCATCCTCTTGCTGATATTATTTTGGATTTTAAGTGATAGCTTCAAGCAAAGAACCTTCTTACCAAACCCCTTTTATTTCACGTCCATCCGTATAAATAAGACGTCCCTTTCCATGCCTAAAATAAAAAAATGAATTACTTAACATCTTAGGAGAAGTTACCTTCGTAAATACATCCATTAGACCAGACATATCTTCCATATCCACTTTTTTTGTCATTCTCATATGATCCCACATAAATATCGGGATTTATTTTGGCAGATTTCCATGTCCCATGTCCATGTCTCATACCTTAGTTGAAATCTCCTTAAAAAACGGAAGTGTTTACCCAAGTATATTTCCCTTTTCCATGGAATTTACCTCTGCGATATTCTCCTCGATATTTATCTCCATTGACGAATACTTAAGTTCCATATCCATCTTTGACAGACTTGACAAATGTTCCTTTGTAATATTATTTAGATGAAAATTTTAATACACCAAAACCATTTTTCTTACCATCCTTCCATTCTCCTTGGTAAATAACCTTTGTTGTTGCATCATAATAGATTCCTTGCCCATTTTTTATGCCATCAATCCATTGACCATCATAAATGTTGCCATTATTTGACTTCATGATTCCTGTTCCATGCTTCTTACCATTCATAAACTGGCCTTTGTAAATATGTTTATCAGGAACGATTTCAACACCATAACCAGTTTTTTAACCTGATCCATCTTATTTGCCTTTCCATCCACCAATATAGAATTTACCATTATAGTGCCAAAGTATGGTTTAAGCTCCTTTGTTAAAGATGACACAATTTTTATATTTTTTCATACTAAAGTCAGAATCATCATTATGAACTTCAATATCAAAAAGTCTAAAAACTTATTTTGCTAAATCCATTAATTGTTCTTGATCATAAGAAATATCAGGAGTTCTAGGAAGCTAAATCATTTATAAACTGCTGACCTAGATTTAAGGAATATCCTCATCTTCTTACTAATCATTTTTTCTTTATTCATTTTTAATTTAATTGACAATTCTTGTGAAACTTGATTGGAAATTTTATTTTTAGTTACTAACTATATGAAGGTCAAGTTGTGAAGATGAGGCTTTATGCAAGATTTTATTTTAAGGATTATCATCTTCAGATTGATTGAATGATCTATGATTTAAATTATTGGCAAACGATCCTGATCGATTTGTTTGATTAAAAAGATTATTTTGAGAAGATTAAGAATTACTTTAGTTTATAAGTCGACTTGATTATACAAAGTTGTTAAATTATCGGTTAGTACGATTGAAACGTTCCAGTATTTATTACTTAGCACTTTAACTTTTACGACTGGCTGTATGCTAGTTCGACTAAAGTACTTTCTCTTCCTACTTGCTTTTTTCAACTTATAAATTATTTTCTTAGACTTTCTACGTATTTTAAAGGTTATCATTTTAATTTTAATTGGATAAGACAATATAACCTTACTTTTGATTTATAGGGTATGATTAAACCTTTTTTCTTAACAAAGAATCATTTCCTTCTTCATCATGTGTAATGCTTTTAGGGATTGAAGGGAGTTAGTCACCAGATTAGAAGTTATTTTTGACTGTACTTTCTGATAAAATGGAGGATTTTTTAGATGCATTTATTCTAAATTTTTTCTGAGGACTTTACAAATTTTATGTCAATCTGCTTCCATTTTTTCCTGGAGAATTCCTCACTATTTTTCCATATGGACTTCTTTATCTTTATTCAAAGAATGATGATTTTTAATCAAGTTTAAATGGATCAATAGTTTTGTTTTTCAGATTTTGATTCACGATGATTCCGATTTAGTTAAATTATGTATCAGGTCTTTGAGATTTGTTATCAACTGATATGATAGTTTTATTTTGTTAAATTGACTTAATTTTTTCGATTTGCATCTATCTAATGATTTTTTTCAATCTATTTATTTAGTCTAAAAGTGAAGACTTTTCTTGTGAAAATTTAGCTTAGATTTCAGCGATTTGATTAATTTAATGTTAAATAGTTTGTCTTTGAATTAATTGAGATTTTTAAAGGTCTTTTTCTAACTTCTTTTATTAGTTTTGAATTGTTTGTTAAACTTCAACAACAATGATTTTTTACGGTTATTAAACTAAATCGGAGGATTCATTTTTTATTTAAATTTAAATTGGAGATTGAATTTAATGAACCTATAGGTCTCCCTATTTATTTTATTGATTTTGATTTTCTAAAGGATTTAAGTTTTCTTCTTAATTTTTAGTAACAATCTAATTTTTGTCTTAATCTAATTATTTAGATTAGGATTCAATTTAAGGAATAAGCTTTTACTTCTATTAAATAACTGGTTAATTATCATTACTGTGATTCTATACTTTTAATTCAAAAACTTCTGATTTTTGTGTTATATTTGATTTCTTCATTTCTTATTATTGCTTTTATTACTGTAAAATCAATTGTTGCAATTTTAGAATTTCCTATGTTTTTTATTGAGCCAATTTCTATTGTCTCTCCTCAATAAAAGAAAGTTTTTCTTCCAACTTTTGGATATGAGAAATCAAAAGATTGATCTCATCTTTGGAAATCAAAACTCTTGATTAGTTCTTCTAAGTAACCTCTTTTTATTTTATTGGAGAAGTTTGTTGCATTTATTGTGATTTTTATTGTTTTATACTCTTTTCACCTTTACTTACACTGGAAACTCTTGATTTTGAGATACTTGATCCATTTAATGGGTTCGATTTTCTTGATCTGTAACTGATTGGTTTATTATTGTTTTGTGTTTGTTGGTTAAGACTTTCAATCATGGCAAGTTTATTTTCAATTTTTTAACTTTTTAATGAATGATCTCTTTGGAAGTTATCGTACCTATCAACTTTTTCCCTTACAGATCCTTAACGAGATCCTATAAATGAACCTTTACTGTTTCGATGTGAGTTTGTATGATGACTGGATCTCATTGACTTTTACTTATTCGCAATTAAAGGGACCAAATTGATTGACTTTTCAGACTTCATTTATTTTTCAGACATTTCCAAAAAGTTGTTCTCATTTATCAATTTATTCTTCTTCATATTTATTCTACTAACTTCCACTGCGTTAAAATTATTTACCTCTTCTCTTTAAGGAATCAAACAGCTTTGCTCATTGTTCATCCTGCTGCCCAAACGGCTTTCGTCGGCAACTTAATTTGTCTTTCCATACATTGATATATCGACTTCAGACCATTGGATTGACTTGTCAGTCTTCTTAAATGACTTATGCGATGGTTACTTAACAGCATGTGGAATGTACATGAAATCTGTTTTTTACTCCTTTTTGCTACTTGATCTGCTCTTTACAGAAATCGATTTTTACTTTACTGAAGGGTTAAGTTTGGCTTCAATCAACTCTTATGGTTTTAATGAACGAATAGTTTAAGGTTTATAACTTCTTGAATTTACTTCTTATTTTTAACTGCTTTCCTTAATAGATTTTCTTTAAGATCTGACTTAATTCATTTAATTTTGAATATTGTTAGTTTCTTCATATTCTTTTTTAGCTGACTTCACTTAATTTTAGATAGATCCCTTTACTGAAGGGACTTTACTTTTAACACTAGGTTCAACTCTTAATTATTCTTTTTAAGACTTAGAAACTAGTGATTTCTTAACAGAACCTTAGTTTTCATATCTTTTTTGTGACTTTCTTTATTGAATTTATTTTATTGATTCATTGAATTAAGGTACAATGACAGAGGAGTGTTTTACAGAGTACTTTTTTTGGCTACTCTTTTCAGTTATTCTACTTTTATTTTCTACTGACTTTCTTTAGATACTATTTCTATCCGAAATTAAACTTTTTTGCTAAGATTTTTTACTTTTTTTCTAGGATAATTATTGATTCTTTAAAGAAGATTATTTTAATTTTATTGATTAAACTTTTTGTTTAACTGATGATTTTTCAATATTCTAAGCATTTTCCTAATTTTTCAAAGACTATTAATGCACTTTATTGCTTTTTTAAAAAATTTAACTTTTTTGGTTTTGGACATTTTACTAATTTACTAGAATTTATTATTATTTTTTTGTAATATCTATCTTAGATTTTTAACTGGCTTATTTTTTAGATTGTTACTTTTCAGTCAATTTTTTAGATTAAATGCTTTTTCCCAAATACTCAGGTTCATCTTGTTTATTTTGTTTCTTTTTTTAAAGATCTTCAAAATTCATGATTTTGATAGGTATTTATTGATCCTCTCTAAGTTTCTTTTTCATTTATGCTTTTTTCAGCTGCATTTTTTTAATATTTTATCTGTATTTTTATTATTAACTTTAGAGTTCTTTTGTGGCTTGATTCTTTCTGCCTTATAAGAAAGAATAATCAGCATGGGTTTTAGTTTCTAAGAGTTAATCATGTAGAGAAGAATTTTAATCATTGATGGGATTTTGAAGTTATTTATGATCTAAAGAAAGAAAGCTTTTATTAAGGGTATTTTAAAGTTCTTATTTTTGAAGTTAATTTTATTTTTGGAGTTTTTAAATCAACTATTTTTACTTTTGGATTTGTTCATCGATAAGTTTGACTTTGTCTTAAGTAAGATTCTTTTATGAAGGGTCATTTTAATTATTATGTAACTTATCAGGTGAGGGCTGATTATGGAGAGTTTAATATCGATGATAATTTTTTTAAGAGTCAGGCAACTTAGAAGGGATAGAATTCCTTTCTTGAGAATAATTAAATCCCTAAAGAAGTCTTTCTGACTGTACGTTTTATTGCATGTGTTATTAATTTATTTATTGTGCTTTGATAAATTTATATTTAAACTAAACATTTTGCATCTTTTAGTTCATAAAATTAATCTTTTGTTTCATCTAACCACTTATTAACCAATTTTTCTTATTTAATAAAATTAATTTACTTTATGTTTTAACTTTTATGAATTTGGTAGATAATATAAAAAAAAATCATTTATTTAAAAGAAAGAACCAAGTTCATTTCAGACTTGGTAAGATTGGAGTCTTCTTAAACGACTGCCTATGAACTTAGTTGCGCTTGAGGCTGGTTGTTAATTGAGATAGTTGTTGGTTCTAGGAGGCAAGTAAATATCCTTCGTTGAATGTTCGTAGTTGGTCCCCATTTTTCTCATTTTGAGTTCCATGTATTCATCAGAATTTTCGTTGCTTTCATTTATGGTCGAAATGTTAGAGTATTTCTTTTCGAGTCTCAGCCTGTCAGTTCTGTCTTGGACATTGTCAGTTTTTTTGGTATACTACTGATATTTTTTACGAATTTCCGCGATCTTTCTATCTATTTCAGAATCCATATTGTATTATTTGTTCTGAATTGAATCTAAAGGTTTATAATCAGATCTCAATCTATCCCTTACCTCGTATCTTTGATAATTGCTATATAACTAGGCTCTTTGAGGAGTTTTTTAAGTGCGTTCCGTAAGGTCAACGTTAACCGAAGACATTCTTTTGATACCTAAGGATGAGTTCACTCTATTTTATTTTTGGTACCTGTCAGGAGAGAAATGATGCTGCCAAATATCTTTGTAAATTTTTTCTCCTTTCAAATCTTATGCTTTGCTTTTGAACATTTCTGGATTTTTTACTTCTTCAGATTGGATATATTGATATCTCGAACTTAATTCAATTCCATCGTAACCTGCGTTTCTTGAATACCTTCTGTCTGGTGATTCATAATATCTTTGTGGAGACTGATCATAGCCTTCATATCCCCTTCTCTAGATTCTTTTTGAAGGAGAATATGATGATCTCATTTCAAAAACGTCGACCCTTTGAACAACAGGGCCGTTTTAGCGACACTGGAGTTAAAACTTTTTCAATTGAGAAATGAATCCGTCATTTGGATGAATCTAAAATGATAAAATATTTACGATTTTTCTTCTTCCTTTGATCTTTGAATAAACATTGTCGTAGCTCATTCCATGGTACTTAATGAAGTAAGCCATGACTAAAGAGACTGATCGAGATACTCCTGCTAAACAATGAACTAAAATATTAGTTTTTTCGAGAGCGTCCCGAATGAAAGAAATGGACTGGCCAAAGAATTTACTCATATCAAATCTCTCATGGTCTTCTCCTGGAATGTAAAGTTGGAATGGAACTTAAGTTTTGGGATGTTCAAGGAAAATTCCTTTAGCTGCAGTGAGTACGGCTCTGATACCATTTTCTACATGATGATAAAAAGTACTTTTTAAGGTTTGGAGGTTCTGAGCGGCTTCTAAGTTTCCAATATAGATTCCACCTTTGCCGTTTATGGGATCATGGACACATTCAATGTCTTCAGGGTAAACAGTTGTACCGTTTGGTAGTTTGTACATGATTTCTTTTGTTTGGAATAAAAATATACTAATTCGGTGATTAATTTTTATTATTGAGGAAGTTATTGATGTAATATAACTTTAATACTTAATGCCCAGTTTTAAACTTATTTTGTCAATTCCGATTATTGTATTAATTTTATTTTAAACTTCAATCAAACTATGTTTCAATATCCCAAGAGAAAAATTTCAATTTTTTAAGTCAATTTCATTAAAATATTTTTTTTTTATTTGTTAGTTTTTAGGAAAACTTTTTATTTTTTTAGCTTAATTGTATAATTGCATAAAGATAAAATTCCTAATTTATAAAAAATGTCTGTACAGAAATTTAATTCATAGAATGAAATTATAATATGGAAGATCTCATTATCTCACCTTGGCAAAGCTAAGAAAACAAATAAAAACCAGAGTTATACAACCTATTTAACAAAACATAATCTTCTTCTTAAGAAAATACATTAACTAGTGACAAACATTTTAAAACTGAGTAGAATGACTATCGGAACAGCTTGAAGTAAAATAAAAAATTTAACATCCAAATCTTTAGAAAGAAAGGTCAGTCTCTTTCGTCGTCTTAAAATACTCAAGAAAGAAAAATCTGTTCAACCCCTAAAAAATTGTAGATTAAACTAGTTTCCTACCCAAAAATCTAAAAATAACAATAAAGGTTTATTAAAGCTAGATATAGTTAAAATATCTAAATTCCAGGTAGAAAAAAACCTCATTATAATTCTTTTGAAGTTATTCAGACAATATATAATACTAGTGAAAGCGGTATGAAAATATTTAAAGAAAGGTCGTCCAATAAGCTTCAAACTTTCCACGATTAAGTGGAAAAAATGAAAAAAACTAAAAAACAGGATCATTTTAAACGGAAAATTAATGTAATTAAAAAGGAAATATAATAAAATCAATATTTCTGTCATTAAAATCATTTCAAAACATTTAATATGTCTTTAGATCCTATTAAATTTGAAAGCAAATCGGAAAGTAAAAATAGTTTAGACAAGAATAATCATCTTAAAAGTATTGAGAGGTTAAAATTAAGAAAATAAAAACTTTAAGACATTTTTATTTTAGAAGAGCAATCTAAACCTGTTAAAACACTGAAGAAGAAAAACAAGATATTTTTAAATTAGCTAGAAAAATATAATTTATTTGGGTTAAAAAAGTTAAAGAAAAATAATAATGAATGATTTTTTTTTAGAATAATATTGTTTTTTTTTTAGGATTAAAAAATAAATTTCTCTTATAAAAAAGGAAAATTAAAAGATTCATAGGAATAAAATATTCAAATCAATATCAATTAAAAAACTAATTAGAGTAAAAGTAGTAATTTAGATTTTTCAAAGTCAAATCTCATGGCTCATACCAAAAAGTTGTTTTAATCTATTTAATAAAAGTTCTGGCCACATTTTATTATTTTCCTCATCAAGTTGGTCATACCTGTAGTTTGCAGGGGTCGGAGTAGGTTCATCAAATTAGAGCCATTAAGGTAAAGCAAAATCCCTACGAGTTGTGTTAGATCCATCAATAGTTGAGTTATCTTCGCCAGATGTCTAAGCCCTGCAGTTGACAGAGGACTAAGACATTTGGTAAGAGTTGTTGGAAAAATTAACACTTTTTTCATATTATTGCTAGCTTCCCATTGAACTTCTTAAAGAATCCCTTTCTGAGTCAATATCATTCCAGGTTTCGCGATCTGAAATGTTAGTTTCCAGCTGTTTGATCAGTTCTTTGATGAGAACGTTGGCTGAGTCGATATTTTATTAATTTTCTTAGATAGTTTTTTAAAGATCATTGATTTTTTAGCTGAGGAAAATGTTTTATTTTTTAAGATCTTCCAAAATTTATTAAAGTTTGGTATCCCTTATCTAGCATTGGGTTCCTTTAGTATCAAGAGATTTGGTTGATTTGATTTCTTCAGGGAGAGAATATTTTTCAGAGACTTTGAGAAGCTGTTTGATTTTTCTTTTATTTTTGTCAAGTTCTTCTTTAAGATTTTCGTTCTAGTTGATGATTTGATGCTATTTTTTTTCGTAAACTGTATGATAATGATTGAAAAGTTTATTTTGTTTTTTTAGTTAATTTTTTGAGTGAGTGGCTTTTTTGTCAGCATTTTAAAGAATCGTTTTATAAGATTCTTGAAGAGAGGTTTCCATAGAATTGATAAGACCGAATATTTCTTACAAAGAATGATGCTAATTTTGCGATAGGGCATGCTTAAGATGAGTAATCTCTTTGTTAAGTGTTTTATTGATTTGTCCTAGCATTTTAAAGTCAATTATAACAAGTTAAATAATACATGATGTTATGAACTCAGCACAACGTAATATAAATCTATTAAATCTTAATTTTATTCAATTCTGAACAAATCATCAATATTTATTATTATTTTCGTTCTTTGAATAAAAATATCTTAATCTGTTTAAAGTTTTTTCAATTATATTGTTTCGGAGATAAACTATCGAGAGTTTTTTATTTATTTTCATTAAAACCTACTGAAATCAATAATCTATGCTGCTTTTAAAATAACTTTATTCATTTTTATTTGTCTAAAAGTAAATAAATTTATTTTTCTTAACAGATGTGTTGTTAGTTTGATACCTTTTATCTAAGTTTATAAAATACAAATAAAACATTCAACCATAATGGGAAGTCAAAATCAACCAATATCGACATAAACTCAATCTTAAAATCATGGCGAAACTTGTACCTCAAGACATTCAAGATTTGCACAAGCGTGTATCATAAAGTCCAAAGATGAGAATTTATATTTTGAAGTATCTCAGTCCATAGGCAGTTTATCAACCTTCACTCAATGGTAAAAGAAAATAATAGAAATGAAGAAAAAAATAGGACCTCATAGTCTATACTTTCCTGTTGAATGTCATTACCAGTAACAGGGATTTTGTGGGTCATCAGGAACGTTAAAATTCAAGTTCTAATACTTTGCTTTCTTACTTGATTAATAAATCATGAACCGTCAATCACAGAATCAACCTTTTTAATAAAAATAGCTTTGGTTTTTGTTATACATTTTGGTCCAAACTGCTGCCTAACTTCATAAAGTTGATTACTTGGTTGGTAAATTTTATTTTATCCAGGTGATATCCATCCTAAAAATATCTTCATCAATCATGCCGGTGATATTTCAGTTTATAGCATGCATTCTTTCCCTGAAGATTTTACAAACTTCCAAAAAGTTGTATACTTCAAATAAACCAATTATTTACGTAAGTTTATAAAATAAATGAAGCTCCTGAAGGTGTGAATGATATTCAGACAGGCAAATAATCTCCTTCATATGATTAAAAAGTCGGATAAAGTTTTTCAGTTGGTTTGACAATACTCAACGCAATATTTTTAACAGATTTTTCATTTTTATACGATAAAATGCAAAGATTCAACGAGATTGCTTTCTTAAAAATCCTATCGACTTTTAAAGAATATCAATTGAGCAACCAGTTGAAAAACATCATCTGTTTGCTCTTGTAAATTAATCCTGAAAAACGTCTTTCATGTGTCGATCTTTGTGAGTATTTATCGCCTTATTAAAAACAAATATTTGAGCTTGAAGATTTTTAGATAAATAATTAACTTATCATAAAGAGTAAAAATTAGAAAGAGTCGCCTCCATCAAAAGACACATAAAAAGTCCAATAATAATCGAAAAGACAAAGTTTTAGTAAAACAATTTCTCTTAATGGATCAGTAAAAAAAGGGTCAATAGAAAGGACTCCTAAAATGACTTTAAATTCAAATTAAGGTTCTAAAATTAAAGAATAACGTTCACAAGATCAAATATTCACTGAAAAATTGCTTCCTTTTAATTATTAAGACCA
>Ga0102832_1002550_pt1 | contig 10922 bp, 5 predicted proteins | sample EBPBio282013_DNA_FD_88942 | JGI IMG/M metagenome (GOLD analysis project Ga0102832, IMG submission 88942) | Wastewater treatment Type I Accumulibacter community from EBPR Bioreactor in Madison, WI, USA - Reactor 2_5/28/2013_ DNA (Illumina Assembly) | ecosystem: Engineered > Bioreactor > EBPR >... | reverse complement strand
AGATGATCATTGAAATTATTTTCTTTATTTTTTTATTGTATCTCATTTCTCATGAACAAAAATGAAGATTAAATAATGCAACAACACATAAATATTCAATCCTAATATTTAATTTATTGGATTAAATAAACAAAAGTAAAAACAAAATAAAATTAACAATTCAAAGATATTCATCTTACATCTCATAAATTCACCCACCATGTCAATCCAAACCATATCTTCATTTCCACCCATTAGTAACGAACAGAAATTCTAAACCCTACATAACCCCAAGATATCAGTGTTAGGAGCTTTCAATAAACTCAAGGAAACATAAAGCAGGATTGTCGAAGCTAATAATAAAGAGGCAGTGCAGAAAAGAATCAACGAAGCTGTAAAAGCAAGAGAATATAAGAGACAAAAATCTTTAGCTTATAAATAAAGCATACGCAAGTCTATAGAAATGGACAAGACAATGAGAGAAAAGTCACTCAAGTAAAAAATAAGAGAGTAAAATAAACTGCATTAACTTGCTTCGACATTGAGACAAACAAGACAGAGTTTCAAACAGGAAATAAAATCAGCATTCAGATAAACCAGTTCAAATGTGTATTCTTAGGTATTGAGTCAGCGGCAGAGAAATGAAGAGTTGATAAGAGAGTTTAAAGAGAGGGAGATGTTGTTAAAGCAGGAGAAGAGAATGAGGATGGCAGAGGATTTATAGAAAAGCAGGGAGAAAGTGAAGAATTTCAGAGAGTCGAGAGTGGATTTTATAAAGAGACAGCGGGAAAAGGATGTGTAAGAGTTGGAGAGGAAGATAATGGCCAGAAGTAGGTACTTGGAGAGATTGGGTTAAAATGATAGGAAAGGGAACTAGAGTATAACAAATGAGAACTCATAATCTCGGTATAGTAATGGTAAGAGATCGCAGTCATTCACGTTGAATGCGTCGATAGATTATAGTAAATCTAGGGGGTAGAATTGTTAATAATAAGAGATAAGTTTGATTAAGAAAAGATGAGGGAGTATAATTGATATGATTGTTTAATTGTTTACATTAGAAATTTTGGTTTAATGAATGATTTAGATGTAGAGTAAGTATTTAAGATGATAATAAGAAAATAGATTAATAGATGATTAATTAAGAAAATAGACTAATTAGATGATTAATTAAGAAATGGAAAATGTATAAAGATCAATTATTTGATTTAATAGTTAGCTAATACTGTTTAATATCTTATGAATCATGAATCATATTTCAATGTCATTATCATCATTTAAGTTGTGATTTCCCTTATTACCAATACTATGATTGACAAAGTGTTGATTTTCTTATTAAAACTACTCTAACCTAATGTTATGATTATGGTATTCATTAGTAATGTTAAAGTGCTAGATTCTCACTTACTAATCATCATCCTCTTAATGATTATATTGGTTGTTAAACTGATGTAAGTAGTTGATAGTTTATTGGTTTAATTATGTCTTTTGGTTCATAATATGTTATAGAGAGTTGAGTTTGAATTTGACTATTTACTAGCGTCTCATCTTCTACCATCTACTCATTGTGAATGAGACTTATCTCAACAAGTCCTACATCTTACTCTCTATCTTACTGCATTCTTTTAACTTACTCATTATTTAATTAATTAGATTGTGTTTAGTTATTTTGTTGTTACTGGCTTATCTCTAACATGATATCAATTACAGGAAATGTCTGCTCTTTGACATCTTCTTATATTCTAATACTCTTTATTACTTATTATTCATCTATTGCTTCTATTGTTAGGTGTCTCTATTTACAGAGTAAGCTCTCTCATATGTCATAGATAACATGTTGACTCTCCTTATATACTCTGTCCATTCATTAACTGTTATTTCTCTCTATCTATTAGTAGTTGTTTATTACAGAGTCTGTTACTTCATCCTTCTTTACTTAATGTTATGTCTCAATTATTGTATGTTTATGTAATAGAGATGATTCTTATTTGTCCTTGAGTGTAGTGATATGTTTATTTATAATGCCGCACAATTATAAACAGTCACACTAACAGATAGTTGGATTTTATTTATTACATTTTACTTTAATCTCACAATTTAAATATTAGTCAGTCAGTAGTCATAGTAAAATGCATTATTTAACATGAACCAAATAAAACTAATAAACGAGATAAATACTATCAACTAATTAATAATAAACGAGATAAATACTATCAATAATTGATTTATTGATTGATTGAGATGTTTCATATCCTTTATATTCAGTAAGTGTTATTGTATTCTCTCTCTATTTGTTTATTTATTTTATCTATCTAGAGTTGATTACCTAAATTAGATAGAGTTGATTACCTTAATTAGACAGATGTATCATTTGTGTTTGATCATTTTGTTTTTGTATTAGAGGAACCTTCTAGTGTCTTTAACTACATCCAAAATGAACTTCTACTGCTTATTCTTCTTCCCCTTACTACTTTTGTGACTATCTTTCAATACTGCACCCTGCTTCACTATATGCTCTAACAGTTAGAAATACCCCAATTTAACAAACACTTAATCAAACTTCTCATTAGAGTACACATCAAACACTGTATCAACTACTTGGCATCTAAACTACTACAACTAACTATAAGGCAAAGACACTATCAAATATTTTAACATCTATCCTAAGATATAGTTGTGTTAGACACTAATATTATAATTCTTCTATGGGTTATATCTTAGAGAAAATATTTATAAGATTATTAACCAACTGGGTTTTACCATTTGTAATAACTTGCTTGACTGGAAAATTGATGGTTATAACATGTACTTCTTCGTAAACTATAACAAGAACTAATCAGTAACTCCTAATGCCTTGTGTTTCATAATAACACCCAATCCTATTTATAAACATTGGACTAAGACTTAATACTCCTCATAGGATAGGGTTTATCTTTTGACATCGACAGTCATGAATAAACTCACCAGACTGACCTGAATCAGTTTGTTTATTTCCTACTTAGTCTCCACTGTCTGCGGAAGAGTCTTAGCTGTCTGTAACAACAAGTGGTAAAATAAGTAGACCAGGTTCTATGTGCCGGGAGCAGTGGTAGATAGAAATTTAGGGAAGATAGGCATGTTCTGGTGAAGAAATTGTGTGAGTAACTGTTTTAGATAAGTAATTGATGATTATTTAATTTATTGAGCTTGTTGTTATCCTTCCATTTATTATTATTAGTCTTAATCATCTTCTTCTTAATCCCAGTCAGTCTCTGCCTTATTAGTCTCTTAATGCTCCATGACATCCAATACAAACTCCAACAATACTTAAGTTCCACTGACAGCCGATAGGAAGTATTTCAACTTTTATTGTTAAACAGTTTAATCTTGATGAGTATTGTGATGAGTTTTATTGTTATTTTAGTTCATTCCCATATTGTCTTATTACATTTAGTTCATCTCTTCTTATTAGTGTTCATTCTTTCTGTTATGTTTCTTTTACTATTGTTTGGGGAAATTCATCTCATACTCTTGTTGGAGGTTTATCAATACCAAACTCTATGTCAGGTGGGATACAATCAGTTACTATATGCTCTTCTATGGCATCAGTTAGTAACCCAATATCCCCACACAATATGACTTCACACTACTCGATTATGTACACTTATACACATTGAGGATCTAACCCAAAATCTATTGCAATAGTTTGTTACTCTTGTTGCTATTCTTAGTGCGGTAGATGAATTATAAACACAACTCAGGGCTTGAATTTATATGGCTCACACTCAATGACTGTCTAATCCCATCCACTAAATATCTGTAGTTCTGTTTGATGTGTTCATTCACTGTAATGAAAAATATCAGTATGGGTTTAAGTAAACTCTGACTTGTTGCCTACAAATTTATCAACGCCTTGTCCAATCCCAATGAAAACATTACATTCACCACTTTTGGCTCTATTTCACACAAATTAGTTATCGCACACAATGTCTCATTACACAATGCAGTATTCGACTGGTAAAGGATATTTATCATCTCTCTCAAAAATTACTATGAACTCAACTCTGGCAACATACACCTCAAATTTGCTATCACACTTATAGCTTACTATTTCACCTGAGGAATTGCGGATTTAAGGCGCTACATCAAACTCTGTGGATTCTAATGCAACTAAGTCTCTTCAATACTAACTGCCTTGTTTTCATTACGAGGCTTCTTTATCAGTTTACGTTTTGGTAACATTCTTCTTACTCCAACTTCAAGAAAGATCTTTCTATTTAAAATAAAAGTAAATTGTTGTTTTTATTATATTTTTTACCTTTCCCTTTATCAAATTATATAAAAAACTAATTAAGTATTTTTAATAAATAATAAATCATTTGTTTATCATTAGAAAAACAAATTATTTTTTTATCTTAAACAACGAATAAATCATTTTTTATCTTAAAAAACGAATAAATCATTTTTTATCTTTAAAAAAAAACGAATAAAATGGGTAGAATTAAATTAGATAATTTGAAAGGTAAAAATTGAAATTTAAACTTTATTAGAATTTAACATAACATCCTTTTTATTTCAAACTTTTATATTAAAAAAACGATATCACTCTAACTCAAGTTAGTCAACTTTTCATTTACATCAACTCATAAATAAACCATTTATTCAGAAAACAGTTCTTAGGATAACCAAAAAAGCTACTATCTAGTCAAAAATAATCTAATTTATCAAGTTAATAAAAACAATTTCAATATTAAAATTCAAGCCATCATAATCTGTAACTGCCTAGTAAAACATTTGAACAATTCAAAATGTAAAAAAACCCTTTATTAACAAACACTGGTCCAAATCCAGCACAAAATATCAGCATTAACATTTCTTATAATTTGAACACTACCAATAAACTACCCAAATAAATGATTCAAACTAAAAAATCGACACAAAAAACTAAAAAGATATCTCCATCCACAGGTCTCCAGGGAATAGGAAACTAGTTTTTTAGTCAATTAGCTTTTAATTCATTAGAGACTAAAAATAAACAACGTAAAGAAAATCAGTATAAAAAGTCAAATTAATCCTCTCTCCAAGGCAAATAGGTTACAAATAAGGCGGTTCAAAAAGTTACAACTAAAAAGAAAAAGACACAACCATCTTCATCAACAACCAATAAATAAAGCTAAGCCCCAGGAAAACAACAAATCACTTAACCTTCCTAAATCATCCCTTAATACTACAATCCTTTAGCATCAAATGCAAAACATTTCCTTAAACGTAATATTCAATCACCGGATATTTTTAAAGCTGATATCGGTAAGAAAGTGAAGACAGAGGGATCAATGTGTGATGATGGATTGACAGCTGGAAAGAGAAAAAGAGCCATAAGCGCAAAGGATCAATATGGGTCAATTAACCCTAAAACATTCAAAAATCCAAAAATCAATAACTTTCTCAAAGAGACCATTAATAATGGCATTATGATGCCAACTAAATTGGCAGTAGGGTCTTTTAAGACAATGCCGAAGAAGAATTTGACATCAAATAAAACACCAAAGTCAAAGCAGCGTAATTCTTTGACTTCAAAACCAAAGAGAATTCATACACAATAAAGTGAGCCATTCGTATCACAAACAGTTTCAAATCCTCAATATCGTCATAACAAATCATGCATGCTTTATTCAACTAAAAAGCAATTACCTTACCAAAACATAATTAGTGAACCCCATCTGATTGAGACAGCCTCCAATATAATGTCGCAGTATATGAGCGTGAACTCTACAAAAGCAAGAAAGAGAGCTCAGTCAGCGTATATTTTTGGTCGGAAAGACAAAGAGTTAGTTTCTAAATTGCTGAATATGAGCATGATATCCTCATAATTGGGAAGTAGCCAGTTAATAACTTCTGAACGAATGAGGTCAGGAAGAGGTGATATGGCTCGAAAACAACTTGGTTTGAAAGTGGATTAACTGGATTCTTATAACAAAGTAAGAAATGTCGAATAATAAAAATCTAAAAAGTAGAAAACAGATAAAAGATAAGAGTAAACTGTATTTCCTGGAAATGCTTTGAGACAGTACCTTAACTCAATAGATTTGAGGATAATTAAAAATATTTAAAACGATACAGCCAACATTGTGACTCAAACCACAGATGAGACTGAGAAAAAATAAAGATCTAATTTTGGCAAGAAGCCGACAAGCCATTTTACAAAGAATTTCAATAAAGAACAAGAAAATGAGCAATAGTTTACTTTTTCATCAAAGATACCTGCTAAAAAGGTAACAAAGTAGTAAGAGTCCTTTTCAAAATAGTAATAAAAATCAGATGTTGTGTCATTTTATAGCAAACTATTTACAAACGCACTACAGAATAAGTTGCTTGAACAGAAATAAAGATATGTCGAATCTGCCAATGGGTCAGAATATGGAGATTTGCATGAATAAATTAAAAAGTAAAGATTTATTGTGAAAGGATTTAATGATGAAGAGTATGACAATATATTAGGAAGCTAAAAATAAGAACAATAAGAGTAATCAAATATTCACTTAAATTAAGATGAATAAAGTCTTTAAGATTAACATGAGCATAATCATTAAGAAGAGTAATCTTAAAATAGCGATAATGAACTTTATGAGTTTGTCAATCAAAAACCTGATACGAAAAGTTAGAATAAACCCTCCCAATCTATGAAACTTAATTTCCAACATTACAAATAAATTCTTCAATCTCATAAACAACAGTATAATGCCACTAAAGGTATGTAAGAGACTCAAAAGTTTGATTTTCAGTTGGTTTCATGTGAACAGGATAACTCTATTAAGACTTAAGAAATTGAAAAAAACCTCATGTAAGAGTCTTAATCAGATGGTTTAGAAAGTCCTTTGAAATATTTCAAAGAAGAAAAAGTATAAATGTGGAACTAAAGTAAAAGAGAAACTGATGCAAACAAAGTATCTGTTTAAGAAACAAAAAAATAATTTAAACTTTAAGTCTCATCTTCTGTAGTAGATCCAGCAATAACTATAAAATAACCAAAACATTCAAACAGACAGAAACTTAGTCAAATGCGGTAACCTTAATATAGTGAGATCTGTTGGTAATATGATGAGTAGGAATTTCAGAAGGAATTGAATTCACAAAATCGATAATAAGGAGTGAAAAGAAATGAGAATTTCTTACAAATTGACAGAGGGTTGACATCTTCGCCTACTAATAATTCAGATTTCGGGTCAGGAGATGAAGAGTATGATTCAAAGAAGTATTCTGTAGGACATTAAAATAATTTAAAAGATAGAATAAACGAGTAACACAGTGGTAGTAAAACAGCATAAAAGTTGGGTTAAGTTTAAGACCGTTGGTCAGTGGTAATATAAAATCCAGCTAACTCTTTGATAGACCATGAATGCGATTCATTGAATGACTAATAATCTTTATCTTGCTAAGATAAATAAATCGGTACTTCCTAGAGATGGGTGAATCCAGCCTTTTGCTAACTCAAATAATCTCCTCAAAATAGCAACGAAAAACAATTATAAGAGTAGAAAAATGATGATTACTTGGAATGTTCATTGGCAAATTTTGGAGTTGTCAATAAACAGCAATAAATTAAAAAATCTCCTATATATTAAAACAATCAAATCCATTAGAATAATAAAGTGTAAGATAGAAAGATTCCCACCATACAGTTACAAATCAACTAAATTATCAATCCAAATCAATCTAATTAGCAACAAACTAAATAGCAAAATGAACAAAAACCTGATACTTTTGCATAAATTAGAAAAAAACGTCTCTCTCATATTGTAGAGGACATAATTTTATAACTTATCAAATAATTTGCTAAAGACATATCTTACATTCTCAAAAAATCATCAACATAGAAAAGGACAAATATCGAGTTTGAAGAGAATTCATCTCCTTTGAGAGTGAACAAATCTGGGGAGTTTTCACAATAAAATGAGTTGTCACCATTTTCACGTGATGAGTAAATGTTTGGTCTCATGGGACACTAATTATTAAGTGACAATAACAGAATACAGGATAACAGTTATGGCAATAATCAAAGACAAGCTAATAATAATATAAAGAAGTCCCAATTCGTGGGTAGATGTTTCGGGATAGACACATCATTTATTTCTGTTCAGAGGTACTTGAAATAATTCAAGTCATATGTGATGAAAGATGAAAAACTTAAGTAATCGATAATTAAGAACATTAATAAAGATATTGGACCAAACTCATTGGAAATATTGAGTTATCTAAGGCCATAATATGACGGTATGATGATGGATGGACAGTAAGGATAAAATGAATATGGGTAAATGATGGATAGCGCATCAAGACCTATTGACTCAAGCCAACAACAGCAATAACAGGACTAATAATAAGAGTAAGACGGTTTATTTGTCGTCCCTTCATAGGCATTCAGCTAATTCTAAAACTATCTTGAGCAACAAATTTAATAAAGAAACAAAACCTTATAGCCTGAGAAACAAATCATACTTACACAGAAACAAAAGAGGAACACTAATTTTTGGCACAGAGGAATCTATTAGAGTTGGAACTAATTTCTAGATTACTAACGGCCATATGGAATCAATGGCAAACCATACGAATGGATCAAAGAGAAAAAGAAATACCGTGAAGTGAAGATGAAAAATGTGTAAGAAAAGTTGCAGCGAGGGATTGACAAGTTATTAGAGGCAATATCTTTACCTTCAGGGATGATTTATGACAAGTTCTAAATGTCCCCATTGTACATGGACTTATCTTAGTAGCAGAAAATGTACCTGAATGAGTAAAGACTGAGCAGAATGCTGGCCATTTAATTATTTGAGAGTGAGTAGACATGGATTAACTACAATGATGAAATGGCTTAACTATTGGTGGAGTTGAGTCGCATAATTTAAGAGAGGGTATTTTTTGAAGTGTCTACTGAGATAAAAAGAGTGTAGAGAAGGAGGAGGTTCTAAGGAATGGGAATAATGGATAATTCTAGGTAAGGGAATGAGAAGAATAGACTGGGAGAGATAAGCGAGTAGTAAGATGATTAATAGTAAAGGGATGAGCAAAAGTATTTAATTAACTGATCATGAATACTCAATAATAATAATAGATTGGGTCAAAGTTACTTATTATTTATGAAGTGAGTGTTTCACTTAACACAAGAGTTTCTATTAGGAGTTTCTATTGATCAATGATGAAGAAATGAGATAATATATATTTCTATCTTTAATTTAATTTACAACTTTGTTTGTTTAATTATGTTTGATTAATAGTTTTATTTAGTGTTTGTTTATTTAAGCTTAAACTTAATGACTTATAAAAAGTAAATTGATTTATTTGATAATTAGAAAAAGATTTTGATATTATAAATCTTACTTGCTTTAATTCAATCAACCAAATCATCTTACATATTCATTCCATCTTTAAAACTCCCTACAATCAATAACACTTTACTACAAATAGTAACCAATACAGTTTACAACAAATAGAACAAACAAATACTCAAATCCGATAATGTCATTATTACAAACATTATTCATTTCATCTAACTCTTAGACAATGGTGCAATTTTATACTGACCTAATATCCTCCTCTGTATTTAGTAACTAAATAAGTTACTTACAAAAATATAATTAAAGTGAACTTCACGACTACTCCATGGTGCTTTGTGGATAGTACATGATCAAACAAATTATCTAGAAAGTCATAAAAACTAATCTAATCAAATTAGTATAAATCAAATAAACTGTCAATAACTAACTTAACCAAATCCTTTAAAACAATAAGACCAATTAACCTTTATAATAAGAACAGTTGACTTCGTTGATAGTAGCCATTTCCCAAGCTATCTATAACAGATTGTAGTAGATAAAATCTCAATATATTTTAAATGCTGTTGCTTTAGGCTCATTACATCTAATTGATGTCAATTGGAAAATCACTAAAACCCTCTCTTCCGAAGCCAGGTCTTTTATTGGACAAAAACTACCCTATATATTTAAACTCACTCTGTATCTTAAATAAGAAAATCAAAATATCTAAAACAATTCAATAAAACCAATAACTCTGTAACTATCTAAAGTTCAGTTGAGACAATTCATCGGGCAATTAAAATCACTCAAATCGTAAATGTGACTAATTAGTTTATGATCATTGATATTTAAATAACTCTTTGTTTAAATTAAACTCTAAAGTTTTATTGTTTTTTAGTTATCAAAAGTTAAAGCTTTTAATTACTTATTTAATTAGAATCTAAATATTTTCTCATCATTTTATTGATAGAAAGTATAAATTTTATTAAATAAGCAAAAGATCTATATATATCAAAGCAGCGTTAATAAATAATAGAAAACTAATATTTCAAAGTAAGTAAGTATTGTTCTTGACTATAAAAATGTCCCAATAATAACCCATAACTGTTCATCTTGATGAACCTGAACAAGTAATATAATAAGCAGAAATACCAGTCAAATAAGTGCACTCATTCATATCCAGATTGCTATCCAACATTAAACAGATAAAAAACTTTCAATTGAAACCTTTCATTGAAGATATCGTTACTTGTCTCTCAATCATATGTACTCAATTTATTAATTCATGTAAGTCGCCTACCAGTATGTCTCGATAAGTTACGAACATGAGGAACTCATTTAGGAATGGGTTGGCATTGAGTTCGGCAATAAAAGAACAGAGGCTGTCTTGTTGTTGATATTCGCAGTGTATCTGATCACATTGAACATCCTCTAGCGCCTTACTTATTCCTATGAGACTACTCCAGCTAGTAAGCCAATCCCTTAGAATTGGTAATAAATGGAGTAACCTTCACAAATTCATTAACCCTCGACAATTAGTTCTAAAAACAACTAACTTCTTTTAACCGAATAAAGTTATACAGTCATGATAAAGTAGCTTTTAAGTTACTCTATTTATGGGTTTGTATTTATTTTATGTGCGACTGCGTATGC
>Ga0102832_1002549_pt1 | contig 10923 bp, 11 predicted proteins | sample EBPBio282013_DNA_FD_88942 | JGI IMG/M metagenome (GOLD analysis project Ga0102832, IMG submission 88942) | Wastewater treatment Type I Accumulibacter community from EBPR Bioreactor in Madison, WI, USA - Reactor 2_5/28/2013_ DNA (Illumina Assembly) | ecosystem: Engineered > Bioreactor > EBPR >... | reverse complement strand
CAGCAGCGCCAGGACGTCCAGATCAAGTACGAGCAGGTGATCGACCAGTTCCAGCCCGAGGGCATGATGCCGCCGGAACTGCAGGCCCTGCCCGAGGGTCCGCCGCCGCCGCTCGGCCACGAGCTGGCGCTGACCGGCGTGACGGTGTCGGAGGACGGCCGGGTCAAGCAGCTCGACGGCGTGTCGCTGGTGCTGCCGACGGACAGCCGCACGGCGGTGATCGGCGCGCCGAGCTCGGGCAAGGACGTGCTGGGCCAGGTGCTGGCGCGGCTGGTGCTGCCGAGCGGCGGCACGATCAAGATCGACGGCCAGGACTTCTTCCAGCTGCCCGAGTACGTGCTGGGCGCGCACGCCGCCTATGTCGGCCAGGAGACCTACCTGTTCCCGCTGTCGGTGCGCGACAACCTGCTGTTCGGCCTCAAGATCCGCCCGGTGGCGCCGGCGGTCTACGACGACGCCACCCGCGCCGAGCGCGAGGCATTCTGGGAAGAGACCGCGCGCGCCGGCAACCCGGTGCTCGACCCGCGCGCCGACTGGATCGACTACGAGATGGCCGGCGCGACCGGCCCGGCCGACCTGCTGCCCTGCATGGTCGCCGCCCTGCACCTCGTCGAGCTCGACGAGGACACCTACGGGCTGGGCCTGCGCGGCACGGTCGACGTCGCGGCGCGGCCCGACCTCGCCGAGCGCATCCTCCGCGCCCGCCACGCGTTGCACGGCCGGCTGCAGGACCCGACCTACGCCGGGCTGGTCGAGACCTTCAACGCCGACCGCTACAACCGCAACCTGTCAGTCGCCGAGAACATCCTGTTCGGCACCCCGGTCGGCAAGGACTTCTCCGGCGACAACATCGCGGTCGACCCGTACATGCTGTCGGTGCTGAAGGCGACCGGGCTCGAGGAAGAGCTGCAGCGCATGGGTCTCTCGATCGCCGAGACCATGGTCGAGCTGTTCTCCGGCCTGTCGCCCGACAACCCGTTGTTCGAGCAGTACAGCTTCATCTCGGCCGACGAGCTGCCCAACGTCCGCCTGCTGCTGCAACGCCTCGGCGGCAAGGGCATCGAGGCGGTGCCCGAGGCCGACCGGCCGCGCCTGATGACGCTGCCGTTCCGCTACATCGAGGCGCGCCATCGCCTCGGCCTGATCGACGCGGCGATGGAGGAGCGGCTGCTGGCCGCCCGCCACGCCTTCGCCGAGGGCCTGCCCGAGGCGATGCGCGGCACCGTCGAGTTCTACGACTTCCAGCGCTACAACAGCGCCGCCACCCTGCAGGACAACATCCTGTTCGGCCGCCTGGTCTACGGCCAGGCCCAGAGCGAGCAGCGCATCGGCACGCTGATCTCCGACGTGCTGAACGAGCTCGGGCTGCGCGATTCGGTGATCGAGGTCGGGCTGGAGTACAATGTCGGCGTCGGCGGCAAGCGCCTGACGGCGTCGCAGCGCCAGAAGCTGGGCATCGCCCGGGCGCTGATCAAGCGGCCGCAGCTGCTGATCGTCAACGAGGCGGTGGCCTCGTTCGATGGACGCACCCAGGACCGCATCCGCGACAACGTGCTGGCGTCGTGCCGCGACGGCGCGCGCGGCGTGATCTGGATCGCCAACCGGCCGGCGCAGGCCGAGCCGTTCGAGAACATCGTCGTCATGCAGGGCGGCCGCGTGGTCGCCCATGGATCGCCGTCCGAGCTGGCGGCAAAGGGCGGGGTCTACGCCGACCTCATGGCGCAGGCCTAGGGACTTCAGGAGGAGAAGATGAACCTCAACGAGGAAGTCGAACTGTTGAAGGGTGTACCCATCCTGTCGAAGATCGAGCCGGCGAAACTCAAGCTGCTCGCCTTCACCAGCGAGCGCGTGAACTACGCCGAGGGCCAGGAGCTCTGCCACCAGGGCGACCCGGGCGACGCGATGTACGTCATCCTGGGTGGTGTCGCCGACGTGCTGATCGACACGCCGAGCGGTCAGATCCAGGTCGCCGAGATGAAGCGCAACGACTTCCTCGGCGAGATCGCGATCCTGTGCGACGTGCCCCGTACCGCGACCATCAAGGCGCGCGAGCCGCTGGCGACGCTCAAGATCTCGAAGGACACGTTCTACCGCATGGTCGGCGAGTTCCCGCAGATGGCGATCGAGATCATGCGCGAACTGGCCCACCGCGTGGAGGACACCAACAAGAAGCTGCGCGAGGCGACGGCGCGCAACAAGGCGGCATGACGATCCAACCATGAGCCGGCTCGACAGCTTCATCGCGCGCATGCAGGCGCAGCGCGACTGCCTCAATTTCCTCAAGCCGGCGATCGACGCGCTGCCGGGCCCGATCCTCGAGGTCGGGCTGGGCAACGGCCGCACCTACGACCACCTGCGCGACCTGTTCCCGGGGCGCGACATCTACGTCTTCGAACGCAAGGTGGCGGCCCATCCCGACTGCATCCCGGCCGACGACCGGCTGTTCCTGGGCGACGCCGACCAGTCGATCCCCCGCGCGGCGCGCCAGCTCGGCGCGACGGCGGCGCTGATCCACACCGACCTCGGCACCGGCGACCACGACGCCAACGTCGCGATGGGCCGGTGGCTGGGCCCGGCGCTCGATTCGCTGGCGGCCAGCGGCGGCTACGTGCTGGCCAACCAGTCGCTCAACGTGCCGCGCTGGCACCGCCTCCCCGACCCGCCGGGCGTCCCGAAGGACCGGTATTTCCTCTATCGGGTGAAGGCGTAAAGGTCCCTCGCTGCGCTCGGGATGACAAGAATGGGCTTGGGATGACAAGAAATGACTGTCATCCCGAGCGCAGCGAGGGACCTTTCCGCTTCACCGCCCGAACAGGCGGACCAGCACCAGCAGCACCACCGCGCCCAGCACCGAGCCGAAGAAGCTGGCCGGCTCGCCCGGGGCGTAGAGGCCGAGCGCCTGGCCGCCGTAGGTCGCGATCACCGAACCGACGATGCCGACCACGATGGTGACGATGATGCCGCGCGGGGTCGGGCCCGGCGTGATCAGTCGCGCCAGCAGGCCGATCACGAGGCCGATGACCAGCGTGGCGATGATGGTGCCCATTGTCGTTCTCCCGCTTCCTAGAGGTCGAAGGTGGCCAGGACCGGGACGTGATCCGAGGCCTTGTCCCAGCCGCGCGTGTCGGCGTCGATGCGATAGCCGGCGAGCGCGCCCGACAGGGCGGGCGTCGCGAGGATGTGGTCGAGCCGGCGGCCGCGGTTCGAGGCCCGCCAGTCGGCGTTGCGGTAGCTCCACCACGAGTACAGCTTCTGGTCGGCCGGCACGAAGCGGCGCGGCACGTCGATCCAGTCGAGCGAGGCCTGCATCCGGCCGAACAGCTCGACCTCGACCGGCGTGTGCGACACGATCTTCAGCAGCTGCTTGTGGCTCCACACGTCGTGCTCGAGCGGCGCGACGTTGAGGTCGCCGACCGTGACCCGGCGCAGGCCCTTGCGCGCCCCGGGCTTCGGCTTGCGGGCGGCGTACCAGGCGGCCATCTCGCGGTAGAAGTCGAGCTTGTGCGCGAACTTGTCGTTCACGGCCGGGTCGGGCTCGTCGCCGCCGGCCGGGATGTAGAGGTTGTCGAGCAGGATCGGGTCGCCGCCGACATCGAGCGCCACCTCGACGTGGCGGCAGTCCTCCTTGCCGCAGCGGTGATGAATCTCGGTCGCGGTGAAGGGCACCTTGGAGAGGATCGCCACGCCGTTGTAGGACTTCATGCCCTTGACCAGCCGGTGGACGTAGCCCAGCCGCTCGAACGGGGCGTGCGGGAAGAACTCGTCCGGGCACTTGGTTTCCTGCAGGCACAGCACGTCGGGCTTGCGCAGCCGGAGATAGCGCCGGACGTTGTCGATCCGCAGGCGGACCGAGTTGATGTTCCAGGTGGCGATGGCAAGACTCATCGCCGGCAATATAGTCGAACGCGGGACGATCGCGACCCAGGAGACCTGCGATGCAGATGGATGGCGAGGAAAGCAGCAACGTCGAGGACCGTCGCAGCGAGGGGGGCCTCGGGGGCGGCGGCTTCGGCGGCGGTGGCTTTGGCGGCGGCGGTTTCGGCGGCGGCGGGATGGGCGGCGGCCTGCCGATCCCGGTCGGCGGCGGCGGCGGCCTGTTCAAGGGCGGCATGGGCCTGGTCGCCTTCGTCGTGATCGCCCTGATCCTGGGCGTCGACCCGATGGCCCTGCTGGGCGGGGGCGGGGGCGGCGGCAGCGGCTACCAGCAGTCGGCGCCGTCGAGCCAGGCCAGCCGCACCGCGCCGGCGCAGCGGCCGCCCCAGCAGACACCCGCCGGCGACGCCGAGGCGTCGTTCGTGTCGCGCGTGCTGAAGAGCACCGAGGACGTCTGGACCGACATCTTCAAGGGGCTGGGCCGCCCGTACCGCGACCCGCGGCTGGTGCTGTACCGCGACGCCACCCGCACCGAGTGCGGCGTCGGCCAGTCGGCGATGGGGCCGTTCTACTGCCCGGCCGACCAGCGCGTGTACCTCGACCTCGCCTTCTTCGACGACCTCGCGCGCCGCTTCCACGCGCCCGGCCAATTCCCGCAGGCCTACGTGATCGCCCACGAGGTCGGCCACCACGTCCAGAACCTGCTGGGCATCAGCAGCAAGGTCGAGGAGATGAAGTCGCGCATGAGCAAGCGCGACGCCAACGCGCTGTCGGTGCGGCTCGAGCTGCAGGCCGATTGCTTCGCGGGCGTCTGGGCCAACCGGGCCGACGCAGCGCGGGGCGGCCGCATGATCGACGACAACGACGTCGAGCAGGCGCTGACCGCGGCCTCGGCGATCGGCGACGATCGCCTGCAGCGCCAGGCCCAGGGCCGCATCGTGCCCGACAGCTTCACCCACGGTTCGAGCGCGCAGCGCATGCGCTGGTTCAGGAAGGGCCTGGACAGCGGCGACCCGAGGCAGTGCGACACGTTCAGCGCGAAGCAGTTATGAGAAGGTGAAAGGTCCCTCGCTGACGCTCGGGATGACACGGTTTTCTTGTCATCCCGAGCGTAGCGAGGGACCCTTCGTCAGCTCTTCCGTCCGTACGCCGCCAAGCCGCCGTGGTGCAGCTTCGGCGGGTGGGCCTTGATCGCTTCCTCGACCGGCTCGGTGCCCCAGCCGGGGCGCGACGGCAGGACGAGGTGGCCGTTCTCGAACTCGGGCACGTGGCTGAACAGCTCGTGGTCCCACGCCAGCCGGTCGATGTCGGTCTCCATGATGCGCAGGTTCGGCACGCAGGCCGAGAAGTGGGCGTTCATCATGGTGCAGAGGTGGCCGTAGAAGTTGTGCGGCGCGACGTTGACCTCGTGCGCCTCGGCGAGGTTGGCGATCTTCATCGACTGCCAGACGCCGTTCCACGGCGTGTCGATGATCGCCACGTCCATCGCCTGCTCGCGGAAGTACGGCAGGAAATCGCGCAGGCCCAGCAGCGTCTCGCACGACGAGATCGGGTGCGGGCTCTGGCGGCGGATCAGGCCCAGCGCCTCGGGGCTGTAGCTGTCGATCTCGATCCAGAACATGTCGAGGTCGCGGATCTCGCGCAGGATCTTGAGGTAGCCCTCGGTGCTGGCGTTGAAGTTGAGGTCGAGCAGCAGGTCGACGTCCGGCCCGGCGCCCTCGCGGATCGCCTCGAGGTGACGGCGCAGGTTGCGCAGCACGTGCCGGTCGACGTTGCGCTCGGGGTAGTTGGGCGAGCCGAAGCCCGGCCGCCAGCCCTTCGGGTTCTTCCCGTCCGCGTCGTAGACGAAGATGTTGGTCTTCATCGCCGTGAAGCCCTTCTCGCGGACTTCGCGGCCGATCGCCTTGACCCCGTCGAGGTCGGTGATCGCCGGCGTGAACCACGCCGGGTGGTTGATGCGCCAGGTCGCGCAGTGCGACCAGTAGACCCGGATGCGGTCGCGGATCTTGCCGCCCAGCAGCTCGTAGCACGGCACGCCCAGCGCCTTGGCCTTGGCGTCGAGCAGCGCGTTCTCGATCGCGCCCAGCGCCAGCGCGACGACGCCGCCGGCGGCCGGCCGGGTCACCGCGTAGAGCTCGGCGTAGAGCCGCTCGTGCTCGCCGACCGGCTGGCCGACCAGGCGCGACGACAGCTTGTCGATCGCCGTGCCGACGCCCGGCGCACCGAAGCCCTCGTCGTACTCGCTCCAGCCGACGATGCCGTCCTCGGTCGTGACCTTGACGAAGTAGTAGTTGCGCCAGCCGGCATCGGCCGCCAGCGTCTCGACCGAGCGGATCTTCGAATTGACCTTCATCGGCTGGTTCCCTCCCGAGTGAACCCGCCGGGACGTCGTCAGACCAGCGTGCAGGTCACCGTGCCGCATCCGTCGACGAAGCCCGACAGCGTGTCGCCCTTCACCACGGCGGCGACGCCGTCCGGGGTGCCGGTGTAGATCAGGTCGCCGGCGGCCAGTTCGACCAGGCCGGACAGGTACGAGATCGTCTCCGGCACGCTCCAGATCAGCGCGTTGAGGTCCGACTTCTGCCGGGTCTTGCCGTTGACGTCGAGCTGGATGGTGCCCTTGGCGGGATGGCCGATGCGCGCCGCCGGGTAGATCTCGCCGATCGGCGCCGACTGGTCGAAGCCCTTGCCCATGTCCCACGGGCGGCCCATGTCCTTGGCCTGGTTCTGCAGGTCGCGGCGGGTCATGTCGAGGCCGACGCCGTAGCCGTAGACGTGCTCCAGCGCCTTCTCGACCGGGATGTCGGTGCCGCCCGACTTCAGCGCCACCACCAGCTCCATCTCGTGGTGCAGGTTCTTGGTGGCCGACGGGTACTTCACCTTGGTCGGGTTCTTCGGGTCGGCGCAGATCACGATGGCGTCGGCCGGCTTGGTGAAGAAGAACGGCGGCTCGCGGTCGGGGTCGTGGCCCATCTCGCGGGCGTGGGCGGCGTAGTTGCGGCCGACGCAGAAGATGCGGCGGACCGGGAACAGGTCGCCGGTTCCGTTGACCGGCACGCCGACCGTGGCCGGCGGCGTCACGACATAAGCCATCGCTTTCTCCCAAAACAGCGAGCCTTTATGAAGTCGGGCAGGGAGTGCGGTCAATGTCGGAGCAGGCAAACGTGAACGACCGGCTGGTGGTCCAGCTCGATTCCGCCGAGGGCTGCCTCGGCTGGGCGACCCTGGGCGCGCGGCGCTGGCGCTGCAGCGTCGGGGCGGGCGGCATCCGCGAGGACAAGGTCGAGGGCGACGCCGCCACCCCGGCCGGCACCTGGCCGCTGCGGCGGATCTACTTCCGCAACGACCGGCTGGTCCTGCCGAAGGTCCGCCTGCCGGCCCGGCCGATCGTCGAGCATGACGGCTGGTGCGACGACCCGCGCTCGCCCAGCTACAACCGGCTGGTCCGCATCCCCAACGAGTGGAGCCACGAGAAGATGTGGCGCGACGACGGGCTGTACGACCTCGTGGTGGTGGTCGGCTACAACGACGACCCGCCCGAAGGCGAATGGGGCAGCGCGATCTTCCTCCACGTCATGCGCGACGACGAGGGCCCGACCCAAGGCTGCGTCGCCTTCCGCCGCGACGACCTGCTGGAACTGGTGACGCTGCTCGGCCCCGAGACCAGGCTCGAGGTCCAGTCGATCCCCGCCAGCGAAACCGCGCCCCGCGCCGCGGTCGACGAGGACATGAAACAGTTCGAGGACTTCGACGAACAGGATTGGTGAGGCTGGGACCGCGCGCGTCCCGCGCGCTCATGCCGCTTCTTCCTCCCTGCGCGTGAGCGCGGGGAGGTGTCCGCGCAGCGGACGGAGGGGTCATGAGCATCGCGACGTGAGCCCATGACCCCTCCGTCGGCGAAGACGCCGACACCTCCCCATGCTGCCGCATGGGGAGGAAGGGCTGTGCGCCGCGCGCTGACATCGAACAGATGAAAGAAAAGGTCCCTCGCTGCGCTCGGGATGACAGAGAAAAAGACCTGTCATCCCGAGCGCAGCGAGGGACCCTTCTTCTAGCCGACCACTCTTCCGATCATGCGCGCGGTGTAGTCGACCAGCGGGATGATGCGGGCGTAGTTGAGGCGGGTCGGGCCGATCACGCCGATCGCGCCGAGAATGCGCTCCTGCGAATCGCGGAACGGCGCCACCACCATCGAGCAGCCGGTGTTGGCGAACAGCGGGTTGTCGGTGCCGATGAAGATCTGCACGCCCGACGCGGCGTTGGCCAGTTCGAGCAGGCGGGCGAAGCTCTCGCCGCGCTCCAGCGCGTCGAACAGCAGGCGCACGCGCTCGAGGTCCTCGATCGCCGTGATGTCCTCGAGCAGCCGCGCCTGGCCGCGCACGATCAGCGCGCTGCCCGGCTCGCCGGCCCACGTCGCCATGCCCGACTCGATGACCTTGGTCGTCAGCTCGTCGAGCTCGGCGCGCTTCTGCTGGATGTCCTCGACGATCAGGCGGCGCGCCTCCTCCAGCGTGCGGCCGACCAGCCGCGCGTTGAGGTAGTTGCTGGCCTCGACCAGCGCCGAGGCCGGCAGGTGCGGCGGCGTGTCGATCACCCGGTTCTCGACGTGGCCCGACTGGGTCACGGTGACGACCAGCGCCCGGCCGGGGCCGAGCTGGACGAACTCGATGTGCTTCAGCGGCTGCTCGGTCTTGGGCGCCATCACGACGCCGGCGCAGCGCGACAGGCCGGACAGCAGCGAGGTCGCCTGCTCCAGCGCCTCGGTGACACTGCGGCCGACCGTGGCGCAGCGCGCCTCGATGCTCTCGCGCTCCTCCGGCGACAGGTTGCCGACCTCGAGCAGGCCGTTGACGAACAGCCGCATGCCGGCGTCGGTCGGCAGGCGGCCGGCCGAGGTGTGCGGCGCGTAGAGCAGGCCGAGGTCCTGCAGGTCGGCCATGATGTTGCGGATGGTGGCCGGAGACAGCGTCTCGGTCAGCTTGCGGGTCAGCGCCCGCGAGCCGACCGGCTCGCCGGTCTCGACGTAGCCCTCGACGACGTGGCGCAGCACCTCGCGGGCGCGCTCGTTCAGCTCGGCAACGGAGGCCGTCGGCTTCGGACCCGGTTGGAGGAGGTCGCCCAGGTCGCCTCGAACCGGGTGGATTCGATGGATCGCCATGGAAAAAATGTAGGTACGACGGGGGGTCCGGTCAACGCATCCCGCCGCGCGGCTGGATTCGGGCGGTTCCCGGCGGTAAACCGGCGCCCCGTTCCCCGGCCCGCCTCGCGGGCCCGCCCAGGAGTTGCCATGCGCCCGTCCGGCCGCGCCCCCGACCAGCTTCGCCCGGTTTCGCTCGAACCCGGCTTCTCGCGCCACGCCGAGGGCTCCTGCCTGGTGAAGTTCGGCGACACCCACGTGCTGTGCACCGCCTCGGTCGACGAGCGGGTGCCGCCGTGGATGCGCAATACCGGCCGCGGCTGGGTCACCGCCGAGTACGGCATGCTGCCGCGCTCGACCCACACCCGCACCGACCGCGAAGCCGCGCGCGGCAAGCAGTCGGGCCGCACCCAGGAGATCCAGCGCCTGATCGGCCGCTCGCTGCGCGCCGTGGTCGACCTGCCGGCGATGGGCGAGCGCCAGATCAACATCGACTGCGACGTGCTGCAGGCCGACGGCGGCACCCGCACCGCCAGCATCACCGGCGCGTGGGTCGCGCTGCACTTCGCCTTCGAGCGGCTGATCAAGGAAGGCAAGCTGACGGCCAGCCCGATCACCGGCCAGGTCGCCGCCGTGTCGTGCGGCCTGTGGGAGGGCACGCCGGTGCTCGACCTCGACTACCCCGAGGACTCCAAGGCGCAGGCCGACGCCAACTTCGTGCTGACCGGCACCGGCGGCATCGTCGAGGTCCAGGGCACGGCCGAGGACAAGCCGTTCGCCGAGTCCGAGTTCATCGCCCTGCTGGAACTGGCCAAGAAGGGCATCGGCGAGCTGACCCGCCTGCAGCGCCTGGCGATCGGGAAAGCCTGATGGCGCGGCGCCGCTTCGCCGAGAAGAAGCTGGTCGTCGCGACCCACAATCGCGGCAAGGCCGGCGAGATCCGCGCGATGCTGGCGCCGTTCGGCGTCGAGATCGTGTCGGCGGCCGACCTCGGCCTGCCGGCGCCCGACGAGACCGGCACGACCTTCGAGGACAACGCCACGCTGAAGGCGCTGGCGGCGACGACGGCCTCCGGCCTGCCGGCGCTGGCCGACGATTCGGGCCTCAGCGTGCACGCGCTCGACGGCCAGCCCGGGCTCTACACCGCCGACTGGGAAGGCCCGACGCGCGACGCCATGGTCGGCATGACGCGCATCCAGGACGAACTGGCGAAGCGCGGCGTGCCGGACACCGTCGCGGCGCGCGGCGCGACCTTCCATTGCGTGCTGGCGCTGGCGTGGCCGGACGGTCATGTCGAGCTGGTGCACGGCACGCTCGACGGCGCCATCGTCTGGCCGCCGCGCGGCAGCGGCGGTCACGGCTACGATCCCTGCTTCCAGCCGGCCGGCGACAGCCGCACCACCGCCGAGATGAGCGACGCCGAGAAGAACGCGATCAGCCATCGCGGGCGGGCCTTCCGGATGCTGGTCGAGGCCTGCTTCGGATGACGCCGGCGAAAGGACCGCTGGGCGTCTACGTCCACTGGCCTTTCTGCAAGTCGAAGTGTCCCTACTGCGACTTCAACTCCCATGTCCGCGACGGCGTCGACCAGGCGCGCTGGCGCCGGGCCCTCCTGCGCGAGCTCGAGCACGCCGCGCGCGAAGCGCCGGGCCGCCGGCTGGAGACGATCTTCTTCGGCGGCGGCACGCCGTCGCTGATGGAGCCGGAGACGGTGGCGGCGGTGATCGCCCGCGCCCGCGCGCTGTGGGACGGCGCGCCCGACATCGAGATCACGCTGGAGGCCAACCCGACCTCGGTCGAGGCCGATCGCTTCGCCGCGCTGGCCGAGGCCGGCGTCAACCGCGTGTCGCTGGGGGTGCAGGCGCTCGACGCCGACGCGCTGCGCTTCCTCGGCCGCCAGCACTCGGCCGACG
>Ga0102832_1002548_pt1 | contig 10936 bp, 12 predicted proteins | sample EBPBio282013_DNA_FD_88942 | JGI IMG/M metagenome (GOLD analysis project Ga0102832, IMG submission 88942) | Wastewater treatment Type I Accumulibacter community from EBPR Bioreactor in Madison, WI, USA - Reactor 2_5/28/2013_ DNA (Illumina Assembly) | ecosystem: Engineered > Bioreactor > EBPR >... | reverse complement strand
TTGGTGCTGCGCCCGGCCGATGCGGTCGAGGCGCTGGAATGCTGGCAGATCGCCATCGAGGCGGCAACGCGGCCTTCGGTCATGGCCCTGTCGCGCCAGAACCTGCCGGCGCTGCGCGGCGCGAACGAAGACCGCAATCTCTGTGCGCTCGGCGCCTATGAGATCAGCCCGGCAGAGGGCAAGGCGGCCGTCTCGCTCTTCGCCACGGGTTCGGAGGTCTCGATCGCCGTCGAGGCGCAGAAGCTGCTGGCGACGCTCGGCGTCGCCGCCCGCGTCGTGTCGGTTCCCAGCTTCGAGCTGTTCCGCGAGCAGGACGCAAGCTACCGCAACAAGATCATCGGCGAGGCGCCGGTCAAGATCGCCGCCAGGGCTGGGACGAGATCGTCGGCTCGCACGGCGGATTTGTCGGCATGTCTGGCTTCGGCGCCAGCGGCCCTTACAAGAAGGTTTACGAATATTTTGGCATAACCGCCGAAAAGATTGCCGCATTGGCGCAAGAGAAGCTTAAAGGACCGGCTTAAGGGAGCCCCCTGACGATAGCGCCGCAGCGGCGCGCCGCGCATCATCGGATGCGCCTGATGGAGAAAAGACATGACGGTGAAGGTAGCTATCAATGGGTTCGGACGGATCGGGCGCAATGTGCTGCGCGCCATCGTTGAGTCCGGCCGCAAGGACATTCAGGTCGTCGCCATCAACGATCTCGGCCCGGTCGAGACCAACGCCCATCTGCTGCGCTTCGATTCCGTCCATGGCCGCTTCCCCCACGATGTGAAGGTCGCCGGCGACACGATCGATGTCGGCTCCGGCCCCATCAAGGTGACGGCGGTGCGCGATCCCGCCCAGCTTCCCCACAAGGCGATGGGCGTCGATATCGCGCTCGAATGCACCGGCATCTTCACCGCCAGGGACAAGGCGGCGGCGCATCTGACCGCCGGCGCCAAACGCGTGCTCGTCTCGGCCCCCGCCGATGGCGCGGACCTGACCGTCGTCTTCGGCGTCAACAACGACAAGCTGACCAAGGATCATTTCGTCGTCTCGAACGCCTCCTGCACGACCAACTGCCTCGTGCCCGTCGCCAAGGTGCTCCAGGACGCCATCGGCATCGACCATGGCTTCATGACGACGATCCATTCCTACACCGGCGACCAGCCGACGCTCGACACGATGCACAAGGATCTCTACCGCGGCCGCGCCGCCGCGCTGTCGATGATCCCGACCTCGACCGGCGCGGCCAAGGCGGTCGGCCTGGTGCTGCCCGAGCTGAACGGCAAGCTCGACGGCGTGGCGATCCGCGTGCCGACGCCGAACGTCTCGGTCGTCGACTTCAAGTTCGTCGCCAAGCGCAAGACCGACAAGGACGAGATCAACAAGGCGATCAAGCTGGCCGCCGCCAACCAGCTGAAGGGCATCCTCGGCTGGACCGACCAGCCGAACGTCTCGATCGACTTCAACCACGACAGCCACTCGTCGACCTTCCACATGGACCAGACCAAGGTCATGAACGGCACGCTGGTGCGCGTCATGAGCTGGTACGACAACGAGTGGGGCTTCTCCAACCGCATGGCCGACACGGCCGTCGCGATGGGCAAGCTCGGCTAGGCAGACCGCGACCTTCACGTCGCCGCGAGGCGCGCCGCTTTCCGCGGCGCGCCTTTTTCTTTGGCACGAGCCGTGCTTGCCCACGAACGAGGCAAGGACCGGATGTGCCAGCGATAGATCCCACGCCAACCGAGGCCGCCCCCGCCGGGCGGACACTGGACGTCGACGGCGTGACCGTGCGCTACGGCAGCGCCACCGCGGTCGACGGCGTGTCGCTGGCGACCGAGCCCGGCGAGGTCGTGGCCCTGCTCGGCCCCTCGGGCTGCGGCAAGACCACCCTGCTGCGCGTCATCGCCGGCTTCGTGCGCCAGGCCGGCGGCCGCGTGCTGGTCGACGGCGCGGCGATCGACCACCTGCCGCCCAACCAGCGCAACATCGGCATCGTCTTCCAGAACTACGCGCTGTTCCCGCACATGACGGTGGCCGACAACGTGGCCTACGGACTGGCGGCGCGCGGCCAGCGCGGCCCGGCCGTCGCCCAGCGCGTCGCCCGCATGCTCGAGATGGTGCAGCTCGGGGCCTTTCGCGACCGCCTGCCGCGCCAGCTGTCGGGCGGCCAGCAGCAGCGCGTGGCGCTGGCCCGCGCGCTGGCCGTCGAGCCGTCGATCCTGCTGCTCGACGAGCCGTTCGCCGCGCTCGACCGCAACCTGCGGCTCGACATGCAGATCGAGGTCAAGCGCCTGCAGCGCCAGCTCGGCCTGACGACGATCCTGGTGACGCACGACCAGGACGAGGCGATGAGCGTGGCCGACCGCATCGCCGTGATGAACCGCGGCAAGGTCGAGCAGTTCGACACGCCGGTGGCGATCTACGACCGGCCGCGGACCCTGTTCGTGAACGGCTTCATCGGCACGACCAACCTCCTGCCCGGCCGCGTCGTGTCGGTCGCCGACGGCCGCGCGACGATCGACCTGGCGGCCGGCGCGACCATCGCCCTGCCGGCCTCGCCCGAGGCGGTGGCCGGCGGCGCCGTGCAGCTGTCGGTGCGGCCCGAGCAGCTCGAGCTGCGCGACGGCGCCGGCCCCGGCTGCTGGCCGGTCGAGCCCGGCCTCAGCCTGCCGCTCGGCGCCCAGCTGGTCCACGAGGTGCGCACCGCCGACGGCGCGGCGCTCAAGATCGTCGAGCCGCGCCGCCCGGGACCGCCCGCGCCGCCGCGCCGCTTCTGCACGCTGGCCGCCGAGGCCCGCCCCTCCCTGTTCCCGCGTTGACCCTCGCCACCAAGGAGCCCGATCCATGTTCAACCGCAGAAAAGTGCTCGCCGGCGCCGCCGCGCTGGGCGGCACCGCCCTCCTTCCCGCCATCGCCCACGCCAAGGGCAGCATCGCCGCGGCGACCTATCCCGGCACCTGGGAAGACGCCTACCGCTCGATCGTCGCCCCGGCGCTGAAGAAGAAATACGATGTCGAGCTCGAGCTGCAGCCGCTGTTCGCGGTCGACCAGGTCGCCAAGGCCAAGGCGGCGCGCGGCGCGCCGCCGTTCGACGCCTTCGTGCTCGACCCCGGCCCGCGCATCACCGCCATCGAGGGCGGCCTGTTCGACAAGTTCGACGCCAAGAAACTGCCCAACGCCGACAAGCTGCCGCCGGGCTTCACCGACGAGTGGGGCGTCGTCGTGAACGCCCAGGTGGTCGGCATCGCCTACAACCCGAAGAAGGTGCCGGCGCCCAAGGGCTGGAAGGACCTGTTCAGCGACCCGTGGGTGTCGCGGCTCGGCCTGACCGGCTTCCAGACGACCTTCGGCACGGTGTCGCTGATCGAGATCGCCAAGGTGTTCGGCGGCTCGGAGACCAACGTCGACCCGGCGCTGGTCGAACTGAAGAAGGTGCTGCCGAAGATCGCCGCGGTCGGCCAGCCGGCCGCCATGCCCGGCCTGTTCCAGCAAGGCCAGTGCGACGTGATGTACACCAACACCCAGACCGTCGCGACGCTGAAGGGCAAGGGCGTCGACATCGAGTTCGTCAAGCCGGAGACCGGCGCGGTCGCCTTCTACACGACGCTGCACCTCGCCAAGGGCACGACCGAGCTCGACAACGCCTACAAGTACATGGACGTGGTCGCCAGCAAGGAAGTGCAGGAGGCGCTGACCAAGCCGCCGTTCAACTTCATCCCGGTCAACAAGGACGTGCCGATGCCGCCCGACCTGCCGATGAAGAGCCTCGACGAGTTCAGCACCTACGTCCGCCACGACTGGTCGAAGATCAACCCGCTGCGCGCCGGCTGGATCGAGAAGTTCAACAAGGAAATGGCGAAGTGACCGGAAAGGTCCCTCGCTGCGCTCGGGATGACAGGAATGATGACCTGTCAGTCCCTCCACTCCGCCGAGCTACGCTCGGCTCCGGTCGGGATGACAGGTAAGGCAAGATGACTGTCATCCCGAGCGCAGCGAGGGACCTTTCCCTCGGGCAGCCGGGTGGATGGTTCCGCCTGCGCGAGGGGCAGCTTGCCCTGCCCCTCGCGCTCGCCTTCCTGTCCCTCTTTCTCGCGCCGCTCCTCATGCTGTGCGGCGTCAGCTTCTTCGAGGACGACAAGATCACCCGGCCCGGGCTCGGCACCTGGGCGAAGTTCCTGGGCGACCCCTTCACCTGGAAGGTGATCGGCGACACGCTCTTGCTGGGCGTCAAGGCGGTGATCACCACCATGATCCTCGGCTACCCGCTGGCGCTGGTCTTCATGGATGCCGGGCCGCGCCTGCAGAAGGTGCTGATCTTCGTCATCGTCATGCCGCTCCTGCTGTCGGTCGTGGTGCGCACCTTCGCCTGGATCGTCATCCTCGGCCGCGAGGGCGTGATCAACCAGGCGCTGCTCGGGCTCGGCCTGATCTCCGAGCCGCTCAAGCTGCTGCAGACCGAGCTCGGCCTCGTGATATCGCTGACCCAGATCGAGATGCCGCTGATGCTGCTGCCGCTGATCAGCGTGATGTCGCGGCTCGATCCCAACCTGCGCGACGCCTCGGCGGCGCTGGGCGCCTCGCGCTGGCGCACCCTGTTCACGGTGATCGTGCCGCTCAGCATGCCGGGCCTCGTCGCCGGCTGCCTGCTGGTCTTCGCCAGCGCCACCACCGCCTTCATCTCGCAGACCGTGATCGGCGGCGTCCGGCTGATCTACCTGCCGCTGCTGATCTGGCAGCAGTCGCTGGTGGTGTTCAACTGGCCGCTGGCGGCCGTGGCCTCGCTGACCCTGCTGATCTCGGTCCTGTCGGTGGTCGGCGCGCTGTCGTGGCTCGGCCGCCGGAGCGGGGGCTATGTCCATGGATGAGCAGCATGGGTAGGCGGCATTCCCTCGCCGACATCTCCTACGCGCTGGTGATCGGCGGGCTGGCGACGCTCGCGCTGCTGATCATCGTGGCGCCGGTGGTCATCGTGCTGATGACCTCGTTCACCGAGGGCCGCTCGCTCAAGTTCCCACCCACCGGCTTCTCGCTGCAGTGGTACGAGGCGCTGTTCGATCCGTCGAAGTCGCGCCAGATCCACCGCGCCGCGACCAACACGCTGGAGGTCGCCGCGTGGTCGACGCTGATCGGCGTCGTGCTGGCGACGCTGGCCAGCCTCGGCCTGGCCCGGAGCCGCGGCCGGCTGGCGCGGGTCGCCGACGGCTTGTTCATGTCGCCGCTGGTCCTGCCCGGCCTGACCTTCGGCCTGGCGGCGCTGATGTACTTCACGATGATCGGGCTCCGGCCCTCGCTCAACCTGATCATCGCCGGCCACATGATCGTCACCGTGCCGTTCATCCTGCGCACCACCACCGCCAGCCTGTCGCAGCTCGACCCGGCGCTGAACGACAGCTCGCAGAGCCTGGGCGCCAGCTGGCTGTACACGCTGCGCCGGGTGACCCTGCCGCTGATCGCGCCGGGCATCTTCGCCGGCGCCTTCCTCGCCTTCATGGCCTCGGTCGACAACGTGCCGGTGTCGCTGTTCCTGTCGACGGCGCGCACCGACATGCTGCCGATCCGCATGTGGGGCATGATGGAGTCGACCCTCGACCCGCGCATCGCGGCGGTATCGGGCGTATTGATCGCGGCGGCATTCCTGCTGATGCTGCTGATGGAATGGACGGTGGGACTGACCCGCCGGATGCGCGACTAGGGCCGGCCAGGACCAGGGGCGGGAGAGACGGACATGGAGATCGTGGCGGAACCGCTGACGGCGGAGGCCTTTGCGCCGTTCGGCGAGGTCATCGCCCTGCCCGAGACGCCCGGCCGCACCTACCACGACGCCGCGCTGGGCAACCTGCGGCCCGGCGCCCGACCCAGCCTGTCGGTCATCCTGCGCACCGAAACGCCGGACCGGCCGCTGCGCGTCGAGATGCTGGAGCGCCACGCCTTCTCGTCGCAGACCTTCATGCCGCTCGACGCCGGGCGCTGGCTGGTCCTGGTGGCGCCGCACGCCGCTGGCGGCGGCCCCGACCGCGCCGCGGCGAAGGCGTTCGTCGCGACCGGCCGGCAGGGCATCACCTACCGGCCCGACACCTGGCACCACGGCCTCACCGTGCTCGACCGGCCGAGCCGCTTCGCCATCTTCATGTGGCTCGACGGCGGCCCCGGCGACGAGGAGTTCGTGCCCGTCGCGCCGTTCACCGTCCGCGTCCCGTGACGCGACCCGTCATCGAAATCCGCGACTGGCCGTCGTGCGCGGCGGCGCTGCAGGCCGCGCGCCGCGACGGCACGGCGCCGCGGCTGGTCACGCCGGAGGGCGCCGCATCGGTGCTCGGCGCCGGCTACCTCGGCGCGCTGCAGGCGCGGGCCGAGCGCGAGTTCGCCGACGTCGACTTCGAACTGATCGTCGACTGCGCCGACGCGCCGGGCCACGCGCTGGCCTGCCTGCGCGCCGGGGTCCGGCGGATCTCGATGGCAGCGCCCGACCCGCGCATCGCCGACATCGCGCGCCAGGGCGGCGCCGAACTGGTGAGGAGACCGACATGAGCTGGCAACCGACACGCGACCTCGTGGGCTACGGCGCGGCGCCGCCCGACCCGAAGTGGCCGAACGGCGCGCGCGTCGCGGTCAACTTCGTGATGAACTACGAGGAAGGCTCCGAGCCGTCGGTCCAGGACGGCGAGGGCTACAGCGAGGCCGGCCTCACCGAATCGACCAGCTCGGCGCTGGGCATCGCCGGCCGCGACCTCGCCGCCGAGGGCATGTTCGAGTTCGGCAGCCGGGTCGGCTTCTGGCGCATCATGCGGGCCTTCCAGGAACGCGGCCTGCCGCTCACCGTGTTCGGCTGCGCCCTGGCGCTGGAGCGCAACCGCGAGGCCGCCGCCGCCATCAAGGCGTCCGGCTTCGACGTCTGCAGCCATGGCTGGCGCTGGGTCCAGCACTTCAAGCTGAGCGAGGCCGAGGAGCGCGAGCACATCGCCAGGGCCGTGAAGTCGCTCAAGGAGACGGTCGGCGAGGCGCCGGCCGGCTGGTACTGCCGCTACGGGCCCAGCGTGAACACCCGCCGCCTGGTGGTCGAGCACGGCGGCTTCACCTACGACAGCGACTACTACGGCGACGAGCTGCCGTTCTGGCAGACCGTGGAGGGCAAGCCCCACCTGGTGGTGCCCTATTCCCTGACCAACAACGACGGCAAGTATGCCGCCGGGATGACCATTTCCGACCAGTGGTTCACCCTGTGCCGGGACGCCTTCGACGTCCTGTACAAGGAGGGCGCCACCCAGCCCAAGATGATGTCGATCGGGCTGCACATGCGGCTGATCGGCCACCCGGCTCGCACAGCGGGATTGTGGCGGCTGCTGGACTACATCGGCCAGCAAAAGGGGGTCTGGATCACCCGCCGGGTGGACATCGCGAACCACTGGAAAGCCACGCACCCCTATCCCGGCAAGGGCTTGAACGAATAGGTCCCGGCCGCTATCACCGGCCCCGCTTGTCCAATGGAGCCAAGGGGGCCTAGGCCGTGAAAATCACTCGCACCGTCAAGAAGATCCTCGACAACTACGAGAGCGACAATCCCGGCACCAAGGGCAACCTCGCCCGCATCCTGATGCACGGCCGCCTCGGCGGCTCGGGCAAGATGGTCATCCTCCCGGTCGACCAGGGCTTCGAGCACGGCCCGGCCCGCTCCTTCGCCCCGAACCCGGACGCCTACGACCCCCACTACCACTACCAGCTGGCGATCGACGCCGGCCTGAACGCCTACGCCGCCCCGCTCGGCCCGCTCGAGGCCGGCGCCGACACCTTCGCCGGCGCGATCCCGACCATCCTCAAGGTCAACTCGGCGAACTCGCTGTCGACCAACAAGGACCAGGCGGTCACCGCCTCGGTGATGGACGCGCTGCGTCTCGGCTGCTCGGCGATCGGCTTCACGATCTACCCGGGCTCGGAAGACCAGTACGAGATGATGGAAGAGATCCGCGAGATGTCGGAGGAGGCCAAGTCGGTCGGCCTCGCCGTCGTCATGTGGTCCTACCCGCGCGGCGGCAAGCTCGACAAGGCCGGCGAGACGGCGCTCGACGTCTGCGCCTACGCCGCCCACATCGCCGCCCTGCTCGGCGCCCACATCATCAAGGTGAAGCCGCCGACCGACGTGCTGTGGCAGCCGGAAGCCAAGGCCGCCTACGAGAAGGCCGGCGTCGACAAGTCGACGCTCGCGGCGCGCATCAAGCACGTCATGCAGGCGACCTTCAACGGCCGCCGCATCGTCGTGTTCTCGGGCGGCGAGGCGAAGGACCTCGAGGGCCTCTACACCGAGATCCGCGGCCTGCGCGACGGCGGCGCCAACGGCTCGATCATCGGCCGCAACACCTTCCAGCGCCCGCGCGAGCAGGCGCTCGACATGCTCGACAAGATCATCGGTATCTACCAGAACAAGATGTGATCCGGCGGGCCCTGCGCCCGCCCCCATCCGTCGAACGCCAGGCAGGCCGCTCGCTTGCCTGGCGTTTTTCGTTCGCGGGCCTCCCCGGCAGGCGCCGCGCCAGCGGGACAGGGTTGCCGGGCCGTGCCTGTCCTCAGAGCTCTCCCACCACGCATTGCACCGCGGGGCGGCGGCTGACTTCGTCGAACCAGTCGAGGAGGTAGGGGAACTTCTCGATGTCGTGGCGCTGCAATCGCCGGTCGGCCATCCAGGCGAAGCACGCGATGTCGGCGATCGAGAAGTAGTCCCACGCGACGTAGCGGTTGCGACGAAGCTGGTCGTCCAGCGCGACCAGTTGCCCGCTCCGGTCGTCCGGCCGGTCGTCGGGAAGCGCCCGGTGGAGCTTCAGCCACGCCAGGCACCGATCGACCGACTGCCGGTAGCGGGCGCCTGCCGGGTAGTACTGGCCGGCCTTCCCCGCGACGTAGGTCATGATGGCCACCGAGCCGAACACGGCCAGCGGCTCACCGCCATCCTCGGGAAGCGTGTCGACGATCATCGGGTCGTCGAGATTGGCCAGGCTGCCGGCAGGAGCGCGGTCGAGAACGCCGTGCTCGTTTTTCCGGCAGATCGATCGATAGGGCAGCCCGCTCTCGACCATCAGGATGAGAACCTCTGTGCCAACGGGATTCGGCCATTGGTACAACTCGATCACAGGCCAACTCCATTCCCACTTCGGTCGTTTTTGCCCCTGCCCCGTTCGCGCCGACATGATCCACATCAAGCGCGCATGCTGTCGCCCTTGCGGTGGGTCGTCTGGGCAGATGCGCCTGCCGGCGTTGCCAAGAGGCACGGCCAAGCGCATAAGTTTTCGCATCATTTGAGCGATATGTGAACGCCCCCGCCAATGCCGAGTGACTCGACCGCGTCGTCCCCGCCCAAGGCCCATGGGCTCCTGCACAACTACAACTTGTCGCGCGAGCAGTACGAGCAGGCTCTCCTGCTGATCGACCGGGTCGAGGCCCTGTATCGCGGCGCCCCCGCCTACGTCGCGCAGCGTGGGCTCGACCCGGAGATCCATTTCCCGGGCAACGAGTGGAAGGACATGGTGGCGATCGAGGGCCGGTCGTTCCATCGCGCCTACCCCGACATCAACCTGCTGCGCCTGCACGCGCCCTTCGCCGGCTTCCACATGGCGCTCCTCGATCGCCTCGATTCGCGCCTTCATCCGGAACCCGAACTCGACAAGTTCTACCTGTACATCACCGGCAAGGGCTTCCCCGACGATATCGCCGCGACCTTCGCGGCCCGCGTCGATCCGGCGGTCCGGCTCGCCAGGACCCTCGGCGTCGACGGCAAGGTCATCGGCAGCGTCGAGGAGATGCGCCTCAACCTCGAGAACGTGCCGCCGCGATACGCGGTGCGGACGCCGCGCCTGTTCGGCGAGATCGGCCTCGAGCTCGATGGCTTCCTCGCCAATCCCGACACCGTGCTGGCCCAGACCCGCCTGAACGCGATGCTGAGTGGCGGCGTGCTGACGAAGATGGAAGCCGACGTCCGGCGCCGCGGCCGCGTCCGGGTGCTCGAGATCGGCCCGGGCTACGGTGCGCTGGGCCAGGCCCTGTACGGCATCTTCGGCGAGGCGCTGGAGTACATCGCCGTCGACCTGCCGGCGATCCTCTACTACCCGGCGGTCTACCTCGGCACCCTGCAGGCCGGACGGGAGAGCGTCGTCCTTCTGCCCGGCGACAAGGTGCCCGAACACTTCCGCAACGTGTTCGTCGGCAATCACCTGCTGGAGGAACTGGAAGGCCCGCTCGGGCCGATCGACGTCGCGATCAACACCATGTCGTTCACCGAGATGTCGGAGGTCCAGGTCCGCTTCTATGCCGAGACGATGAATCGCATGCTGCGTCCCGATGGCCTGGTGTTCGAGGAGAACGACGCCAACCGTCCGCACCACAGCGACAGCAAGAAGATCCTCGGCGAGGTCTTCCCCTACCGGAAGTCCGTGTCGTCCAGCGTCGTGCGGACCAAGATCGCGGTCAACGACATCTGGAGCAAGATCTACGTTCCCGACGTGTTCGACTGCAGCGACCACGCCCTGCGGCTGGGGACATCTTCGTAAGCCCCTCGTTGCCTGCCCCGCCCCGTGCAAGTACCAAAGACGAAGGATTCTTGGGGGAACGGGCGATGATCTTTGTCGCGATCGGGGCCGGCGTGGCGATTCTCGCGTTGCTGTTCCAGCAGACCCTGTAGCGCCCGCTAACGCGCTTTCGCGCCGATCACGATGCGGATCGGCGCGTCGGTCGCGGCCGGCGTCTGCGGCCCGTGCAGGGTCCCCTTGAAGCGCCGCCAGTCGGCCGGCCAGTGACCCTTGGCGACGTTGAAACCCGCCGCCTGCAGCGCCTCCAGCAAGCCCTGGGCGGCGGCCTCGGTCGCCGCGTCGCTGCCCTCGCGGATCAGCACGACCGTGCCGACGATGCCGCCGACCCCGGTCCATCGCCAGGTCAACGGTGCCCAGCCGGCCTCGCCCAGCATCTG
>Ga0102832_1002546_pt1 | contig 10949 bp, 10 predicted proteins | sample EBPBio282013_DNA_FD_88942 | JGI IMG/M metagenome (GOLD analysis project Ga0102832, IMG submission 88942) | Wastewater treatment Type I Accumulibacter community from EBPR Bioreactor in Madison, WI, USA - Reactor 2_5/28/2013_ DNA (Illumina Assembly) | ecosystem: Engineered > Bioreactor > EBPR >... | reverse complement strand
ACCTCGGAGAACCGTCCACCAGCACGCCAGCCGGGAAGCTGTCGTGCCCAACACCAAGAACCCGTCACCACGCCCCCCACAGCGACCACTCACCAGCGACTCAGCCAGCCCAATGAAACGGTGAGGCTAGGGGCGAAGCCGGCGAGGGCTCAGAAGGTGCGCGCCGTCGACGTCTCGACGAGTGCCTCGAGCACCGTTCGCGCCTCGTCCTCGACGCCCACGGCCCGCGCCAGGGACGCCCGCGCGCTCGCCGTGAGGCGGGCGATGGTCGCCTCCACCGCGTCGACACCACCGGAGTCGGTCATGAGCGCGCGCAGCTCGTCGACCTGGTCCAGGGTCAGGTCCGGACGACCCAGCAGGGCATCCATCCGCTCCCGACCCGCCGGGGTCGCGCCGCGCAGGGTGTGCGCCACGAGGACCGTCCGCTTGCCCTCACGCAGGTCGTCGCCGGCCGGCTTGCCCGTGGCCTCGGGGTCCCCGAAGACACCGAGGATGTCGTCGCGCAGCTGGAAGGCCTCGCCGAGGTCGAGCCCGTAGCCGGAGAGTGCCGCCAGGTCCTCCTCCCCGAGACCGCCCGACGCGGCGCCGATGAGGAGGGGGTGCTCGATGGAGTACTTCGCGCTCTTGTAGCGGATGACGTGACTGGCCCGGGCGATCCGCTCGTCGTCACTGAGCGTGGTCCACGGCCGCACCGACTCCACGACGTCGAGGAACTGCCCGGCCATCAGCTGGGTGCGCATCCGGTCGAAGAGGCCACGGGCGCGCGCGAGGTCCTCCGCGGGCAGTCCACTCGTCGCGTAGAGCTCCTCGGTCCAGTTCAGGCAGAGGTTCCCGGCGAGGATCGCCCCGGCCATCCCGAAGCGGTCGGCATCCCCGACCCACCCCCGCGCGCCATGGTGAGCGGCGAGCGCGCGGTGGGCGGACGGCATACCGCGCCTGGTGTCGCTGTCGTCCATGACGTCGTCGTGGAGCAGCGCCGCCCCCTGGAAGAACTCCATCGACGTCGCGAGGCGCACGGCGGCGTCCGAGTCGGGGCGCCCGGCGGCGCGGTGTCCCCAGTAGAGGAAGGCGGCCCGCAGGCGCTTGCCCCCGGTGAGCAGCGAGCCGATGGCGTCGACGATGTCATCGACATCGGAGCCGATCTCGGCCAGGACGCCACGCTGGTGGACCAGCTCGGCGTCGATGCAGGCCTGCACGCGCTGGCGCAGGTCGGCACGATCGAGGGGGTTGGACACGCTGTGAGCCTATCCCGCGGGCGGAGCGGTCCCGACGCGGTGTCGGACCGGCCGCTGCGTAGGATGACGCACCGAGTCGGGCGCGCTCGCGCCCGGTCGGGCCCGGGGAGGACGTCATGATCGGCTTCGAGTCGATCCTGCGGTCGGCGCGCGTGGCCGGTCGCGAACCCCTCCTGTATGCCGTGACCCCGCCTCGCGTGACCACCCCGCCCGAGCGGGTGGCCCAGCTCGCCGAGCGCACCCTCGAGCGGCTCGCCGTCATGGACGTCGACGCCCTGGTGCTCTACGACCTGGTCGACGAGGCGGACCGCTCCGAGGCCGAGCGCCCCTTCCCGTTCCTTCAGACCCGGGATCCGGCGGAGTACCTCGAGAACTGGCTGGGGGAGTGGCAGGGTCCCTCGATCGTCTACCGCTGCGTCGGCAAGTACGACGAGAGCGAGCTGCGGGCGTGGATGCTCGCGCAGCCGGGCACCGTCGGGACGGTGTTCGTCGGGGCGGCCTCGGCCGGCACGCCGGTGCAGACCGACCTGCGGACGGCCCAGCGGCTGCGGGCCGCCGTCCGGCGCGACCTGCCCATCGGTGGGGTGGCCATTCCCGAGCGCCACACGACGCGCGGGGACGAGCACGCGCGGCTGCTGCGGAAGCAGGCGGCCGGCTGCACCTACTTCATCTCCCAGGTCGTCTACGACCTCGGGGCCGCCAAGGACCTCGCCTCGGACTACGCGTATGCCTGCCGCCAGGCCCGCGTGCCGCCGGTGCCGATCTTCTTCACGCTCTCCCTGTGCGGGTCGGCCAAGACGCTCGACTTCCTCCACTGGCTCGGGGTGGACGTGCCCCGGTGGATGCGCAACGAGATGCTCCACGCCGACGACACCCTCGAGGCCTCGATGGCCTTCTGCCTCCAGACGGCCCGTGAGCTCGCCGAGTTCTGTCGCTACCTGCGGCTGCCGTTCGGCTTCAACGTCGAGAGCGTCTCGATGCGCCGTGATGAGATCGAGGCCACGGTCGAGCTGGCCAGGGCGGTCCGGGGCATCATCGGTGAGGGCTCCCGCTGACCGGTCACCCCGGCCTGACCTGGCCTGACCTGGCCCGGTCGGGCGACCTCGGTCAGACGACTTCGACCGGGGTGCCGGCCGTCAGGGTGATCAGGTCGGCATAGGTCGTCGCGAACACCGAGTGCGAGTGCCCGGCCGCGGCCCAGACGACCGGGAAGCGGGCCAGGCTGACGTCGATGACCGTGCGCAGCGGCGTGAGGTGACCCACCGGTGCGACGCCGCCGATGGCAGAGCCGGTCCAGGCCCGCACCTCCTCGGGCGTGGCCTGGCGCAGCGGGGGCGACTCGAGGTGCTCGGCGACCTTGACCAGGTCGACGCGGTGCCCGCCGGAGGACAGGACGAGCAGGGGAGTGGGGGCGCTGCCGTCGCCGGCGTCGGCGGCGAAGACGAGCGAGTTGGCGATCTCGGCGGGCGTGATGCCCAGTGCGTCCGCCGCGGCCTTGGCGGTGCGCACGGCATCGGGCAGGTGGCGCACGGTCGGGGTCATCCCGACGGTGGCGAGGACGTCGAGGACGCGCGCGACCGCGGGGTGCTCGCTGCGGTCGTGGGTGCTGTCCTCGGAGGGGTCCATGGCGGCCCAGCGTAGGACGCCCACTTGACGCCTCGTGCACGGCAGGGGCTACAGTCGAGTCATTCGAACAGTTGTTCGAGGAATCCACAGGATCATCCACAGGCTCGAGAGGAGTCCATGTCGTGGTGCGCAGAGTCGACGAACCCGTCCACGTCCGCGTCGGTGAGCAGGCGCCCGAGGCCTTCCTCTGGCGGGGGCGTCTCTATGCCGTCCGCGGCATCGACGGGCACTGGAGTGAGCGGCGTTCCTGGTGGCGCGACGCCACGGAGGGCCCCGGTGACCGGCAGGTGTGGCGGGTGCGGGCGCAGGCCGGTCGGGCCGACACCCCCGGCATCTACGAGCTGGGCGACGACGGGGCGAGCGCCGGCTCCTGGACGCTGCTCTGCCGTCATGACTGAGGAGGACGCCATGACCGAGGACGCCCTGACCCTGACCAGCGCCACGCTCACCTTGATCGAGCGGGCCCACGACTCCCTGTTGATCGGGTATGCCGCGGAGTCGGCCACCGCTCGCCACCGGGCGGCCCAGGTGGCCGCCCTCCGGGGCGCGGCCGCCGTCGTCGCCGCCCGGGACGTCCATGGCCGCCAGTCCCGGCTCGGGCCGGTGAGCCTGTGGGACCTGCTGGCCCGGCTCACCCCCGAGCTGGCCGAGTGGGCCCGCCACTTCGCCCTCGTGACCCGCCGGCTCCCGCTCGTGGACACCGGCCGGGTCCGGGTCAGCGTCCGCGAGGCCGACGACCTGCTGCGCGATGCCGAGGCCTTCCTCGCGCGCGCCGAGCTCGTCGTCGGCATGCCCGCGCGCCTCGACCCGGTGCCCGGCCTGGCGCCGGTCCGCAGCGCGTAACCCCAACGCCCCACCCACTCATGAGCGAGCCCGGCGACTTCGCCCACCTCCACGTCGCCTCCGGGTACTCCCTGCGCCATGGCGCAGCCACCCCGCAGGACCTGGTCGACCGCGCCGTCGCGCACGACCAGGGTGTGCTCGCGCTCACCGACCGGGACGGGCTCTACGGGGCGATCCGGTTCGCGACCGCCGCGATGCGCGCGGGGATCACCCCGGTGCTCGGGGTCGACCTCGCCGTCGCCGGGCCGGGAGTGAGGGGCGCGCGAGGAGTGGGAGGTGGGCTGGGAGCCAGCGGGACGGCATACGGAGGGAAGGCCGGACCGCGGACGCCGGTGCGCGGGGGAGCGCTCGTCGACCCACGCCACCCACGGGTGACCGTGCTCGCCCGCGGGCAGGGTGCTGGTCTGGAGCCGGCCGCCGGGTGGTCCGCGCTCTGCCGGCTCGTCACCGACACCCACCTCACCGGCGAGCGCGGCACCCCGATCTGCACCCCCGAGCTCCTCGCCCGCTGGTCCACCGCGTCGCCCACCCCCACCACTCCCTCCCCGACAGTCGAAAGTAGACGACACGCCGTGTCCGGCCAGGTGCATGCAGCGCGTCCTCTACTTTCGACTGTCTCGGGGGAGGGGCCGGCGCGGCTGCGGGTCCTCCTCGGCCCGGACAGCGACGTCGGCCGGGCCCTGCTCCACCGGCGCCCCGAGACCGCCCGCGACCTGCTCGCGCGCTGGCTGCGCCTGCTGCCTCCCGATGCGCTCGCGATCGAGGTCGTCCTCCACGGTGGCCCCGACGGCACGACCGGCTGCCTGCGCCAGGCTCGCGGCCTCCTCGGGCTCGCCGACGAGGCCGGGCTGCCGGCGATCCTCTCCGGCGCCGTGCGCCACCTCGAGCGCGAGGATGCCGTCGTCGCCGACGTCCTCGACGCCGCGCGCCGGCTCGTCGTCCTCGACACCCGCCACCTCGACCGGGTCACCGATGCCGGCCACCTCGCCGACACCGCGACGATGACCGCGCGCGCCCGCGCCATCGCCGGCCCGGACGACACCGCCCGTGCCCATCGCCTGCTCACCGACACCCTTGCCCTGGCGGCCGAGTGCGCCCTCGACGGCCGCGCCGACCTCGGCATCGGCGCGGTCCACCTGCCCGAGCAGGAGGTCCTCGGCATCCCCACCGGCGAGGACCCGCACCGCGTTCTCGCCGAGCGCTGCCGGGGCGCCGTCAGCCGCCGCTACCCCAGCGCGAACGAGGCCCTGCGACAGCGGGTCGAGAGCCGTCTCGAGGACGAGCTCGCCGTCATCGCCGCCCTGGGCTACCCGACCTACTTCCTCACCGTCGCCGAGGTGACCGACCTCATCCGCGCCAAGGGGGTGCGCGTCGCGGCCCGTGGCTCCGGCGCGGGTTCACTCGTCAACCACCTGCTCGGCATCAGTGGGGTCGACCCGATCCGGCACGACCTGCTCATGGAGCGCTTCTGCACCACCTTGCGCGCCGAGCTGCCCGACATCGACGTCGACGTCGAGTCCGCGCGCCGCACCGAGATCTACGAGGCGATCCTCGAGCGGTTCAGCGGTGAGCGGGTGACCTGCGTGTCGATGATGGACACCTACAAGGTGCGGCACGCGATCCGCGACGTCGGGGCCGCGCTCGGCATGCCCCCGGCCGAGGTCGACGAGATCGCCAAGGCCTTCCCCCACATCCGCGCCAAGGACGTCCGCCACGCCATCGCCGACCTGCCCGAGCTGCGAGGGCTGACCAGCCACCGCCTGACCGATGCCCGCCTGACCACCCTCTTCGACCTCGTCGAACGCCTCGACGGACTGCCCCGCCACATCGCCCTGCACCCCTGCGGCGTCGTGCTCTCCAATGCCGGCCTGCTCGACCGCACCCCCGTCGAGGCGAGCTGGATCGGCTTCCCGATGAGCCAGTTCGACAAGGACGACGTCGAGACCCTCGGCCTGCTCAAGCTCGACGTCCTCGGCATCCGCATGCAGTCCGCCATGGCCCACGCGCTCACCGAGATCGAGCGCGTCGAGGGCAAGCAGGTCGACCTCGACGACGAGGCCCAGGTGCCGCACGACGACCCCGCGACCTTCGCCCTCATCCGCACGACCCGCACCCTGGGCTGCTTCCAGATCGAGAGCCCGGGCCAACGCGAGCTCATCGGCAAGTTCGGCCCGGAACGCTTCGGCGACCTCATCATCGACATCTCCCTCTTCCGCCCCGGGCCGGTGAAGTCGGACATGATCACCCCCTTCCTCGAGAGCCGGCACGGTTGGCGCAGAAGGCGATTCCTCCACCCCAGCCTGGTCCCGGCCCTCGCCGAGACCGAGGGGGTCGTCGTCTTCCACGAGCAGGTGCTGCAGATCGTCGCCGAGACGACCGGGGTCTCCCTGGCCCAGGCCGACGAGGTCCGTCGCACCATGGGCACGCCCCAGGGGCAGGAGGACATCGAGGCCTGGTGGCGCCCGGCGGCCAAGGCGCGTGGTTACACCGCGACCGAGCGCGACGAGATCTGGTCGGTGCTCAAGTCGTTCGCGAGTTTCGGCTTCTGCAAGGCGCATGCTGCCGCCTTCGCGCTGCCGACCTTCCACTCGGCCTGGCTCAAGACCCACCACCCGGCGGCCTTCCTCGCCGGGGTGCTCACCCACGACCCGGGGATGTATCCCAAACGCCTCATCCTCGACGACGCCCGCAATCTGGGCATCACCGTCCTCGGCCTCGACGTCAACGCCTCCAAGGACACCTTCGTCGTCGAGCGCCTCGAGGAGCATGAGGTGGACCCGCACTGGACACCCGCACATCGCGATCTGCCCGATGCCCGTCGGCACGCGATCCGCCTCGCGCTCACCGAGGTCAAGGGGATCAGCGAGTCCGAGGTGGCCGCGATCGTGGCCGGACAACCCTTTGCCGACCTCGCCGACTTCTGGGCACGCACCGGGATCAGCCGCCCGGTGCTCGAGCGGATCGTCCTGGCCGGCGGTTTCGATGCGATGTACGGCCTCGGTGGCCGGGGTGCTGGTCTGGGCCGACACGGCCTGTTGACCCGCCGCGACCTGCTCCTCCACATCGCCGAGCTCGACCGGTGGCAGCGGTCCTTCGCGCGGACCCCGGGGCGTGCCCGACGGGCCACCGCGCCGCCGCTGCACGCCGTGACCACCGCGCAGGGGGCGGGGGCAGCAGGAGGCGCCCCCGCGGCATACCGGGGCAACGGGGTGCGGGAGCGAGCCGCGGCTCAGAGCCAGGCCGCGGCCCCCGTGGTGGCGGCGGCCGAGCGGGGCACCCAACTGCTCCTCGACCTCGGTGATCGTCCCGAGGTGCGCCAGGGCAGTGGCCTGCCCGAGTTGAGCGGCACCGAACGGGTCCGTGCCGAGCTCGATGTCCTCGGCCTTGACGTCTCCACCCATGTCATGGACGTCTACGCCCCCCTGCTCGACGCCCTGGGCGTCACTCGTGCCCGCGACCTGATGGCCGCGCGGAGCAACCGTGAGGTCTGGGTCGGCGGGGTCAAGGTCGCCACCCAGACCCCACCGATCCGTTCGGGTCGACGCGTCGTCTTCCTCACCCTCGACGACGGCAGCGGTCCAGCCGATGCGACCTTCTTCGAGGACGTCCAGGGCCCGTATGCCGAGACCGTCTTCCACTCGTGGCTGCTCCTCGTGCGTGGTGTCGTTCGCCGGACCGGTCAGCGGGGCGTCTCGATCCGCGCCACCGGTGCCTGGGAGCTCTCCTCGCTCTGGGAGGCCTGGCAGGGTGGGGGACGCGAGGAGGCGCTGGCCGCCCTGGCGGCGCTCGACGTCTCGGTGCGGGCCCGGGCGCAGGAAGCGGAGGCAGCGACCGACTCGACGAGGAGGCGAGTCCTGGTCCACGCCAGCGGTTTCCGGCAGTCTCCCTATGCCGACACCCGGCCGGCGGGCACTCCGAGCATCGACGGACGGGCGATGGGAGCCGGCCTGGGTTCCCGACGTCAGTCCTTCACCGGCCCCTACTCGCCCGACGACGCCGCAGCCGCGCCGCGCAAGTTGTGGCACGCCAGCCCCGGGAGTTCCGGGCACTAGGGTGAGCATCGTGACCGATCGTGCCCCCAGCCGCCGCTACGGTGTCGACACCTCGGTGCGCACGGCGGCGGTGTGGCACACCGTCGACGAACACGTCCGGGAGTTGTCGGAGGCCCTCGGTCGACCCCTGCGCGTCCTCGACCTCGGCGGTGGCACCGGCGGCCTGGCCGTGCCCTTGGCCGAGGCCGGCCACGACGTCATCGTCGTCGACCCCAGTCCGGATGCGCTCGCCTCGCTGCGTCGACGCGCGACCGAGCAGGACGTCGCCGACCGGATCGAGGCCCGTCAGGGCGATGCCGACTCTCTCACCGACCTGCTCGAGGGCCGTGCCGTCGACCTGGTCACCTGCCACGGCACCCTCGAGCACGTTGACGACCCGGCCACGGCGGTGCGCCAGTTGGCCGCCACCCTCGCCCCCGGCGGCCTGCTCAGCCTCCTCGTCGCCCAGCGGTATGCCGCGGTGCTGGCCCGCGCGCTCGCCGGCCAGTTCGCCCGGGCGCGCGAGGTCCTCGACAGTGACACCGGGCGCTGGAGCGGTGATGACCCGTTGCCTCGACGTTTCGACCTCGACGAGCTCGTCGGGCTGGTCGACGCCGCGGGCCTGACCGTCCGGTCCGCCACCGGCGTGCGGATCTTCACCGATCTGGTGCCCTCGGGCGCCTTGGACTCGGACGCCGATCGGCAGGCCCTGCTCGCGCTCGAGCACGCGGCCGCGCAGCACCCGTCGCTGGCCGCGCTCGGGACCGCCGTTCATGTCGTCGCCTTGCGACCCTGACCCCGGCACGGTCAGGCCGTCATGAGCCGCCGCCAGTTCGCCCTCCCACAGCGTTCGGGGGATGGTCCGCCGGACGACACCGGGTGCACGATCCTGCACGTCGACATGGATGCCTTCTATGCGTCCGCTTCCTTGCTCGCCCGACCCGACCTGGTCGGTACGCCGGTCATCATCGGCGCGGCCCGCGGGCGCGGCGTCGTCCTCTCGGCCACCTATGAGGCCCGCCGCTTCGGGGTGACGTCGGCGATGCCGATGAGTCGAGCCCAGCGGCTGTGTCCCCAGGCGACAGTGCTGCCTCCCGACCACGAGCTCTACTCCCGGATGTCCTCGGCGGTCATGGAGATCTTCCGCTCCGTCACCCCCGTGCTCGAGCCACTCTCGCTCGACGAGGCCTTCCTCGACGTCTCGGGGGCCATCCGGCGGCTCGGGCCGCCCGCGACAATCGGTCAACTCATCCGCGACACCGTCCACGATGAGCAGCGTGTGACCTGCTCGGTCGGGGTTGCGCCCAGCAAGTTCGTCGCCAAGCTCGCCTCCGGGCTGGCAAAGCCCGACGGCATGGTCATCGTGCCCGTCGACGAGGTCGTGCCCTTCGTCCAGCAACTGCCCGTCGGGGCCCTGTGGGGGGTGGGGGAGCGAACCGAGGAGGCCTTGCTGCGGCTCGGCCTGCGGACCGTCGCCGACATCGCGCACACCCCGCTCACGACGCTGACCCGCGCCCTCGGGGACGTGGGCGGCAGGCATCTGCACGACCTCTCCTGGGGGCGGGATCCTCGCGGGGTCGAGCAGGAGCAGCGCGAGCGCAGCATCGGCAGTGACGAGACCTTCGCGCACGACCTCGACGACCCGGCGCTGATCCATCGTCACTTGCTGGCCCTCAGCGAACGCACCGCCTCTCGTGTCCGGAAGGCGGGGCTGGCCGGTCGCACCATCAGCATCAAGGTGCGCTTTGCCGACTTCACGACCATCACGCGCTCCCGCACGCTGCGCGAACCCACCGATGTCAGCCGTGAGATCTATGAGACCGCCGTCGGCCTCTATGACGCGTTGGGCCTCCAACGCGCCCGGATCCGTCTTGTCGGGGTCCGCATGGAGAAGCTCCTCCCGGTCGAGCAGGCGCCCATCCAGGCCCGCCTCGACGAGCCGGACCACGGCTGGCGCGACGCGGACCGGGCGATCGACCGAGCCAGCGCGCGCTTCGGGTCGGGGGCGGTCCGTCCAGCCAGCCTGATCCCTCGCGAACAATCTTCCTCACGACCCCCCGGCGATCTATCCTGAGGGGGAACCCGCGACGGACCCGGTCCGTTGCCACCTCGGGACCAGTTAGGGAGGACCGCGTGCCGCTGTCGGAGCATGAGCAGCAGATGCTCGAGCAGATGGAGCAGGCCCTTGCCTCCGAGGACCCCCGCTTCGCCCATCAGATGCGTGGTGGCACCACCTTGGCGGTCCGCCGCCGCCGGCTCGTCCTCGGGATTCTCGGGGTCGTCATCGGTCTGGCGCTGGTCGTCGTCGGGGTCAACACCACGATGTGGGTCGGCGCGGTGGGATTCGCCGTGATGGTCGCAGCCGCCGCCTATGCCTTTACGCCGGTCAAGGAGGGCGACGCCTCCGCACAGGCCGCGGCGCGCACCAAGGGTCGGGGTCCGACCCCGCCCAAGGGATCCTCCTCGTTCATGCACAAGCTGGACGAGCGGTGGGAGCGCCGCGAGCGGGGCCAGTAGAACCCCCAACCCCCAACACCTCGTTGCGTTCGCGTCAACGGTGGCCATGGCGACCGGTCACGCGGACGCAAGCGGTGGGGGGTCAGGTGATGACGACGCCGACAACCCAGGTGACCGCGATGAGTACGGCCGCGATCAGTTCGATGCCGATCGAGGTCATGATCGCCTTGAGCGCCGCCTTGGTGCGGCGCCAGGCCACGGCACCGTCACGCTGCGGCAGGTAGGCCAGGACGAACAGTCCGAGCACAAAACCGACGAAGAAGCCCAGGACGGGGATGAGGAACATCCCCGCGATCCCGAACAGGGCCGCGATGACCAAGCTGCCGGTCCCCACCCCGTCGGCCTTGAGCCGCTTCCCGGGGATGAGGTACTGACCGGCCAGACCGGCCGCGAACCACACACAGCAGAGGCCGAAGACCACCCACGGTGTGGTCCCGGGCATGTCGATCGCCCAGATCAGGACGCCGATCAGGGTGAGCAGGAGGCCCGGCAGGACGGGCACGACAATGCCCAGCATCCCGATCAGGATGATCAACCCGGGCACCCACGTGGTGGTGCCCTCGGGCAGGAAGCCGCTCAACTCAGTCGGCGGTCGTCGGCTCCGGCGTGGTCAGGCGGTCGGACTCGTCATGGATTTCGGCGTGGCCTTCGAGGGCGGGCGCGTGCTTGCGGCCGTGGTGGGCGCAGAAGAGCAATT
>Ga0102832_1002544_pt1 | contig 10952 bp, 6 predicted proteins | sample EBPBio282013_DNA_FD_88942 | JGI IMG/M metagenome (GOLD analysis project Ga0102832, IMG submission 88942) | Wastewater treatment Type I Accumulibacter community from EBPR Bioreactor in Madison, WI, USA - Reactor 2_5/28/2013_ DNA (Illumina Assembly) | ecosystem: Engineered > Bioreactor > EBPR >... | reverse complement strand
AAATATATTCATGTTGAAACAAAAAGTTGAAATTAATTTAATAAAAATTAATAAAATACATTTATTTTTTAAACTATAAAATGGCATAACAAATAATTAAAGTCATAATCAAGAATATTGACTGAGAGTTTGATCCATTTTCTCAATATCAGCAGTAATCTTAGCATTAAGTTCAGCGTTTTCAGTATTGACTGTCTCGCATTACTTTAAAGCTCCGGCCATTTCTTTATTAGAATTAAAAAATTACCTTGATTGGCTTGTTTGAACTCCTTATCAGTTTAGTGACATTGAGTGAGTTTTTGTTGACAGGATTCGATATCTTAAAGAATGGTGGGACAATTTTTTTACAATTCAGCAAGGTTTCTCTTTGATCTTTCGATCTTTTATTTCAATAAACTTTTTTCACTAACGACGACAGGTCTATTGATGTACTCAGAAGTTAATAATAAGATGGCAATCAAAGTCATGAGGAAAATATTGACTTTAATGTAACTTTTTGATTCGAGAGTCAAAGTAGGGTTGGTTGATCTGTCTCCTTTAAGATAATCTTTGAAGTTGACAGGGTCAAGTTTGGTGATTGGTTTTGTCATGTATGTTAATTTAGTCTAACTTTATTATTATTTTTTTTTTATGTGACGATAAGTGAATTATTAAACTTTAGTCCTTATTCTTTAAAGATATAAAAATAAAAAATACTTATTTAAAAAAGGTGTCATCATTTTTCAATCAACGATATTTATTGTAGAAAATTGACCAACTCGAAAAATCCTCCTACACATGTATTTTCGATGATTAATACTATTCACAATGTCTATTTGAGATTAATTATTTCTATCGATTTTCTTTTAGCAAACAATGTCTGCCAATGAGAAAAAGTAAGCCATCCAGGAGATGGAATAAGGATAAAAAGATTTTGGAATCATTAATACAGCCAAAAGTTTACATAAAAAGATTGTCAACAATCAATTAGTTTCAGAATTTGATGCGTTTAGTGTCCCTGTCAAGTTGACACTTAATGGGGAAGAATAATATAAGACTTGTTGTGGTGGGTTCATGTACTTGATTCTTCTTGGTTTCTGTGTTCTGTTGACTTGGGTTGTCATCTTTCCTAATGGGATTCAGCTCAATTCCTAGCTAAATGTGGTTATGATCCCACACGATTCAGGAGACACAGGACAGACTCTTTTTGATAATACTGATGAAATCTTTTCCTTCAGAGGATTGAGAAAAAACTCCACTGCAATCATCGGGTATGAGAATATATCAAGTTATGTCACACTGAAAGCCTATCAAAGAGGAACTGACAACACGACCATTCCTTTGGAAATATCGACAGACTGCAGTCAAGGAAATGAGTTTTGTTTGAAGAAAACTTAGGCAAACAAAAACGCTAAAATATTTGGTAACTTCTTTGAACCAAATACGTTCTCAAAATACATCTTTATCGAGGCAATTTGGTGCAACACATCAGTACCTGCACGATGTCCAACATATACACGTTATTCAATGTAGATGACAATATCAAACTTTTACAAAAAGAAGGGTGGCGACTTTTAGTAATACAGGATAAAGAATATTTTCCCATTTACAAACTCAGCCTTTAGCGGTAATGTTACACGTGAATAATTTACAACAAACAATAGATTTCGTGGCCATCTTTCTAACATTTTACCATTCATGAAATAAAGTTATTTGTTTAATACAGATTTGACAAGAAAAGGTGTTACGATAGCTAGTTTAATTACACAGGGGACATTTACAAATAGGAGGTTTTTCCAATACGCTATTTATCCTATTGGAACTACTAAAACAATTAACTAAAATTTTGATGATATCAGTGACGTGTTGCTGTTTTTCCTTTCTGTTAAGGAGACTCTTTATATTTTATTGTTTGTTATCTTTATCAAGCAATACAATCGAAATTCTGGATTGTTGGATGTTGGTAGCTCGCTATTTTATATTGACAACCCAAAAACAAAAATGAAGTATGATTTCAATCGGGGTTTTGATGTTTTTGTTGCTTGTTTGTTCCATAACCATCCTGTTACTAATCTAATCCAATTCATTATGACGAAAATGGGAAAAACTCTTGAAGATTTCTTTCCTGCTAAGGCTTTCTGTGCAATTAAATTAATGGCAAAAGCTGAAGAAATACTTCAATAAAATGCTTTCTATGGAAATTTAAATGAATTAAGCTCAATGGAAGGCTAAGCATCCAGAAAAATTCCTTTAATTGAGTAAGAAAAAAGCCAATAAATCGAATAAGAAGTTGAAATGAGTTATTTCCCCATCCTACCAGGCGATTGTTAAGTCCAAAAAAGATAAAAATAAATGAAAAGATAAGCATTTAAACAATTTTGCTAAGCAAATGAGCATTTAAGCCCATAAAGAAAGAACTTTATTTACAAGGTATTGACTTAAAACAGACTAAAATATGCTTTAGTACATGAGATTCAGACAGATTTCAAATAATTTTTACGAAATGTCAGAATTCAAATGAGTGACGACATTTACAGGTAAGTCGAAGAGGAGGAATTTTCATAAATAAAAGTTGCTGTTCATGATAGTTCAAGTCAACATATGACTGCTCACAACTTTATAAGAACTTGATACATTATTAAATGGCACATGATACTATTTTACTTCATTATTTTTTTATCATTCTATTCTTTTTTTTAATTTTGATTAAATTGAAAGAAAATTCCTTTAAAAATAAAAATGAATAAAGTTATTGCCTTTTTTTAGGTCAGGCAACAAAGAACGGATACAAAAAATCATTCGGTAGATAAGCATCAACAGTTGGCGCTGGTGGCACATAAAGACCAAACTTATTATCAACACTGATAAACTAAATATACAACGTGGATAAACCATCATTACTTGTCAATGGCCGCATTTAAACCTTCGATATTTCATATTGCGGATGCTGAGGTATACCAATATTAATGTAGTAAACAAGTAACTGCACACTTTGAACAGTATTTGTAGGGCCAGTGACATTCAGATACTCAGACAATTTAGTTGACGATGTACCATACTTGCCGACATAGCTGAATACTTGTCTCAAATTGGTATAAATCAAATTTGTCGTCCCTAAACATGAGATAACTTGATTGACACCAAATCGAAGGTCAACAAAAGAATTGGCTGATTAATCATTGGCATTTGTACGGCATGTGCCATCGGGTTTTCTGAAAGCGAGGTTGAAAGGGTTCATGATTTTGTAATACTCATTTGCAGAGTCTTTGTATAACAAATTTATTGGGCTGCCCATTTCATAACCAACCTTCGATGAGTACGGTAACGCTGTAACTCCATTGTCAACACTTACAAACGAGTACTCATAATCTACATTAATATACCCCGCTTGACTGACAGTCAACGGCCCAACAACAACATACGACATCGAGCTAACAATACTACCATCATTTGAGTTGATGAATATCCTGACCTGCCTGACCACATTGGAACATGACCCTGCCACACATGCGGTAAGTAGATTTTGTGATGCTACAATACCTGATGAGATTGTCTTTGTGTCGTATTTGTTCAATTGGATGTTAAGAGAGGTTTATAACTTTTGGATTGATAACATTGATGTTACAACATCAGTTGAGCTGGCAATGTACACTCTGCACGAAGATGACTTTTAATGATTCTTTGTTAGTTGTGAAGACGATCTGCACAAACCATTCGACCCTTTAAGAGGGAGGCCAGTGATAGCGAATTGAGTCTATGACAATAAGTCGGCATTGACTATCGACTGTGACTGTACATTTGATAACGTTGACAACTAGGCATCAAGATCATTTTGTTATGCAGTTTTCTTGAACCAATCTTCGGGTTGTACAAAATTGACAGTAGTGATACAAAATAACCTTTTGATAACAGAATAAATTGTCCTCAAACCAGAATGTAAATCCAACAAATTGACGTCAGTTTTTGACAATTGTGAGCAAAAGGGTATCCCAAAGTTATCATCATGACAAAGTTTATATGATTGCCATTTTGTTACAAGAGATGAATCACAACTATTGTCACAACAGCATTCGCTATCGCATTGGTTTGTTATGTCGCAGAGGCATTCTTTTTTTTTATTATTTAAATGTACATTTGTTTAGTGGATTTGTTGATAAAGAATGTGTATGGTGGATGAGAAAAGTTGTTATTAGTAGCAGTTGTATTATTATTGTGGGTGGTTTAGTCATGATTTTGTTTTTGACTTTTTTAAATAATATTTGCTAGTAAGCTATAGTTATAAAAAAGGAATTTGAATTTTTTTGCTTAATATTAATAAACAAAATTATTAATGAGAAAATATAATCGCTATGAATTAAAAAGGCTCAAATATTTTACATCATTAAAATATTTCTATTAAAACATACATTAATTATTATATTCAAAAACAAGTTCAAAATTAAATAAAAAAGAATGAACGATTATCGAAATAACGTCGCTGTCTCATCATCCTCAAAGACACGCACATCAGGCTTCAAGAGTCCCTCCGCCCACTAACCCCTTGACGCCAAGACATACAAGAAAAAGTACGATAAAAAAGTCGAGTAACTAATAAAATAGCGTTAACGAACACAATAACTTTAGCAAATGATATAATAAATGTCAAAGAAACTCTAAAAACAATAGCGCTAACTAACAAAAAAGTAGCAAATCTAAGACGTGTTATTACAACAAATAAACCAGCTAAAGTCATAGATAGAGTAATCACGATCTGTGAAGACAACAATATCTAAGTAAAATAGTTTGTAAGAGAAGAGATCGTTGGGGAAGAGGTCGTATTAGTATTCGGTGTCGAATTTGAGTAATAACAACAACAATAACAGTAACAATAACAGTAAAAATAACAGTAATAGCAATAGCAATGAGTTCATCCAGAGTAATAACAGCAGGGGGAATGTTCATAACAACAATAACAATATCAACAACAACAACAACAGTAATGACAGCAAAATAAACGGATATAACTTCACACTATCGGACTTGAATTACCACAACAATAATGGTGAGACTAATAGTTGTCAAAATGATTATAGTAAAAATAGTTATCATCAGAATTCTACTTCTACTCTCAAAAGTTATGAGACTCAAAATTATAGTGATCAATCTGATTCCAGGGTTGGTGGGTATTTTGCCAGTTTGTTTAGTAAGTGAGTGGGAAAGTAATAGGGAAAGGTTTTTATTATTTAAAGTGAATAATAATATCAAATGGATGAAAAGATGGTAAGAGTTTGAAAATGTTGTTGTTGACCTTGAAACACATTCAAGATCATATTTATTTTTTATTTACTTCTCTTTTTTTATTTATTTACTTCTTTTTTAGTATTTATTTACTTCTCTTTTTTTATTTATTTACTTCTTTTTTAGTATTTAAATTTTACTGATTATTGATTGTTATTAATTTGATTAAATTAGATTAAATTTCAATAAAATTGATTCAATAATAATTTACGATAAAAATCACATGAAATTTAAATGAAATGGAAAAATCTCTCTCTTTTTTCTTTCAATCTTCTAAAATCTAATCTTTCCCCTCACTTGTAATCTTGTTCAAATGCAAGTGAACTTTCTCATAGAACTAATTCATATCCTCATCATTGTGATCAAAATTACTTTTCATTTCTTCCAAAATCTTTTCTTTTTTTACAGGCAATTTTTCTATCAAATTAACCAACAAGTGACACAACCCCTCAACAAGGAACGGATAATCGCACTCGATGATCATCAACGTCTCGAGCTCATCTTAACATATTATGTTCAAAATCATCTTACTTGAACCCTTCATTCCTAACAAGTCTACAAAGTTTATAAAGTAATCAATTCTTCTCAATACGATGTTATGGTCTTTACAATCGGCGAATTATTTGAGGAATTCAATTATCAACAGTTTTAAGACTTTTCTTGAATGGGATTGGCTAATATCTGATTGAATGAACTTTTTTATCAGGTTTTCGTATTTTACCAATTACTTGTTATTGGATTGCTTAGTATTCAGTAAATTGTTTATCAAAGGGTCATGCTTGATCTCTTTGACAAATTCCTTCAATTCTTTGTCATACTCGATTAAATCCTACTCTACTTCTTCGACGATCATATCGACAGATTATTTACGTGAGGGTTGTTGTTCCATTTTTGTAATGTCTTATAAAGATGAATTTTTGATTGTTTCGATTTTTTGTTGCCAATTTTCTACAAGGAATTTAAGTTTCATTCTTTTAGAAACAAAAATGAGCATCAATCCAGCTAAAATGTGCGGGTACTCCTCAACTTTTATCGACTCAATAAGATTGTTGTATTCCTCCTCTCTTTTAATGTGGTCCTCATCATTTGGATTGACCAACGCCATTATCATTTGCTAAAATTTATTGATCTCGATTACCTAATCCATATGTTTAGAATGTTAGTTTTCTTTCTCTTTTTGAATCAGTTTCAACAGCTCAGCATTTCCCATTGAGTCGGATATTGTCACTATTGCTTCGATAAGACATTAGTTGACGATTTATTGTTATGGATTTTCTTTGACTTTTTATACGTATCTATAAACTATTTACCAAAAACAGACTTTAAATATTTTTCTTGAAAGTACTTTTTATTTTATTAATTTTCCTATAAATTGACTCATACCAACCATTTGCTTTTGGTATTTGTACTCATTAAAATTTGATGTGGATGGCTCAATAGCACAATCAATCAATTTTGTAAAACTTTTTTGTAGTACAGAAACAAAATGAACCTGAAGTTCATTAAACTTTTGGCTTTCGACATGAGTTTGTGAAATGGATGACTTACAAAGCTTTTTAATCAAGTCAACATAAATTTAAATAAAATTATGCTCCTCTTTTACCTTTTCAATAATTTTTTAACACAGAATCTGAATGCTACCAACATTTTCTCTTAAAATTTTCAAGATATCTTGGAAAAAGTCATTAAAGAAATCTTTTGTTATAACATTTAATAAATAGTTGAGTTAGATTGATTTCTTTTATAAAGTGTCTAATTTTGACTCTTATTTTTGTTTTTCTTCAACGAAGTTTGTTTTTGCCTGAACTTTCAACATATGTTTCATTTGTTTTGTTTATGTGCTTTAATTTTTGCCTAATATGATACTTCTTGTGTTTAATGATGACATTGAATCTTTTCTGACTTATTTGCCAAGTTTTAAATTTTCAAGATAAGTCGCTGAATCAATTCTGTTGGAAACTTAAGGTGCCTTTTTTTGTATAAAATTGGGTAATTTTGATGGAACAGAAGTCCATGAGTTAAGCATATGAATTTTAGGTGAGATTTTTTAATTTAGCAATGCATTTTCATGTTCAAATTAAAGAAGGAATTTTTGAATTTGATGATAAGTTTTAGTAACTTTTTATTAGAGACGAACTTATTTAACTTGCAAAAATGTCTCAGTAACCTTTTCACTGTCTTATTGTAACAAAATTTATTGAATTTAATTGCTTTATTCAAGAGTATTTTGAATATGTTCATTAAAATGATTTTATTCATTCGTAAGTTCTAATGTTTGATCATTTTCATTGTGGATTGACAATGTATTGTTCTCGGCTTTTCTTGGTTATTGAAGAGAATCGATATTTTCATAGCATGCCCAGTACTTTTCTGCCAATTTGAGATAAATTTGATACAATTGTTTTGATAAAAATACAGGATGTATTGAATAGTCAGCGTAAATACTTAATTGATAAAGATCCTCAGTGGGGAAATCTTCTTAATTTAGTTACAAAAATTGTATTTTGTTGAAAAGAGAGTTCAATTTTTGTAATGATAGATGTCTTTTTGTAAGTTTTTCTGTAGAAGGATTAGTTATGGACATATTGAATAAAAAATAAAGTATGTATGTGAAATAAAAAAGTAAAAGTAAAAGTAAGAAGAGTTTATTTATCTTTTTTTAATAAATAAATCAGAAAAAATGTAAAATATCCAACCTCAAAAGAAAATTAGAACTCAAGTCAAGATTGTATAAAAAAAGCCAATCAATCATGACTGTTACATCTACAAACTTAAATGGACAGATCAGTCATTTGATTTAAAGATTGGCGAACACTTTAAGATTGTGGAAAACTTGAAGACTTGGTAATATCCAGAGGGATAATAAGTAACTCATAAATACACACCAATCTCACCATGTTCACAAAAAGACAGTTTGGACGTTCTCTTTAAAATTTACAGAGCCAACGTACACCCAAATTTCCCCCATGGTGGAAAGTTGACAACATGGATTTAATCCTTGAATATTGGAGACAGAATTACAATAGAAGGTCCTTTGGGAAAGTTTGATTACCAACCCCATGGAAAAGTAATCACTAACGACTTCACAACAGTAGCAAAGAGAATGTTTTTCATCGCAGGAGGCAGTGGAATCACACCATGTTACCAAATCATCAACGAAATCATAAACATGAAAGATGAGGATGTTGAATTGATTCTCTTGTTCGCTAACAAAGAAGAGCAGGACATCGTTTTAAGAAAGTAACTTGAAGCTTTACAACCAAGATTGAAACTTCATTACATTTTGGACAAAGGCGATTAAAATTGGAAAGGATTCACAGGTTATGTAACAAAAGAAATTTTATAACAAATTTGCCCATTGAACGACCCTGATACTGTGTACATTCATTGCGGTCCAAAGCCAATGAATGAATTGGTTAAGAAGATCTTCGATGAAAACTACCCAGAGTCTAAAAGATTCAAATACTGATTTCATTAAAAATATAAAGTGTTAAAAAATGAAAATTATTATCATATCAATTATTTTAGTCGTTATGACGTATAAATTGCTTACTCAATTATACACTCTTCGACTGTAGCTGTTGAATCGGGTGCTTGATATTGTAGAGTCTTAGGTTTTTCTCAATAAAAGTCTTTTATCTTACTCACGTTAGCGAACCTTAACTTCAGCCCTTTGAACTCGTTATCTTCTGTCAATCAAAGCCCTTACTTACTCATCCTCTTCAGTAATTGTCTGCATGTGACGGACAAGATCGTTGTTCAATAACGATAAATTTTATAAATGGCGACGGCATGCTTCCAAATCGTCTTAAAGTTGAACATTTATTTTTTATAAGGAGGAATTTTCTCCATTTAACAAGTCTAATTCTCTATGACCTTATTTTACTTGATTGATTCTTACACCTAAAATACTTTATGATTATTGAATGTCTTTTGAAATGGTGTTGTTTTTCATAATTTCTGATTGACATGACTTTTTAGCAAAAAGAGAATCATTTTTGAACTTTTATGACATTGCTGTTGCTTATGCTGTCTTTCTTTGTAAATCTGCGATAAAACTTTGAGACTCGTTGATTTTGTCACTCATGATGGTAATATCTTCATTTGTTATGGAAATTTATTAATCAGCCTTGTTATTAAGCTCTTAGAATTTAAGGATTTCATCTGTAAGGGCTTTTTATTATTTTTGAAGAGTCACATGATATTTGCTCAGTTATTATATTTTTTGTTGGACTTTATCAATTTACATTTTCATTTTTTGACAATCTTCAGCCCTTCTTTGTCTTTATTGTGAAACTGATCGATGGATTTCAACAAGTTTTTATTTTTAGGCCCCTAATTATTCGTTATCAGCTTGTATAAAACAAAAAAAATACCAATTGAGCTTCTGAGATCATTTTTGAGTTTTTCGACTTCGATTTGTTTCTGATCCAATTAATTATGAAGTGTATTTTAATCTGCAATAAGATCTTCAAGCTATAATTTTTTATCTCTGAACTCAATTTTATTCGAATCGATTTAATTTTTCATCAAACAGATTTCTTTCAATGCTGATTAATGATGTTTGGCAAATGCGTTATCGTTGGCTTTCTATTTTTATGTATAAAAAATACCTTTTCATTTTGTAACAAATTATACTGATGCTAAAGTTTCCTGTAGTGGTCTTTTAATGCTGACAGTTAGGCTCTGTTTTTTTACAACAAATTTATCTCTTATTTTAGCTTCTGTATGATAATATCTTTCTGATCTTATTCAACTGCATATGGCGAGTACATGACACCCTTTGATGGGGAATATTAACGATTACGTCTGCCTTGGGAGATTTGAGGAATACGATTCGATTTGATTGAAGTCATTTTTTCTTTATTAAAAACAATCTATAAAATTTATGAACTTTTTTAACCTTAAAATATTAACAACTATTTTTTTTAATCTTTCTTAATATAAGTAATTTCTTAATTTTTATGTTTTATGAAAATTACTTAAATTTTATTTACCTTCAATAATAATAAAAAAAGATTGATTTTTTACAAAAGATAAGAAAAAAATAAAAGATCATTTTTGAAAAGTCCGATATTTGGATTTTTTGTCTAACATTTTGATGAGTTTCCTATGTTTTTAAAGCATGCCACCCATAAATTCAGAGTCGTATTGTGATCTGGAGAGTGATCTTGCTTTTATTTTGATTTTTTAGATGGATTTTTTATCAAATTAAGGATTTTAAGAGTGTGGATATGAGTACATTGAATATGAGGTGGTTGCTTTATTATTATACCTGTCTTTTTTTATGGGTATTTTTTCCTCATCATCGACTTAAAAAGTATGCAAACATTTGGGACAACTCGTGGGTACATTCAGCCTGGGGAGTACAATTTAATTTGACCTTAAGGTTTATAGTTTATTTTTGACCGATTATTAATGATTTGTTTTTTTCTATTGCATGAAGAGATAATTGGGTCCTTTTTTGGAGACAATGGATATTTTGTTTTTGAACTTTTCTTTAAAGTGCATGAATCAAATAAAATGAATTAAAAGAAATGAGATGAATTGAGTTGATTATAAAACTATTTTGGTTGATTTTAGTTTTTTATAACAAATCAAAAAAGAATAATAATATAACAGAAAGTAAAAAGAAAAGATAAAAACAAACAAATAGATAATCAATAAATCAATTAAAGATATTTTTTGTTGTAAAA
>Ga0102832_1002543_pt1 | contig 10952 bp, 10 predicted proteins | sample EBPBio282013_DNA_FD_88942 | JGI IMG/M metagenome (GOLD analysis project Ga0102832, IMG submission 88942) | Wastewater treatment Type I Accumulibacter community from EBPR Bioreactor in Madison, WI, USA - Reactor 2_5/28/2013_ DNA (Illumina Assembly) | ecosystem: Engineered > Bioreactor > EBPR >... | reverse complement strand
GGCTTCTGGCAAGGTGGTCGCGATGGTATTCGCCCATTTATGACCCGTATTCGCCGCGCAATTCCCGGTTCATTCCACATCGGGATGTCGATTGATCCCCGCAAGGCACATTATGACAGCATCTTCCCTGCCGAATGGTTCCCTTTCGTAAACAGTATCCATCCGCAAGATTATTGGGCAACCTTCCGTCGCACACCGGAAGAGACACTGCGCGAGACATTTGAGGTTTGGGGCAGCTACGGCAAACCGATTATTCCAGTTTTGGATAGTGACGCTGAACCAGAGGACATGGCGACTGCGATCACTTTAGCGACGCAGCGGCACCGTGCACGCGGGTTAAGCTGGTGGCGACTGGGGACAATTACACCGACTGGCTGGAATGTCATTAATACACCGATCAACGGTACACCTGTCCCAAATCCAACACCACCGACCGATAATGTGGGTGTTGAAATTACGATTAAGCCCGAAGATGCCAATTTCACAAAGGGCCGCTATACCGAACAAGTCAACTTTTCGGAATTTCAAAACACGTGGGGCTGGAAAGCGTTCTATAAAATCACGGAGCCACAAACGAGTAAGGTTTGGGGACGTTGGACACCGAGGATTACAGTCAGTGGCAAATACGAAATTGCGGCTTTCATTCCGGGTCGTCACTCCAGCACACAAAACGCACGTTTCAAAATAAACAGTGTCAAGGGTGCAACCGGTGAAATTATCGTTAACCTTAACCAATCGCGCTATAGCAACGAATGGGTCACACTCGGCGTTTACGAACTCGATAAAAATACGGCGAACGCGGGAACTGTTTTTCTGAATGACCTCACAGGCGAAACGGGTAAAGAGATTGTTTTCGATGCCATCCGCTTTCGTCAACTAGTGACCACCCCTACCCCAAGTGGTAAGGCAGATGGATTTGATACGCCTATCGGAACGGCTGCTGAACGACGGTCTACAACTGTTTGGCCGGGGACGTGGCGTGATGCCAGTCCGTTCGCACGCCTGTATTTTGTCGGTACGCCTCAAGAAGCCTACCATACCGGTGCGGATCTCAATATGCCGTCGGACGCGGATGCCCATACGCCTGTTTACTCCGCTGCCAGCGGCATCGTTGTTTTCGCGAGTCGTTTGCCCATTTGGGGAAATGTCGTCATCATTAAACATGATCCATTGGCGACAAATGGTAGAGTCTATTACACCCGTTATGGTCATGTCGAGAGTTTGAAAGTTAAAGTCGGTGATCGCGTAACAAGAGGCCAACAAGTAGCATCAGTTGGGAACGCATTTGGTGCATATGCGTATCACTTGCACTTTGACGTTAGCCCAACCACCATACTTGAGTCCAACCCTGAACATTGGCCGGCAAGAAACCTTGATGCCCTGTTAGCCAATTACGTCGATCCCCGGGACTTCATCCTCAAGAACAGACCGAGATAAACAAACGAGGCTGTGAGCAGTTTTGCTCACAGCCTCGTTATAAAAACATTCACAGTTCTAGAGGACTTAGAACAAGCCCCAATCGTCAGCAGCGCCTTCTTCCATCATGCTGGGGTCCCACATTTCGAGTCCCATTTCGATTGTCACAGGACGACGAAGGTAGTTCTGGGCCGTGCGACGGGTTTGTTCCAGAAGTTGGGGCGCATAGGGGCAAAACGGGGTCGTCATAATCATGGTGATATGACCGCGATCCTCATGTAACTCGGCGTTTCGGATCAACCCAAGCTCAATAATATTCATGCCAATCTCAGGATCGACAACTTCGCGCAACGCTTCGTATAAGCCTTCTTCGGTAATCTGAGCTTGTTCAGACATTTCTACTTCCTTTGCTGGGTGACTTATTCACGCATGGTAACATAACGGCGACAAAGGTGTCAATTTGCCACGCTCACCAACACCTCTATCCAAATAGAGATGATTTAAGGGCAATGATTCATTACACCTTCAGCCTCAAACCACCTTAAAAAACTACATTCTTATGTTACCGGAGAATTTTTATAATCTCAATCATCATTATTGACAATGCCCCACTCAGACTGCTATACTTGGGATACTTTACACCTCTGGGTACAGAGTAAATTTAACCATCATGAAATTTTAGGAGGAAGTGTCTGGCATGGGCGCAGCACTCGAGATCCGCAATCTGCACGCAAACGTTGAAGGTAAACCGATTCTACGCGGTGTCAACCTGACTATTAAGCAAGGTGAAGTTCACGCCTTGATGGGGCCGAATGGTTCGGGCAAAAGCACTTTGGCGAACGTTTTGCTTGGTCATCCAGCATATGAAGTCACTGAAGGTGAGATCAGTTTCGACGGTAAGAACTTACTGGAGTTGGAACCTGACGAACGGAGTCGTGAAGGCTTGTTTCTCGCCTTCCAATATCCGGTTTCGATACCGGGTGTTACTTTAGCAAACTTCTTGCGTCAGGCGATTAACTCCCGCATGAAGGCTGAAGATCCAGAAAGCAAGGGCATTTCTATTCCAGAATTCCGCCGCCTGCTGAAATCCAAGATGGATTACTTACAAATGGATCACAGCTTTGCCGGTCGTTACTTGAACGAAGGGTTCAGCGGTGGCGAGAAAAAGCGTGCGGAAATCCTACAGATGGCAACGCTTAACCCCCGCATTACGATTTTGGATGAAACTGACTCCGGTTTGGATATTGATGCCCTCCGCATTGTGGCAGAAGGCATTGATAAGCTCAAAGGCCCCGATCTTGGTGTGCTGGTCATCACCCACTATCAACGTATCTTGAATTACATCAAGCCACAATATGTACATATCATGTTCGAAGGTCAGATTGTTGAGAGCGGTGGCCCCGAACTGGCGCTGCACCTCGAAGAATCGGGCTACGACTGGGTACGTGAAAAGTACGCCGAAACTCAAACAGCATAACTGCAACTCAGGCGATAACAGGAGAGCGGAATGGTTGACATTGATCTTATTCCCAGTGAGAAGCAGCTTAGTGATGCCGAAGCCGCATTAAAAGAAGTTGGCGATTCATATGAAGCCACCTACGGTTTCCATGATGATGATGTCAAATATGCTTTTAAGAGTGGTAAGGGGCTAACGCGCGAACTGGTTGAACAAATCAGCAAGATGAAGAACGAGCCGGATTGGATGACTGAATTCCGTCTCAAAGCCTATGAAATCTTCCTTAGCAAGCCTACCCCGACGTGGGGCGGCGACCTGAGCGAGATCGACTACGACGATATTTATTATTACGTCCGCGCAACTGACCAACAGGGACGTAATTGGGATGAAGTCCCGCCGGAAATTAAGGATACCTTCGACAAGTTAGGTATCCCTGAAGCCGAGCAGAAGTATCTGCAAGGTGTGAGCGCCCAATATGACTCGGAGTCGGTTTACCACAACCTACGGAAAGACCTTGAGAGCAAGGGCGTGATCTTCCTTGACATGGACTCCGGCTTGCGTGAGTACCCCGAATTGGTTAAGGAATACTTTGGGACGATTATCCCCTCCGCCGATAACAAGTTCGCAGCCTTGAACAGCGCGGTCTGGTCAGGCGGCTCGTTCATTTACGTGCCGAAGGGCGTGCATATTGATATGCCGCTTCAAGCCTATTTCCGTATCAACACCCAGAACATGGGGCAGTTTGAACGCACGCTCATTATTGTTGATGAAGGTGCATACGTACACTATGTTGAAGGTTGTACCGCGCCCGTTTACAGCTCGAACAGCCTTCACAGCGCGGTGGTCGAAATCATCGTGAAGGAAGGCGGACGCTGCCGCTATACGACCATCCAGAATTGGTCGAATAATGTTTTCAACCTCGTAACCAAGCGCGCGATTGCCTACAAGAACGCAACGATGGAATGGGTCGACGGCAACTTGGGCAGCAAGCTGACGATGAAGTATCCTGCTGTACTGCTGGCTGGTGAAGGCGCTCATGGTGAAGTGCTTTCTATCGCCTTTGCCGGTAAGGGGCAGCACCAAGATGCCGGCGCGAAGATTACTCACCTCGCGCCGAACACGAGCAGCCAAATCATCAGCAAGTCGATCAGTAAAGACGGTGGACGCGCCAGCTATCGTGGGCTGCTAAAGGTAGTCGAAGGCGCTGACAACGTTAAGAGCAACGTGGTTTGCGATGCGCTTCTGCTCGATGACCGCAGCCGTTCCGATACGTATCCTTCCATTGAAATTGATGCGAAGAACATCACAATGGGGCATGAGGCATCGGTCAGTAAAGTTGGTGAAGATCAACTTTTCTACCTGATGAGCCGTGGTATGAACGAAGATGAAGCGAACGCGATGGTCGTCAACGGCTTCATTGAACCTTTGGTTAAGGAACTGCCGATGGAGTATGCACTGGAACTCAACCGGCTCATTCAAATTCAGCTTGAAGGCAGCATTGGCTAAAACCCTGCCCTGACTTGACTTCAATAGGCACCTCGGTTGAGTTGCCTATTTTCAGACTGCATGAGGAGTATGTATGGTGATAGCTGTGAAAGGACAGCGGCGCTCAAGTGCGCCTACTGCGCCAAGCTATACAAAAGCAGATGTAGAAGCTTTAAGCGCAAAGAATAACGAACCCAAGTGGTTGTTGGAAAGCCGTTTGGCTGCATGGGAATTGTATGAAGGGATGCCCATGCCCAGCCTGACTGATGAAGAATGGCGGCGTACCGATTACCGCAGTATCCAATGGGATCAGGCTGATAAGATCATTTCGGCAAATGGGGCGACGCTTGAAACCATTCCCGCAACCAACCGCGAACCACTTATCGGTGAAGAACAAGGTGGGCTACTCGCATTCGTTGATGGCAAGGTTGTGAATCATGAACTGGCGGCTCAACTCAGCAGCCAAGGGATCATCTTCACCGACCTTTTGACCGCCAGCCGCGACCACGAGGAATTGGTACGCGCAAACCTGATGACCAAAGCCGTTCACCCCGGCGAAGGTAAATTTGCGGCGTTGCACGCGGCGCTTTGGACGCATGGTCTATTTGTGTACGTCCCCAAGGATGTTGTGGCTGAAATCCCTCTGCATGTGGTGATGTACAATTCACATCAAGGCGCGAGCCTCGGTCACGTTCTGGTTGTGGTTGAGGAAAACGCCCAAGCGACGGTCGTTGTGGACTACGCCTCGGCGAACGGAACAACACAATCAGCTTATATTGGCGCAACTGAACTGCTGGTTGGGGATGCAGCGAACCTGCGTTATGTCGCGCTCCAAGATTGGAACCGCGAGACCTACGAATTTAGCCACCAGCGGGCGCGTGTCGGGCGTGACGCGAACCTTGACTGGATCGTCGGGACAATGGGCGGACGGTTGGTGAAGGCGTACCTTGAAATCGAACTTGACGGCAAAGGCGCGAATGGTCGGATGTCCGGTTTCTTCTTTGCAGATAAAGATCAACTTTTCGACCATGATACCCAGCAAAATCATAATGCCCCGATGACCAACTCTGACCTGCTGTTTAAGGGCGCGGCTAAGGACACGGCTCGCTCGGTGTGGCAAGGGATGATTAAGTCACTGCCCAAGATGCAGAAGATCGACGGTTATCAAGCCAGCCGAAACCTGCTCTTGAGCGAGGATGCACGGATGGACGGTATTCCGGGTCTCGAAATTGAAGCCGATGATGTGAAGTGTTCTCACGCGGCGACTTTCGGCACCCTCGAAGCTGAACCAATCTTCTATTTGATGAGCCGTGGGATTGATCGTTCGACGGCTGAATTGATGGTTATCGACGGTTTCTTTGACGAACTGCTTGCACGTATCCCATTTGAACGGGTACGGGAGCGCCTTCAAGCCGCGATGGAAAGCAAGATCGTCGGGTAAATAGTCCTGACATTCATCATGATCTTAAGGAGGCGCATCCCTACGAGGAGATGCGCCTTTTTGTTATACTGAAACCACATCATAAGCGAGAAAGCCCATGAATACAGCACCTGCCAGCACACAATTCGATCTTGAAGCGATTCGGGCAGATTTCCCGATATTGAGCCAGATTCATCATGACGATATCCCTTTGGTTTACCTTGACAATGCAGCGACAAGCCAAAAACCGAACCGTGTAATTGAGGCTACCTCAATCTACTACCGTGAATATAACGCGAACGTCCATCGTGGTATTCACAAGTTGAGTGAGGAAGCCACCAGCGCCTACGAGAATGCACGGTTGAAGGTGCGGAAGTTTATCAACACTTCCAGCAAGCGAGAGGTGATTTTTACGCGCGGGACGACCGAGGGCATCAATCTAGTCGCGCAAACGTGGGGACGCGCTAACTTGAAAGCCGGCGACGTAGTGGTTTCAACCGTGATGGAACACCACTCGAACATCGTCCCGTGGCAGATTTTAGCCTCCGAAAAGGGCTTTAGGATTGTCTATGTGCCAGTCGATCAAAATGGGTTGTTAGACCTGCCCTTTTTGGAAAATGTTCTGGCGAACGAGCCGGTTAAACTGGTTACCCTGATGCATGTTTCGAACGTGCTTGGGACGGTGAACCCAATTGCGGAGGTGGTTCAAAAGGCGCATCAGGCCGGGGCGTTGGTGCTGGTTGACGGGGCGCAAAGTACACCTCACATGCCCATTGATGTCCAAGCGCTGGACGTGGATTTCTTTGTCTTTAGCGGACACAAGATGCTCGGGCCAACCGGCAGTGGTGTATTATATGGGAGGCGGGCGCACCTAGAGGCGATGCCCCCGTGGATGGGTGGTGGTGATATGATTTCGAGCGTTAAACTTTCTGGCAGTACATGGAACGACCTGCCCTACAAGTTTGAAGCGGGAACACCGAGCATCGCGGAGGCTATCGGCTTAGGCTACGCGATAGATTACCTGAGCGAAGTCGGGATGGATAAGATCCACCAACATGAACAAGCGATTACTGCCTACGCTTTAGAGCAACTCAATGCGGTTGAGGGCATCCACATTTATGGGCCGAGCGCCGAGCAGAAAGGCGCGGTGGCAGCCTTCACAGTCGATGGCATTCACGCCCACGACATCGCCCAAATACTCGACAGCGAAGGTGTGGCAGTGCGGGCGGGACACCACTGCGCGATGCCCTTACATGAGCACTTGGGCGTGAGCGCGACCGCACGCGCCAGTTTCTATCTCTACAACCGATTTGACGAGGTTGACCGCCTCGTTAGCGCGTTACACAAAGCGCGTAAGACATTCCGACTTTAGGAGGTTCCTATGGATATGTACCGCGAGATCATACTCGACCATGCTAGAACACCCCACCACCCCGGTATTTTAAATCCGGCAGACTTTGACCATGAGGAGCATAATCCGTTGTGTGGTGACCGGCTGCACCTGACGATGCGAGTGAACTCAGAACGGATTATCACCGACATTGCATGGGACGGTGAAGGCTGCGCGATAAGCCAAGCCACTGCTTCGATGCTTGGAGACGAACTGCTCGGCAAGTCGTTGGATGAAATTACCAAGCTGACCAAGGACGACGTTTTTGAGATGGTGGGTATTCCTTTGACGATTAATCGCGTAAAATGCGCGTTACTTTCCCTGAAAACGCTGGTGATCGCGACACAGAGCGCAACCGACTGGGAAGCTATCGAAGACAAGGAATGAACGGCTGATGGATTACGTGACAGTAGCCCAAAAAGACGAACTCCAACCGAACGAACGTATGGTGGTGCAGGTGGGGCGACGGTGGGTAGCGATCTTCAACGTGGAGGGAACCTTTTACGCGATTGAGGATGTTTGCACCCATGACGACGGCCCGTTGGCTGAAGGTGAACTGACCGGTTGTATTATTGAATGCCCACGACATGGGGCGACGTTTGATATACGGACGGGTAAGGTACTCAGCGCACCGGCGATGGTTGATGTAAAGCGATTCGATGTGCGGGTTGAAGGCAGCGCCATTCAGGTGATGCCTCGATAGTTTGCGAAAAATGCAAAATTTGCAATTTTCCCGCCGAATTGACAGGCGGCTCGCTCCCGTACAGCCGCTGAATTGTCATTTTGTGGCGGCAGAAGTGAGAGAGCGCGGCGCTGAATTGACACTCGTGCAGCAGATGGCTCCCGTGAAACCGCCGCTGTGCCATTTTGGTGCTGCTTCAGCGGATGCAGGGGAGGATGCCGCCGGGACGGTTTTTACGATTAACAAATTGGGAACAGAATTTAGCATGGACATCATGAAAGCCTGATATATTGATAGTGTGTGGTGGAAGTAATGGTTTCAAATTATGTGGTGAATAAACCCTGACCCCTAGCCCCTCTCCCTCAGCGCGAGGGGAACTCAGCAAATTCATCACATAGTATGTGATCAACTACCATGAATACGGTGGTGGTTACAAAGTAAGTGGTATGTGTGAAACGGTGGCGCGGACGAGATGTATCTCGTCCCTACACGATGGATTCTGTTTGTGTTAGAGCAATGATTTATCACTTACCATATGACCACTACCATGAATACTATAGCACAAATTTTCTCATTATTAGTGATTCTACGGTTTGAATCCGGTTAGGATATGGTCATGCTTCCGTTAGAAAATATCTATCAGGGTCGGACGTTGGTTTGGGGACATCGCGGGGCGCGAGCGTATGCGCCGATGAACACTATTCCATCTTTTGAGATGGCACTGGCACAAGGGGCGACAGGTGTTGAACTTGATACGCACTTGTCGAAAGATGGTCAATTGATTGTGCTGCATGACTTTAGCGTGGACGCGACGACCGACGGTAAGGGGTTGGCGAAGAATATGACGCTGGCACAGTTGAAGGAACTGGACGCGGGAAGCAGCTTTAGCAAAGAGTATGCAGGGGTACGCATCCCTACCCTGAGCGAAGTGTTTGAGGCCGTGGGTCAAAAGTGCTTCATCAATGTGGAAATTAAATCCGACACGCAGGAGACCGATGGCGTAGAGCAAGCTGTCGCGGACTGCATCCGGCAGCACGGGCTAGAGGCGAGTGTCATCATATCGTCGTTTAACCCGCTGGCGCTCAAGCGATTCCGCGCGATTTTGCCCAATGTTCCGATTGGATATTTGTACGCACCAGATTACGACTTCAGCGCAGCGATGGACGGTTTGGCGCATGAAGCCCGTCACCCGCAAGATGTGATGATCGACGCAGCGTATATGGAATGGGCACGGCAGCACAATTACCGTGTGAATACATGGACGGTCAACGATCCGCAGCGTGCGGCAGAGCTGTACAAGCTGGGCGTGGATGCGATTATTACCGATAAGCCGGATGTGATTATCGAGGCGATTAGTGAAACGTCTCGCTAGTGTGTGGTGGAGTCTCATCCGCTTCGGCTTTCGACTGCTCTACAATGAGATGGCTTTTACGTATGATCTCGTGAGTGTGGTTGTCTCGCTGGGTGAATGGCGAAGCTGGCAGCGAGCGGCGCTTAAGCACCTGCCAGCCGATAAGCGTAGGGACATTCTCGAACTCGCACACGGCACTGGCAATTTACAAATTGATCTTCTTGAAAACGGCTATCAAACCATTGGTTATGACCTGTCGCCGTATATGGGGCAGATTGCCAGCCGCAAATTGAAGCGTAGACGGTTGAAGGGACGATTGGTGCGTGGAAAAGCGCAGCAGATCCCCTTCCCTGCACAGCAGTTTAGCACGGTCATCAGTACCTTTCCCACCGACTTTATCTTTGCTGACGAAACGCTCAAAGAAGTCCACCGGGTATTGACGGATAATGGGCGGTTCATCATCGTGCCGAACGGGGTGCTAACGGGAGGCGGCATCGGTGAAAAAGGATTGGAGTGGCTGTACCGCATTACAGGACAGCGCGGGGAGCAAAGCACTTCGATCCGCGACTTTTTCACCCAATATGGATTTGAGGCTTCGCTCCATGAAGAACGGTGTAAAAGAAGCATCGCACAGGTGATTGTTGCGCGGAAGATACCCTAGATTCGGCTTTGACGTTCTGCTATACTTTTTCCTATACGGTGACATTAGCTCAGTTGGCAGAGCGCGGGGTTGTGGTCCTCGATGTCATGGGTTCGAGCCCCATATGTCACCCTACAAAGAAACACCCGCAGACACGGGTGTTTTTGTTTTATACTGGCCGGCGAATTTTCACACGTTTGCGACGTAAAACGAGGCGCAAACCGATGCGCGAGGGTTGAGCAATGACCCCTTCGGGCGTGGTGATTACTTCCTCAACTTCTTCAGGGATAACGACCGGTTGTATCTCCTGCGTCTGGCTGGGGCGCGGGATACCAAAGAGATCAAAGACGCTCATTTCGCCGGTTGCCATCTTCACAGTATCAGGCGTTGAGGGAACCGGAGCAGCGGCAGGTGGTACTTCGCGTTCCGGTTCAGGAGTTACCACACGTGTTTCTTGAGTTGTAGTGCGGCGTTTGGGTGCTTCTGGCTGTGGCAGCGGTGCGCTCGTTGGCTCCGGTGGCAGTATAGGTGACTCTTGAGTCGTGGTGCGTGACATCGGCGGTACAACTTCCGACGTGGGTGATGACACTTCGGCAGCGGGCGCAAAGGGGTCTTGCACTTCATCCGATGGTTCGGTTGTCGCGAGGGAAGCCGCAAACTCGCTAACGCTGGAGTCTTCGACAATTTCCGACAGCGGCGGCGCAAACTCGGAACGGAGCGCTTCGGCTACTTCCGGCGATTCGGGTTCCGGCTCGATGGGCGGCACTTCGATACGCACGGGCGCACGCGGACGAGTATCTTCGAGCGAGATCGGCGGTTCAATGATGGCGGACACACCCTGCTCGACAGGCGGTGCTTGTTCATCGGTTTTGGAGGGGTGACGCGGGCGGTAATGCGTACGCGATTCGTAATCGGGCGCATCCCGCATGAGCGACTTTACCTCGCGTGGTTTGTCCTCTGGCATCACCTTTTGAAGGACTTTCCACAGGTTTTTGAGGCTATCCACCATTGCATTTTCGAATTGGCGTTTCAGACCTACGGCATTCCGAAAACCGGCTAACACACCTCCGGTTTCGTAGGTGAGTGTCCATTGGACAACCGTGCCTTCGGCA
>Ga0102832_1002541_pt1 | contig 10968 bp, 8 predicted proteins | sample EBPBio282013_DNA_FD_88942 | JGI IMG/M metagenome (GOLD analysis project Ga0102832, IMG submission 88942) | Wastewater treatment Type I Accumulibacter community from EBPR Bioreactor in Madison, WI, USA - Reactor 2_5/28/2013_ DNA (Illumina Assembly) | ecosystem: Engineered > Bioreactor > EBPR >... | reverse complement strand
TCGACGGTCACGGGACTGGCCTTTCGTGCGGCGTTCGCGGGCTGGCCCGCGCGGGCGACGGCGTGCGTGCGGCCCCGGGCCCGAGCACCGCGGGGACAGGTCATGCTAACGAGAACGGGCGGGCGCGCCCGCCAGCGTCCGGCTCCCGGCCGCCTACTCCTTGGTGCGCAGGTGCACGTTGAGCAGCAGGCCGACGGCGATCCATGTCGCGAACATCGACGTGCCGCCGTACGACACCATCGGGAGCGGCACGCCGGTGACGGGCATGATCCCGAGGTTCATGCCGATGTTCTCGAAGGCCTGGAACCCGACCCAGCAGGCGATGCCGGTGGCGACGAGCCGGCCGAACAGGTCCGAGGCCCGCATCGCGATGCGCACCGCCCGCCACAGGATGACGCCGAACAGCAGCACGATGAGCGCGGCGCCCGCGAAGCCGAGCTCCTCCCCGGCTACCGAGTAGACGAAGTCGGTCTGGTTCTCCGGCACGAACCGCCCCTGCGTCTGGGCGCCGTTGAACAAGCCCTGGCCGAACAGCCCGCCCGACCCGATCGCGATGCGGGCCTGCAGGGTGTTGAAGCCGATGGTGCGGGCGAGCTCGGGGTCGCTGGCGTTGACGAACGCCGTGAACCGGTCGACCTGGTACTGCTTGAGGATCCCGACCTGGAACGCAACGAAAGCGATGAGCGCTCCGCCGACGACGATGCCGATCAGCCACCGCGCGGGCGCACCGGAGACGGCGATGATGCCGAAGACGGCGCAGGCGATCACCAGGACCGTGCCGAGGTCGGGCTGCAGCATGATCAGCGCGACGGGCACGGCTGCCACGGCCAGGGAGTACACGACGTCGATGTCGCGCGGCTCGTTCTCGGCGTCGCGCTTCTCGCTGAGCAGCATCGACATGCCGAGGATGATCGCGATCTTGGCGAACTCCGAGGGCTGGATGGAGAAGCCGCCCGGCAGGTTGATCCAGGCCTGCACGCCGTTGATCGGGCTGCCGATCGGCGAGAGCACGACGACGAGGCCGATGATCGACAGGCCGTACAGGATCGGCGTGTAGGCGCGCAGCAGCCGGTAGTCGAACCGCGACACCAGCACCGCCAGCGCGATACCGATGACCAGGTTGATCAGGTGCCGCTTGAGGTAGGTCTGCGGGTCGAGCTCGAAGTCGTTGAGGCGCGACGACGACGCCGACCACACGAGCAGCGCACCGATGACCGACAGGCTGAGCGCGGCGATGATGAGCGGCCAGTCGAGCCGGCGCGCCAGCGACTGGTTGCGCCTGGGCGCGACCGACGTCGGGTAGGCGAGGGTCATGGCCCGCCGCCCGTCCGCCACTGCCCCGGAGGGCTGGCCGTCGGCGGCGGCTGGCGGCGTCGGCGCCGGGCCGCCCGCCGGGCTCCGAGGAGCAGCAGTGGCGACACCGCCACGAGGCCGGCCGCCTGGCCGGACTGGTCGGGCTTGGCGGCGTCGTCGGCGACCTGCGTCGACGACGGCGACGGCGAGGCGGTCTCGGCCTTCTTCTGGGCCTGCTCGGCGGCGAGCTCGGGGTAGACAGGCGTGCCGTCGGACTTCACCGTCGGGAGGCTGCGTGCGGGGGCGCCGCCCTGGAGCACCGACTTCGACGGGTCGACGGTCGAGCCCTTGATGCCGTAGATGGCCTCGTAGATCTTGCGGACGCTCGGGGCGCTCGTGCCCGCACCGGTGCCGCCCTGCGACACCATCATGACGACGGCGTACTTGGGCTTGTTCGACGGCGCGAAGGTCGCGAACCACGACGTCGACTGGTCGCCCGCCTTGGCCGCCTGGCCGGTACCGGTCTTGGCGGCGACGGGGATCTGGTCGAGCGGGAAGCCGTTGAACGGGTTGTAGCCGGTGCCGTACGGCTGCGTGGTGACGTCGGTGAAGGCCGAGCGCAGGAACGCCAGGTTGGACTTCGAGACCGGCAGCGTGCCCATCTTCTTGCGCGGGAACTGCTTGACCACGGTGCCGTCGGAGGCGACGAGGCCCTTGGCGATCTGCGGCTGCCAGATCGTCCCGCCGTTGGCGACGGCTGCGTACACCTGCGCCATCTGCAGCGGGGTGACGACCATGTCGCCCTGGCCGATGGCGAGGTTGACGGCGTCGCCGGCGCGGAAGACGTCGCCGTCGGCGCAGTTCTCCTTGGCCAGGGCCTTGAGGAACGCCGCGCGGCTGGGGTCGGTGGTGGCCACCTCGGGGTAGCCGGTCTTGGCCCGCTTGCACCAGGCGTCGGCGAGCTGCTCGTAGAGCAGCTTCTTGAACTCGCGCCCGCCCACGCGGCCGCGCGACTCGCTCGGCAGGTCGATGCCCGTGCGCTTGCCGAGGCCGAAGGCCTTGGCCATCTTCTCGATGGGGTCGGCAGGCTTGGCCTTGGGGTCGAGGCCGCCGTCCTGCAGCCACCAGCGGTAGGCCACCTCGTACCACATGGTGTCGCAGGAGACCGCGAGCCCCTTGGCCATCGAGAGGCGGCCGAAGAACTCGCCCTCGAAGTTGTTGAAGTAGCGGTTTCCGACCTGGTAGCGCGCCGGGCAGTCGAACTGGCTGTAGGGCGAGTAGCCGCTCTCCAGGGCCGCGGCGGCGGTCACGATCTTGAACGTGGAGGCGGGGACGAACTGGCCCTGCGTGGCGCGGGAGATCAGGGGGAAGTTCGACTTCGTGCTCGTGAGGGCCTTGTACTCCTTGGACGAGATGCCGCCCACCCAGACCGTGGGGTTGTAGCTGGGGTAGCTGGCCATCGCCAGGATGTGGCCGTTGGTCACGTCCATGACCACCGCGGCGGCGGAGTCGGCCTTGTACTTGCCGGGGCCGGTGCGGCTGTCGGTGGCCCGGGCTCGCTTCACGGCCTCGAGCAGCTGCTTCTCCACCACCGACTGCAGCTTGGCGTCGATGTTGGTGACGAGGTACTGGCCGGGGACCGAGTCGGTCTCCCCCGCCGTGCCGACGACGGCCGCCGTCTGGTCGACCTCGAGCCGCTTGATCCCCGGGGTCCCGCGCAGGGCCTCGTCGTACTCGGCCTCGAGCCCCGAGCGGCCCACGAGATCGGTGCGGCGCAGCAGCGACTCGTCGGCGATCGGGGTGCCGGCCTCCTGGGCCTCCTGCACCTTGCGCTTCTGGGCCGCGAGCTCGTCGTCGCTGACCGGGCCGAGGTAGCCCAGGATGTGCGCGGCGTTGGCGTCGTACGGCGAGGGGTACTCGCGCACGGCCTCGAGGCCGGCGCTGACGCCCGGGTAGTCCGAGCGCTTCTCCATGATCGTGAGGGCCAGCTCCTGGGAGATGTCCTCGGCCACCGGGATCGGCTGGTAGGGCGAGCCGTTCCAGCAGATCGGCGGCTTCTCGTGGGCATCCGGGCCGCACAGCTCGAGCTTGTACGACAGCGCGGTGTAGGTGGTGCCCAGGGCCTTGGCCAGGCGCGTGAGGACCGCCTTGCCGCCGTCCTCCTGGTCGGCGATCTCCTGCCGGTCGACGCTGACGACCAGCGACGTCCGGTTGGCGACGAGCGGCCGGCCGAGCTGGTCGAGGATCAGGCCCCGGGTGGCCGGGGTGACGACCTCGCGGATCCGGTTGTTCGACGACTGCGCGGTGTAGGTGTCGGCCGAGACGACCTGCAGGAAGAACAGGCGGCTGACCAGGGTGATGAGCAGCGAGGCGAGCAGGACGCCGAGCACCGCGAGGCGCAGCGTCGACCGGTCGCTCACGGGTCAGGACTCCTGGCGGTTCGTGCTCGGGCGAGGGGAGGTCGGGCCGACAGGTCCGACGACACTGACGGACCCAGGGTTCCCGCAGGTGACGCAGGACTCAGACGGGCGTGCTCGCCCCCGGACGCCGCCCCGAGTGGGCCGGAGGCACCCCCAGCCTAAGCCGCCACCCCCACCCCCGAGAAACCTTGCCGAACCCTGAGCGCGGCCTAGAGGGACCGGGCTCGGAGCCTGGGCCAGCGGACGGCGAGCCAGAGGGCTGCGGCGCCGCAGACGAACCAGACGACCGAGACGGCGGCGGGGACGAAGGCCAGGCTGACGGCGGTGAAGGCCAGCAGGCCGGTCCAGGCGTACATAAGTAGGACGGCGCGGCGCTGGCTGTGGCCGATCTCGAGCAGCCGGTGGTGCAGGTGCTGCTTGTCCGGGGCGAACGGGCTGCGGCCCGCCCGGGTACGGCGGACGACGGCGAGCAGCATGTCGAGCAGCGGCACCGCCATCACCGCGGCGGGCAGCAGGATCGGCAGCAGCGCTGGCACGAACGTGGGCCCGGGGACGACGTTGGGGTCGAGCTGGCCGACCAGCGTGATCACCGACGACGCCATGAGCAGGCCGATGAGCATCGAGCCGGTGTCGCCCATGAAGATGCGCGCCGGGTTGAGGTTGTGCGGCAGGAACCCCGCGCACATGCCGGCGAGGATCGCCGAGACCAGTGCGGCGATGGTGGCCCGGGTGAAGCCGTACTCGAAGGAGAGCAGGTACGAGTAGGCGAAGAACGCCAGTGCGCCGATGCCCACGATGCCGGCCGCGAGGCCGTCGAGGCCGTCGACGAAGTTGATCGCGTTCACCGCCACCGTCACCACGAGGACGGTGAGCAGCACCGAGGTCAGCGGGTCGAGCACGAACGTGCCGCCGATCGGCAGCCACACGATCGCGATGCCCTGCAGCGCCATGACCGCGCCCGCGAGCGCCTGGCCCGCGAACTTGGTCGGGGCGTCGAGGCCGTACTTGTCGTCGATCATGCCGAGCACGACGAGGATCGCGACGGCCGACAGCAGGGCCATCGGCTCGTTGGAGCTCTCGAACACCGAGCTCATGAGCGGCAGCTGGCTGGCCACGAGCATCGCGGCCAGCAGCCCGGCGAGCATCCCCAGGCCGCCGAGGCGGGGGGTGGGCTCGTCGTGGACGTCGCGGTCGCGCACCTCCGCCATCGCGCCCCACCGCAGCGCGAAACGGCGAGCGAGCGGGGTGACCAGGTAGGTCACCGCCGCCGCGATCGCCACGCAGAGCAGGTACTCGCGCACGGCGCCCTTCCGGTGCGGGGGTACGGACGGATCAGGAGGGGTACGCGGGCTTCGCGCTGACCAGCTCGTGCACCTCGGCGCCGATCGCCTCGGCCTGCGTCCCGTCGGTGTCGCGGACGGCACGGCCGATGAGCGAGGCGATGGTCTTCATATCGGCCTCGTCCATCCCCTGGGTGGTGGTGGACGGCGTCCCGACGCGGATGCCGGAGGCGACGCTCGGCGGCTGCGGGTCGAACGGGATCGCGTTCTTGTTGAGCACGATGCGGGCAGCCCCGGCGCGCGCCTCGGCCTCAGCGCCGGTGACGCCGATGCCCTGCAGGTCGAGCAGCGCGAGGTGGGTGTCGGTACCGCCGGTGATGGGGCGCATGCCCTCGTCGGCGAGAGCCGCGGTGAGCGCCTTCGAGTTGGCGATGACCTGGCGCGCGTAGGCCTGGTACTCCGGCGTCGACGCCTCCTTCAGTGCGACGGCCTTCGCGGCGACGGCGTGCATGAGCGGGCCGCCCTGCATCATCGGGAAGACGGCCTTGTCGAGCGCCGCGGCGTGCTCCTGCTTGCAGACGAGCATGCCGCCGCGCGGGCCGCGCAGGACCTTGTGCGTGGTGAAGGTGACGACGTCGGCGTACGGCACCGGGCTCGGGATCGCCTTGCCGGCGACGAGGCCGATGAAGTGGGCGGCGTCGACGAACAGGATGGCGCCGACCTCGTCGGCGACCTCGCGGAACGCGGCGAAGTCGATGAGGCGCGGGATCGCCGAGCCGCCGCAGATGATCATCTTGGGGCGGTGCTCGCGGGCGAGGTCGCGCATCTGGTCGTAGTCGATGTCCTCGGTCTCCTGGTTGACGCCGTAGTGCACGGCGTTGAACCACTTGCCGGAGAACGACACCTTCGTGCCGTGGGTGAGGTGGCCTCCGTGCGGCAGGCTCATCGCGAGCACGGTGTCGCCCGGCTGCAGGAACGCGCCGTAGACGGCGATGTTGGCGCTGGCGCCCGAGTGCGGCTGGAGGTTGGCGTGGTCTGCGCCGAAGAGCTCCTTGGCCCGCTCGATGCCGAGGGTCTCGGCCTCGTCCACGACCTCGCAGCCGCCGTAGTAGCGCTTGCCGGGGTAGCCCTCGGCGTACTTGTTCGACAGCGTCGAGCCCAGGGCGGCGAGGACCGCCGGCGACGTGAAGTTCTCGCTGGCGATGAGCTGCAGGCCGGCGTTGAGGCGGTCGCGCTCCGCGAGCAGGATCCGGGCGATGTCGGGATCGACGGCCTCGAGGGCGGCGAAGTCGGCGCCGAAGGCGGGCGAGGGCGAGGTCATGGACCCGCAGCCTAGTCCGAGCGCGGCCGGGTCCCGGCACGGGCGCACTCAGTCCGGGGCGTCGAGCTCCGGGCACACCTCGCGGATCAGGTCGGTGCCGACGGCCCCGGCGCGCAGCAGCCGGGGCACCGGCCCGGTGACGTCGACGATCGTGGACGGCGGCAGGTCGAGCGAGGGCCCACCGTCGAGGTAGACGCTCACCGCGTCGCCGAGCTGCGCCTCGGCGTCGGCCAGGGACGTGGGCACCGGCGCACCGGCGCGGTTGGCCGCCGTGACCGCCATCGGGCCGGTCACGCGGAGCAGCTCGATGGCCACGGGGTGCAGCGGCATCCGGATCTGGACCCGTCCGGCGGAGCCGAGCTCCCACGCGAGGGTGGGCTGGTGCTCGACGACGAGCGTGAGCGAGCCCGGCCAGAAGGCCTCGGCCAGCTTCAGCGCCGCCTGCGACAGGCCGTAGCCGAGGCCCTGCAGGGTCTGGGGCATCCCGATGAGCACGGGCACGGGCAGATCGCGCCCCCGGCCCTTCGCCGCCAGCAGCCGCTCGATGCCCCGCGGGCTGAACGCGTCGCAGCCGACTCCGTAGGCGGTGTCGGTCGGCAGCACGACGAGGTCGCCGCGGCGCACGGCGCTGGCCGCGACGTCGAGCCCGCGCGCCCGGGCCTCGGGGTCGGCCATGTCGAACGTGATCGCCACGGGGAGATCCTGCCGCTACCGGTCGGCGCGCAGCGCGGTGGTGGTGCGGTCGCGGCCCGCGAGGTCCGGGTGGTCGTCGACGTCGTCGTAGCAGCCGGTGGACCGCAGCACGTGCGGGACGCCGTGCTCGCCGCCGGACTCGCCCTGCGTGTCCGCGTGCTCGACGACGAGCAGGCCCCCGGGGCGCAGCAGCGCGGCCGCGGCCACGGCGAGGCCGCGGACGATGTCGAGGCCGTCCGGGCCGCCGTACAGCGCCCGCGGCGGGTCGTACACCGCCACCTCGGGCTCGCGCGGCACGGCGGTGTCGGGGATGTACGGCGGGTTGGTGACGAGGACGTCGACCTGGCCGGCGAGCTCGGCCAGCGCGCCCTCGTGGACGGTGGTGGCGTCGGCCACGTGCAGGACGACCTGGGAGCCTGCGGCGACGATCGCGTCGGCGCAGCGCTCCATGTTGCGCCGGGCCCAGCCCGCGGCGTCGGGATCGAGCTCGACGGCGTGGACGACCGAGCCCGGCACCTCGGTGGCCAGAGCCAGAGCCAGGGCGCCCGACCCGGTGCACAGGTCGACGGCGAGGCGCGACCCCTCGGGGCGCTCGCGCAGCGCCCGGATCGCCAGCTCGGCCACGCCCTCGGTCTCGGGCCGGGGCACGAAGACCCCCCGCCCGACCTCGAGCTCGAGGTGGCGGAACGGCGCGGTGCCCAGGAGGTGCTGCAGCGGGACGCGCGCAGCCCGCTTGATGACGAGCGACTCGAACCGGACCTCGTCGGCCTTCTCGATCGGGTCGGACAGGAACATCCGCCCGCGGGGCACGCCGAGGACGTGGGCGAGCATGAGCTCGGCGTCGACCCGGGGGGTGGGTACGCCGTGCGCTGCCAGACGGCGCTCGGCGTCGACGAGGACGTCGCGCAGGGTACGGACCGGCGGGGTCCAGGCGGGGCTCACGACCCGTCCCCGAGCGCCGCCATCCGCGCCTCGAGGTCGGCGTCGACGCAGGCCTGCACGACCGCCTCGATCTCGCCGTCGAGGACGGCGTCGAGGTTGTAGGCCTTGAAGCCCACGCGGTGGTCGCTGATCCGGTTCTCCGGGAAGTTGTACGTGCGGATGCGCTCGCTGCGGTCGACCGTGCGCACCTGCGACCGGCGGGCGTCGGACGCCTCCTTGGCCGCGGCCTCCTCGGCGATGGCGACGAGCCGGGCGCGCAGGATGCGCATCGCCGACTCCTTGTTCTGCAGCTGGCTCTTCTCGTTCTGGCAGCTGACGACGACGCCGGTGGGGATGTGCGTGATGCGGACCGCGGAGTCGGTCGTGTTGACGCTCTGGCCGCCGGGGCCGCTCGAGCGGTAGACGTCGATGCGCAGGTCGTTCGGGTCGATCTCGACCTCGACGTCCTCCGTCTCCGGCAGCACCAGGACGCCGGCGGCGCTGGTGTGGATGCGGCCCTGCGACTCCGTGGCCGGCACGCGCTGCACCCGGTGGACCCCGCCCTCGTACTTCAGCCGCGCGTACGGCGCCTCGCCCGGCTCGACCTGGCCGCGGGCCTTCACCGCGACGGTGACGTCCTTGTACCCGCCGAGATCGGACTGCTCCGACTCGAGCACCTCGGCCTTCCAGCCGCGCCGCTCGGCGTAGCGCAGGTACATCCGCAGCAGGTCGCCGGCGAACAGCGCCGACTCCTCGCCGCCCTCCCCCGCCTTGATCTCGAGGATCACGTCGGAGTCGTCCAGCGGGTCGCGCGGGATCAGCAGCACCTGCAGCTTCTCGGCGAGCTCGTCGCGTCGGGCCGCGATCTCCTCGGCCTCGGCCCGGAATGCGGCGTCGTCGCCGGCCAGCTCGAGGGCGGCCTCGAGGTCGTCGCCGGCGGCGGCCCACTCGCGGTAGGTCGCGACCACCGGGCGCAGCTCGGAGTAGCGCCGTCCGAGCCGCCGCGCGGTCGCCTGGTCGGCGTGCACGGAGGGGTCGGCGAGGCGCTCCTCGAGATCGGCGTACTCGGCGGCGAGGGCCTCGACGGACTCGAACACGGGTGCTCCTGGGGTGGAAGGGGTCGCTGACAGACCGAGGGCGCCCCCCGGCAGTGCCGGAGGACGCCCTCGTCAGAGCAGCTAGGCCTTCTTGCCGAAGCGCTTCTCGAACTTGGCGACGCGGCCGCCGGTGTCGAGGATCTTCTGCTTGCCCGTGTAGAACGGGTGGCACTGGTTGCAGACCTCGGCGTGGATGACGCCGTTCTTCGCGGTGCTGCGCGTGGTGAACTGGTTGCCGCAGGCGCAGTGGACCGTGGTCTCGTTGTACGCCGGGTGGATGTCGGCCTTCACGGGTGTCTCCTCGTCGTGTCGCACCCGGGTCGTGCGGCTCGGGGATCGAGGCACGTGAACCGGGCGCTGAGCGGGACTGCCGACCGGGGGGCCGGGGTACCAACGGAGAAGTCTGCCACCCGACCGGCTGCCCCTCCAAACCGCGGGTGCCCCTCCGGCATTCCCGCTCCGGCGTCAGCCCTGGTCAGCGTGCCAGGTAGAGGGTGTAGATCTCGCTGGCGCTGAGCACGGAGGTCTCGACCGTGACCTCGTCGAGACTGCCCAGGAAGCCGCGGTTGGCCGTGGTGTTGGTATCGGTGCCCGGGTTGTTGTTGCCGCCCCAGTAGGTGCCCCAGCCGGAGAGGTTGCCGCAGCCGGCGCGCCACCAGCCGGTGGTCGCCTCTCCCGTGGTGTTGGGGTCGGTGTCGACGAGCACGCCGTCGATGTAGAGCGCCATCCCGGCGGGCCCCATCGTGGCCGCCGCCATGTGCCAGGCGTTGTTGTTGAGGCCGGTGCCCGAGCTGATGGTGTAGTAGCCGCCGTTGTAGACGCCGAACCAGACCCGGCCCTGGCCGTCCATGTAGAGGTGGCGGTCGTAGGTGCCGCCGTTGTTGCCGGGCGAGGCCACACCGGTGCGCGGGGCCTCGAACCCCAGCAGCTTGCCGCCGTTGGTCGAGCTCGTCCTGAACCAGACGATGCTCGTCATCTGCTGCGGAGCGGCCACGCCCGCGACACCGCTCGAGGAGTAGATGCAGGCGTTGGCGCTCGTCGACGTCACAGCGCGGTTCGGCGTCTCGCTGGTGAGAGCGCCCACGACGTTGCGGGTGTACTGGTTGGAGTTGGTGTAGGTGCCGGTGCGGCCGTTGCCCGAGGTGTCGGCGGCGGTGGCGCCGCTGGTGTCGTCGAGCTTCCAGTACAGGAACGGCCCGAACGCGTTGACCAGGGTCGTGTAGTTCCAGTTGGGCACCGACCACGAGTTCGCGTTGTTGCGCGTGGTGGCGGCGAACGCCGCCGACGTCGTCGGGATCCCCAGGGCGAACGCGCAGACCACGGCGACCACCGTGCCGCGCAGGACGCGCTGCATGCGGCCGCCGCGGCCGGGGTCGGCCGGGGGTGACGAGGCGGCGATCTGGGAGGAGCCGCCCGCCGAGAGCCGCTGAGGGAGCGGCACGACCTTGTCGCCGTCGTCGGGATCGGTGGGCTCGTCGTCCTCGTCGCCGTCCTTGTCGCGGCCGACCAGCCAGGCCGCGATCAGGATGCTCAGCACGAAAAGGCCGAAGAACAGCCACTGCCCGGTCTGCACCCAGATCATGGGCAGGCCGACGAAGCTGACCAGCAGACGCCCCAGGCCGCGGACGTCGTCGATGGTGATGGTGGCGGTGTCCGGGGTGGGGTTGGCGTCGCCCTTGGTGACCATCGTGCCGTCATCGTTGAGGGTGATGACGCGGTGGGTCTTGACCAGGCCGTTCTTCTCCGGGTCGTCGAAGACCGTGACGCGGCCGAGCAGGGCGGCCGGGTCGGACTCGGGCGAGGCGAGGACGACGTCGCCGACGTCGATCCGCGGGGTCATCGAGCCGCTCTGCACGACGTACGGGCGCCATCCCAGCAGCATCGGAAGCAGAGTGACCACCACGCAGCCGGCGATGAACCACAGCCAGGTGCGGGCGAGCAGG
>Ga0102832_1002540_pt1 | contig 10969 bp, 8 predicted proteins | sample EBPBio282013_DNA_FD_88942 | JGI IMG/M metagenome (GOLD analysis project Ga0102832, IMG submission 88942) | Wastewater treatment Type I Accumulibacter community from EBPR Bioreactor in Madison, WI, USA - Reactor 2_5/28/2013_ DNA (Illumina Assembly) | ecosystem: Engineered > Bioreactor > EBPR >... | reverse complement strand
TGCGAACGCAGGTCGGCATAGACGTGGCCCGTGGTGCCCTCGTAGGAGGCGGTGTCGATGCCGCCCTGGCCCCAGAGCTGGTTGGGCGTGCCGGCATTGATGCCGCCGCCGATCAGCACGTCGTTGCCCTCGCCGCCATAGAGCAGGTCGCTCGACGCGCCGCCGGTCAGGCGGTTGGCGCCGGCATCGCCGATCAGCGTGCTTCGGCCGAGGCCTGCGGTCAGGTTCTCGATGCTGTCGTAATTGTCCGCCAGCATGTAGTTCACCATGCCGTATCCCGCCGAGAGGTCGGCATACACGACACCGCTGCGACCGGCATAGGAGGCGGTGTCGATACCGTCGCCACCCCAAAGCTGGTTCCTGCCGAAACTGCCCATCAGCACGTCGTCGCCGGCGCCGGCATAGAGAATGTCGTCACCGATGCCGCCATCGATGAAATCGTTGCCGGCGTTGCCATGCAGCACGTTGTTGAGTTCGTTGCCGATGATGGTGTCGTTGCCGCTGCCGGCCACCAGCGTGCCGATCAGGGAGCGCGTGTCGCCGTGGTAAAGCAGCGTGTTGTAGACGTTGCCCTGCGCCTGGTACTCGGCCGTACCCGCAGGCGCCCAGGCGTTCAGGTCGGCGAGATGATCGACCGAGAAGCGCAGCCACTGGCCGGCCCGCAGGTCGTCGTACTGGTCGCCGTTGAAGTTGCTGAGGTCGTAGGTCGTGTCTGCGCCCTGCGTCCACACGGTCTGGAAGATCTTGTTCGTTTCCGTCACGCCGGTGTCCGGTGCTTCCTCGCCGTCGATGTACTGCTGCCCGGTGCTGTTGCTCCAGGTATAGACCGCCTTCACCGCTGGCGTCGTGTCGGTCTTGCCCTTTTCGAAGTTCGCGCCGTACATCTCCTGCAGGGCGGCGATGTCGTACATCATGTAGCCCGACACCGAGGATCCGTCGGGCGCGGTCGTGTTGGCGTTGACGCCGACTTCGCCGGTCAGGAACGACGAATAGCTCATCACCGTGAATTCGATGTTGCTGCGATCGGCCGAGATGGCGCCGTTCGGATGAGGCTCGAACGGATGCTTGAGGCCCATCGCGTGGCCGATCTCATGGATGATCGTCGCGAAGGTGTCGTTACCGTACAGCTGGTCGGTCTCGGGCGTCCCGTTTTCGCCGAGGAACACGTCGCCCGAGCTGTTGGAGATCGCGCCCTCGTGATTGTAGGGAAAGTTCGCATGCGAGCCGCCGTCGTTGCCCGGCAGGCTCCCCGCGCCGGCAATGCGGATGGCCGCGTCCGGCGTGTCGGCCAGGTCGAAGGAGACGCCGGTGTACCAGGTGATCTGGTTGAAACCGATGACCGACGCCGCTTCCTGATGCTCGTTGGCCTGGATGAAGACCGCCAGGCCCTCGGGATCCTGATAGTCCTCGGGATAGTCGTCGACGGAATCCGGAAAGAAGTACGTGAAGCTGTCCGCCGCTTCCTGGCCATCGGCGTCCGACGTCCAGTAGTGATCCGACAACAGCGCCCTGACGTTCGCATCGATGATCGTGTAGGAAGCGAAGGTGCCGGCATAGAGGCCGCCCTTGGCAAGCAGGTCCGCATGCGTGCCGCGCGCGTTTCCACCGGTCTGGTCCATGTAGCGTGGATAGTCGGCCGCCTTTGGACTTTCCGAGCCTGCCGCGCTCCAGGGCCAGTCGTTGGTGTTGCGTACCCAACCGATGTTCGGTTCGATCACGTTGGGCAAGCTGGAAATCCCATGTAGGCCCTTCCAGTCGGTTGCGGGATTGCTACCGTCGACCGGACGCGTGTAGTCGAAGCGGTCGTCGCGCAATGGCATGAATTGCGGCATTAAGAATGCGATTTGGCCGCTGCTATCGGCGAATAGCGTATCGTTCGAGGAATTCGCCCGCCGTACCGATACCCGCAGGAAGCCTTTGAGATCGGTCGCCTTCGTGCGCAGCCAGCTCTGTTCTAGCGCTGGGATCGGTTTCCACATCAAGGCGGAGGCGACCCACTTCCCACTCTTCTTGGCGACGATAGGGCCGTGATGGGTGCGGTAAGTGGTGAAGGTTCGCGCGGCCATGCTTCCATCGACCTTCCGGAACTTCAACGTGACCTGCTCGGTTTCCAGTGCGCGGTTTTCGAGTCCATATTTATAGGTGTAGCCATCCTCGGTCTTGGTCACGCGCTCGGCGAATTCGTCGACATTGTCTACGGTGGATGACGTGTGCATCCAGCCTGCCTTCGCGTTGAAGCCTTGATAAACGAAGAACTGACCCCATGTGGACGCACCGTATACGTCGAGGCCTTCGCCGCTGGTCACATGCGCTTCGGAGCGGAAATAAAAGCTGGTATGCGGGTTGATGAGCAAAAGCGCGGCGCCGTCGGTTGTCAGTTTTGGCGCGATTGCGATGCCGTTGGAGCCCGAAGGTTCGCGCGGCGCCGCGCCGGTTTCCTCGGGTGCGGGCGGTGTGGGTGTGCCGTAGAAGGTTTTGAGCTCGGTGAGCGAAATCCGCTCGATATCGCCGCCGATGCTGCCTTCGGTGAAGCTCAGCGCCATCCAAGGCTCAAAGCGGGTCAGGGCCCTTGGTTTCACGTCCGGATGTTTCGCCAAGTAGAAATTGAGGCCGTCGGCCCAGGCATTCATGAGCGATTTCAGCCACGCGGGGCTGCGGGCGTATTGGTCTTTCAACTCGTCCGGATTGACGTAGAGACGCTGGCGCAGGTCCGCCCATAATGCGTCCTCGCCGTCCGCTTCGGCGGTCCGCCCAAGCGCCGTCAGATAATTGGCTTCGATGCGGGAAAAGTCGTCCTCGGCCTGGGCGTACATCATGCCGAACACGGCATCGGCATCGCTTTGGCCCTCGATGTGCGGGATACCCCAATCGTCGCGTGTGATCACGACGCGTTCGGCCTGCGCCCGCCAACGGACCGGATCGGGTGCCGGCTCGCAGCAGTTTATGCCCAGCATCGCGGCGATCGGCGCAAACAGTTGGACCAGACTTTCCATCGCGGCTTTCCCCCTCCGAGACCAGCCACGGTAGCATACTGGCATGGACTTCCTAGGAGCAGGGCCCGATTATGACCTGCATTCTTTCGCTGGGGGACCCTCATGAGAGCGCTTATTTCGTTGATCTGCATTGTTGCCGGCCTCGCCGGACCTGCCACCGCAGCGGGGTTCCCGGAGTCGGGCGATATCGCCAAGCGCGGCTTGACCAAAGCCGATTTTCCGCGCTGGATCGAACTCGCTCCCAACGTTTTCGCCTACGAGGGCCTCGAGTTCCCCGATACGGCGGACATCGTTGTGACCACGGTGAGCTTGGTGGTTATCACATCCGACGGCGTCGTGGTCGTGGACGGACAGGGCGATGTGCGCCAGACCCAGGACATGATCGACGGCATCAAGAAGCGGACGTCTCAGCCACTGCGCTATGTCATCGTCGCGTCGGATCACATCGACCATGTGGCGGGCAATGCCACATTCAAGGCGGCCTATCCGAATGTGGTGTTCGTTTCCTCGCCGGTCTCCCAACGCAATCTCGCCAAGAATGAAAACCCGCCAACAGAGACCGTCGCCGACAAGCGCGTCATCACCATGGGCGGCACGGAAATTCAGGTCCTAAACATCGGCCGCGGTCACACAGGTGGCGATCTGGTGGCGTATCTGCCGCAGAGCAAAGTGCTTTTCATGGGCGAGCTCTATATGCGCCACATCTTCCCGGCGCTGCGCAGCGGGTTCCCCTCGGAATGGCTTGCGACGATCAAGAAGGCACAGGCGATGGATGTTTCTTGGTATATCCCCGGCCATGGTTTCGTCGACGACATGGCGTCGATGAAAGCCGATCTCGAGGGTTACCGTGTCGCGCTTGAATACGTCATCAAGGAGGGCAAGCGTCTGCATGCCCTTGGCGCGCCGTGCCCCAACACGGGGAAGCCGCCAAGCTGCGAGGCGCTCAAACAAGCCAATTGGGGTCCGTACTTGGGGTGGGCGTGGGACGAGAACCAGGCGCGGCTCGCGATCTCCAAAGTCTATCAGGAAGTCGAAGGCAAATTGCCGCAATAGCTGGAACGTTCGCGAGGGCTTGAGGAAATGGGTTACGGACGCGTCATAGGTTTGTCGGTCCTGTTGTTGATGGTTGTCGGCGTGATCGTGTGGATGCGCATGGAACCGCCGCGCCAGGTTATGCCTGCGGTGGTGCAAGAATATGCACCGCTCGTGCCCGAAAACGAGACGCCGATCCCCGCCGATGACGCCTTCCGCGAAGAGTGCCTCGCGTCCTTGCGCATGGCAATTCCCGAGGAGGCTTACACCGCGATGCTTTTTACGCGTTCACCGACATGGGGCATCGTGCTGCGCGCCGACTACACGCTGCCGGACCTCCATACCCCGAATGTCAACCGCGTGGTGTGCTCGCGGAACACCGATGGAAAAGTGCGGGTGAACGTGTCTTTTGGCCAGAAAGTCCCACCTTTGGAGCCCGCGAAGTAGCCGAGGGATATTGATGTGGCGGCGGGTCTAGGCGATCCTAGGTCCCCTAGCGCCGATGGAGCCGAGCATGAGAGCCGCGACTGCCGCCAACATCTCTGCACCGCCGCAGACCGAGACCGAGCTGCGCCGCGATCTCGCGGCCTGCTATCGTATCTTCGACCATCTTGGCTGGGTCGAGCTCATCTACAACCACATTACGGTGAAAGTTCCGGGCCCGGATCGCCACTTCCTCATTAATCCCTTTGGTTTGATGTACCGTGAGGTGACCGCGTCGAACCTCGTGAAGATCGACCTGGAAGGACGTATTATCGGTGCGTCGCGTTATCCCGTGAACCCTGCCGGCTTCACCGCGCATTCGGCCATTCACGAAGCGATCCCGGAAGCTTTGTGTATCATGCATACGCATACGACCGCCGGCATGGCGGTCGCCTGCAAGAAGAGCGGACTCGCGATGACGAACTTCTATGCCGCCATGTTGCATGGAAAAGTCGCGTACCACGATTTCGAAGGCATCACCGTCAATCCCGATGAGAAGCCGCGACTCGTGGCGAGCCTCGGTAATAAACGTCAACTTGTCTTGCGCAATCACGGCCTTCTCTCCTGGGGTGAAACCATTCCCGAAGCCTTCATGAATCTTTGGACGTTGAATCGCGCCTGCGAAATCCAACTGGCATCGAGCGCCATGCCTGGCGATGATCTGCAAATCCCGCCGGAAGTCTGTGCGCAATCCGAGCGTGAAGCCTTACACACCAAGCCCCAATACGGCGCCGGCCGCGATGTTTTCGACGCTCTATGCCGTATCATCGACGCCAAAGATCCCAGCTATCGCAACTGACATCCGGCCCAATGAACACCTTTCGCAGCGCTGCCGAATTCATCACCGCGTCTCGGCTTGCCCATCGCAAGCTTGGCCATCTGCCGGCGCCATTGCGCCTCGCCGACGAAACAGCAGCGTATGCCGCCAATGACGTAGCCAGCGAGATCCTCAGCGAAAAATTCGGCCCCGTTATTGGCTACAAGATCGGCTGCACGACGGCGGTCATGCAGCGCTATCTCAATATCGATCATCCGTGCTGCGGATATATGTTCCGTTCGAGTCTGACGCCGAACGGAGCCATGCTGGCGGGCAAGGATTTTGTGCGTCCCGGTGTAGAGTGCGAGATTGCCGTCACGCTGGCACAGCCACTGCTGGCCGACGACGCGCCGTTCGATATTTCGCGTATCCGCGCGGCCATCGGCACCCTGCATCCCGCCATTGAAATCGTCGATGAGCGCTATGAGGATTGGCGCAGCCTTGGCGCCGAAACCATGATCGTGGACGACTTCTTCCATGCCGGCATCATCGTCGGCCCCGCGGTGGAAGGTTGGCAGCAGCTCGATTTGCCGGCAGTCTCCGGTGCGGTCAAAGTGAACGGTACGGAAGTTGGACGCGGGAAGGGCGCGGACCTTCTCGGCAATCCGCTCAATGGCCTCGTCTGGCTCGCCAATCACTGCGCGGCCCGCGGTAAAGACATGGCAGCAGGCACGATCGTCTCGCTCGGAAGCTTCACGCCCGTACAATGGCTCGCGCCCGGCGATCAAACGGAGATCGTGCTCGACGGGCTCGGATCCTTGTCGTTCAGCGTCGCGCGATAATCCTTACTGCGGTTGCATCACCCACTGTTCGGACTTCTTGCCGGCGGCGTCTTCGATGCGCGCGGTGAGTTTGCCGTCGGCGCCCTTGCGGTAGATGACGCGTTGAGGGAAATCGTGGGCCAGGTTTTCAAAGACCGCTTCGCCCGGGGTGAGCTTCGTCAGCATGAAGTCGACCGTCTGCACGCCCTTGATGAAAGGCCGGTAGACGATCTTGCCGCCGTCTTCCAACACGAGGCTGAATTCAAAGAACGTGGTCTTGCCGTTCTCGATGGTCTGACTGGACCCTTGCATCATGCCCGCCTTGGGCGCCGTGTAGCATTCGCGGTATTCCGGCGAGACGCCGGGCGCCGTTTTCCAGCATCCCGACATGAAAGAGACGTCCTTGAACTCCGCGCTCCATGACGGCGCGGTGATGAGCGCCGCGACGGCGCCGATAAGAAATGTCCGCATAGGCTCCCCCAAATCATTCGGGGCAGTATAACGCGGCGCTGGCCCTTCGTTTGCATTGTCTTAACCGGCAAGGGAAGACAAGGCATGGAGCACCCGCGTGGATATCGCAGGAACAAGCGGATTTAACTGGTCAAATCCAATCCGTAACAAAGACGACCGGCAGAATGTGCCGGGTAATATCTTCTCATCGCTGGGCGCGAACGCCGCGATCGATCCGATGGCCGAACCTGAAAAGACAGGTCCGGACCCGGTTCAGGAGTTCAAGGATTACATGGCGAAGACGCCGGAGCAGCGCATGCAGGAAGCATGGCTACAGTCTCACGGCATCACACAGGAAGAGTTCGACGCCATGAGCCCTGAGGAGAAGCAGAGTCTGATGGATATGATGAAGCACGACATCGAGGACAAGATGCGCCAAGAGGCCGCTGAGGGCGGCCGCAAGCGCGTCGACATCCTGGTGTAGGCGGCCTCAAAAGCGCCCAACAAAAAAGCCCCGGATCGCTCCGGGGCTTTTTTTTCTTATGTGGGCTCTCGCTTAGCGCTGCTGCGCCTGGGCTACGCTGGCCTTGCCCGGTTGCACAGGCGTCGCATCGGCCACCGGACGGTCCGGATGAATGATGTACACCTGGGCCATGTCGAGGGTGATGGCGCTGGAGATCGCCGTGTTCTTGCCGTTCGCGTCCGGATAGGCGTCGGCGTATTTCTTGACCTGCTGATGGAACTCGGCCGCTTCCAGCTGGCCGTAGGACAGGTGGTGCGTCGACCAGCCTGTGATCCACTTGTACAGCGAGTTCACGTCGTAATAGCCCGCGATCAGGCCGTTGGCGGCCGTCGGTGTCAGCTTCATCTGGAACCGCATGTCGCGGATCTGCAGCGCGTACGGCGCGCCCGGGAAGATCTGCCAGGGCCACTTGCCGTCCTTGGGTTCCGAGATCAAGACGCCGCCTTCAATCTTGCCCTTGAACTTCTGGATGATCTTGGTGCCGTAGTGCATGTCCACGCGCTGCGTACCGCCCGGGGCAACCTTCTCGCCGGTCGCGTCGAGCAGCATTGGGTCGCGACCGCGGTAGATCGTCACAGTCACATCCGGATCGTCGGACAGGCTGTCGACGTCAGTGATCTCAAGCAGGATGCGCATATACCCGAAGCCCGGGATCTGCTTGTTGGCGAACAGCTGGAGCTGGCCTTCGGGGCCGCGGAACTGCGAATTGCAGCCGGTCACATGGAAGAAGGCGTTGTCGATGCCCTTTTCACCGGTCGGGCTGGTGAAGTCGTCGGCATCGACCTTGCCGTCGAGATTGAGACCGTTGGCGATGTTGCCGGTCACGGGAATGTAGTCGAACTGGTTGCCCGGCAAGTCATCCGGATACATCTTGATGGCTTCGCGGGCGAGCTGCGTGTCCGCCACCGGACCCAGGTTCGGGAACAGCGCCTTGAAGATTTCGCGCGGACCGTTCGGCGACAAGCCTTTCGGGCACTCCGCCTTGCCATCCGGCGTCTGGTACATGGTCCAGTGCAGCTCGGTGGTCACGTAGCCGATGCGGCGATCCTTGATGATCGATTCACCTTCGGCCGCCTGAACAGAGGTGCCGAGCGCGAGAGCCAGCAAGGAGCTCGCTCCCAGAAGCAGTTTCGACATAACCTTCATTTCTTCCTCCACACTCAAATTTCCTAAGGACGCGCGGTTTAACCGCGCCGTCCGCCAAATTCTTCCCGGACGTAGAAGGCCCGGAACCCATTGCGCTTGCCTTGCCACTCGCCCATGGCGTTGCCTTCGATGTCACCAGGTTCCTTGTCGCCGGCATAGGTGTAAACGGGACGTCCACGATAAGCCCACACGCGCTGCGCGCCGTTCTGATCGGAGGCGGCTTCACGGCCCGTCTTCGGGTCCACCCACACCACCGACCACAACTGGCTCGGCAGCTTCGGGTTGGCGGACGCCTGCACGTAAGGCCACATCTTCAGCGCGCGTTCCCAGTTCCCGCCGCCCGCGATGGCGATGCGGTAGACCTGCGGGCTGTCCATCGTGTCGCACGCCAGCTGGTCCTGGGAGTCGTCGTTGCAGGTGTAGAAGTAAATCGTCTTGCCCTTGGAATCGGCCAGAAGATCGCCGGTCAGCGAGTTCTGTACCGTGAACTCGGACGGGTGCGACGGCGCCACCTGGGTATAGACGTTGTGCCAGCCCGGCATGTCGCCGCCGTTCAGGCTTTCGCGCTGGGTATCTTCGCTAAAGGTGTACACGGGCTTCTTGCGGAAGGCCCACTGACGTACACCGGCGGCGCGTTGGACGATCGTCCATTCGCCTTGCGGCGAGGCCGAGGCCGGCGCGATCACCGGGATCCAGGTGCGCGAGCACTCACCAACGCAATTGGACTTATTCGCCGCGTCGTTGTCCCAGCTGTAAACCGAATAGCCGCGGTCGTTCACGACCAAGCGGCCTTGCAGTGTGGTCACGACATTGAAGCCCGGTGGAACGTTGGGGCGCGGACCGACCGGCAGGCGGGCCGGTGCGGTCCCGCTGCCGCCTTCGGGCAACGTGCCCGAACCGCCGTAGGTCTGGCCTGGCACCTTGTCGAGGATCGACGTGTAGACCGGCAACTCATCATAGGCCCATTGCTTCTTGCCGTCGGGGCGCGTGACGATGGTCCACAGGCCCATCGGCTTCGCGTCATCCGGCGCCAGGAACGCGGGCCATGTGGCCGCGCACGACAGGCGCGTGCCCAGGTCCGGAAGGTCCATGCCCGCGGGCCACGGGCTCATCATGCCCGCGGTCTGTGTGGTCACCTTATCGGTGCAGGTCGACTTGCCCTTGCCGTCACCGGAATAGCCGACGCGCATGGCCTTCTGCGGCCACACATAAAGGGTCATCCCCGTCGCGGTCGTGAAGATAGGGCCTTCAAGGTCCGTCTGGCGCACCTGCACACCCGGCGGCATCGGCGCCTTCACATAGTCTTCCGCCATGCGCTGCTGGGCCTGCGCACCGCCAGTCAACCCGGCGGTGAACCCGGCGAACGCGATGCCCGCGGCCATGAACGTCTTAAAGTATCTCATCTCCCGTGACCTCACCTTCACGTAACCTCCGGCGCTTAGTAGCGTCGGCCAAACTCATCGCGCACGAAGAAGGCGCGGAAACCGTTGCGCCAACCCTGCCACTCTCCAATAGCGTTGCCTTCGATGTCGCCCGGTTCCTTGTCGCCCGCGTAGGTGTACAGCGGACGCTTGCGATAGGCCCACACACGCAACGCGCCGGCCTGATTGGCCTGTGCTTCGCGGCCCGTCTTCGGGTCCACCCACACGATCGACCACAGTTGGTTGTCCGGTAGCTTCGCATTGGCCGAGGCCTGCACGTAGGGCCACATTTTCAGGGCGCGGTCCCAGTTGCCGCCGCCGGCGATGGCGATGCGGTAAACCTGCGGGCTGCTCATGAGATCGCACGACATCTGGTCCTGCGAGTCATCGCCGCAGGTGTAGTGATAAATCGTCTTTCCGTTGGCATCGCTCAGCACGTCGCCGGCCAGCGTCATTTCCACCTTCAGCTCCGCCGGGTTCGGCGGGGCCATCTGGGTGTAGACATTGTTCCAACCCGGCACTTCGGAACCCGCGAGGCTCGCGCGACCGGTGTCTTCGCTGAAGGTGTAAACCGGCTTCTTGCGGAACGCCCACTGGCGCACGCCCGCGGCGCGCGGAACGATCGTCCATTCGCCCTGCGGCTGCGCCGACGAGGGCGCCAGCACCGGCAGCCATACGCGCGCGCAATCGCCCGTGCAATTGGACTTGTTCGCGGCGTCGTTGTCCCAGGTGTAGATCGAATAACGCGCTTCATTCACGACCAAGCGGCCCTGGCGCGTGGTCAGCACATTGAAACCCGGCGGCACATTTGGCGGGGGGCCGACGACATCGCGCTCGGCGGGCTCGTCGCCGCCACGGCGTAAGACGGTCGCGGCGCCGTTGGTGTCGCCGCGGCGGTCATCCAGATCAGAGGTGTAGACAGGCTGCTTGTTGTAAGCCCATTGCTTCTTTCCATCGCTGCGTTCGACGATGGTCCACTGACCGAGCGGCTTGGCATCAGCAGGGGCAAGAAGCGGTGGCCACGTTGCCGCGCAAGACTTGCGTCGATCAAGTTCCGGAAGGTCAAGTCCAGCGGGCCACGGACTCATCATGCCGGCGGTCTTGGTGGTCGGCTTGTCGTCGCAGACCGACTTCTCTTTCGGGTCGCCGGCGAAACCGATACGCATCGCCTTTTGCGGCCAGATGTACAGAGTTTTACCCTGCGCATCGGCAAACACAGGGCCTTCCATCTCGGTGACGACGACCTGCACGCCGGCCGGCATCGGCACTTTCGCATAGTCTTCAACCATGCGCTTCTCGGCGGCGCCCGCGATAGTATTGGCGCCGCCACCGAGTACGAGACT
>Ga0102832_1002539_pt1 | contig 10970 bp, 10 predicted proteins | sample EBPBio282013_DNA_FD_88942 | JGI IMG/M metagenome (GOLD analysis project Ga0102832, IMG submission 88942) | Wastewater treatment Type I Accumulibacter community from EBPR Bioreactor in Madison, WI, USA - Reactor 2_5/28/2013_ DNA (Illumina Assembly) | ecosystem: Engineered > Bioreactor > EBPR >... | reverse complement strand
ACGGCCCCTCCCGACGCCGGGCCGTTCGCGCCACCGGTCTGACCGGCCCCGCGCCCGGCCGCCCGGCTGCGGCCCGACGGCACCGCGTTACGGTGGACGGGTGAACCGCATCGCGCTCGGCGCCGCCACGGCGTCCCTGGCCCTGCTGGTGTCCGCCTGCTCGTCGGCGCCGCCGGCCTCGGCCGCCCCGACAGCCACGGCGACCCCGTCCCCCTCCGTGTCGGCGTACGCGTCGGCCGGCTCGCTGGTCGGATCGGCGTCGCTGGCCCCCTCGGCTCCCGCGGCGACGACGTCCACCGCGCGCGCCGCCGCCCCGACCGCGCTCGCGCGCGCCGGCCGCTATGCCGTCGGCGACTCGGTGATGCTCGGCGCCAGAACGCGGCTGCAGACGCGCGGCTTCGTCGTCAACGCGACCGAGAGCCGGCAGTTCGCCACCGCCGTGTCGATCATCCGCAATCGCAAGGCCGCCGGCACCCTGCCCCGTCAGGTGATCGTTCACCTCGGCACCAACGGCTACATCGCGCTGTCGGACTGCAAGGCGATCGTGTCGGCGGCCGGCACCGGCCGGCGGGTGTTCCTCGTCAACAACCGGGTGCCGCGCGTCTGGCAGGGCGCCAACAACCGCACCCTGAGGTCCTGCGACGCCGCATTCGCACCGATCCGCGCCATGGTCGTCGACTGGTACGGCTACTCGAAGGGCCGGTCGTCGTGGCTGTACAGCGACGGCATCCACCTGACGCCGACCGGCCGCACCGCCTACGCGAACTTCATCGACGCCGCCGTCGACCGCTACGGGCTGTAGGGACGCCGCAGCGTCAGGAGCTCATCGCCTTCTTGATCATGAGGGCGTACTGCTCGCTGCCGTTGCTCTTGGTGTGGATGCCGTCGGCGTAGAACCAGTCGCGGTGGCCCTTGGACACCTTCACCCAGTCGGCGAGGCGCACGTTGGTGCCCTTGAACTGCTCGGCCACGGACTTGAGGATCCGGTTGTTGCCGTCGACCCACGGGCGGTCGGCTTTCACGGTCACGAGCACCACGCGGCTTCGGTCCTTGAGGAAGGTCAGCGTCTGGACCAGCTCGCTCTTCACGATCGTGCCGTTGGTGCCGGTGTGGATCACCACGACGTCGCCGAGCTTGCCGGCCGCGGCCCGCTGCCGGATGCGCGAGAACACCTTGCCGGACTGCCGGCTCACCTCGGCGTCGACGGTGACCTTGGGGATCTCCTCGCGCAGGGCGTCGCGGGCGGCGAGCATGACGGAGTCGCCCACCGTGGTGGTGGGCAGCCCGACGACCGACTCGCCCGCCGGCACCACGGGCGGCCCGGGCGGCGGCTTGGGCTTGTCGGTCGGCTTCGCGCTGCCCGAGGTCGTGGGCGTGGGCGCCGCGGACGTCGGGGTGAGGTCCTCATCGCCCACCCCGGAGATTCCGCCGAGCGCGTCCTCGAGGGTCGGCTCCTGCGCGTGGGCGAGGCCGAAGCCGAGGGCCGCGACGACAGCGACGGCGGCCACGACAGCCGTGGCCGCGCGGCCGAACATCGCGAAGCCGCCGGCCTCCTTCCACGACGCCCACATGCGGCCGATGAGCCCGTGCCGGATCGGCATCTCGACGTAGCGGTAGCTCAGCTCCGCGAGGCCGAAGGTGATGACCAGGCGCGCCACCTGCACCGGCCAGCCCTCGGCGTCGAGGTCGATGCCCGGGCGCAGCAGCATGAAGACGGGCCAGTGCCACAGGTAGATGCCGTACGACCGCTCGCCGATCCAGCGGAACGGCTGCCGGCCGAGGGCGCCCGCGAAGCCGGACTCGGTGACGGCGGCCGCGGCGACGACCACCGCGGTGACCAGGCCCACGACGAGGAAGCCGCCGCGGTACAGCGCCGGGGTGTCGTAGCCGACGGCGGCGAAGATGACGAACAGGGCGAGCAGGGCGGCCGCGCCCGAGGCGCTGACGGCGCTGATCCCGCGGCCGGTCAGCTTCTCCTTGAGGCGGGCGGGCGACCAGAACGTGGCGAGCACCGCGCCCACGAGCAGGGTCATGGCGTGGGTGTCGGAGCCGAAGTAGATGCGGCTGGGGTCGGCCAGCGAGGGCATGCCGTCGCGGACGGCGAACCAGGCCATCAGCGCGGTGGACACCAGCGCACCCACGGCCGCGCCCACGCGCACGCCGCGGCGCCGGCCCAGCTTCCACAGCAGGACGCACAGCACCGGCCAGACGAAGTAGAACTGCTCCTCGACCGCGAGCGACCACAGGTGCTGCAGCATCGGCGGGCGCCCGGTGGCCTCGAAGTACGACGTCCCGTGGGCGATGTACCACCAGTTGGTCACGTAGAAGAACGCCGCGGTGGCGTCCTCCTTGACCCGCTGGGCGGCGTCCTGGGCGATGGTGGCGGCAGCCAGCGACGTCGCCACCAGCACGAGGTACAGCGCCGGCAGCAGGCGCCGGGCGCGGCGGATGTAGAAGTTCTTGAAGTCCAGCTTGCCGCGGCTGTCGAGCTCGGCCAGCAGCAGCGAGGTGATGAGGAACCCGGAGAGGGTGAAGAAGACGTCGACGCCGAGGAACCCGCCCGGCAGCCAGCTCTCGTCCATGTGGAAGACCACGACCGCGAGGACGGCGATCGCCCGGACGCCGTCGAGGCCGGGCATGTGCGTCCACGCTGCCGCCCGGGGGCGCGCCTGGGGCGCCGCCACGGCGGTCGAGGTCATCGGCGGTCCAGAGCAGTCGAGGGCTGGCGGGGGCGGTGGGACGCAGGGACAAGGGTACGACGCCGGGGCGGCTGCCCCGACGACGTCGATCGGCGCGGCCCCGTCGGCCCGGACGTCACCGCTACGCGGACGCGCGGTGTGACCGGATGGTTCCGGGCCGCTAGCTGAACAGGATCCGGACCAGCTCGACGACGGCCACGGCGTTGTTCACGCCGTGGGCGATCACCGGAGCGCCGAGCCGGCCCGTGCGGGCCCGCAGGACGCTGAGCACGAGGCCGATGACCAGCAGGACGCCGATCCGCACCGGCTCGAAGTGGATGAGGGTGAACAGCAGCGCCGAGACGACGGTGGCCACGGGGACGGCGGCCCAGCCCATCCTCGCCGCGAAGCGGGCCGTCGCCGCGAACGCCAGGCCGCGGAAGCACAGCTCCTCGCAGAGCGGCCCCACCGTGACGATGAGCACGATGACGAGCAGTACGACGGCCTTCGGAACTCCGGCGTCGACGATCGCGTCGCCGGCTGCGGAGCCGAACTCGCCGAAGATCAGCGTGGTGATCGTGGCGACCAGGGTGCCGAGCCCGATGCAGGCGACGCCGCCGAGCAGCCCCCAGCCGACGTCGGACCACCGGAACGACAGCCCGAGGTCGATCCGGGGCCCGTTGCCCTGCAGCCGCGTCGTGAGCCACGGCCAGACCCCGAACCCGATCCACGGGGTGGTGAACGTGGCCAGGAAGAACGGCACGGTGCCCGGCCCCACCCCTGCCGCCGCCATCACCGAGAGCACGATGACGGGCACGATGACCGCGAGCAGCATGCTGATCGCGACGTCGGCCAGGCCCCAGCGCATCCGCTTCAGCGGGACGCCGGAGTCGCGGGCCTCGGCATACGTGACGGGGGCGCCCGGGTAGGGCGCCCCCGTCAGGTCGGGCTGGTCGACGGCCACAGGTCCGTCAGTAGCGGTAGTGGTCGGGCTTGTACGGGCCGGCCACGTCGACGCCGAGGTACTCGGCCTGCTTCTTGGTCAGCTCGGTGAGCCGGACGCCGAGGGCGTCGAGGTGCAGGCGGGCGACCATCTCGTCGAGGTGCTTGGGCAGCACATAGACGCCCACGGGGTACTCGTCGGTCTTGGTGAACAGCTCGATCTGCGCCAGCACCTGGTTGGTGAAGGAGTTGCTCATGACGAACGACGGGTGGCCGGTCGCGTTGCCGAGGTTGAGCAGGCGGCCCTCCGACAGCACGATGATCGTGCGGCCGTCGGCGAACCTCCACTCGTCGACCTGCGGCTTGATGGTGGTGCGGGTGGTGCCCGGCAGCGCGGCGAGGCCGGCCATGTCGATCTCGTTGTCGAAGTGGCCGATGTTGCCCAGGATCGCCTGGTGCTTCATCCGCTGCATCTGGTCGACGGTGACGACGTCGTAGCAGCCGGTCGCCGTGATGACGATGTCGGCGCGGTCGATGACGTCGTCGAGGCGGGCGACCTCGTAGCCGTCCATCGCGGCCTGCAGGGCGTTGATCGGGTCGATCTCGGTGACGATCACGCGGGCGCCCTGGCCGCGCAGCGACTCCGCCGAGCCCTTGCCCACGTCGCCGTAGCCGCAGACCACGGCCACCTTGCCGCCGATGAGGGTGTCGGTGGCGCGGTTGATGCCGTCGATGAGCGAGTGGCGGCAGCCGTACTTGTTGTCGAACTTGCTCTTGGTGACCGAGTCGTTGACGTTGATCGCCGGGAAGAGCAGCGAGCCGGCCTTGTGCATCTCGTAGAGGCGGTGGACGCCGGTGGTGGTCTCCTCGGTGACGCCCTTGATGCCGGCGGCGAGGTCGGTCCAACGGGTCGTGCTCTCGGCGAGGCTCGCACGCAGGAGCTCGAGGATGACGGCGTACTCCTCGGAGTCCGAGGCGTCGGTCGAGGGCACCGCGCCGGCGAGCTCGAACTCGCGGCCCTTGTGCACCAGCAGCGTGGCGTCGCCGCCGTCGTCGAGGATCATGTTCGGGCCCTTGCCGTCGGGCCACAGGAGCACCTGCTGGGTGCACCACCAGTACTCCTCGAGGGTCTCGCCCTTCCAGGCGTAGACCGGGACGCCGCGCGGGTCGTCGGGGGTGCCGTCGGGACCGACCGCGATCGCGGCGGCCGCGTGGTCCTGCGTCGAGAAGATGTTGCAGGAGGCCCAGCGCACCTCGGCCCCGAGGGCCACGAGGGTCTCGATGAGGACGGCGGTCTGCACGGTCATGTGCAGCGAGCCGGTGATGCGGGCGCCCTTGAGCGGCTTGCTCTCGCCGTGCTGGGCGCGCATCGCCATGAGGCCGGGCATCTCGTGCTCGGCGAGGCGGATCTCGTTGCGGCCGAACTCGGCCAGCGAGAGGTCGGCGACCTTGAAGTCGGGAGTGGTCAACGTGGCTCCTTCGACCCCGCAGGGGGGCCTGCCGCGACGGACGTCACGAGGCCTCGTTGGTCCGCCGGCTGCTCACGCGGGCGTCGTCACCGCTAGAACGGGATCCATTGTGCCCGACGACCGCCCGGTTGGCGAAACCCCGCCCGGTCAGGGGTGGGGGACGTCGGCCGGAGCGGGGGCCGCGGTCTCGGCCGCCGGACCGCGGTCGATGTCGGGCTCGAGGTAGATCCAGCGCGCCTCCGGCACGGCGGCCCTGATCGAGCGCTCGACCTCGTCGATGGCCCGCGCCACGTCGGCGGCGGTGTCGGTGCCGCCGACGGCGATCTTGGCGGCCACCATGATCTCGTCCGGGCCCGTGTGCAGGGTGCGCAGGTGGATGACGCGGTCGACGGTCGACGAGCTCTCGATCGCGGCCTGCACGGCGCTCTGCTGCTCGGGCACGGCGCTCTCGCCGACCAGCATCGACGACATCTCGAAGGCCAGGAACACCGCGATCACCAGCAGCAGGCTGCCGATGGCCAGCGCACCGATGCCGTCCCACCGGGCGTCGCCCGTCACCACCGCGAGGGTGACGCCGAGCAGCGCGAAGACGAGGCCGATCAGCGCGCCGAAGTCCTCGAGCAGCACGACGGGCAGCTCGGGCTGGCGGGCGTCGCGGATGAACCGGAACAGCGACTTCTTCCCCCGGCTGCGGTTCGACTCGCGCAGCGCCGTGCGGAAGGAGAAGCCCTCCAGCACGATCGCGATGCCCAGCACCACGAAGGCCACGATCGGGTCGTTGAGCTCCTCGGGGTCGTGGAACTTGTGCCAGCCCTCGTAGATCGAGAACAGGCCGCCGAGGCAGAACAGCACGATCGAGACGACGAACGCGTAGACGTAGCGGACGCGCCCGTAGCCGAACTGGTGGGAGTCGTCGGCCTCGCGCTTGGCGCGCTTGCCGCCGACGAGCAGCAGCACCTGGTTTCCGGAGTCGGCGCAGGAGTGGATCGCCTCGGAGAGCATCGAGCTCGAGCCGGTGATGAACCAGGCGCCGAACTTGGTGACCGCGATGCCCAGGTTGGCGGCGAGCGCCGCCACCACCGCCTTGGTGCCGCCCTCGGTGCTCACGCGATCCGCGCCTTCAGCTCGTTGATGGGTGCGATGGGGCTCGGGTCGATCCCCAGCGAGATGGCCGCGTAGACGCTCGACCAGTCGCTGACGCCGGTGAGCGACGCGATGCGCTCGACGACGTGGCCCGGGCGCGCGGTGACGACGTGCACCGGCACGCCGCGGCGCTGGGCGATGTCGAGGGTGACGTCGGCCCTGCGGGCGTCCTGCGGGTGCTCGTCGGTGTCGCGCAGCAGCACGAGCCGCAGCCGCGCGGGCCCGGCGCCGTCCTCGAACGGGTCGCGGAAGATGTCGTCGACCGGGGCGGACGCGAACGGGCCGTCGAGCGCGACGACCTGGTTGTGGTTGGCCTCGGGGATCTGGCCCCAGGCGACCGGCAGCTTCGCGTTCTCGTTGAGCTGGCAGGAGAACCGGTACGCCGCCAGGTCGCCGACGAACGACGTGCCCCACACCATCGGCAGGGAGCCCGCGAGCGCGGCACCGAGCAGCTTCGCCGGGTTGTCGGCGAGCGGGACGGACACGCCGCACTCGGTGGCCACCTCGTCGAGGACATCGGCCGCGCGCTCGAGCGCGGAGTCGGGCACGTCGGCGAGCCCGAGGGCGTGGGCGAGCAGCAGCAGCGGCGTCGACAGCAGCCACAGCGACGCGCGAGGCATGAGGTCGCCGGGGTCGACGGCGAGGAACACACCGGACGACGTCGAGCGGACGGTCTCCTCGAGCGGCGAGCCGGCGGAGCCCACCCCCACGACGCGGCTGCCGCGCTTGACCGCCTCGGCTGCCAGCTGGAGCGTCTCCTCGGTGGTGCCCGAGCACGACACCGCGATCACGAGGTCGAGCGGTCCGACCCAGCCGGGCAGCGCGTACCCGCGCAGCGTGGCCACCTGCACCGGGCAGCCGGAGCCGCACACGGCCGTGAGCACGTCGCCGCTGATGCCGGAGCCGCCCATGCCGACGACCACGACCGAGCGGGGCCGGCCGTCGTCGGCGACGCGGCGGATGGCGTCGCGGTCGACCGAGGCCAGGACGCGGCGGATCTGGGCGCCGGCGTCGGCCGTCGCGCGCAGCATGAGGCCGGGATCGGCGGCGAGCAGCGCGTCGACGTCGTCGAGGACGGCGTCGTCGGGGTAGGCGCGGGTCACGTCCGGATCACTCCCCCACCGGGTTGCCGATGCCGTGCGGGCCGGGCGTCGCGTCGTCGAGCAGCATCACGGGGATGCCGTCGCGCACGGGGAACGACGTGCGGCACCGGGTGCAGACGAGCGACGACACGGGCTCGCCCTCGGGCTCGACCGGCGAATGGTGCTCGCACGGGCAGGCGAGGATCTCGAGCAGCTGGGGGTCGAGGGTCACGACGCTCCTCCACGGATGATGGTCAGCACGGTGTCGCGGAGCGCGGCCATGCGGGCCTCGTCGGCCGCCTCGGCGTTGAGCCGGAGCAGCGGCTCGGTGTTGCTGGGGCGGACGTTGAACCACCAGCGGGAGCCGTCGGCATCCGCGCCGGAGACGGTGAGGCCGTCGAGCTCGTCGAGGGACACACCCTCGCGCGGGCCGTACTCGGCCTTGATCTGCGCGATGACGGCCTGCTGGTCGGCCACCGTCGTGTTGATCTCGCCCGAGGCCGTGTAGCGCTCGTACTCGGCGAGCAGGCTCGACAGCGTGGTACCCGGCTCGGTCTCGCCGAGGGCGGCGAGCGTGTGCAGCGCGGCCAGCATCCCGGAGTCGGCGCGCCAGAAGTCGCGGAAGTAGAAGTGGCCGGAGTGCTCGCCGCCGAACACCGCGCCGGTCTCGGCCATCCGGGCCTTGATGAACGAGTGCCCCACGCGCGTGCGCTCGGGCGTGCCGCCGTTCTCGCGGACGATCTCGGGCACGGCGGCGCTCGTGATGAGGTTGTGGATGATCACCGAGCCGGGGTGCTTGGCGAGCTCGCGCACGGCGATGAGCGACGTCAGCGTCGACGGGTCGACCAGGCCGCCCTTCTCGTCGACGACGAAGCAGCGGTCGGCGTCGCCGTCGAACGCGAGTCCCAGGTCGGCGCCGGCCTCGAGCACCGCGGCCTGCAGGTCGCGCAGGTTCTCGGGGTCGATCGGGTTGGCCTCGTGGTTGGGGAAGGTGCCGTCGAGCTCGAAGTAGAGCGGCGTGATCTCCAGCGGCAGCCCGGCGAGCACCGCCGGAACGGTGTGCCCGCCCATGCCGTTGCCGGCGTCGACGACGACCTTGAGCGGCCGCGACGACGACAGCGGCACCAGGCCGTTGAGGAACTCGGCGTAGGCGCCGAGCAGGTCGCGCTCGGCGATGGAGCCCGGGGCGGCCTCGGAGGCTGGGACGCCGGTGCCGGACCACTCGAGCACCAGCGACTTGATCTCGCGCAGGCCGGAGTCCTGGCCTACCGGCGAGGCGCCGATCCGGCAGAGCTTGATGCCGTTGTACTGCGCCGGGTTGTGGCTCGCGGTGAACATCGCCCCGGGCAGCCCGAGCGAGCCGGCCGCGTAGTAGAGCTGGTCGGTGCTGGCCAGGCCGATGTCGACGATGTCGACTCCCTGCGACGTGACGCCCTCGGCGAAGGCCGCGACCAGGGCCGGCCCGGACGGCCGCATGTCGCGGCCCACCACGACCGCCCCGGGCCCGCCGTCGGCGGCAGCGGCGCCGACCACCCGCACGAACGCCGCGCCGACCAGGCGCGCGATGTCGGGGGTGAGGTCGTCGGGCACGACGCCGCGGACGTCGTAGGCCTTGATCAGGCGGTCGAGGAGGGCGGGGTCCAGCACGCAGGCGACCCTATCGGGCCTGATCGGGCCGACAGGCCCGTCCGGACGTGGATCCGGCCACTCCCTGCCGCCGGGCGGCGGGGAGGCTGGGCGGCCCCGGACGCGCCGACGCCCCGGCGGGCTGCGCATGGCAGCGGCCGGGGCGGTCGGGTGAGGCGGGGGGCGGGGGTTCCCACGGCCGCCGGGGACGGCGGCGGGTGCGGGTCAGCGCTTGCGGGCGCGGGAGAGCACGTGCTCGACGGAGAGGAGCTCGTCGCCCTGCTGCCAGGTGCGGTGCTCGCACTCGAGGCAGTGGGTGAAGTCGACCTGCGAGCCGTCGGTGAGCTCCATCGAGATGCGCGTGACGCGCTCGGAGTCGCACATCCGGCAGCGGATGCCGGCGCGGCTGCCGCGCTGGGTCAGCGACCCGAGCGGAGTGGCGGCGGCGGCCTGAGAGCTGCGAGCCATGGGTGGGTCCCCTCTTCATCGAGCTGTCCCCGTGCCGCGGCCGGCGGCCCGGTCGCGACAGTCGTGCCCAGGTGGGCACTGCGCACTGCGAGCAGTGCGCGCGGCGCCCCACGCGCCGCAGGACGTGCCCGTCGCCGAGCCGCTCGTCGCGTACTGCTCCCCCGACCGACCGGGCGCGCACACGTCCTGGGACCGGACAGTACGGCCCCGGCACCGGTCTTGGGAAGAGTCAGAAGTGGTGCTTGAGCGGTCATGTGACTGATGTGACAGAAGTGGTAACTGTTCGCACTTTCGTGACCACGTCCAGTAATCGGACAGCGCCGGACTCCGTACGGGCCGTGACGCTGGGTGGTGCCGGGGGCCGGGCGGTGCCGGGCTGTGCTGGTCGGCGCCGGTCGTGGTCAGGCGTCGACGTCGGTGCGCAGCACCCGCAGGTGGCCGCGGCGGCCCACCTCGACCGGCGCCGGGACCGCCTCGCGCGGGCGCGCGGCCTCGCGGACGGCGTCGGCGAGGGCCTCGAGGTCGTCGCTGGAGGGCTTGAGGGCCTCGGGATCGGGCTCGAGGCGCACGACCTCCCAGCCCACCGGCGCGGTCATCCGCTGGGAGTGGTGGGCGCACAGGTCGTAGCAGTGGGGCTCGGCGTAGGTGGCGAGGGGCCCGAGCACGGCGGTCTGGTCGGCGTAGACGTACGTCAGCGTGGCCACGGCCGCACGGGTGCAGCCGGGCTTCGAGCAGCGACGGACCGGACTCACGCCGTGACTGTATTGCCGGCGTGCGACGCCGCCCGGCAACGGCGCGCCGTCAGTCTGGGGCTCCGCCGCGCTCGTCGTAGCGCGGGTCGAGGTCGCCCGGGGCGACGCCGAGCAGATCGGCGAGCTGCTCGGCCACGAGGTCGCGGACGAGATCGACCCGGGCCGGGCGGTCCGGCGCGCGCAGCTCGACGGGACGCCGGTACACGGTCACCACCGCCTCGCGCCCGCCCGCCTCCTCGCGCGCCTCGGCGAGCACCACCTCGGCGCCCTCGGCGATCTGCTCGGCCGAGACCGGCGGCGAGTCGACGATCTCGATGCCGACGGCGCGCAGCCGGTCCGACCAGCGCGGCTCGAGCCGGTCGACGGCGTCGGCGACGAGGTCGCCGAAGCGCTCGGTGCGGGTGATGGCGACCGGCGAGGTGGCCGGCGCCAGCGGGCCGCGCAGCCCGCGGCCGTGGCGGTCGCGCGCGCGGCGTCGTCGGCCGGGGCCCGCAGTGCTCACAGCCCGAGCGTAGACGCGGCGCCCCTAGCGCACGCTCGACGCCGGGGCGTCGATCACGGGCGGCACGGTCGTCGTGGCGCGCGTCGGCAGCAGCGGCGCGATGGCGAGCATCGGCCCGCGCGGTCCGTTCTCGACCAGCTGCCGCGATGCGTAGACGCGGCCGGACACCGGCGTCACCACGAGGAGGGAGTTGTCGGAGTCGACCGGCACCCGGGTGTACTGCGACGTGCCGGCGGCGACGTCGACCGTCGCCGTCCACGACGGCGAGGTGCCGTTCTCGCGGGAGACGTCGAGGCGCACCACCGAGG
>Ga0102832_1002538_pt1 | contig 10971 bp, 12 predicted proteins | sample EBPBio282013_DNA_FD_88942 | JGI IMG/M metagenome (GOLD analysis project Ga0102832, IMG submission 88942) | Wastewater treatment Type I Accumulibacter community from EBPR Bioreactor in Madison, WI, USA - Reactor 2_5/28/2013_ DNA (Illumina Assembly) | ecosystem: Engineered > Bioreactor > EBPR >... | reverse complement strand
CTCCCGCCCGCAATTCTCATGACATATTCCTAATACACGGGGGTCCCGCTGCCTTTGGCTTTTCATCGGATGGGCCGTGCACCGGTCGAAGCACCACCATCGATGCGTCAAGCTGCTGCGAGCAGATAAGAAGCGGGACCCCGTGTATTAGGAATATGTCATGAGAATTGCGGGCGGGAGGCCGTGGGACCCCTGGCACCTGTGAGGATGCCGTGATCCGGCGAGGTCCCCCGCCCGCGATCGATCAGATCACCTGAACAGTTGCACGAGGCTGCTCGCAACAGACCTCGCACCACGGGGACAGGCATCATGACACTACACCGTGATGTCGTTGGAATCGATATATCCAAGCTGCATCTCGACATTCACGATAACCAGAGTGGCGTCACTCGACGCATTGCCAACTCGGCCGCCGAGGCGGCCGAGTTGGCGGCATCGCTTGCCGAGAGGGAGTGTCTCGTCGTGTTCGAGGCGACGGGGCGTTACGATACGGCCCTGAGACACGCTCTTGGCACAGCAGGAATAGCCCATGCTCGCGTCAATCCCGAGCAGGCCCGTAACTTCGCCCGGGCGACCGGCAGGCGTGCAAAGACCGACGCCATCGATGCGCGCATGCTGGCGGAGCTTGGCGAGAGGCTCAGCCTACGTCTTGAACCACCCGCCAATCCTGCCCGCGAGCGACTTACGCTGCTCATTCGGCGGCGCGACCAGCTCGTGCTCATGCGCAAGCAGGAGAGGGTGCGTACTCAGAGCGAAACCGACCCGCTGCTCAAGGCGGATATCGCCGCCCATATCGCCTGGCTCGATCACGCCATTGCGCGCACCGAGCAAGAAATCACCAAGCTCATGCGCGAAGACGAGGTCATCGCTCGTACCGATGCTTTGTTGCGCTCGGCCCCGGGCGTCGGGCCGGTAACCGCTGCGGTGCTGATCGGGCACTTACCTGAACTCGGCATCTTGCCCGCCAAGGCGGTCACCGCCCTCGCAGGCCTTGCTCCCTACAACAACGATAGTGGCGCCTTCCGCGGTCAGCGCTCGGTACGCGGCGGCAGAACCCGCATCCGACAGGCCCTCTATATGGCCGCCGTCAGCATCGCCCGAGGCTCATCCTCGCTGGCTGCATTCCACAAGCGTCTCATCCAGGCCGGAAAGCCTCCCAAGGTCGCCATCATTGCAACCGCCAGAAAACTCCTCACAACCCTCAACGCTATCCTGAAACAACGAGTACCCTTCTCGTCGCCTGCGTGACAAACACAGTTGCCGGGTCAAGCCCGGGGTGACGTGGTTGCGCCCCCACCGACCGTCATCCCGGCGCATGCCGGGGTCTCCCTCACCTGGACGGCCTCGCGTCCACGTCGAGGCCCAGCCATGCAGCGAGGGCTGCGACCTCGGCGTCCACCGCGGCCCGGACCTCCGGGGTGAACGGTTCGTCCTCGTGGACGGCGTTCACCACGAGGCGTCCGCCTTTGCGGTCGGCGGTTGCGTCGAGCTTGCCGACCAGCCGGTCCCCGTGCAGCACCGGGAGCGCGTAGTATCCCCACCGCCGCGCGGCGGCCGGCTTGTACATCTCCAGCACGTACGCGAACCCGAACAGCACCTCGGCCCGGGCGCGGTCGTGCACCAACCGGTCGAACGGGGACAGCAGCGCGGTGCGTCCGGTGAACGGCCGGTCGAGCTGCGCGGGGTCGACCCGCCAGCGTCCGGGAACCCCCACGACTTCGGCCTCCACCCCGGCCTCGCCCACCTGGTACGGCTCCCCCGGCACCACGGTGCCGCCCACCCGCGCGATGCCGGACGCCCGCAGCCGCAGTTCCTCCCGCAGCCGAACGGCTTCCGCCTTCGGCGGCAGCACCAGATCGGACGGGTAAACCCGCTCGGCCAGGTCGAACACCCGCTGGCGACCGACGCGTCCGGCGATCGCCACCTCACCGGTGAGGGTGAGGCACTCCAGCATCTGGGTGACGTTCCGCTCGTGCGTCCAGCCGGTCGAGCGCCATGCCACCTGGGCGGTGTCGGGCAGGTCGCGGGAGAGCGAGGCACCCTGCTCCCGCAGCCGGGCGAGCAGGTCCCTGCGGAACGCGTCGTTGGCGTCCATCCAGCGCCGGGTGGACGCGTACGGCGGCCAGCCCGCCAACGACCCGAGGACGACGGCGAGCTGCGACATCGGCCGGAGGAATGCGTCGAGCTCGAACAGTTCGCGGTCGGCGAGCGCGAGGGTGAGCTGGGACGAGGCGTAGCCGTTGCCCAGGCGGCTCCAGGCCACCAGGTCGGCGCTCGGTGCGATCGACGCGGTCGGGTCGAGCTGCAGCAGCGTCAGGTGTTCGACCATCGCGACCAGGTCGGTCGGACGGTCGGCGTCCAGCAACTGCGCCCGCACCGCGATGCGACGGGCCTCGTCCCGCTCGAGCCTGACCATGCCCGGCAGCCTCAGGGACCGTCGTGGTGGGGCGCCGGCACCCCAGGGACGGTGGGTCCTTCGTTGTAACTGAGCAGGCGCCAGTAGTCGGCGCCCGGGCACAACACCGTCCAGTGGCCGTTCAGCATGCCGCCGAACGACCTCGCGTGGGAGTAGTCCAGGCCCATCAGCAGCAGGGCGCCGACGCGGAGCGACAACCCGTGGCCGACCGCCAGGACCACCTCGTCGTCGCCGGCGACCTCGGCGTGGTCGAGCAGCGCCAGCGCCACCCTCTGACCCGCCTCGGTGGCGCTCTCGCCCTCCGGCGAGCGGCGGAAGTCGCGTCCCTCGCGCAGGGCGGGCCAGAAGTCGGGCTCGAGGCGTCCGACCTCCTCCATGCCCATCCCCGACCACGAGCCGACGTCGACCTCCCGCAGGCGCGGGTCGACCTGGACGTCCAGCCCGACGCCCGACGCCACGATGCCGGCGGTCTCACCGGCCCGCGACAGGTCGGACGCGAACACCCTGGTGATGCCCGTCCCGGCGAGGCTCGTGGCAGCGGCGGCCGCCTGATCGCGTCCGGTCTGGTTCAGCGGGACATCGGCGTGGCCCTGGAAGCGTCCGCCGTCGTTCCAGTCGGTGACGCCGTGGCGCAGGAGGATGACCTTCGCCGCGGTCATTCGGCGGGAGGCACCTCGTCCAGCGGGCCGAGGTCGAGGCGCGGGCAGTCCTTCCACAACCGCTCCAGGGCGTACAGCGCACGCTCCTCGGAGTGCTGGACGTGCACGACCGCGTCCAGGAAGTCGAGCAGCACCCAGCGGTTCTCGCGGTCGCCCTCACGCCGGACGGCCTTCACCCCCGCCTTCAGCAGCGCCTCCTCGACCGCGTCCACCACGGCGCCGACCTGGCGCTCGTTGGTGGCGGTGACGATCAGGAAGATGTCGGTGATCGCGAGGCGTTCGGAGACGTCGAAGGCGATCGGGTCCTTGGCGAGCTTGCCCACGGCCGCGCGGGCGGCGATGCGGGCGATCTCGAGGCCGTGTTCAGTGGCTGTCAACGTGTTCCTTTGGGACGGTAGAGGCCGCGTTTGGCGATGTACTGGACGATACCGTCCGGTACGAGGTACCAGATCGGCAGCCCTTCGGCGACGCGTTCGCGGCACGCCGTCGAGGAGATCGTCAGCGCCGGCACCTCCAGCAGCGTGACCTTGTCCTCGGGCAGGTGGGCGATGTCGTTCTCCCCCAGCGGCACCCCCGGACGCGAGACGCCGACGAAGTGGGCGAGGTCGAACAGTTGGTCGACGCCCTTCCAGGTCAGGATCTGGCTGAGGGCGTCCGCACCGGTGATGAAGAACAGGTCGAGTTCGGGGCCGCGCAGCGTGCCGATGTCACGCAGCGTGTCGACGGTGTACGTCGGACCGGGGCGCTCGATGTCGACCCGGCTCACCGAGAACCGCGGGTTCGAGGCGGTGGCGATCGTCGTCATCAAGTACCGGTCCTCGGCCTGGGAGACGTCCCGGTCGGCCTTCTGCCACGGCTGGCCGGTGGGCACGAACACGACCTCGTCGAGCGCGAACCTGGCCTGCACCTCGCTGGCGGCCACCAGGTGGCCGTGGTGGATCGGGTCGAACGTGCCACCCATCACGCCCAGCCGGAGCCGCCGGGTGCCGCTCTCCTCCCAGGCGATGGGGGTTTCGCTCATTTGGCGTGCGGCCGGCCGTTACCCACCTGTCGGACGCAGGCGAGGCCGGCCAACAGGACGGCGACCGCGCCGAGACCGACGACGACCGGACCGGTCGCGTCCAGGACCACGACCTCGAGGAGCGTGTGCATGCGCGGATACTACACGCCCCGCGCCCCCTCCGACTTGTCAGAATCTGGGGACGCCAGAGCGATCTGACGTTCTGACAACTCGGGGGGTGGGGTCACGGACGGGTCTGGCCGTCGCCGTCCACGATGTACTTGGTGGAGGTCATCTCCGGCAGGCCCATCGGGCCGCGGGCGTGCAGCTTCTGGGTGGAGATGCCGATCTCGGCGCCGAAGCCGAACTCGCCGCCGTCCACGAAGCGTGAGGACGCGTTCACCAGCACCGCGGCCGCGTCCACCTCGGCGGTGAAGGTGTCGGCCGCGCGCCGGTCGGCCGTGACGATCGTCTCGGAGTGCCCGGTGGAGTGCGCACGGATGTGGTCGATGGCCGCCTCCAGCGAGCCGACGACCGCGCAGGCGAGGTCGAGCGAGAGGTACTCCGCGTCGAACTCCTCCGCCCCGGCCGGCACCACCGCGGCCGAGTAGGCGACCACTTCGGGCGTGCCGTGGACGGTGACCCCGGCGTCGGCGAGCGCGGCCAGCGCCCGCGGCAGGAAGGTGGGCGCCGCGTCGACGTGCACGAGCAGCGTCTCCAGCGCGTTGCAGACGCTCGGACGCTGCACCTTCGCGTTCAGCATGATGTCCAGGGCCATGTCCTGGTCGGCGCTGGCGTCGACGAACAGGTGGCAGTTGCCGGTGCCGGTCTCGATCACCGGCACCTTCGAGCCGTCCACGACCGCGTTGATCAGCCCGGCACCGCCCCGCGGGATCAGCACGTCGACCAACCCGCGCGCGGCCATCATCTCGCCGGTCACGCTGCGGTCGCCCTCGACGAGCTGCACCGCGTCGGCCGGCAACCCGGCCTTCTCCAGGCCGCACCGCAGCGCGGCGACGATGGCCCGGTTCGAGTTCAGGGCGGACGACGAGCCGCGCAGCAGCGCCGCGTTGCCGGCCTTCAGGCAGATCCCGGCCGCGTCCGCGGTCACGTTCGGACGGGCCTCGTAGATGATGCCGACCACGCCCAGCGGCACCCGCACCTGGCGCACCCGGGCACCGTTGGCGTTCGTCCAGCCGCGCACCACGTCGCCCACCGGGTCGGGCAGCGCGGCCAGCGAGCGCAGGCCGTCCACCATGCCCTGCACCCGGGACGGGGTGAGCGCCAGCCGGTCGACCATCCAGCTCTCGGTGCCGGCCTCACGGGCGGCGTCGACGTCGAGGCTGTTGGCCGCCAGCACCGGCGCCTCGGCCTCGGCGAGCGCATCGGCCATGGCGTGCAGCGCGGCGTCCTTCGGGGCGCGGGCCAGCACGGCGAGCGCCCGTGCGGCCGTCCGGGCCCGTTCGGCCTGTTCGACGAAAGTCATGGCGGAAGATTAACTGAGCGGAGTGGGGCGGGACTCCCCGCCCACCGGCGCCTCCGGCTCGGTGCCCGGCGCCGCAGCAACCCCGTCCGCCGCACCCCGACCCCGACGCTTCGCCGTCAGCAACGCCCGCATCTCGTCCCTGGTCGGGACGCCGAAGGACCGCAGCCCGACCATGCGGAGGATCCACCACACCAGGTTGAACGAGGTGATCACCAGCGTGCTGGTGGCGGTGATGACCGTGCCGGGATCGGGCACCAGCAGGCCCCAGACCATCCACAGCACCTGGTTGATGACGCCGAACACCAGAAAGAACGGCGACACCCCACGGACGCGCGGCGAGCGGATCAGTTCCAGGCTCTGGCCGGCGTTCGCGAACAGCGCGGGCCAGATCGCGAACAGACCGTACGCGGTGCTGCCCAGCGTCAGATCGACCGTGATCATCACCGCACCGACCAGCAGCCCGGGCAGCATCACCCGGAACAGGTTGCGCCCGAGTTCGCGGGACATCAGCGCCAGGATCGGCACCGACGAACCCAGCCCCAGCACGTTGGGCACGACCATGTTCGCCTGCCCGAGCGTGAGGCCGTGCACGGTCCAGGCGAGGTTCAACGCCAGGATGATCTGCCACGCCGGCAGCGACAGCCCCTCGACGTTGCGGGTGCGCGCGAGCCGCACCAGCTGGGGCAGGCCCATCGTCGTGACGATCAGGGCCGCTGCCCAGCCGACGATCTCCACCTCGGTCATGTCTTCTTCTTCTTGGCCCGCACGATCAGGTCGTCACGGTGGACGACCACGCGGTCGAACCCGGCGCCGCGTTCGGCCACGAGGTCGTGGGTGCTGCGGCCGATGATGCCGGGAAGGTCGACGGAGTCGTAGCCGACGAGGCCGCGCGCGATCAGCGTCCCGCTCTCGCTCACCAGCTTCACCGGGTCGCCGACATGGAAGCTGCCGCGCACCCCGACGATGCCGGCGGGCAGCAGGGACGCCTTGCGCTCGGTCAGCGCCCGCACCGCACCCGCGTCCAGCACCAGCTCGCCCTGCGACACCGAGGCGTACGCCAGCCACATCAGCTTGCGCGCGCGCCGCTTGTCGGTGGCGCGGAACAGGGTGCCCACCGGCTCGCCGGCCAGCACGTCCGCGACCCGCTCGGCCGCCGCCAGCACCACCGGGATGCCGGACGCGGTCGCGACCCGCGCCGCCTGGAGCTTGGTGTCCATGCCGCCGGTGCCGATCTCGGCGCCGCGTCCGCTGGTGTCGACGTCCAGTTCCTCGATGTCGTCGACGAGCTCGATGCGGCGCGCGTCCGGGCTGGACGGGTGCGCGGTGTAGAGCGCGTCGACGTCGCTGAGCAGCACCAGCGCGTCCGCCCTGACCAGGTGCGCGACGAGGGCGGCGAGCCGGTCGTTGTCGCCGAACCGGATCTCGTGCGTGGCCACCGTGTCGTTCTCGTTGACGATCGGCACCACGCCCAGTTCGAGCAGCCGGGTGAAGGTGCGCAGCGCGTTGCGGTAGTGGTCCTGGCGGGCGACGTCCTCCACGGTCAGCAGCACCTGGCCGACGGTGAGGTCGTGGCGCGCGAACAGCGAGCTGTAGCGGCCCACCAGCAGGCTCTGCCCCACCGACGCGGACGCCTGCTTGCTGGCCAGGTCGCGCGGACGGCGCTTCAGCCGCAGCGGCCCCATGCCGGCGGCCATCGCGCCGGAGGACACCAGCACCACGTCCTGCCCGCGGCGCCGGGCGTCGGCGAGCGCGTCGACGAGGGTCTCCAGCCGGGCGATGTCGAGGGCGCCGGACGCGTCGGTGAGCGAGGAGGAGCCCACCTTCACCACCAGGCGCCGGGCGCCGGTGATCTCGGTCCGCGTCGTGGGGACGGCGGACGCGGGGGCCTCACTCATCCTCGTCGTCACCGAACCCTTCGGCGGCCAGCCGGGTGTACTGCTCGGCCTCGCGCTCGGCCGCCTTGGCGGCGTGGTACTCGGCGTCCAGCCGGCGGCGCCGTTCGGCCGCCGGGCGCTGGGTGATCAGCCGTTGGTCCTCGCCGCGGCGGGACAGGATCTCGGCGCCGATCTCCACCTGGGGGGCGAAGTCGAACACCACCGGGTTGTCGGCGCCGATCGCGACCGCGTCCCCGGCGAGCGCGCCCATCGCGAGCAGTTCCTCCTCGATGCCGAGCCGGGCGAACCGGTCGGCGAGGTAGCCGACCGCCTCGGGGTTGCCGAAGTCGGTCTGCCGCACCCACCGCTCGGGCTTCGTGCCGCGCACGCGCCAGACGAAACCGCCCTCGCCGTCGCCCTGCCGGGTGATGGCGAACTCGGGGCCGGACGCGATCGGCTCGGGCCGGATCACGATGGTGGGACGCGGCTTCGCCTCGGCCTGCGTGCGCCGCTCGGCGACCAGTTCGGCCATCGCGAACGTGAGCGCCTGGAGCCCGACACCGGTCTTGGTGGAGACCGCGAACACCGGCAGCCCCCTGGCCTTGAGGTCGTCCATCACCAGCGCCGCCAGCTCGGCGGCGTCCGGGATGTCGACCTTGTTGAGCACGACCATGCGCGGACGGTCCTCCAGGCCGCCGTGCGCGGTCAGCTCGGCCTCGATCACGTCGAGGTCGGTGAGCGGGTCGCGTCCCGGCTCGTAGGTCGCGCAGTCGATGACGTGCACGATCGCCTGGCAGCGCTCGATGTGGCGCAGGAAGTCGTGGCCGAGGCCGCGTCCTTCGCTGGCGCCCTCGATCAGGCCGGGCACGTCGGCGACGGTGAACGTGGTGTGGCCGGCCACGACGACGCCCAGGTTCGGGATCAGCGTGGTGAACGGGTAGTCGGCGATCTTCGGCCGGGCGCGCGAGATCGCCGCGATCAGGGACGACTTGCCGGCGCTCGGGAAGCCGACCAGGCCGACGTCGGCGACGACCTTCAGCTCGAGCGTGATCTGGCGGGAGTCGCCCTCCTCGCCGAGCAGGGCGAAGCCGGGGGCCTTGCGGGCGGCGGACGCCAGCGCAGCGTTGCCGAGGCCGCCGCGTCCGCCCGCCGCGATGACCACTTCGGCCTCGGGGCCGACGAGGTCGGCCAGCACCACACCGGTCTGGGCGTCGGAGATGACGGTGCCGTCGGGAACCGCGAGCACCACGTCCTCGCCGTTGGCACCGTTGTTGTGGTCGCCGCGCCCGGGCTGGCCGTTGCTGGCGCGGCGCACCGACTGGCGGTGGAACTCGACCAGCGTGGTGAGGTTCGGGTCGACGCGCAGGATGACCGAGCCGCCGTTGCCGCCGTTGCCGCCGTCCGGCCCGCCGAGGGGCTTGAACTTCTCCCGGTGGATGGACGCGCAGCCGTGACCGCCGTTGCCGGCGGCGACCGTGAGCACAGCCCGATCGATGAAGGAGGGAATGGCCACGGGGAACTCTCGCTCGGTGAGGACGGGATGCACCGGCCTCGCCCGGCCGGTCTTGAACGGTCAGTCTATCCGTCCGCCCGGCGGCAGCCCACTCGATTGCCGAGCAGTGCTCGGCTCAGCGGCGGTCCGGCGGCGGCGCCCAGATGGTGTGGTCGGGCGCGGGTTCGGGCCCGGGTCGCGGCGAGGCTGCGTCCGTGGCCTCGGGTGGCGGCTCCGGCGGGACGGCGGGGTCCGGGGCGGGCGGTGCGAACGCCGACGGTTCGGTGGGCCTGGTCTCCGCCGGCGGTGGCGGGGAGGTGTCGGCGGGATCAGCGCCGGCGTCCGCGTCCTCGGGGAGGTCGGCGGGCTCAAGGGCCACCAGCGCCGGGTCGACCGGCCGCGGCCGACGGGCGTACCGCAGCAGCCCGAGGACGACGAATGCGAGCACGATGCCCGCCCCGACGCCGAGCGCCGCGGCCACCACCCACACCGGCGGACCGGGCCTGCTGAGCGCGACGACCCGCAGGCCACCACCGTCGCCGAGCACGGCGAGGTCGTTGATCTCCACGTCGTTGCCGACCACGATCCCCCGGTTCGCACTGATGACCTGCCCGGGGAAGCGCAGGTGGATGTCGCTGGCGGGCCACCCGTCCGCGCCGGGCGAGATCGAGGTCTGGAACACCAGGTACTCCGCAGCGCTCGACACGGTGACGCCGAACGGACTGAAGTAGGTCGCCTGGGTCTCGCCGTAGATCCGGCAGGCACGCTCGCCGGTCTCGCTGTCGATCGTCGCGGCCGACAGCTTCAGGACGTAGGCGGCGTTCGCGCACTGGGCGTCATCACCGGTGACCACGAGGTCGAGCGCGACCCGTTCCTCCGACACCACGTCGAAGGTGCCCTGGACGCGGCAGCCGGTCAGCGCCACCGCGGCCAGCGCGAGTCCGAGCCCCGCGCCCACCCGGCGCCACCCCGCGACCATGCACAGATCCTAGGTGCGCGGCCCAGCGGGAGGCGCCCAGACGGAGTGGTCGAGCGGCGGGGGCTCGGTGTCGGGCGTCAGCGGCTCGGGGTCGGACGGTGGTGGCTGCGGCTCGGGGTCGGACGGCGGCAGTTCCGGCTCGGCCGGCTCCGGCCCGTCCGGCTCGGCCATGCCCTGTGACGGGGTGGGCACCGCGCGTCCCCGGCGGACCACCCGCACCAGCCCGACGCCCAGGAGAGCGAGCACCACGCCGCCCACCCCACCGGCGATCAGCCAGATCACCGCGTTCGGCGGCCCCGGACGGCTGAGCATCACGATCGTGAGGTGGTTGTCGACGCTGGACAGGCTGTCGAAGCGGATGGTGTTGCCGTCGACCACGCCCTGGTTCGAGCTGAGCACCTCACCGGGCAGGCGGAGGGTGATCCCGCCGTCCGGCCACTCGCTGTGATCGTGCTCGAAGGTGAGTTCCTGCACCGTGTACTCGGCCACGTCCGTCGTCGTGCCGCCGGTGACGAAAGCGAGGTCGCTGAGCGGCATCCGTCCGGTGAGGTGGCAGGCCTCCTCGCCGTTCGCGGTCGTGACGAACTCGCCGACGATACCGTTCGTGGACCAGCGTCCGAGGTAGGTGCGTTCGCCCTTGAGCGGGCAGTACGCGTCGCCGGTCAGGATCAGGTCGAAGGAGACCCGGTCCTCCTCGATCAACTCGGCGGTGCCCTCGACGTGGCAACCGGTCAGCAGGACACCGCTGGCGGCCAGGCCCAGCGCAACCACGATGCGGCGCCATCCGGACATGCGGTGAAGCCTACGTGGGCGCGCGTGCGAGGTGCCGGAAATGCAGAAAGGCGGCCCGAGGGCCGCCTTTCCGAAGTTCGTTGTCGCCTACTCGGCGGCCTCGACCGCGATGTTGATCACGCGGCGTCCACGCCGGGTGCCGAACTCGACCTTGCCGGCGCGCAGCGCGAACAGGGTGTCGTCGCCACCGCGTCCGACGCCCTCACCCGGGTGGAAGTGGGTGCCGCGCTGGCGGACGATGATCTCGCCGGCGTTGACCTGCTCGCCGCCGAA
>Ga0102832_1002537_pt1 | contig 10971 bp, 6 predicted proteins | sample EBPBio282013_DNA_FD_88942 | JGI IMG/M metagenome (GOLD analysis project Ga0102832, IMG submission 88942) | Wastewater treatment Type I Accumulibacter community from EBPR Bioreactor in Madison, WI, USA - Reactor 2_5/28/2013_ DNA (Illumina Assembly) | ecosystem: Engineered > Bioreactor > EBPR >... | reverse complement strand
CTGATCGATCGAATGGGCCTGTGCCCATGCTGCGGGAACGACCGCCGTCAACTTGACTTTGTGACACAGTAAGACTAGGGTGTTCTTCAGGTACAGCAGCCCGGCCATCAAGCGGATCGCAGCCGCGGCCAGCCCGCGCGGCTGATGCCGCCGCCGTGCAGCGTCTCAGCTCCGAACAGGCCGTCGACCGGTTCGGACTTCGGCGGCATGTGCTAGCGCGCGAAGTTCGGTGCCAGCGCCGCTTCTATGGCCGGCCGCGGCAGCTTCGTGGCCTGCAGTGCAAGCGCGTGGCGCAAAACGATCATCGCGTCCAGCCGCGCGAAAGAAGTCCTCGGTCGCCATCGCGTCGGACTCGAAAACTCTCAGGAACGGGGCTCCATTGGGTCCGATTCCGGGAGTTCTCTCCATCGGCATTCACCCCGCAACGCCAGTGTTCATGCAGGCCGCCAGGGTTTTGCCGGGCCGACTAAAGCGTCTTCGTGCTCCAGCAGGTTGCCGCGCTCGTCGTAGCGGTTGCGCCAGCGGTGGCCCAGCGCATCGACCACTTCGACCGGCAGGTTCAGTTGGTCATAGCCGAAGCGGCTGACGGCGCCGGCGGCATCGGTCACGCTGATGAGGTTGCCGCGCTCGTCGAAGGCGTAGCGCGTGACGCGGCCCAGGGCGTCGACGCTGGCCAGCGGGTTGCCGGCTTCGTCGACGGGGGTCTCGGTGCGCACGGGGTGGCCGTCGGGGCCGGGCTCGTCGATGGCGACCACTTCGTGGTTGCCGTTGTAGTGGTAGCTGCTGGTGCGGCCCAGCGCGTCGGTGACGTGGGTGACCTGGGCGGCGATGTCGTAGTCGAAGCGGGTGTCCAGCAGCCCGGGCTCGTCGGTCCAGGTGCGCACCACGCGCGCCGCGGCTTGCCTTCCGGTCCGATGCAGTTATGACCGAGTTGGATCAATAATCGAAGCGTCCATTTGATCAACGTATTTGTCAAAAGCCTCAATGCCATCTTTGGATATCAAATCATATTCAAACCGCGTTATCGGAATGCCCCATAACACTTCAACTTTCTCATCTCCAACTGCAATTACTTCAAGATCCTCACTCTCTCCACGCAGTTCATCGACCAAAAACGCCTTGGCATTCCATTTTTCAGGAGCCAACTTGCTTTCTCCCATAATTGCAGGAGGCTTGTGCGCTTTCACATTAGCTACATGATGAGCGATGAGGTCGGCGACGTAGTCAAATATTCGCGTGCGCTCCTCGCCGCCGAGATTTGATAAAAGGGGTATCATCAATTCGAAACCTACACGCTCGCCTGTCGGTCGAATACAATTTGACAACCCAACAGTTGCAAATCTTATAACATCTCGCGTCGTATCAGGAAAAAAGTAGATTTCAACATATTCAGCTTTATCGTTGCTTTCAAAAATAACTCGATATTCCGGCATCCCCCAGTGTGCCATATAGTGCGACAAAATAATTGTCCTTCTGATGTCGAAGGAAAATCGCCGTCTTTCGATTGATGAGCTATCCATTATTATTGCACCCTTTGCCTTTGCGAGGTTTTCTTGGCTCGAAGTTCGGCCCCATATCTGTTCGATACTGTTGTGTATGACTCATCGTGCCCCCTTCTACCTTCTGACAAGGTAAACAAACCAGACTTGTTGCCGTACTATTATATAAATCATTTCGTGTCTCTTGGTTGGTATTTCGCCCTATCGAATTATGCGTCTCAACCAGAGGTGGCTCGTGTTGCACGGATGTATTTCCAGCGCCAAGTTGACAACCACATTTGGCGCAAAGAATATTGCCATCGCTACCTTTTTGTTTCTCTTCAAGTGCTCTTCTTGTTCCTTTTCTTTCGCGACTTGGATAAAGCTTTCCACGTATTCCAGGGCCACTTCTCGCCGCCAAACCATAAGGATCAATTAATGCGAGTGGGCTGGTGGCATATGCATAACAATCCAATCCTCCAAACAACCCAATCGGATCCTGCTGCAAGAACCTTCCGCAAACGGGATCGTAGTATCGGAAGCGGTTGTAGTGCAGCCCGGTCTCGACGTCGAAGTACTGGCCCTGGTAGCGCAGCGGCTGTTCGACGAGATCGAGAGTTACGAGCTGTCCCTGGACCGCCAGCGTCAACGGGCGCTGCGCTGTCGTGAGTACCGCGACGTCGTCGGTGCCGGTGCGCCGGAACTGCAGCGCCTGGGTCTGGCCCCAGACCTTGTAGCTGGCGGCCCAGACGATGCGGCCCTGCTCGTCGGTCAGTTCCTGCGGTGCGCCGATCTGGTCGCACTGGTAGTAGTAGATTTGGAACGGCTGCGGCGGCTGGCCACTTGGCGAGCGGACGTCCGCAGGGGTCGGGTCGACCTGCGACTCCAGCTTGGCCAGCGGCACGAAGCCGTCGGGCTCGTAGAGGTATTCGCTGCACTTGCTGCCGCGCTGCTCGTGGACTAGCAGGTCGCCGTCGTAGGCGAAGCGCGTGGTGCCGAAGGCGTCTTGCTTGTCGATGCGCCGGCCCAGCGGGTCATAGTGGTAGCTGGTGCGCTGCACCGTGGCCGGCACGGCGGCAATGTCGTCGCGTCCGGCCACGCGCAGCGCCGCCTTGTCCCGCCAACGGGTGACGGTGGCCTCGGCGATCTGGTGCTCGGCGTTGAAAGCGAACTGCTGCAAGGTGTGCCAGCCGATGCGCCGCTCGATGACGTTGCCGTTCACGTCATAGGCAAAGCGCAGGTCCTGATAGACGGCGAGCCGGTTGTCGGCCACGCGATCGCGCTGGGCGCTGGTGCCGCCGGCGCTGTGTTCGCCGCCGCGGTTGTCGTTGAGAAGGTTGCCTGCGGGGTCGAAGTCGAAGCGCTCGCGCAGCGCCTCGTCGGCGCCGGCGGCCGCGCGGATGCGCCCCAGCCGGTCGTAGCGGTAGTGCCGCGGGCCGCGCAGCGCATCGCCCGTCGCGCTGAGGTTGCCGGCCGCGTCGTACTTGAACTGGCGGTGCGCCTGCCAGGGCCCGGGCTGGGCGCCGCCGAGCATCGGCAGCGCGGGCCGGTTCAGCGCATCGTCGAAACCCTGCGCCCGCTGCAGCCGGTGCGCGCTGAGCCGACCCATCGGGTCCACCTCGTAGCGGCTGGACAGCGCCCCTTGCGTGCGCCCGACCTCGCGGTGCAGCGCGTCGCGCTCGATGTCGCTGACGACGCGGCCGTCCACCTGGACCTGGTGCAGGTGGCCCGAGCCGTAGTACAGCCACTGCACTTGCCTGCCGCTGGGCAGGACGGTGTCGGTGCGGTTGCCCAGTGCGTCGTAGCGGTGCTGCAGCACGAAGCGCTGCGCGCCGCGGCCCTCGTCGTCGCCGTCGTGCTGCTGGACCTCTTGCACCAGTTGCGACAGCGCGTCGTAGGCGAAGGCCAACTGCGCATGCGCATTGCCGGCTCCCACCAGCCGGCCCAGCCGGTCATAGGCGTAGCTGGCCGTCTGGCCGTTGGTGTGCGCCTTGGCCACCAGGCGGCCCAGCGCGTCGCGGCGGAAGTAGGTGCGCCGCGGCAGCGCCGCCGTGGGGCGCGCTTCGAAGTCCTCGTGTTCGTCCTCACGCTCGTGCAGCTCGGTCAACTCGCCGGCGGCGTTGTAGCGGTAGCGCTGGATGCGCCCGTCGAAGCCGATCTCCTGGATCAGGTTGTCGGCCGCGTCGTAGTGGAACTGGTACCAGGCGCCGTTCTCGTTGCCCAGCGCCCCCAGGCGGCCCACGGCGTCGTAGCGGTAGCTGAGCTGCCCGCCCTGCGCGTCCTGCCGCTGCACGGGCTGGTCCAGGCCGTTGTAGGCGTAGGTGGTGGCCGCGCCCAGCGGGTCGACGTAGCGCAGCAGGTTGCCCTGGCCGTCGTAGTCGTAGCGGTGCACGGCGCCGTCGGGCTGCGTCAGCTGGCGCAACTGTCCCAGCGCGTCGTGCTCGTAGACGCTGCGCTGGCCCAGCGCGTCCACGCTGGCGCTGATGCGGCCCAACCGGTCGTAGGCGTAGCGCGTGGTCTGGCCCGAGCAGTCGGTGTGGCCGACCAGCAGGCCGGCCTGGTCCCAGGCCATTTGCCGGGTCTTGCCGAGCGCGTCGGTGATGGCCACCGGCAGCCCGCGCTCGTCGTGGTGGTAGCGGGTGCGGTGGCCTAAAGCGTCTTCGTGCTCCAGCAGGTTGCCGCGCTCGTCGTAGCGGTTGCGCCAGCGGTGGCCCAGCGCATCGACCACTTCGACCGGCAGGTTCAGTTGGTCATAGCCGAAGCGGCTGACGGCGCCGGCGGCATCGGTCACGCTGATGAGGTTGCCGCGCTCGTCGAAGGCGTAGCGCGTGACGCGGCCCAGGGCGTCGACGCTGGCCAGCGGGTTGCCGGCTTCGTCGACGGGGGTCTCGGTGCGCACGGGGTGGCCGTCGGGGCCGGGCTCGTCGATGGCGACCACTTCGTGGTTGCCGTTGTAGTGGTAGCTGCTGGTGCGGCCCAGCGCGTCGGTGACGTGGGTGACCTGGGCGGCGATGTCGTAGTCGAAGCGGGTGTCCAGCAGCCCGGGCTCGTCGGTCCAGGTGCGCACCACGCGCGCCGCGGCGTCGAGCCGGCTCCATTGCTGGTGGTGGGTGAAGCCGTTCTTGGTGGTGTAGGCCACCATCAGGTGCTGCTGGTAGCGGTAGTGGTTGATGCCGCCCAGCGCATCGGCGGCGGCCACCAGGTTGGCTTGGCGGTCGCCGTCTTCGTTGCCGTCGCGGTCGTAGGCGTAGCGCACCAGCACCAGGCTGCCGTCGGCGGCGCCGGCGTCGCCGTCTTGCAGGCGCACTTCGGCCAGCAGTTCGTCATTGGTCCACACGAACTGCAGCCGGCGGCCGGCACTGTCGGTCAGGCCCAGCGGCCGCGGCGCGGCGCCGGCCACGCCGGCGGCACCGTCGAAGTCGGGGTAGTGCAGCGTGATGGCGTTGTCGTTGCGGTCGCTCAGGCGCAGCAGCGGCAGCCGCCATTGCCCGCTGCGCGGCGCGCCGAAGTCCAGCCGCGTGCCGTCGGTGCGCGTCAGGCTGTAGCGGCCGGCGTCGTCGCGCCGGGCGGTGAACTTGTGGCGGGCGTCGAAGTGCGCCGCGCCGCGGGCCAGCGCGGGCAGCCGGATCAGCCGGCCGCGCTCGTCGTAGTAGTGCAACTGGCCGTAGACCAGCACCAGTTCCACCGACAGCGGCGTGCTCCAGCCGTAGCCCAGCCAGCCGGCACGGCGGTCGCTGGAACGGTAGAAGCGTGTCCAGTCCAGCGGCACGAGCCCGGGCAGCGCGAAGTCTTCGGCGCTGATGATCTTCACGCCGGTGGCGAAGATCACCGGCGTGCAGGTGCCCAGTTCGCAGCCCGCGGCGGCCGGCATCGAAGGCTTGGCGTCGTCGATGATCTTGCCGGTGGTATTGGGGTTGACGTTGTTGTCGATGCGCTTGACGGGCGGCTTCAGCTTGCGCAGCGCGCGCGTGGCCTTGCCGGTGACGAAGCCCACGGAGGTGGCGGCCACCTGGTCGGCGATGAGGTCGGCGATCTGGTCGAGCTTGGCGTCGGTGAGCGGCGGCGTCAGCAGCGCTTCGACCTCGCCGGCCAGCGCCGACATCTCGCTGGCGGCCTGCGCCATCGCGGCGCCGCCGACCACGGCGTTGAGCCCGGGAATGAACTTGGCCAGCAGCTTGAGCGCCGGCCCGATCAGCGAGGCCGGGTCGGTGAGCGAGTCGCCCAGCGCTGCCAACTGCTCGCCGAAGGCGGCCGGCAGCTTGTCCAGCACCTTGTGCGCCAGCTTCTCGTACGGCTCGGGCAGCCACGACAGTATCCAGCTGATCGCGCGGCCGGGGTTGATCACCATCGAGTTGGACTTGGTGGTGTCGAACGAGCGCACCGCGCCGCGGCCTTCGAACTTGGTGTCGCCGCTGTAGCTGGTGGGCTCGGCCGCGCCGCCGACCACCTGCGACGTGACGCCGGAGATGCCGCCCAGCCGGTCGGGCGTGGCCGGGTGCGAATCGAAGCGGCTGCCGGCCACCGACACCGGCTTGCCGTCGATCTTGACCGAGGCCGTGCCGTTCTGCAGGCCCGGCCCATGGGCCAGGTTGGGAATCGGCACCGGCGTGCCGCCGGGCTTGGGGATCACCGGGTTCAGCGGGCCGGGGATCATGGCCGCCGTGCGGCCCTGGTGGATGGCGCGGCGGCTGTTGACGTAGGTGGCCATGGGAGCGAGCGGACGAAGCGGACTTGGGATCGGGATTCAGGTGCTTGGCGTGCGGCAGCAGCGGATCAGCGGCGCAACAGCCAGGCGGCCAGGCAGGCGGCCACCCTGGCGTCGTGCCCGCTGACGCTGAACAAGGCGCAGACGCCTGCCTGGCCTTGCGCGGGCAGTGGCATGAAAGGGTGGTGCAGCGCCTGGCGCTGCTCGTGAAACAGGCTCAGCATCAAAGGCAGGCTGGCGGCGCCGACGTCACCCAATGCCCCGGCGGGCGCGGTGACCGGCGGCATGCCGCCGCGCGGTGCCAGGGCCGCCGACAGGCTGGCCAGTTCGCTGCCGCGCCACGGCGTGCCGTCGGCGTCGCACCAGTAGGCGTTGAGGCCATCGGCCGGCATCTGCGCCTGCGCCAGGGCCTGTTCGGTCGCCGCGATCAGGGCGGCACCGTCGAGCGTGTCGCGGCTGCCCACGCGCGGCCTCGGCGCCGAACGGATGGCCGGTGGCGACAGGGCCAGCGACGGCCCGGCCTCCGGCGCCGCCACGGCTGCCGTCCGTGCCAGACGCAGGAAGGCGGCGGCCTCGGACGCGATCAGGCCGTCAGCATGGCCGCCGGCCCGCAGCAGGCCTTGCTCGAACAAGCGATCGGCCACCGGCGTGTCGCAAAAGCTGTCCACGCCGCCGACCAGCACGGACGGCGCCTCGGGGTGCTCGTCCATGAAGCGCAGCGCTGCGTGCAAGGCATCGGCGCCGGCGACGGCGCCGCCGGCGAACACCTGCAGCGGCAGCATTTCGGCGGCCAGGTCGAGGGCGCGCGGCAGGTCCAGCGCCAGGCGCTGCGCCTGGGCAATGGCGTCCGCCGGAAGGCCGGACGCGCCTTGCGCGGCCGGCGCCGCCAGGAACACGGCCTGCGGCGCGGCCGGTGGCCAGGCGGCGGCGTGGCCGCTGCCGTCATCGGCCGTCATGGCCTCGTACAACGCGGGCGCCGCCAGGCGCAGCAAGCGGTCCGCGCCGGTGCATTCGGGTTCGATCGCCTGCACCCTGGCCACGGTGGCACGATCGGTGCGCCGGCCCGTCATGGCCTGCCGTGTGAAGGCAGACAGGCCGGCGTGCCAGGCCGCGGCCGTCTGCCACGCGCGCGCGCCCAAGGGCGTGCAGGCACCGGTGCTGATGACGTGAAGCGGGGCCATGGGTGGACCGTCAGCGTGCCGCGGTCTCGAAGGCCGACGCGGTGGCTACGGCGTTCACTTGCAGCATGGCCAGTTCGTCGGCCGCCACCATCAGCGGGCTCCGGGTTCGGGCGGCGTACTCGGCGTAGAGCAGCTGGCGCAGTGGCGCGCCGGTCAGCAGCGCGGCATCCTGCAGCAACACCTCGTCGCGGGCCCGGCCGGCGCGCCGTGCGCGGCCTTCCAAGGCCGACGCGGTTTCGGTTCCGGGTTCGGCGAGGACGGCGGCGAGAAACTGCCGGCGTTGCTCGGCGTCGAGGCCGGGGTCGAACAAGGCGTCGGCATCGTTGCCGGTCAGCAGCGCGATGGCGTCGGCCAGCGCCCGGCAGGCGCCGTCGTCGGTCAGGTCGACCAGGTTGGCCCAGGCGCGCAGCAGCGAGATGTCGCCCAGCAGCGCCGCACCGTACCAGCGCGCGGCCAGCGGGAGACCGTCGCCGTCGCCACCGGCATCGACGCGGTCCGTGCCCGGTGCCGCGATGGCCTGCCGCAGCCAGGGGCTGTCGTGCGCTGCGCAGACGGCCAGCGCCAGGCCGGCATCGCCGTGGCGTTGCAGCATCTGCTGCGCCAGCGGCGCGGCGGCCGGGTGTCCGGCCAAAAGAAGCGCCCATAAGCCGTTCTCGTCGTCGGCGTCTTGCACGGCCTGCAGCGCCTTGGCCTCGTCCAACACGGCGCTGCAGCGCCATTGGCACAAGGCCGCCAGGCCGCCCGGCGTGGCGCCGGCATGGCGGGTCATTTCAGCGGCAAAGTCGTCGGACACGGCAGGCCGCGCGATGCCCAGGCGCATCAACAAGGTGGCCAGCGGCGTCTCGCTGCGAGCCGTGAACGTGCGCTCGACGCCCGCGGCCAGGTAGGCGGCCACGGGCTCGTTGAAGCACCAGCGCAACGCGTCGAACACGGCCTGCGGATGCCGCGCCAGGCTTTCGTTCCACAGCTCGCCGGGCAGGTTCGAGGTGCCGCCTGCCTGGAACGTTAGCAGGTGCAGGCCGGCGTGCGCGAACACGGCCACCTGCGGGGCCTGCAGGTCGGCGCAGACGCCGTCCACCTCGGCATGCAATGCGGCGGCAAGCCCGGGCGCGTGCATCAGGTGGGTCTTCAGGCCCGCCAGCGCCCGTTCGAGCTGGAGGTCGAACACGCGCAGCGCGTCCAGCCGATGCGCGGGCACGCGCAGCATGTGACTGCGCCGCCAGTATTCGCTGCACAAGGCCTTCACCAGGCGCAGGGGCAGGTCGTGGCGCAGGGGCATCTCGCGCGCCGGGCGGGCCGAGATGAAGGCCGGATGCGTCGATATCGGCGTCATGGCCGCCCGCGAAGGGGCCCACGGCCGCCCGTTAGGATGCCGTGCCCCTGCCGGCGCGCGCCGGCGCGTTTCATCGCCCCCGGATGCTGGACAACCTGACGCCATTCGCCGCCGAGATCCTGCCGCTCACCGGCCCGCGCGGGCAGGCGCAGAGCGTGGTCGTCGTCAAGGCGACGCTGGATTTCCAGGGCCGCGCGGTCAGCGCGGAGCGCGCCTTGCCGGTGCTGCGCGCGCCCGTGTTCTTCGACGATCCCGCCCGCCTGCATGACCTGCGCATGGACAGCGATGTCCACGGCCACAAGCCGCTGGTCGACGTGATCGTCAACGCCATTGCCCATGCGCCGCGCGGCAAGGCCGTGCCGCAGTTCGAGGCGGGCCTGCGGGTGGGCGCGCAGCATCTTGCGTTGCGCGTCTCGGGCGCGCGCCGCTGGCAGCGGCGATGGGGCGGCGCCGTGCCGGCGATCGGCGCGGCCGAGCCGGTGCGCCAGCTGCCGCTGATCTACAGCCTGGCCTACGGCGGCACCGACCCGAAGCGCCCTGAGCAGTTCTGGCCGGCCAATCCCAGCGGCATCGGCTTCAGCGCCGGCCCGCCGGTGGAGGGCTTGCCGCTGCCGCAAGTGGAATGGGCCGACGATCGGTACGCAGGCAAGGCGCCGCCGGCGCTGCCGGGCGGCTTCGGTGCGTGCCCGATCCACTGGATGCCGAGAAGGGCCTGGCTGGGCAGCTATGCGGCCGATGAGCTGGCGGCGAAGGGCCTGCCGGCGGCGCTGCCGGCTTCGGCCGATGCACGCGCGGCCAACAGCGCGCACCCACGCCTGCAGTTTGGCCCCGACCAGGTCGGGCCCGGGACGGCGATCGAGTTGCACCACCTCAGCGAGGAAGGTTTGGTGCGCTTCGAGCTGCCGTTGTTGACGTTCGACATCACCGTGACGACGCGCGACAAGGTCTACACCGTGCAGCCGCGGTTTGACACGCTGACCATCGAACCCGAGCATGCGCACCTGGTGCTGACCTTCCGGCACCGGGTGGATGACGCCGCGCCGGAAGACCTGCTGGGCGTCAGGGTCCACATGCATTGAAGGCGGGCCTCAGTTGATGCGGACTTCGGCGCCGTCGATGTCCACCAGGTCGCGAGCGTCGTGTTCGATGGTCAAGGCCACCAAACGGGCCAGCCCCTGCGCCGTCAGCTTGAACGTGCTGGCCCCGCACTGCAAGGCGATGGACTGCGATGAGCGCAGCGCGATGGCGCGCTCATGCCAGGGTGCCGCGGCCGCCGCTTGCAGCACCGACACGATCACCCACGGCCCATCGGCCGGCGGCCGCGCCAGCAGCACCACGTCGCCGGCCACCAACTGCGGCAGCAAGGCGCCCGGGCGGGCTTTGACGCGGTCGGCCGGCGCGGCGGCGCTCAGCGCCACTTCGTAGTCGTCGCCGTCCACGGCGACCACCACCTCGCCTTGCCACAAGGGGACCGTGGCCGGCGCGGGGTTGGGGGCGGCGTTCGCCGGCAAAGGCGTCACCGACGCTTGCTTGAGGGCGTTCATGCGTGGCTGCGACGGCAGGCGTCAGTTGTCGTGGATGTTGCTGGCCACCACCTTCACCGTGCCGCCGGCCTGGTGGGTGATGTCCGACGAGGCCACCTGCTTGATGTCCTTGCCGTTGACGGTGACCGTGCCGTCCTTCTTGAGCACCATGGTGCTGGACCCGATCGATAGGCTGATCGAGTCGTCGGTCATCGTCAGCACCGAAGCGCCGTCGCCTGCCGTCAGCACGATGGTCTTGGCCGCCGTGACCGTCTTGCTGCCGCTGCTGACCGTGGTGCTGTAGTCACCGCCGGCCACCAGCACGTTCTTGTACAAGCCGACCTGGTCGGCCTGGAACCCGCCCACCGAGGTGTTCATCGCCGCCCCCACGCTGGTCTGGTATCCCAGCCCGATGGACAGCGCCTTGGCCAGCCCGATGGTCTCGGCCTTGGCCAGCGCGATGGTCTCGGTCTTGTTGCCGCCGATGGTCACGCTGCGGTTGCTGCCGATGCTCACCGTCTCGTTGGCCCCGACCGTCTCGGTGCGGTTGATGCCGATCGAGATGGTCTCGTTCAAGTCCACCGTCTCGCTGCGGTTGTGGTGGATGGTGATGGTCTCGTCGAGGTCGACGGTCTCCGTGCGGTTCTGGTGCACGGTGATGGTCTCGTTCTGGTCGACCGTCTCGGTCCGGTTCTTGTGGACGACATTGGTCTCGTTGCCGTCGATGGTCTTGCGGCGGTCGTTGCCGACC
>Ga0102832_1002536_pt1 | contig 10976 bp, 5 predicted proteins | sample EBPBio282013_DNA_FD_88942 | JGI IMG/M metagenome (GOLD analysis project Ga0102832, IMG submission 88942) | Wastewater treatment Type I Accumulibacter community from EBPR Bioreactor in Madison, WI, USA - Reactor 2_5/28/2013_ DNA (Illumina Assembly) | ecosystem: Engineered > Bioreactor > EBPR >... | reverse complement strand
AAAAATAAAAGCTTTGATTAGCAGAATGCTTGATAGAGATGTAACCAGAAGAATTGGAAGTTCTGATATTAACGAGCTAAAAGCTCATTAGTTTTTCCAAGGATTATCATGGGAGAAGCTTTCGAAAAAATAATTTCCTGTACCTAAATAAATCTTTCCAGAATCAATATAAAATGATTATTTCAAACTTTAAAATCAAGAAATAATCCGTTATGCAGATCAAGATTATGTTGATAACTCAATGCTTAATAGAATCAAAGGATTTTCATTTTCAAGGCCTCAAAAAAATTAAAGAAAATCAAGTTTAAAATTAATACTTTTTTATATTTTGTCTATAGTATTAATACTTTCTAATACCTGATAGATATTTACGTAAAAATATAAAATAAAAATGAATAAAATAAAGTCTTGTAAACAAATGAAATCAGTTTCAGTTCTTGACTGGCTCTTGCTTTCTAGCTTTCTTTTGTTCAGATTTATCCATAGATTGCTAAGAATAAAATATAATTTTACTGAAAGAAGTCCCAAAATTTGTTCATCCTTGATTGAATGTTCAGTTTTGAATTGAGCATCATCAACTGGAAGTCCAGTCAAAGCAGTAGTTTTTCCTTTAGTGATCATAACGGTGGTTCTGAAAACGGCAACGAAAGAGCCTGCCTTATCAGCCATAACTGGATAAGGAACAAGCAAGTCGTGTTGGAGACATTCTTTAACACCTAATTTAGCGCTAAGTTCATCTTCAAAAGCGTTCAAACTGAAACAGAATGATGGATATTTGTTGAGGACTTCATTGTAGAATTGTCTGCTTTGCTTGACTTTAAGGTTGTAGACTTGATCCATAGCTCTCTTGTAAACAGTGCATCTAACATCAACATCCTTTGGTTTTCCTTCACCTGATGAAACCATAACTTCGAAATCGAAAACGTCGTGAATGGCGAATTCTTGTTCTTCAGCTTTTTGGTCGAAAGTTTCCTTGTTTAAGATGACCTTGTTTCCATCAATCAAATGCTTTTTCAATTCATGAGAAATAACACCTTCAACGGCGTTGACTTCATAAGCTTCACAGACTTTAGCAATTAAAGCAGTGACTTGATTGTTAGTTTGTCCTGGTTTGATCAATCTCAAGGCAGCTTCTTTAGCTTTATAAGCAGCCAAGATAACATCAGCTTTCTTTCCGGTGAGTGGTTCATTATCAGACTTGACAACGAGGGTGTGTCCAACAAAAGCTGGGAATCCATCAACATGAACACCGAGTTCGATTTTGACGAGATCTCCTTCCTTGATAGTGGTTGAGTCTTCAGCCAATGGTGAGTTATGACCACAGACTTCATTGACACTGATGGTGGTTGGGAAAGCGAGACCCTTGAAAGTTGGCTTTTTGTTGTAGACTTTGTAGAGTTATTAGTAGATCAAGTTATCGGCAAAAATGCACAAATCAATGATCTTAGATCCGACAGCGATCTTTTTGATGAGTTTCCCCAAAACATCTTCACATTAGAATAAAAAATACCGTTGGCAATTTTGGCTGAGACTTGATACTTTTCAATGACTCCGGGTGTGGCGAGTGTTTATTCTTATTCTCTTTCCATTTTTATACTCTCAAAGTGATTCAACAATAATAATTTATTAACAACACTTGATAAATCTGCTTCATAAAAATCACTTATTCATTGATTAAAAAAAGATATTCACATTAAAAAATTAATAATTTTTTATATTTTTTTATGGAAAAAATATATTATTCTAAATAAATATATTTCCATAAATTTAGATTCTGATTTTATAGGAGTGCTATGTCTTAATAGCTTTGTGAAAAAAGGAAATTTTCAGAATAAAATAAATATTATTAGAAAAAAAGGAAACTATTTCCATGAAAAATAGATTCCTTAGAACAGAAAGATTGAAATTTTCTTCATGATCTGTTCTTTTTGAATAATTAAGCCATATTCTTAACTAAGTTTTGATCGAGACCTAGTTAAACGATCTTTTGCTCAAAATCTGATAGCTTGTTCTGGGCCTAAAGTAATGTTTTAAGTTTTTTCTCTACAGTATTGTATTTTGATATTACAGCCCTCAAGTCGTAATCTTTTTCTGTCATTTGTTTCTTAAGACTTTCTATATCCTTTTATTTGCTGTTTAATTTATTTTCATAGTAATCTTTCATGGAAACCTCACTTTGGTTCATGAGAATCTTTATTTTGCTCTTTTCATCCTCAATTGCAGCTGATGACTCTAATTGTAAAGTTTCTATGAATCCTGCTCTGAGCCCAAGTTAAGCTTGCAAAGATTTGACTTATCGATTGTAAAATTCGATTTATTTTGTCTTTTTGAAATTATCTTTTTAAAGAGTATCACATTTTTCTCTCAATGCATCATTTTCTTTTAATATTTCTTCATCAGGGTCAATTTTTTGTGACTACTCAATGATTCTTAGACTTTTACTTTCAAATTACTTTTAAAGACTTGACTTGAAGTTTTTGAATTATTCTTATTTTGAAAATAAAGAATCTCTAAGCATGTTTATTTGACTGTGCAGTTGGTTTATCTCTTAATCATTTATTTGCTTGAGTTTTGACATAGTCTCTTGTATGGCAATAATTTATTTGTCTTTTTACTCGATGATCCTGAAGAACTTCTTTTTTTAAGCTTAAAAAAATTGAGCACCTTTTTGTTTTTGCTAAGTTTCACGAATTAAGGTTTGTGAAGTTAGTTGCATTTTAGTTCCCAAACTTGTGATTTGTTCTTTAAATTAAACATGGGCTGCAGCAAATTTGACTTTCATATCTTGCAGTTTGGCTTTTTGTTTAGAAATTTAAATTTCGAAATTCTTTCTCAGTTCATCATTTTATTGCAAAGCCTTATGAAGTTTAGCTCTATCAGCTTCGTGAGCATCTGTGATGATACGATTTTCCCTGATTAAATTTCTGACTTAATTTTCATAGTAACCTTCTAAGGCCTTGATGTCACCTTAGTGAAGCTGAGCCATTTTAATCTTAAGAAGTTCAAGCTATTCTTTATTTTGAAGCTCAACATCTTTTAGCTTTTGTTTGAACTCATTCAATAAATTTTGTAAACTGTCTTTTTCGTTTTCGAAAGTTTATTTCTGATCATTGATTAGTTCATAAAGTCTTTTGATTTCATGGGTTTTTTAGATACATAACAAAATGACCTTTTCTCTTTATTCTTTAAGTAGATTTCTTTATGTGCTCACAATAGAATCCATGTTTTATTTTTACATTTCAGCCATTTTTTTCAATCTTTACTTTTAACGATTAAGTTTTTCAGCTGTAATTTATTTAACCTCTCTTAATTCTTAAAGGAGCATGACTCTTTAATTTTTTATGGATATAAGCTAATCATAAAGTTATTAAGTTTATGTTGCACCTTATTTTCGTGCTTGTTAAATTTAAAGGTTCTTTTGATTGATTTATTTTTGAAGTTTTTTGACATTTGATTACCTTCTAATAATTTAGATTTCTTTCTCTCTTTGTATTTATCTGATTTGGATTTTTAACTTTTCCCTTTGTTAACTGACAACCTATTTGATTTCAATATCTTTCAATTTTCTCAAATGTTAGACTTCGCTCTATAAACCTTTATTTTCTGATTTCAATCTTTATATTTCACATTTTGTTTAAACCTTCAATGACTCAAGCTCAAAATCTCTAAGTTCAATAGTTTCTTTTAACTTTTTGACCTGAATATCAAGAATATCCTTATTGTCGTCTGACGATCTTTTCAGTTGTTGGATATGAATGGCTAATTATCTCTAGTGATTTTACTTTAAAAGTTTTATTTACTTGCTTTTTTATTGGTCTAAGAGTAGTGTTTATTGATGAAGTCTGCTAATCTCATCAAGAAGTTTTGAAATTTCTACCTCATGGGAAGTTTGTGCAGCTTTAAGCTCATCCATAACTCGATTAAGTTCAGTTGTTACTTATAAAGTTCTTGTCTCATTTTACCTCCTGGCCACTTACACTTCTAATCTCAGTGTGTTGACCATTTCACTTAATGTAGCGTTTTCATTCAACAATTGCGAGTTATGTTTTAAAACTATTTACAATTTTGTCTTGAGCTCTGTGTTTAACTGATTCTTAGGATTTTCTACATCATAAACTTCTTAATTTAGTCTCGGCGAGTCAATAACAGGACTGCGCTGACTTATTGAGTCATACTTGTTCAATTGCACTCGATTTTGATAATGTGAGGAATAACTTGGCCTTAAAGATGATAGTTATCGCCTTGTGGGACTTGACATTTTGTCTTTTTGTTAGGATTTATTAATAATTTTTATCTTTTTTTAATAATAAACTGAAATATAAACAGTTATTCTATCCTTTTTAATTTACTTTGATTAAAGTTTTTTAATAATTAAAATCCTTTGAATTATTATTTTAAAAAAGTTAAATAATTAATCATAAGTTTTTTATATTTCCTAATACTTTTTTTTACAGAGTGATTTCTTTATATTGGTATCTAAAGTTCTTGTATTTCTTTAAAAAATATCTTAAAATATTCAAAAAGTTACGGTATAAAAAGCATCCATGAGGGGACTCGAACCCCCAACCTTCGGCTTAGGAGGCCGCTGCTCTACCATTGAGCTACATGAACTTGCTAACATCTTATACTCATCACTATATTTGTGCAATTGTTTAAATTCATAAAAAAATATGAAAAATCAAAACTCATTCGTAACCAAACCTTTTGAAATTATGCTTCGTAGTCTATACTTTTATCGAAAGCTCACCCTGTGTACAAACTCTCGTGACCTCTCTACCTTCACCTAAGCTCAAAACTTTTGCTGGCTATTTATATTCGGCTATTGTTCCATTTAAATACCCAAATATGCCTGAAATTATCGACTGTGGTAAAGGCTTGAATAAGCGAACCTTTCTTGACTGTTTATTCGAACCTGTTGGCAAATGAACATTTCCATAAGCTTAGACAAAACTTCTGCCAAAAAAATCAGTTCCATATAAAACTACAATCAATTGTGGCCAACCTGATAAATATGTTGTCTCATAAGAAACTTAAAATGGTAAGTTCCATACTATTTTATCTCCATTCGTGCCTGCAATTTGACTTACACCGGATTATTTTCCTGCAACTACTTTCCAATCAGGTCCTGTTGCTATTGAATAAGATAAAATTAATTGCTGACAATTTTGCACGACACCCCATTAGATAGTGCCTGAAAAAGTTACAAAGAGACTATCATTTTTTATTAGTTTGTTGAAAAAATGAAGATCTTTCTATTTTTAAGGCTCTTAATAAGATTCGGACTAAAGAGGTTGTTATTATTACGATTTTAAAACCTTTTGTTTCTTTTGTAAATTTTTCATTTTTAAATTAAAAATTTTGACATTCTTTAAATTAAAAAAAGTTATAAATCCTTTCTCATAAAATTAAAGTGATGAAATAAAAAATATTCGTTGATTAGCATGAAAATTTTAATACTAAAAATTTTATTATCAGCCTAAAAAATCTTACCATCTCATGACAACATTGAGTGCCCAAAACTCAGCCCATAAACCGCAGCAGCAGTTTACCAGAAAGAAGATAGAATAATATTCATACGGTTTGAATGACATAATTGGAAAAGGATATTCCAGTCAGGTTTATAAAGGTCGCCATGATCATTCTTGTAATTTTTTTACTATGAAAAAGAATAACCCGTCGCAGTGAAAGTCATCGATATGAAAATGCTTAAAAATGAAATCAATCGAACCTTACTTGAGTCGGAAATCGATATACTTAAAGAGCTCAAAGATGTTCCCAACGTCCTTAAATTCCATGAAGTCTATACAACAAAAAACAACACATACATCATAACGGAGCTCTGTTCATCAGATTTGACTAAAAGAATCAAAGAAAAATTAACGGAATAATAAGCTTTTCATTACATGGACCAAGTGATACAAGGGTATCTTCAAGTTTATCAAAAATAAATTGTTCACAGGGATCTCAAACCTGCTAACATTTTAATTACTGAAAAAGACGAATGTAAAATTGCTGATTTTGGATTTGCTATAAAAAATGAGGAACTATCAAAGCCAAGCAAGTATAATGTAGGATCTCCATTATACATGGCCCCATAATCATTGAAAAAGAACGAATATTCATACAAAACAGACTTATGGTCAGTTGGAGTCATTTTCTTTGAACTTTTGACAGGTTAAACACCATGGAAGGCAAAAACATAAAAGGATTTGTTGAAGAAAGTTTAGACAGAAAGGATTTAAAGTATAATAGAAAGAAGAAAACTTAAATTCGATGCTAAAACAGTGTAGTTTTTGAGCCGATGTTTATGTATTGAAAAGCATAAACGATTATAACCATTTGATCTTAGAAAGTATCATTTCAGTGCAAGCCATTTACAAAAGAACGTTCTTACTTAAGCTAAACTCAATATTATTCCAAGTATCGAAAGTGCTAAGAAAATAATGAATCAAAGTATCACTTCACCAAAAAATCAGCTATAATCAAAGTTCAATTTTAACAACACAAGTGCTAATTTCAAATCGATGCGTAGCCCTTCATAAAATACGATGTCCTTTAACCAAACGATGAAAATGAACAACTTCATGAACAATACCATTACAAAAGATGAGAATGGTTTCAATAAGCATGAGCTAAAAAGAGATTGTATAAAAATGATTTCCAAACAGTTAATCAGTGAGATTCATTTTTGCAGATATTTGTTCAAATTGCTAAGCAAAATTAAGTAATCCAGTCAGAGAGGAATAATTTCTCAATTCTCTTTATAATCTCATCATGTCGAGAAAAAGTACACAATGTTCATCAAGCATAAAATTGAGAAATTAATATCATTTTCGAATGAAAACTTTTTGGGACTGGATGAACATACTTATCGAGAATACAAATAATCATCTGATTTCAAGAAAATTCTGAAGATTTCCAAATAATACAAGTAAAGATACAGAACAGAGCTCGCATAAAATTGGAACTTATACTTTGACAAAAGATTCACAACATCAGAAAGTCTTTAGTTGGTGAAAAAAATGTTATCTGCTTTTATGAACAAAAGTGAGTAGGTTTAAATGAACATTGAGAAATACGAAAAAGATGTCGTAATCCTTGATTACTTGATTACAGCCAAGCAACTTTTAGAAATGTTAGTTGATGGATAAAATTATGAAAAATTCTCAAGAAAGAGCAAAATCTAAGAAATCGTTGAAGGCACAACTGCCACAATAACAGTGGACCTCTATCACAAAATCATCGAAAGAGCAAGATAGATCACAATAAGAGGTTGAAATCAAAAGAGCAGAAAATTTAACAATTTTAATGTTTATATAGAGTTTTATTTAATTCAATAATTTTCTTTGATTTCATTTCAAGTTCTTTAAAAAAATATTAAAAAAGCTAATCTTATAAAGTCAACTTTAACCTAAATTAAAACAGAACAAATCTTTATTAGTCGAAATTAGTTTGTGTAAATCATGCCTATTATAAGGAATGTCATTCTCTCCTTTGGTGCCTTATCACTTGCAGGAGGTTTCTATCTCAACAAATAAAAAGTCTCATTAAAAAATTAGTATCTAAGATCGACATTATCGTTCCTTCACAATTATGTAAATTTTGTTTTATTTTGACAGAATCAAAAATATTCCTCATTCCTCTTAAGCTCAATGATCAAATTCTCAATGATAGGTCGTTGTTAATAAGTGAAAAATTATGTTTTCTCATATGGATTTGATTTTGACGCTAATTATATTGATGGGTTAAGTGAAATAGGATTTGATACAATTTAATTTGGGTCTGTATCTTTAATGCCCGCGATAAAATAAGAGAAAAGAAAGCATTTTGGGGATAAAATTGCTATAGGAAACATAAATACTTTTTATGAAGAGAAAAATAAGAGTCTCCAATAAGAAAATAAATAAAATCAAAAAACTCAAAGCAAAATAGGTATTGCAATAAGCCCAAATTATGAAGTATTAAAATACGCACCTTACTTGATTGAAGACAACATGACAAGTTGTCTCAAATAATGCGAATAACTCAATTAAATCTCATAAAATCTCTCAGTAGATCGTTATGTCATCAAATTAAATGAACCTGATATGATAGAAATGAACTCACCCTAGTATGTGGCAATGGTTCAATAGATGATAAAAAATGTACACCAAGCGACTTAGTAAACTTTATAGAAAAACAAAGCTGCATTTCCTTAAAGCATTGGCAAATTGAGAAGACCATAAATATTTATTTAAGTTCCTAATTCTTAGGAAGACCCATAAATCTTCAAAACTGTAAAATAAATGCCTTTAGTATAAAAAATGATAATCGACGGCTCATAATATGAAGTGACGAGATCAGTGCAAAAAATCAACAAAAAAACAGTAAAAAATGTTATACAATTAACCGTAGGAAAGAAAAGAATGACATTCTAACAACTACTTGATAAGGTTATCAGCGATACATTATGACTTGAACGTTTGTTTATATTTTTTTGTCATATTTCTTTGTTTATTGATCAAAAAGACATAAATTATCATTACTCTTATTTAGGTTTAACTTCTTCAGAAGAATCAGATTCAACTCCTGATGATGATTATTCTGATTATTCTTACTTTTTGGCTTTTTACTCTTTTATTTTAAGGTTTCTTTAGTCTTTTTATCTCTTTTCAATTTGTTTAGTTTTTCTTATTTCATTAAAGGCCCTTTTCTTAACATCACTATGGAATTTTTTCTTGTTCAAAAGCCATCTATAATATTCACTGTCACGGCCTGTCCTTTAAGTATTCTTAACGTCTTTGTTTGTAGCCAATCTACAAAGAAGTTGACGCTTTACACCATCTACTTCATAGTCTGCAAGTTGATACCAAGCTAAAATTAATAAAAAGTTACTTTCAGAAAATTGTTCATTATTAGCTGTGCCTTGAACATGTGGCTTTACCGCTTCGACAGCTTCTTCGGCAGTGTCAAAGACTATATTACATGATGAGTCATTCAGCCATTCTATTTTAAAGTGGGCATTTCCTTTAAAATAATTTCTTATTTTTTCATTGGACATGTAATCAACTCCATACAAATACCAAGCATTCTCTCTAATCTTCACATCCTCTTGCGTAAAATCAATATCTTCCTTTTTATTAAAATGACCTAATTTAAAAAATCAAATTTACCTGACAGATTGACTCTAATCTAAGGGAAAAATTTAGTCTTTCTTTACTAGATAGTTTTCTTTCTCTTTTAGTTGTCTTTAATATCGTTTAGGAGGACATCTTCTAAATAGGCCATTTTTCCTGTTTATGAAGCTTTTTTTAATTTATATTTTCTGAATTCTTCAATGTTCATGGGTGTGAAGGCTGAACCAAATTTTTAAGCTCGAGACTTCAACTGTTAGTTATGTTAGCGAAGCTGTTGTTATTATTCGTTAATCTTTTGAATCTAAAGGTCCATACTTCTAACAAAATTTATCTTTTGAAATGTTATTAATTATACTTAAAAGATATAAATGGCACTTTTAATTAAACCTTCAACATACGATTAGTAAATTAACAAAAAAAATATCAAATTCTATTCTTACTAAATACTTTTTACGATGACCTTCGATTGCTACTATAAACGGATTTTTATTTAGACCTATATTTCTAATAAGGACTGCGATATTTAGAATCATGATCATCAAAATGATTTTGTCGCTATTAATTCTTTGACTCATATGAAGACTTTTTTAACTAAATATTTTATCTTGTCAATGTATCAATTTGCCTACCTAATCTTTCTATTAAATGAGTCCTTTCCTCCTAACCGAGTAACTTTCTATTTAATTAAAGCAATTTATCTTCTAAGTTGATGATTTTCTGATTTTTTTCCTTCGCTTAATTTTAAAGTTAGTTTAACTTTTTTTTGAAAATGTTTTAAAGGTACAAGAAAGACTTTTACCCTTTTTTGATTGCCTATTAATTATTGAAATTTGTTTTAATCTATGGTCTTTCATCTGCTTTAGATTTTTGTAAAGCTTATAATTCACTTTTAAGTTTTTTATTTTCCTCCCTTAGCTTGAAATTTTAATCAAGATATTAATGCGCCTTAGCTTTCCAATATTTATGATACTAATCCTGACCTTGATATGAACGTATTGATTTACCTCCTATGGACATAGCATCACTTTGAAGTTAATTAATATTTTTATTAAGAAACCTACTATCAAAAGGTTGATTTGGTTTACTGAATCTGGGATTTAAGTATGGTTCGTCAATACTGATAAAAGTTGAGTTTTAAATTTCATTTAAATTTGATAAAGGTAAAGATTTTTTCGTGTTTTATTAAGTAGATCTTTTATTTTTCATTTTAAGACTTTTTTGTGAATTTTGCTGATACATTTTTCTTTATGGACTGAGTTATTGCGATTAATTGAAACAATCAATACTTTCATTCAATATCTGTGCGCCTTTTATAGTTATTGGATGAAATTGAATATTCGATCGATAAAGTTTTGATTATTCAGTAGACATTTTTTCTTATAGTATTTTTTTATTGGGCTGAATTTTTATTTTATTTATTTGATCATCACTTATCTCATTTATTACTTCAAGTAAGAAAAATTTTAAGAAATTATACTTAATGAACTTAATGGTTTTATTTTTTCTCCATTGTAATTGTAAAAAAAGGCAGTGAAATCTAAAAAAAGATAAATAAAAATTAATAAAACAGCAAAGGAAAAAATATTTTTAGACTGTTTGCATATCTGATCGCTCAATTTTAATAAAAAATGTCATCAACAAGTCGCATTGCTTTGCCACAGTATTTTTCAATAAAAATTATAGATCAAAATAAGAAAAATAAGCTTTGAAACAATAGATTCTGTAATATATTGACTACCTATCCTCAAGTATTGATGAATAGCAAAAACTTTCATCATCTTCATAACCCAGCAAAGAAATAATTGACATGTCTTAAAAAGTAACCACATTGAAAATGAGATTGAAACTTATCGATAAATG
>Ga0102832_1002535_pt1 | contig 10977 bp, 9 predicted proteins | sample EBPBio282013_DNA_FD_88942 | JGI IMG/M metagenome (GOLD analysis project Ga0102832, IMG submission 88942) | Wastewater treatment Type I Accumulibacter community from EBPR Bioreactor in Madison, WI, USA - Reactor 2_5/28/2013_ DNA (Illumina Assembly) | ecosystem: Engineered > Bioreactor > EBPR >... | reverse complement strand
ATTTTTGTTGAATTATTTTATGAATTGATCAATACATAATTGTCTTAAACAAATCTTTATAATTATTAGATCACCAAAGTAATGGATTCAGTTGAAAGAGTTTTCCCTAAAGGTCTCCCTGCTGCCATCGGCCCATACACTCCAGTCACTGTCATCGGTTCAACAGTTTTCGTTTCTGGACAAATCCCAATCAACCCAGAATCTGGAAATATTGAAGCTACATAAATTGAAGGACAAACCCATCAAGTTATGAAAAACTTGAAAGCTGCTTTGGAAGGAGTTGGATTGACATTCAGTGACGTTGCCAAGACTAACGTTCTTTTGACTGATATGGCATTCTTCGCTAAATTCAACGCTGTTTATGCCGAATATTTCTAAAAGGACAAATACCCAGCTAGAGTTTGCTATGCTGTCAAGGGATTACCAAAAGACAGTTTGGTTGAAATCGATGCTATTGCACACAAAGCTGAAAACATCGAATCCATCAAAAAGAAAGTTCACTAATAAAAATGAGTCAAATTTAAGTGATCTTGTATCTATTCATCTTTATTGTATTTTCTATTTATGTTTAACAATACTTATCGATGTACAAATGTTAAGAAAGTTATGTAATGATGAAATCTTTGATAATATTTAGATAGTAATATTTAGATAGTATTTCTTAAAAAGTAATTTTGATTAAATATCGATCAAAATATAAAAAAGGACTTTTATAAGAAAAGCCCTTTTATCGATGATAAAATATATAAAAACAAATTCTAATCTTTGTTTTGTTCAAATGGAGCCAACCGAACAAGGTCATTCTGATATGTCTAAAATTCCTCATTTTTCATCTTTTGTCAGATCTTCAGTAGATATCAAAACTAAACATCTTACTGACTTTTTGATTAATGAGATTGGTCTGTCATAAAGATCCGCTGTGATCCTGATGGACGTACATCGATGCGAAACTAAAGCTTAAGTAACGTTTTTACTAACTATCAAAGGCTTTATAACTATTTATGTTGGATTAACATAATTACTACAATCATGTCTTCGTTCCTAAATTAGGATCAGAAGATAAAGAAAACTTCTGCTAAGTCTGCGAGGATTAAAAATAGCGTCACAAAATCTACGATTTAAATGAACCTTAGTTACAAGACCAAATTTACTCTTCATTCATATTTGATGAGCAATTCAGCCAATAGAGACCTAATTTGAATCAAAGACATTAAAGAATGAGTCTCTCCATAAGAAAAAGAAGTTCATACCATTAGTAACATAATAGAAATTTAGCTTAAGAGACTTAATAACCTTTCAGAGGAATACTTTGCTAAATATGTTATATGGAATACTAAAATGTGGATATAGCTACTTTTTTATAACAACAGCATTCTATATGTAATCAATGTATGACTGGATATATTAACGAAAAAATCACCAGCATGTAAATAGAGTCAATCTTTTGTCCCCATTGTAACGTTAAACTTACAGATTAAATTATTAGACAATTTGCTTCACCTCAAACTTTTACTGTATATGAAAAATTTGTCAAAAACTTATAAATTCAGAAAAACCCAAATTTAATGTGGTGTCCAAATCCAAAATGTGCAGTAGTCATTTCGATTCAAAAGAAAAAGAAAGTATTTCCATGTCCAAAATGTGAGTTTAAAATATGTACAAAATGCAAGAATTAAGCTCATGGAATGAAAAGTTGTAACAGTGTGTTTCAAAATCAAATTGACAAATGGTAGAACTCATCATCAATCCAAAGATGCAAAAAGTGTTCTTCAATCGTTGAGAAAGTTTCAGGTTGCAATCATATGTCTTGTTCAATTTGTGGACATGAATGGTGTTGGCTTTGTGGAGCAAATTACTCTTAGAGACATTATAGTCCTTTAAACCCATTCGGATGTGCAGGAATGCAGAATAGAGATGACGTTGGCTATTGCAGAATATGGCTTTGGAGAATCGTTCTTTTCCTTTTAATCGTGATATCATTACCTGCTGCGATCCCACTTGCAATGATTTTAAGTGGACCATTTGTGGCGATATAGTTTTTTTATAAACGTGTTCAATACAACAGAAGCTGTCTTCAGAAAGTTCTTGCTGTTATTTGTGGATTTATTCTGGGTTTGGTCTTTGATCCAATCATTTGGATAGGAATCGTTATAGAATTAGGGCCAAGAGTCGTTAGGGGAATTAAATAACATTTTCGCAGCCGTAGAAGAAGAAGAGAAATCACTTAAGATCGTCTAAATTAAAGGCTTATTAATGATGCGATAATTAATAGTGAAAATCTCGTTGTTGCGACAGATAATAACTGATGAGTAATTTTCAAAAAGAAAAAAAAATTGAGATATATTAAATCATTTTAATAATTTTTTTTACAGATTTATATGTGAAATAAAAGTTCCATAAAACAGATAATTACTTCTAGCGAATGATTTTATTGGTTTATTAATTTCATTTAAATTTAGTTCAAAAATAGAATAATTAAAAACAAAAATATAAACAGCTAAAATCATTTATGTCTACAGAAATGTAAATGATTTATCAGCCTTATAAATACGATTAAAAATATTCAGACAGCTCCATTTAAAGCTTTTTAATTTACCTGTGTATCTTCGGGACAGTAAATTGACCACGATTTGATCATTTCTTTTAACATGCGATCAATGTCAAAATCGCAACAAACTTTAATGTTTGGTATTTGGTCACCTTATTTTACATCCAATCTGAACCAGTTTATGATTAAGAGTCCTTTAATCATATCTCCATCCATACAAATTTATGAATAGACTTCATAGTATTTTTTAAGCATTTTTTGAATTATTACTGGAAACACTGCCAATAATGGTCCCAAACATACGAATTTATACTTGTTCAAATGATGCAAAAGTCCCCTTCTATAATCATCTAAACTTTATTGTTTCTATAGTATTGTCAACTTCTCTTTAAAGTCGATTTCAAGTACTCTCTCGATTGGAGTAACATATAAATTGTGAGCGAAGTTCTTTATTATTAAAAAAAATTACATGAATTATGATATGAGTTGCTTGGGGATCATGATGGAAGTTGGCTTCTGCTGAATATTTTCCTATCACATTGCCTACTCCTGTGTATTGACCACCTAAAATTGAAACTACGCCGACATTCTTCACTTTGTGATCATAAAGAAAAGCAATGGCCAAGTTTGTAAGTGGGCCGAAAGTTGTAATTGAGATCTGTTATTTGTACTTTAATGCACTTTCAGCAATAAACCTTGCAGCATTTTATTCCTTGATTAAACTGAGATCTTATTCACTGATAGTTTCACCAAAGACTTGTTTTTTAAGTCTTTCTATAAAATCGAAATTGCTTGATTGGTTGTATGTTTTAGGGAAAGGTTCTTGGTTCATGATGGGTTTTTTAGCGCCTGAAATAAAATTGAAAGAAACCTTTATAAATGGGGATGTTGGCATTGCAGAGTTTGACTGCTAAGAGGGCATCTGTAGCGGCATCATCAACATTTCGCTTTCCGTTTACACATGTGATACCGATGATTTATTTTTAATGTTCTCTGGCGAGATAAATAGCGCTCATGATTCCAATAATATCCTAAATGCCTCCATGTGTGTCAATAATCATAGCTTGATGTTGCTCGACATTGACTAATCTTGGTGCTCTAACGAATTCCATTTGTTTGTGTTATTATACTTTAAATTTCTATTTATTTCATTAATCCGATTTTCCTTAATTTAATGACTTATTTTGTAATAAAAATAATTTATCCATAGAATTTGGAAAATAAAAAGTACAATGAAAAACTTTTAAAATTATTCTCTCAAGTAGCTTTACTTTTTTAGAAGTCAAGTTGCTTTTCTTACTTTATTGTGTAGTTTTATGATTTATTTTCGAACTTCAGTAGATTTATAATAAAAACCACATTTTAAAACGTTTCACATCAAAATTTATAAAAATTATACTATTTCTTTCATTACACACGACTTTATCTAAAAAAATTAATTAATAATTTTTCTTATTTCTAATTTTATTTAATAAATGACTTAGTCTATCGAATTCTAACTTAAAAAAATAGAAGAAAATTAAGATTATTATAATAAAACATCAAACTTCTTCTTTAATACATAGTTCAAATCAAAAGAATAATAAAAAATGCTGAAATAAAATACTCAACCAAGTAGGCAAGGGGAACTGTACAGAGTTAATTTTTTGTCGAGTCAACCAGATGGACCCTATCTCAAAAAGGATATCATGCCAAACAATAAAAAATCTATGGCTCTTTTAACAGGAGGTCGTTAAGTCCTTTAGTCACTGTGTCATTTCAACAACTCAATGGTTATGCTTCAGTCAAAGACAAAAGAAATCAGTTCATTGTTTCCATAAAACATTAACAATCTCACAAGTACATATTAATATTGTTAAGTAATTTTCTAAATTAATTTAGTCATAAATATCAGTAATGTTTACATAGTCATAAAGATTGTAAAAAGAATAGAAAAGGTTGAAATTATAACTCGCAAGAGTGTATGAATAGCAAAAAGCAAGCCAGCAAGATATGTACAACTAATGTATGCCATTATTAAAAAACCTTATGAAGACAGTAAAATAGTCCCAAAATCAACAAAAAGATCAGTTTCATTTGATACAAAGGGAAATCAACTTAATTGAAACAACTAAAAAAGCCATTGTTCATGGAATCATAGAGTGTTAAAATAGAATCTTAAGGCTTTAAAATATCATCGGTGATAAGACAGAGGTGCATTCGACAGATTGAGTGAATAAAATAAAGGGAATATGAGTAATAATATTTTCTTAAGTTCAAAATTATATGAAAATCAATTGATTTTTTCTTTTTTCATAAGCGTTTTTAATGATAATTGTTCTTTTCAATTCACAAAATATAAAATATCACCCTTTTTGGATTTCCTAAATTTCTTTTTAACTTCGTAAATTAAATCAAGATGCAGTTTTAATTTATATTCCGTTGGTCTAAAGCAAATAAATAAGATTTTTATCGATTTTTATTTTCTGTTTTGCCCCTGATTAAACAGTCTAAACGATATAGTTTCCTCCAGCATCTAATAAATGTCCTTATTCGTCAATCATATAAGTATTTTCAGATTATTTTGTTTAAATCTTTTGTTTTTATTGCTGACTAGATTAACGAATTCGTATAAATTTCGTATTGGAAGATTTTTACTCCAATAATTTCAGTAAAGAAGGACGTAAAGTGTCTTGAATATTTTGAGCAGATAGTTTTTCATTCATTTCATTGACCTTCTCTTCAACGACTCCAAGCTTAGACTCTAACATTTTTTACTTTTTTATGACTGTTCCATTGATAACCCTTGTGAATTCGGCATTCATTCCCTTTATATTCGAGTCCATATCTTGGTAAACTTTGTACAAATCTTTTGTTTTCAGATCTAATTAGGTTAACTTTTCATTCAAAGAATATTTTTTTCTATCTTAAGAAAGTTTTTCTATGATGATTTTTTACACCTGTTCGAGTTATAATTTTGCTTTGGTTTCTGTATTGTCTGATTGAGTTTATTTTTGCTGATTGATTTTAGTTTGTGACTGAAGAATTTTTGTATCTTTATCCAAAAGTGAAATTTTTTACTTACAAATTTCGAGTTAATTTTTGAGAATTTAAATTTGTGCTGACATTTCATTATAAAGTTTCATGCTGACATTATCATTTTGGAAGTTCATACTCATACTGGTACCTACGCCACCAGAAATGCAGTGACTTGATGACTTGAGTTACACTCCGAATTAATCATTGGTCTTTGACTTTTTATGGAGATTACCATTCATTTCCAAAACTATAGATTCAATTTTTTCCTAATTATCTTTTAAAAAGTCATTGAACCCATCCCTAAAATGTCTAAGTTCACGTTGAGTCTAAATTCCTCTTTTATTGACAGTAACAATATCCTCTTTTTGTTTGTTGAGTTCTTTTGAAATTTGATTAGCAAAGTTTTATAGTTATCCCATACATTAAACTTGAATCGATTTTACTTATGATTTTAAAGTTTTAACTGTATGTGCTTGTTATTGATATGTTTGATAGACGAATTGTTTCAGCATCTAAAATTGTTGATCATAATACTGAGACAAAGATACATTGCTTGATTGGCGACTTGAGTTTTATCGTTCAGGGTAATTTATTTATTAAAGGGGTTAATTGAATGTAGGATCGTAAGTTTGTGCTCGAATGTTTTGGTTTAATCCCAACTGAATGCGTTACTTTTTGTTTGAAGAATTTGGGGTTGTGCTTTGTGGTCCCATATAAGGGTAATAGCTCTTTGGTTAGTCTAATTGGCGTAGATTAGATGTTGATGGCTTTTTATAAGTATTTAGCTATGAAACGTCACATTCACGAATGATCAACTCCGATGTTTTGCCTTGTTATTGAACTTTTTTCAATTGACTGAATTGACCGCTACCAATATTTTTTCCTCTTACTTGAGCCATTTTCATTTCATCTTGGTTGACTGGATAACGATCGTGTCTCTCCGTATTGTATCCAGCCAAAGGAACTTATTGACCGTAACCTGTACGAGCTGTCTCGATGTTTTGGATTGTTTTGCGAAACATTTTTAACTTTCTTAAAAAACCCTAAAGATTTACTTAAAATATATTGAAACGAATGTTTATTTAAATTTTAACAGTAAAAAGTTTATTTTATTAAATTTTAAACAATATACTGAACATTAAAAGAAAATTTAAATGATATCGAGTTTTTAACAGTTAAAATTCCTTTCATAAAAAATTATAATAGTAAACTATCTTAATGTCTAAATCTCCCATTAAAGCAGTATGATTTTTTCTTAATTTAGGCTCAAAAAGCACCTCCCCAACCTCCCGCTTTTGACCCAGCACTTTATGCAACAAAAAATTTACCCCTTGATGATGTTGTTAAGCTGAAAGAATGCTTTGATATCTTCGACTATGATAAGGGAGGAAGTATCTCTCCAGAATAACTCATGAACTCAATCAAAGCTTTAGGTCTTGAAGCCCAAGCTGGAAAAATTTTGCAAATCGTTCATAATAACTGCGATTAATAATAAATGGACTTTGAAACTTTTTTGTCAATTTTTGGCTTCAGTTCAGATAATAACAGCGAGAAATCATTAAGACAGTTATTTGAAGTATTTGATAAGGACAATCGAGGATCTTTTGGAGTGTAAGAATTCGCAGCTGTATGTGAAAGTGTAGGAGAAAGATTTTCACAAGCTGAAATCGAACAAATGATTGACTACGCAGACAAAGACAGAGACGGAAGAATCAGTTTTGAAGAGTTTGTTTAAATTATAACAAAGGAATATCCTCAAGTCTGAAGATGAAGTTATCTTGATATTAAGTCTATTTAAAAAAATAGACCTAGAAAAATCCAGAATATGCATTAAAAAAATTTGTGATATGAATTCTTTCTATAACTTAAACTTATCTTCATGTAAACTTTTTATCCATTTTAAAGTAAAAATTATAAAAATCAACTTATTCCTTCATTTATGGAAGAATTATTCGAAAATTACACTTCTTTTTTTCCTTTTAATTGAATCAAATGCAATATTGAGTTTTTTTTAAATCAAACCAGACAGATATTATTTTCCATAATCTGCGACAAGAACTCTTTATTTTTCAGAATCACTGATTTAAGATTATTAACATTTGCCGATAAATCAACTGGAAGAGATTAAATTTAAGTCGTGCACTTTAGGTCTCTGTAGAGGTTGATTTTTTCAATATTTTGTCCAATAGCATTAACTCCTGAGAAGATAACAGCTGATAGACGCTTAGACCTTGACCCATTTCCTTATTAGTCTTCTAAAGCTTTTTTGGTACTTTTAAGTTTTATGATTTCAGGTTACTTGTCAATTATTTTCATTTCATACAAAGTACCATTGTCTGCCAATAGATAGGTAACATAGAACAATGCAACTTATCTGTTTTAGTGTTATATCTCAGGTATGATCAACTCTTAGACAGTCTATCCATCCTCAACATCTAACTGTACCTCTAAAATAGGTAGGTGGTAGTCAGTAATATACACGAGGAGACTGTTAAATTACGTAAGACAATATACAAGAGACGATCTTTTAGGAAGGTAAAATTGCTTGATGCTTGGTGGGGTTTATAATCTGTGTGAAATAACATGCTCAGACCAAAGAATGATTCCAGAACTGGTTGAGATGTAATACCTATGAAATAAAAAATAAGTTACGTTTAATTTCTTCTCTTTATACCAAAACAAGTAAGATATCGTTTTTAGGTCTCTTTGTTAAATTATATGATCTATTTGGGAGTTAAAACAGTCTTTTTATTGACCTTTTATATTTCCCATTTTATCAACTTTCCTAAAGAATCCAAGCTATAAAATGATCCCAATTAATCACAAGAGACTAACCCTACGATTTCACCCTCACACATGTATGGAGACAGCTTATCAAGATCATTAGTAATATACACTGGTAACTAAAAGTTTTGTGATTGGATAATTTCCTGAATAGTTTTATACATGACTGAACCTCTGTCATTTTATCCGTTCCATAACATTATCTTCCCATTTTTTAATCCTGCGATTCTATTACCACCCAAATCCAACGCACATGTAATCTCATCTTCACAGATATAAAGTTTCTCTCCCATAGTTAATAAGGAATAGTTGTAAATTTAAGAGAAGTAAATAAATGTTGGTAAAGGACATTTGACGAATGTTTTAAATACTGGCACAAAAGCTAATAACGAAGTTGGTGGCATCGATATGGTTTTTGAAGGCTTCAAAAGTTACTCTATAACAGGAGATATTTTCAATATCAAATCGTCCACTTATTGACCGTTTTATGATTTGTTGATTATCTTGTGGAATCCTGAACTTAACTGGTAATCTTAAGGGCATTGATTACTAAAATCGACATATTAAAATGAAACAGTTTGGGACTCAACATCACTTTTTTGATCAAAAGCTGCGTCACATGAATTCTTCAAAAATCCAGATTTTATTTTACTGATATAAACTTAGAATGGTGTTGTAGACTGCAATGAGACCAAAGGCTCATAAAGATCAATCTATAAGTTCAGTAATTGTGACAATTATTTTGATCTTTTGGTTTGTTTTTCAATCTTAGACTGAGATACTTATTGATAATTCTAAGTTCTTTCAAGATTGATGGCTTGTTTTTCTAAGTTTAGCATTTTTTGGAAGTTAAATTTTTACTTCTTTTCTTCTGTGTTGTTGTATTACTGGTAAACTTATGAATTGTTAAGCCTTATTTATTGAGGTTGTGAAGAGAGATCATTCGATACAGGTACGTTTGGTCTTTTTTTGTCACCTACACCTTTGAAAAGGTTAGGCTTGATTAGTTTTTTTGAAGGTTCTTCCTCAGCAGGTAATTAATTATTGTTATTATCATGATCCGTATTTTGATCTTCATGTACGTAAGCCATTCTGTTTTTATTTCCTCCCATCTAAACCATAGGTTACTCCTTCTAAATTACGGGTTTTTATCTTGATTTTCCCACTAATAACTTGGCTTTGTTACGATTAAATAAAGGTGTGGGTCGTGGGATATTTGAATGATTGTCAGTCGATTACTCGAAATTTTCTTCCTTTTATTTTTACGCATTGTCATTGTTATGAAAAGATTGTGGAGTTTAAACTTTTTATCCTTTACCAAGTTTATTTTTCTTAAACGTCAATGTCGGCTTTAAGACCGCACCTGATGGTTGTTACTTTTCCTCATCCACTTTTCTTACTGCGTCATAAATATTTTTTCCTTGATTTAATTTTAATCTTCCTGTGGGTGGTCTTTGAGGTATTGAAGTTTATGACTCTTATTTTTTTTATTTGGATAATCTCGCTACTTATTGCTCTGCTGGTTTTTATTTCTTTAGTTTTCCAATCTAATTTGATAAAGAATAATTTTACATTTCCGAATGGTTTTTTCATCATTTTCTTTGAATGTAAATTTAAAAATCTTTTTTCTCTGATTTCGGGTTTTTATTTATTTAAATGTTATAAATCACATGATTTTAATAAATTTTGGTATCAAAAAAAGTAAGTTTTATAATTCAAAAAAGATAACATTCTGAATATTACTTAAAAGTTTATAATATTCAAAGTTAAGAATAAAAATTTGAAAAATACCAAACACAAAAAGAAATCTTAACAAATTTTAAGGAATAAAAGATTAAATAATAAGCGATAAAGAATGTGGGCTATAATCACATAACCATTACAAAAGCATTACCATGTACCAATACTATCTCGGGGATTTTTCATATCAGCAATCTGCTACATCATTGCTTTCTTACTTCCTATTTTGATTTTGATCTCAATCGGATGTACTTATTTCAACAAACATAGACTCCTGGTCAACTAACACAAAGCAGTTAACAAAACCAATAATAAAATACGAAAATTATCAATTGCAGTGTTTATTACCCAATCAAAAAATAATTTATGACAGTTCATTTACCGATGATAACAGTGATAAAAGTTATTTGTCTGTTGTTTCAGTGGGGACTGATCAATCTGCGTATTCTATCAGTGTCAATACATTCTCAAATATTTTAGAGTGCACAATTGTTACCTACAATCGTATTTTATTGAACGTAAAAAATATTTTAAAATTTAAGGACAATTATGAATTCACAGTGATGTTGCCTTTTACATTTTCACAAACTACGTCATCGACTTTATTCCTTAATCAAATAAGTCAGAAAGGAAAAATTTAAGTATTTTCCTCAGGTTCGTTGATAGATACCACCATTCCTTTTAGTGAAAATAGGTATAACAAACCGAATGAGGATTTTTCCATTGTTGATAACTTTGTTACAATGGGTTCTCGAAATGTATCAGCATATGTGAATGTAGCCACATAAAATAAAAAGTACGGATCATTGACAAGCCTTGAATACAATGGACTGTTTGAAATTCAATCAGAACTTATTATCAAGTAATCAAGTTTGCTGAATAACATT
>Ga0102832_1002534_pt1 | contig 10985 bp, 5 predicted proteins | sample EBPBio282013_DNA_FD_88942 | JGI IMG/M metagenome (GOLD analysis project Ga0102832, IMG submission 88942) | Wastewater treatment Type I Accumulibacter community from EBPR Bioreactor in Madison, WI, USA - Reactor 2_5/28/2013_ DNA (Illumina Assembly) | ecosystem: Engineered > Bioreactor > EBPR >... | reverse complement strand
GGCATGTTGCACTTTCACGCAAGAACAGCGCGAAACACTGCGGCAACACGATCGACCACCTGGTCATCGACGCCGCGCTGCGTCGGCAGGCAAATGCCGGTCGCGGCAAGCCGGGCGCTGTGTTGGTAGTCGCGGGCGTATTTCTCGTAGAGCGGTAGCGAGGAGAGTGTATGGAAAAATGGCCGCATCTCGAGCCGGGCCTCCAGCGCACGCGACAAGATCTCGTCGCGGGCCGTCTCCGGCACCTGGACGCAAGTGAGCCATACGACAGGCATTGACTTTGAATCCATCTGTGGCGGAAAGCGGACGCCAGGAATGTCCCTCATCGCCACCTCGTACAGCCGCGCGATGGTGCTGTTGCGCGCTAGGATGCTCTCAATGCGCCAGAGCTGGGCCTGCCCGATAGCGGCCTGCAAGTTGGTGATGCGATAGTTGAAACCCACTCGCTCATGCCAGTAGGAGCGGCTCGGCGTCATTCCGTGGTCGCGCAGGATGCGTAGCGACTTTGCGATGGCTGGATCGCTGGTCAGGCACATGCCGCCCTCGCCGGTGGTCACGATCTTGTTCGCGTAGAAGGAAAAGCAACCAATATCGCCGAACTGACCAACCGGCCGGCCCTCGTAGCGCGCGCCATGTGCCTCGGCGCAATCCTCGATCACAAAAATCCCACGCTCGCGTGCGCACTGCACGATCGGCCCGATCTCGGCCGGCCGCCCATAGAGATGAACGGGAATGATAGCCCTTGTGCGAGGTGTGCAGGCGGCTTTGACTGTCGCGAGGCTCATGCACCAGGTGACCGGGTCGACATCGACGATCACCGGCGTCGCACCGCAGTAGAGCACCGCGTTAATGGTGGCAGCGAAGGTGAGGTCGGGCACGATTACCTCGTGTCCCGGCCCAATGCCCAATGCTACGAGCGCGAGATGAAGCGCCACCGTTCCGTTCGTTACGGCAACTCCGTGCGCGGAGCCGACGAACCTCCGAAACTCGTCCTCGAACCTCTCGACATAGGGCCCCTTGCTGGAGATCCACGACGAAAGGAAAGCGTCGAGTACTGCGCGGAACTCAAGGTGGCTCATATCGGGCCGCGCGACCTGCACGAATTCGTCGGAGCGCTCGATGCTTACGCCGAGAAGGTGGCCGTAATCATCCACTATCGGGCGCAACACGTCCTTTTTTCGTGAAACGTCGTTGCGACGCCGGTCCGCGAAGGTCGCCATGAAGTGGTCGAGGCCGGGCTTAAGGAGCGCACCGCCGTGGACTGCGCGGGCGATGTCATCGAGGGAGATGCGGCCGACCAGCCGCTTACCTTCGACGACGAGGCAGCTGCCAAGACCATTGTCCAAGCACTTTTCGATCGCAGCGAAGAGGGTCTCCGATGTATTGCAGATAAAGTCGTCCTCGTCGGCTGACGATGCGATGTCGTCCCCACTCGACATCGGCATCGCAGGTTCGGACAGAAACATAAGAGAACCTCCTTCACGGAATTGCCCGAGATGAGCTCTATCGCCCGGTTTCGGGAGCGGTGCATATCTCAACGTGTCGGGTGCATGAAGAGCCAGTGGTAAGACTGTGATCCGGGCATCAACGCGAGTGGCGTTGCACAAATGCATCGGCGGTTCGACGGCGGTCCGTCGTCACGCCTTGATCACTGGCTGGACTTTCGGCGCGCGATCATCGTGAGACCATGCGCCTGCTCTGGCTGACTCTTGCCGATCCTTGTCCTCCCACGAATGGCCAGCTCATCTATTCTCGCGGCCTGATCGCTTCGGCTGTTCGGGAGGGTGCTCGGCTGGACGTGATCGGCTTGGCGCGCGGCGAGAGGGTCACGGGACCCAAGGACGAGCCTGGCCTGCATTGGAGCCTGCATCCCCGGGTAGTTCATCCGCTTCCCCGAAAGATCGTGTCGCCACTGCCCGAGGTCGCGCTCTACGCCTGGTCGGAGCAGGCGGGCGCCGCGCTCGACGGCGCGCTGTTGCGGCATGATTGGGATGCCATTGTCTTCGACAGCATTTCCGGCGGCTGGGCGTTGGACCCCGTGCTTCGTCATTGTCGCCTGAGCAGGCAACCTCCGGCGCTGATCCACCTTGCGCACAACCACGAGACCACTGTGGCACGCCGCATCGCCGAGGCGGCGACCGGGCTTCGGCGTGCCTATCGTGCACTGGATGCCGCAAAGGTAGGCTGGCTCGAGCGCCGTCTGGTGCGGGTGTCTAAGCTCGTGACCTCGAACACGCCCGAGGATGCCGAGACCTTCGAAACGATGAAGCGCGCCCAGGTGCTGTTTCTCCCACCGGGCTACGACGGGCCGCGCATTGAGCGACGCACGATCGATAGGAGCGTACCGCGTCGCGCTGTTTTGGTCGGCAGCTACGACTGGCCTCCCAAGCGTATCAGCTTGGAAAAGTTTCTTGACGCAAGCGCGCTCCGCCTCGCTTCGGCGGCTGTCGACCTGCAGATTGTGGGCACGGCCGAGCCTGCCTATATCGATGCACTGCGGCAGCGCTACCCGGGCGTTACCTTCACGGGACCAGTTGACGACGTGCGGCCGTTCATGGCTGCCGCGCGGGTCGCGCTGGTGCCGGATCTGCTAGGCGGCTTCAAGCTCAAAGGCTTGGACTACGTCTTCAATCGCTTGCCGATCTGCGCCATGCGCGCGGCACTCCCGGGAATGCCGCTCGTGGACGGAAGCAGCGTCTGCCTTTCCGACAGCCACGAGGCAATGACCGACGGCGTGCTCGCGCTGATCGACGAATTTGCAACCTTGAACGCCTACCAGGAGCGTGCCTGGACTGCCTGCGTCGATACTTTTGACTGGTCGCGCATCGGCCGGCGCCTCGTCGACGCGATTGGAAAGGTGGCCGAACCTTGTCGGCATCAACCAAAGAGACGTTCGTATCACCTCGAGAAAAGCGAGGGATGCTGACTTAGCCAAAGTGAACGCTTCTCCGCATCGGGATGACAATCTGCTTTCTTCAGAGCGTTCTGAGGTGGGCCGAGATGCGTTGGACGGTGGATGTAGGCTCTTCGGCCGGAAGAAAGATGAAGTTGTAGATGTAGGCACCAAAGCGTTTGCGTTCGGTGAGCGGTGCTGTGAGGTCTGGCAGCCTATCGGGCCGTTGCATCTCCTCGACGGAAAAAGTGCTGATAGGCTCAAGCTTGCCTTTGCGCACGTAGTGGCCCGTATAGCCCAGGCTGTCGAAATAGGTGCGGGCGCGCGCCAGCCCGCCGGGTGAGAGCCGGTCGTCGATCTCGACCAGCACGCGAGGACGGCAGCGGCGGATCGTCTGCAGGGCGCCGTCGAGCACGGCCTGTTCGTGGCCCTCGACGTCGATCTTGATGAAGCCTGCACGTCCCTTGTAGACGGTGTCGAGCCGGTCCATCGACACATTAATCGCTTGCGTAGCGGGGTAGGTGCCAGAGGCGTCGATCGAAATGGTCGAGCAGCCAGTGACGACGATGCCGTCCACCACCGGCATGTGCAATTCGACTGTATCGGCACGGTCGGACAGTGCGACCTGCTCGATCACTACTTCGCCCCCTGGGAATTTTTTGCGCAGGGCACTGGCCAGCACAGGCATCGGCTCGAAGGCCACAACCTTGTGCGCATGCCTGCGAAGGTAATGGACGTAGGACCCATCGTTTGCGCCAACATCAATGGCGTCGGCGTCGCGACGGCAGAGGAATTTCAGAAGATGCAGCTCGACTTCGCCGTAACGACCGTAGAATTTCGCTTCTCGCCAGTTCAGCAGGGATTCGGGCAGGACCATACGGAGAGCCCGGCGCGCTTCGAAAGGAAGAATGGCCTGCACGTCCATGTCGGAACCTCTTGGAAAGTTTGGTCGGTGACTTTAGGCCTTTCTGCAATGTTGCAAGCGTGATTAGGTCGTGATCGGCTGCATCCAGGTGGCGGCTTTGCCTATCCGTTCAAGTTGGAAAAGGGGGCATGTCTCCTGTCTCATGCCGGCCATGAGGAGGCGAGTATCCGAATCGCCACCAACTCCAGCGCCTCTCGAGGCAAGCCGCGGGCGCGAGGAGATAAAGGAAGGTTTTTAAGAGAAGCTATCTGCTCTCCAGACATACCCAAACGCCGCGTAGTTTTCGATGCGGTCGAAGTTCGGTTGGAAGGCACGTAGCTTACTGCGAAGTCTCTTGATCGCTGAGCGTACGTTGGTGCGATAGCCTAGCGAGCCAGAGCCGGCGTGGAAGCCACGATAGTGCAGTTGGTCGTAGATGTCGCGATAGGTGACGTGACAGCCCGCGTTGGACACGAGCAGCTCCAGTATCTTGTACTCACCGAGCGTGAGCCCGAGATCGCGGCCTTGCCAGTAGGCGCGACTCACGTGGAGCTTCAACACAAGATCACCAACTTCAAGTTGGCGCGCTACGATAGATACCTTGCCTGTTGGCTGCGCAATTTTGCGCAGGCGGCAGAGCAGTACGGCGATGCCGCGGGCCTTATCTATGAAATCCGTGGCGCCACTCTCGAACGCCTTCAATTCGTCTGAGGCGAATGAACGCCCTGTCAGGAAGATGATGGGGAAGTGAATACCCCTCTGTCGGATTTGTGGCACCAAGTCGAGCCCGCAGGATTCCTCAAGCGTCCAGTCGAGCAGGATCGCGTCGGCATCCTCGATACCCGAGAGGGCTTGGAGGAAGGAATGGGCATCGGGGAAGGCATCTACACTGTAGCCGTGCTCCGCAAGTTCATTGGTGAGCGTGGCCCTGAAGAAAGCGTCATCGTCAACGGCCACGATGCGGTGTACCGCACACGGCGGTGCAAGTTGAATGCTGGGCGTCGTAGTGCTGGCGAGCGTCGTTAACATTGCAGAATTCCCTTCCCTAATCATTCCCAAGCGACGTTCCAAACAAACCAGAAGCGCGAGCTTCGTCTGCTGATCGGCAATCACCCCACGGTTTAGAAACAGGCGCCCAATCGCCCGTCTCAAAGGGCCGACGTGCCGGACTATAGACAGTGATTTTGTGAAGACGCGCGAAAGGCGCTCGATTTTCGCTTCAGCCACCAGATGATCACGGGCCAGGAATCGGCGTAATCAAACGAACAATCGAGGTTGGGAAGCCAGCTCATTTAAGAGAGAAGCCATTCACGCACTTGGCGCCTCATCAAAGCCGAATACGTCCGTTCTCTTTGGAATGCAACTATAGGTAGCATGCCGAATTCGGCGGACCCTTTCTCTCGGTCCTAAGTGACGGCGCGGGAGCCATTCCGAGGCACTGATGGTGGTGACCCGCGTCCATCGCTTCCCGCAATTACTCTCCTACGCCGACACCGTCTTATTGGGCGTGGCGCAACGTAACGACACGAAGCTCGTTATGCATGCCCGATCGTGGGGACTTCGTCCAAGCAAGCATCCTCACCCCTGCGCCGCGTATCGCTGGACGTCCGACTTGGTCGGCGATTCGAGAAGCCGCGCGCGTTCGGCAATTTACGGGCACCGGGCTGGAAGACGATGCACCATCAGACGCCGGGATCAAACATCCTAGGCACCAAGTTTCCCTGACAGCAGCTCCTGGCGGCGTCGCGTCACTCCCTGCGGAAGGTCGCGCGGTTCGACGGTGCGCAGATGGGCCAGGGCCTTGCGGCGATTGGGCCGCAAGGCGGCGGCTCCCTTGGCGGGTGCAAAGCGCTCCATCCATCCCAGCGCCGCCACGTAGCGGAGATAAGCCTTGGTGGTGTTGGCATCATCGTCGGGCAGCAATCGAAGCTGTTCGTCGACCAGCCGACGCCAGGAATCGAGGGCAACGAGGGGCTGCCGACAGTAGATCGCCCGCATCAGCGCATTGTCGTCCCAGGTCGAGATCGCGACCAGTTCTTCGGCACGCGTCGGATGGAGGACGCGCACAAAGGACGGCGGTGATGTCAGGGTGACGCCGTCGATGCCGGTGAAGGTCGCCTCCAGGCGGTATCGCCCGGGCACGTCGAAAATCGCGCCGTCGGCGTCGAAAGAGGCGAGGATGCCGTCGAAGCTGAGACCGCTGCGCGCGCCGAGCGTTACCCTGGGCGCACACTGGCAGAGCGTCGCCGGTGGGCGCAACGTACGCTGCCGACCCGAAGGCGTCTCGATCCGAATGGAAACAAACCCGTCACTGGGGTCGAGTGCTTTCGCGACCGACAGCTTCCGACGGCCGTTGTTGGTCACGGCGAGCTTCAGGAAGATCGGCTCGCCATAAACATAGGTCGATTTCAGAGGCGTCACCGTCAGCGCGGCCTTCACCGTCGCTGGATCGACCGCCTTCGGCGCCTTCTTCGTTCTGAGCGCCGGATCGGTACCACCAGACAGGAAGGAACTGCGGCGCTGGGCATAGTCGTTCTGACCGGGCGCGATGTCCGAAAAGGGCGCGTGGTGGAGAAAGGCCAGCTCCGATGCGTCGAAGGTCTCCTTGAAAGCGTTCCAGAAACCGCTGGCGCCGATCTCCAGGCGGCCGGGATAGTTCATCCAGGTCAAGGATTGGGCGCGGTTGTTCTCGAAGGCGTGCGGCAGGTTGAGGGCATGGCCGATCTCGTGCACCAGGGTGAACAGCACCTCGCGCCGCCAGTCGTCGCCATTGACCGGCGTGCAGGCCTTGATGGTCTCGCTGTTCAGAAAGACGGCGAGGCCCTGTCGCGAGGGGCGCCTCTGTGATTCAACATCGTACATCAGACCGCTGACTTGTGCCTCGTTGCGGCCGCCGCTGTATTGGCCAGCGAACAGGACATGCACTCTCCAGGCTTGGCCGATATCGGTCGGCGGCCGATTCCATTCGTCCATCCAGCTGTGCAATTCCCCCATCGTCAGCTTCTGCGGGGTGGGCCCGTTGTCCGAATAGGGCCTGAACGGTCGAACGGTCACGTTTGCGGCGATCGACGCGCGCTTGAACGCCGAGACAAGATCCCTGCCGGCCGGATCCCCATCGAAAATGCGCGTCTGCGGCGTCGGCAGGCCGGCAAGCCCGTCGATATCGATCTGCACGCTACGCAGCTCCGAACTCGCGTGCGACAAGGTCACGGACACGTCACCGGCCCCTATGTCCAATGTCAGGGTGATATTGGTTGCGTCCTGGCCGACGAGGGTGAAGCGGCTGCCCATACGTGTGAGCGTTCCCTCGGAAAAGAACGACAGGCGTCCCGAAACACGGCCGTCGACTTCGACAGGCGATGTGGGAGTGCCGACGAATGACAGGATGTGCGCCGTCGACGAGAAGATGTCGCCGCTCACATTGTCGAGTCGATCGTCGTCGCGCCGGGAGATACGCAGCGTGACGGTCTGGTCATTTTCCGTGAGCCGTCCCTCGTAACGTCCCTCCGCCATGTGCGCCATGTCGACATTCCTTCGCTCGAGCAGAAATCATCGGAAACATTGAAGGACTTCGTGAGGAATCTGCCGCAACTCCCGCGAGTGCCAACCGGAATTGTCCACTTGCTCATTTCTCGGCTCGCCATCTGATCTCGTCAACTTGTCGTTGCAGTCGGACAGCGTTAGTGTCGGGGTCTGCAACTTCTGTGCTGTCGTATAGCTCAGCAAGGTAGGTCGGCATGACACCGATTTGGATGTTGCCAATCAAGCTTTTTCCCAAGGCGGGTGATTGGACCAATCGGTGCGGCTTGCGGATGTCCTCGATGGTGCTGGCGGGCGGTCTGCTGGGATTGGCGAATGGCCTTGCCGTTTCGACGGCCCGGGCCGAGACGCCGCGGATCGTCCACGCTGATGTCGTCGCTCTGGACCACCTCTTGGTCTACAACCGTTTCGGGTCCTTTAATCCGTTCGGCATGATCTTCGCGCTGCGGCGTGACGTGACGGCAATGACCGAAGCGACGCCGCGCCCGTCTGCGGACCTCTGCGCAGAGCAGACAGGTGCGGAGGCCGGCTTGGGCAAGCTGGAGCCGGGCGAGGTGAGGTTGCGCGATTGCAAACGCCCGCGGCCTCTGGTGCTGCGCGCCAATGCCGGCGACATTCTCGAGATCACCCTGACAAACCTTCTGCGCCCAGATCAACCGGGCGTCAGCAGCGCCTTTGCCGTCCCACCCGACAAGGCCGGCACCGGGTTCTGCGAAGAGAAAGGTGCTGCCGATGGCCGGGCCGAGGCGCCGGTGCGGCCCGACATCCGCACCTCCTTCGGCAACGTGCAGTGCACCAAAACGGCAGAGGAGCTTGCTGAAGAGACCAAGGCGGGACCGCGCGCCGGCACCGATTGGCCGCTGACGCGCGGCTTGTCGCTGGTCATTCCCGGTCTCGAACCGATCCCGGTCGACGGAGCGAAGACGATCCACGGCGCGTGCACCGGCCTCAACGCGATCAAGCCGGGCGAAAGTGTGACCTGCCGCTGGCAGCTGCTGCGCGAGGGCACGCACCTCTTCTCCAGTCTGGCCGCACCGGCCGGCGGGGAGGGCGACGCGGGATCGCTGGGCCATGGCCTGTTCGGTGCGCTGATCGTCGAGCCGACCGGCAGCCGGGCATTTCGCAGCCAAGTCAGCCGCACCGCCTTCGAACGCGTCTGGCCGAGCCGACCGGGCGCGGTCCGGCACGCCCGTGCCGACAGCGTCGACTTCAATCTCGTGGTTCCGGACGGTGAAGTGGCTGGTCGCGCGCCGAAGCCGGTCAACGGCACCGAATTCGCCTGCGGCGGCGAGACGACAATCCCGATTCTGTCGATGCGCCGGCCTTGTGCGCCGCGCGGTGGCAAAGCCGTCGAGGAGATCGTCCATGGCGATCTCAACGCCATCATCGTGCCGCCCGCCGGCACGTTGAAGGAAATCGGAGAGTCCACCTCCGAGAAGGAGCGGCGGGAATGGCGGCAGGCACACGAGGCGCAGCAGCCCTTCCGTGAATTCACCGCGATCTTCCATGACGAGCTCAAGACCTACTATGCCGACGACTTCAAGCAGCTTGGCATGTTCGGTCAGCTTTCGGGTGTACGTGACGGCTTCGGCATCAACTACGGCGCCAGCGGTGTCGGCTCGGCGATGCTCGCCAACCGGCTTGGCATAGGCCCGGCGGCGAGCTGCGCCGAGTGCCTCTACGAAGAATTCTTTCTCGAAAGTTGGGCGAACGGCGATCCGGCACTGCTCGAGGTCTTCCCCGATGATCCCTCGAACGTTCACCATTCCTACCTGAACGACAAGATCGTCTTCCGGAACTTCCATGCCGGCAAGGAGACCCACGTCTTCCATCTGCACAGCCACCAGTGGTTTGCCGGCAACGATGCGGGGCGTGGTGCCTATCTCGACAGTCAGACGATCGGGCCGCAGCAGGGCTTTACCTATCGCATTTATCACGGCGGGCTGGAGCGCTTCGCCGGGGAGCGCACCGGCTCGGCGGCGCCGCGCGGCTGGTGGGATTCGCTGGGCTCGGGCAATCGCAACCGTACGCCGGGCGACGCCATCTTCCACTGCCATCTTTATCCGCATTTCGCGCAAGGCATGTGGGCCTTGTGGCGGGTCCACGACGTGCTCGAAGACGGCACGCGTCTGCTGCCCGACGGGCAGGCGACGGCATCGCTTTCCGTGCGGCCCAATCCCGACAAGGAGAAGGTCAGGGCGGGCAGCATCGGCGGCGCCGGGGAATGGTTGGCGCCGCCCGGCGGCAAGGCGTCTGAACAGGGCACGCCCGTTCCCGGCCTGATTCCGCTGCCCGGCCAGGGCCTGCCGATGCTGCCGACCTATTCGGAGCCGGCCGCCGCTGTTGCCGTGAACAATGGTCAGCCGCTCGTCACCGACGCCATGCCGGGGTACCCGTTCTATGTCGCGGGCAAGCCGGGCCGCCGCTCGCCGCAGCCGCCGCTCGATATGGCGCGCGCCGTCAAGAACGAGACGGCCGGCATCGGCGACGGTCAGATCGCCGCGTTGGGCGGTCGAGCCTATCTCGATGGCGGCTTGCCGCGCCATGTCGTGGCAGGGGGCGAGGCGGTGCCCACGGTCCTCAAGGGATTGCCGGCGGCCGAGCAGCAGAAGATCAAGGACAAGAAGGGTGTGCTGGCGCGCATGCTGGCGCTGGGCGACGTGACGTCGGAATTCGAGTTCCTGAAGCTCGAGCTTCTGCCTCAGGTCGGTACGGTACTCGAGCGCAATGCCATGGCGTTCCACGGTACCGGCAGCGGCGTGCGGCTGTTCGATGCGACGGGCCGCGAGCCGGCGGAGCGAACGGTGACGCTGCAGGGGCACGCGTCGGCGCCGGCCTTGCCGGAGTTGAAGACCCGGCTCGATCCCGACACCGCGGCCTACCCGGTGAAGTCCATTCCGCTCGATACTATCCGCTCGGGCACCGCCGGTGCCGTGACTCTGGTCGATGACGCGCGCTTTGCCGTAAACGGCTCGCCGGGTGCCGCTGGTGCACCCTATGCCGACCCCTGTTCGGCGCCGCTGGTCTTTTCCCGAGAGAATGGACCCCATATTCGCAAGTTCGATGCTGCCAGGCGTGTGTGGCAGGCAGAGCCGGATTCGTTCCGCTTCCAGATCGATCCCTTCACGGCGGCTCACGGCACGCCCAACAGCATCGTGCCCGATCCGGCATTGATCGGTTTCCGTCGCTTCGACGTCTCCGCCGTCGAGTTGAAGATGATCGTCAATCGAGCCGGCTGGCACGATCCGCAAGCGCGCATCAATGTGCTGTCGACCGAGGCCGGCAACTACAAGAACAAGTGGCGGTCCGACGCCGAGCCGTTCTTCTTCCGGGCCTTCTCGGGCGAATGCATCGAGTTCCATCATACCAACGAGACGCCGAAGAAGCTGAAGCTCGACGATTTTCAGCTTGCTGTGCCGACCGACACGATCGGTCAGCACATCCATCTCGTGAAGTTCGACGTCACCTCTTCGGACGGCAGCGGGAACGGTTTCAACTACGAGGACGGCACCTTCGCGCCCGACGAAGTGCTGGAACGTCTCTGCAAGTCGCGAGCGGCGGTCGGTGGCACTGTGACCAACCGACCCGGCGAGATCGTGGCCGAGGAAGCTGCGGTCCGGTCGGATGCCGAATGTAAGAAGGATTTCA
>Ga0102832_1002528_pt1 | contig 11003 bp, 7 predicted proteins | sample EBPBio282013_DNA_FD_88942 | JGI IMG/M metagenome (GOLD analysis project Ga0102832, IMG submission 88942) | Wastewater treatment Type I Accumulibacter community from EBPR Bioreactor in Madison, WI, USA - Reactor 2_5/28/2013_ DNA (Illumina Assembly) | ecosystem: Engineered > Bioreactor > EBPR >... | reverse complement strand
CAGTAAGACGTTAACTGAAAAGTAGTTTATTTTTAGTGGAATCGATTTCCTGCATATTGGACAGACGTTTTTTACGTACTTGAAATGTTTTGTTTTTATACAAGGCTCGCAGAAACTAAATTATTAACGATTTGAACCTGTGACCGCATGTCAGAGTTATTGGAAGTACCAAACTCGACAGACAAATGGGGCATTAAAAAGCGCTATCGTCGAGAATTTGTAATTGTAAACCCTATGATGTCATAATAATATTTTAAAGACCAAATTTAACAAACATACCCAATTATAATTTGCTTAACAGACCGACCTAAATTTTAAATAATATAAAATAAAGATGAACAAAAATTTAAAATGCATAAAAAGAAACAAGTCATTATTTTTTCAAATTCAAGAGTTTTTTCGATATGATATTGGAAGAAGAGGATGTTCTTTGAGCTCTCACTGCGGATTAACTAATTCTCACGGGTGGCTGTTTTTTCTTACCTTGAGATTGACTGCATTTTTTCTTATCAATCGATTTTCTTAACTGTATTGTACTTGCCATTGTATTACCCATATTTACAGTTACAACATTGTTATTTTGGTTTTATTTGTTACAAGCTAATTATTTTGATTTTAAAGATTGCTCTTTTACTTTTATTGATGACTCTTTAATTCTGCTTATAACTTAATGCTGATTTTGACAAAAAGTTTTTTGAAGATCCTTTTCTAATTACATGATTTTCTTATCACTTTATTTCAGCTATTTTTGGAAATTCTTGTTCATCAAAGTGATTTTTTATAGTTTTCTTTGAAGCTCAGTTATTTTACTCTCTTTTTATCTCAGTTTTTAGTCATAAAATTATTGTTAAGATTTTTTCTCTTACAATTGGGCAATTCTTTCAGTCAATTTCAAATTTCTTTACTTTTAAGCGAAAATGATTTATTCTCTTTTTTTAAGGACATTTTTCAAGGTTTAAATTTCGGTTTTCAGGTACTTATTTTCAGATTTTTCAGAGTTTAATTAAGTTTTAATGTCAATATTTTATTGTTAAAGATCTCTGATTTTGTCTTCCAGGAATGAATTGAAGGAGATAAGTTTGTTGAGATCAATGTCCGAATTTGAGTTTGCAAAAGATGGAGATTGAGAATCTCCAATGCAGATTTGAAGATCTTTTTAATTTTTTTTAAAGAAGTTTCCATTAATACTTTATTTTTAGGTTACTGATTGAATTTAAGGTACATAAGAAGAGTGTTAAACAGAAGATTGATTGAAATCATAACTGTCATTAATTTAAATTGTAAGTCTTTTTTTATGTCCGAATATGACTTTATCGTTTTTATCAGGTGAACTACTGCTAAATTATTAGAATTTAATAAGGTCTCCTTAAGGGAAACTAACATTATTTCCAGGAGTAGATGAAGCAATAGAACTACAGTTGAATTTCAGAGGATGTGAAAAGTCCGTCTAAACTTACATTTTCAAACTAAAATTAACGTTATATAAGTAAAGTAATCTATTGACAAATTATAATCTTAAATTTATATTTTCGTATATAAAATTCATTCTAAAAATTCGAAAATTCATAACTTTTATTTGAGGATCTCTAAAATGTTCCGAAAATTAAAATAACTTTGAAACTTTTCATAATCTTTGTAACAATAAACAAACCAAAAATTTAACAAAAACTTAAACTAAATATTTAAATAAAAATAAAATTTAAAGTGATGACTAAAGTATACTAACTTTCTAAATTTTCTAATCAAATTTTTAAATTTCTTATTATTTTACCGCATCTATCCTTACGATGGACGATAAGGACCAACCTCATCCTGTTTACACTTCATAAGTCCTTAAAGCTTTTGAAACTTTTCCTCTTGAAGCCAGCACTGAGCTCGGTAAGCCCACTGATGTTGGTTGGAGATGTCTCCTCAACAAAATTTATGAAAATATCAACGGACCTCCTTTGTATAAGAAGAAATCTTCCAAGCTTTATACTGAAGAAGAAAACGAGTAAAAATCTGATTTTTCTTTGAAGTGTACTTGTAAAAAGACAAAATGTCTGAAATTGTACTGCTAATGCTTTAACAAAGGTAAAATTCTTTTTAATCAGGTCAATACTGTAATGATTGCAAATGTTAAGATTGCCATAACTCTTCAGAATACGACTCGATTCGATCAGTTATTATTGACCAAATTATTATAAAGAACCCAAATGCATTTGACCCTCTTTTTAAAACAAAAATGGTTGTTTGCATTTGTAAAAAAACTGGTTGCTTAAAAAAATACTGTGAATGTTACAACTTGGGTCAGAAATGCTGCACTTAATGTAAATGCGCAAACTGCCTTAATATCGATTGATATTTATTTTAGGTTTATTCTCCTAGAAATGAAATCGAATTAAGTATTTAAATTTTATATTTATTGATTTTAAGATAAAATCCTAAATACTAAAAAGTAAAAAATGTTAAATAAATTATCATGAACTTTTTTATGCTTAATAAATCCAGTAAAAAATTATCTTCGTGAATATCTTGAGCTCTCAAAGTAATTATTAATGTATATTTTTTTATGTTTCATAAAGGTATCTTTTAAATCAAGATTACTCGAAAAGTTAGTTACATTACTTTTTTATTTGAGTAAGTTTAGATTATGAAAGAATCCGATTATTTTAGCAGATAAGTTTTATTCTTTCAATAAACGCTGCCATTTACTGATTTTAGAGGATAATTTAATCTATTTAAAGGTCGTTTCTATTTTTGATAAGCTTTATATTTTGATACTTGTCATTAAAGATTTAGTAATGCTTTTAAAATGTTTTTTCTTAATTTTATTGATACTGTGTCTTAATGAAATTTTGGTTTTATGGATATTTTATGGGTATGTTTGGTTATCGATTGGTATTTGTAGAAGGATCTTTTTGGTTGGTATTCATGAATAAACGTCTTTCTCTAATATTAAAATCTTTTATTTTTAATTTTTAAAGAAATTTGATAGCTAATAATCTAGTAAAAAAAAAAATAGATAATTTAATGTTTCTATTAAAAAATTATGACCTCCTCAAAAAATAAGAAATTATTTATTTTTATCATCAGTCAATAAAATTAACCCTTTCACAAATTCCTATCAAATCATCCGATCTTTTTTATTCAAAAAAATTTAGAATAAAAACGATCATATCTTTACCATTTTTCAGTATTTATCAAAAAATATGTGAAAATTCTGTGTATCCAGGCGACTTTTATCAAAAGTTAATTTTATTTTGCAGCCTTTATAATTTATTCGATGAAAAAACAAAAGCAGCTTCTTATTGACACAGAGTCCAGTTACCAAATCAGGTTGAATCGGTAAGATGATGAAATTGAACAAATTTTTTCCCAGTTCAAACAGGATTTTTAAACTGTCAATTCACCACCAATAAATTAAAGCAAAAACTTTCTTACCCCTACTACCAAAACTGAACGTAGAACTTCAGTTTTTAAAGCAACGTAAAAAAAGAGAATGAAGCTCATGGACTACATTTATATTAGAAACACTGTGAGGAAAAATCAATAGCTGAAAAAAAGTAACAATGGAATGTCTGCCACTGAACTTAGAAAATCCAGAATGAAAGAGGGAAAATAAAAAGCCTTCAAAACTATTGTCGACTAAATGATAAAAGAGCTGAAATAACTCTCTATCAAAGCAAGCGCCATGTCCGAGCTCGTAGAAGATAATGTCGTTTATACAGGAAATATTGACTAAATCGGTAAAATGTGCAATGCTCGAAGAATCTTGCATTAAAATATTTTTGGAAGTCTTGTGTAAATGCAAAGGCTCATTGGAATCTAAAATATTGAGCTTTAAGCGAAGCAATAATCCATCAGTTATTAAAAAGAGGAGAGGTAAAATGAAACACAATTAAAAAGACTTGAGGATATGGGAATAAAGAGACTTGTCTCAGAGCCTGATTCAAGTGAATTTTATTCAGAAAAAAAGATTCCCACCAAACAAAAATATTCTGCTAATAACTGATAGGAATACAAGGTTATAATCCTTAAATAATTTTCCCACTTATAAGATTAAAAAATATGATTGATAAATTTATTCGTCTTCCTCTATATTTTTTTTATTTTACATCAATAAAAATCTAATGAAATTAATAAGTGATTAATGTCAAATTGATGAGATTAAAAACAATAAAAAATAAATTTATCAATATTTTTTTAGTTCATATTCTTGTAAAAAGAGTCGGTCTTCCATGAACGCAAAAGAAAGGGTATTGGCAAAGACTTAAATTTTTTATTAAAGATTAAATTAGACTTGAACCGAGCTGATCGTTAAATTTAAACGCTGATTTGCAACTAATTTAAGCAATGATACTTTAAAGGCTTTTTGGAAGATTGTCAGGATCCATGATTAACGAATGGGCAATGTCTAAAAGGATTTTATTTTATAGGGTTTTTTATAAAATCAAAGGTACTTTTTTTATTTTTAAAGTCATTTACTTTTTTATATATTAAACCTAAAAGCCATATCTTGAAAGAGAAATATCACTTGGAAGTTTATCGTTAAGTGAATTAATAACCTTGAAACTTGTATAGCAATGCCTTATTCCTGAAATTACTTCAATTATTTTCTTTTATTTTTCTATTATTTCGTAATCCCATTTTTTAGTATTTTTATCAGTCTTATCAAATACGTCGAGTCTTTACAAATAATATTCGTATCTGATTCTTTAATGCATAGCATGTTGATCGAAAAAGCAAAATAAATTCAATGTTTGATTGAATGCCACAATGATTTTTTTATCAAAAGTACCTAGAATCTTAAAGTTTGTGAGATCTTAAGCTTTTAAATGATTTACTGGACAAATTAAACTTTTCTTTCGATAAAATTGTAAAAAACTATTTCTCTAATGCTTTCTTCTGTAAGAAATGTCAAATTATGGTTTCAATAAGTTTTTTGTTTTAATAGATTTCTTTTAGATTGGTAAGTTTTTATGATATTTTTAAGCTTTATATTTGTCAGCTGATTTTGGAAATGCTGACTGACTCTGAGTTTTTCTTACACAGCAAATCTATAATCGATCTCGGAGGGTAATGTTTTTGCTTGCTTTTGACATTATTTTAGTCAAGAATGTTATGCATTCGATAATAAAAAATTCAGTATTATAAAAATCAAGTAATTTACTTATAAATTTGTTAATGTAAAAATATAAATCGAGTCAAATACATTTTTCGATTGCCTTCTTCAAGAAAAATAATAAAAATACAAGTTCCAAAGCATTAAGATAGAATTATAAAGACCGAGATGAACAATTTAGTCAATACTGAAATAACTTTTTACATAAGAACAGCAAAAAAATTAGGATTTATTGAAAAATCGAAGAAAAGCCTTTTAAGTTGTCAATAATTAAAACAAATGGTTGCTAAGAAGAGTAAGATCCCTGTTGAAAATCAGGTTATTTTTTACAATGAATAAAAAGTTTAAGAAGGCAAAAATATAAAAATTGTCGATAAGGCAATCGTTCATGTAGTCGATTCGAGAAACTTAGGGAAGAGTAAAATGAAATTACAAGTTAAGAGATTAAGTCAAACATCAAACAGTGAAAGTTTTGAAGTGGATTCAAACTCTTCGATTGATTAGTTTATTCAAAAATAACTTTCTCCCTTTTATTAGGAGCCAGCTGAAAAATTATTTTTCGTCTATTCGGGCAGATAACTAAAAAGAGAAAAATCTTTTTTAGAATAATATGTAGAATCTGATACTTAAATTATTTGTGTTCACCAATAAAAAGATAAAAAACCCAATAAAAAAGTGTTACCAGCTAAAAAATTGTCAAAATAGCCTAAAAAAGAGTAATAGAAAAATAATTAAAAACAACAAAAATAGTTGAAAAAAAATTAATATTTAAAAGAAGAATTTCCTTTGCCTTAAGATACTTCTAAATAGTAAGAAAAATACTCTATTAATGAAGTAAAAATATCTTAAAAAGATATCAATAATGATGCTAAGGATTAAAGAAGCAAAACTATGTAAAATTAAAATTTAGAAATCTGTGAATCTGGAAATAAATAATTAAAATAAAACTATTTATCACTAAAAAGTTAGGAAAAAGCAAATTCAAAAGCAGATCCATTTGATAAATTTTCTTAAGCCAGCTCAATAAGTGAGCCTAACTTTAAAAAGAAAAACAAAGTAAAATAAATTTCTTCTATTAGCAGTAAAAACGATAAGTCAGACTCTATTCCGACTTTCTAACTTAGTCCAACTATATAAAATAAGTCTCATTCATCAAGTTCGAATGCTTAAAATTAAGTAACTCCGTATCAAAATTAAAAAAATAACTTGCTTTATAAAACAAGGTAAGAAATATTTGAGTCCAACATACCCATTTATGCTTCAGTCATTGATGAGCCTTAAGATTCACTCTCATTCCAAGTTTAATAAAATAACATTAAAGCTTCAGGAATGAGTTTTTACATGCATAACCAAGGTATTAACAGAAATCCTGATCAATAAATTTTTGACAGTGGAATGAATTTTTAAAAATAAGACAACTCAAAACTTTAAGTCAAGTATAACAAAGGGTTCATGAACCTCAGTAATGCTTCTTTCCTTTAAACTTCAAGGCCTGAATCTTCAAAGTAAAATTAAAAATCCAGTCAATAAGATGATAAAATGAGTGAATTGAAACTTCATAATAACAGAAGCTAAATTTACTTAAACTCTCCATCTTTACTCGACTATAGCCACAGCAGAACATTCGAAAACAGAGAGAATGAATAAAGTCAACGAAATCCAAGATATTAGCAAGAAACATAACAAATTAAAAGATAAGGCAGGTAAAATTAAGAATCATAAGATAATTTGTTTGCTTAAATTCGCAGGGGTATTCCATCATCTCATCATTATCAAAATGAACCGAACCATCATTATTAAATCTCTTAGTCTAACTTACTTTCTGACACTTATCATCAACCGAGCGCAGTCGATATGATGAACAGCTTTACATTCAACCTTTCACAAAACCCAGATTAAACTCTCATTCATCAAAGACAAAGTAATGTCCGCATCATCCTTTAATAACCGGCTGATTAATAAGAAGTTTCAGTTCAAGCTTTGAATTCGAAAAGGGAGTCCTAAATCGAGACTAACTTTAAAGACAGTGCAAGCCCTTCTCAAGTTTAATCTCACTTTTCCAGAAATACTTTTGATTTTCAAACAACTGAGAACATTCCAACAGAAACTTGCAGTTTAATTGAAAATTTGATGTCAATGGATGACTAAAAAACCAATAAATCACCTGAAAAGTAGAACAAATAAACATATGGAAATGAAAGATAAAATTAAAAAGATCATAATAATCAGTAGAACCCTGATATTTTTGTCCATTTTCAATAATATCGAGCTGATACATAATCATAAGTACACTAATTTAAAGATGAATCTGATTTAGTGAATAAATAAAATTAATCAAAGGAAAAATTGAGTGGGTAATTTGAGCTAAAACAAAAAGATTCCTATCGCCAAAATGCTTCCAATGAGCCTCAAACTAAGAATTATCAGAGTCAAGATTCAGCTATTAAAATTGTGGGGGAAGATTCCTTAAGCATAGAGCCTAATGTTCAACAAGAAAATTTTCTTACCCAAGCTCATAAAAATATCCTTTTAAATTCATAAGCTGATTAATGTTCAGGAACTTTCCAGTAAGTATCTTATTCAAATAATCCTTTGTAATCCAATTTTGCCAACAACTCTGTTCAGCCTGATCCCTAAGAAATCACATTTAGAAAAGACAAGACTGTAAATTAAAGTAATTTCTATGAACCTCAAGGCAGTAAACTTCTCCATTAATTGTCTTTACTTGCCCAAAATGAACCGTAAAAACCTTAACTTCTCCCTGGAGATTACATTTATTCTACAGACTTAGTTGAGACTCCTTAAGAAGCTTTATAAGGTATTTTAAACCAATTTTCTCACTGTTTTTGAGTGTTTTGATTTTATTAAATTTTTTATATTTTTCAATTTTATAAACATTCTACTTCTAAAAATTCTATTCTTGTAAATTTATATTCTTACTTCTAATAAAAGCTTCCATAAAAATAATCTTTCAAAATGGAAAAATAAATCAGAAACAAAAATACTCAGTCAAATCATGCCCTCTTCAAAGAGAACCTCAATCTTAAAAATTATCTGAAGCAAGATGCCTCAACTACCAAATTAAGAAAAGAAAATCGACTTATGACGCTTACCTTTAAAGATTAGTAAAGCTTCGATGTCAAAAGACACTTCAAATTTTTAAAAGAAAACCATGCCTGCTATGATTAGTTTAATTACAAGGATCAAAAATCTATCAAAAACAGTTACTTGAATAAGTAAGATGATAAATAAAAGTTAATAAAAAAGTAAAGAAACAGTTGTTCAGTGATAGAAGATTTACAAAGAAAGCCTTCTATCAAAAGATTAGATTTAAAAGTTTCCAATTCAAAGAAAAATATTGAGCCTTACTGGGCAGTAAAAGAAGCAAGCTCTAAAATGAAGAATTGGGTCAGTTGAGAAATTTTTTAGAAGAAAAATTTTATGATAAGTTTTTTATGGTTTTATGTTTAAAGAATAAAAAATAAGATTAATTTATCAAATTAACGATACAATTTTTTAGCGAAATGGATTTATGTTCTCATTTAGCTTCTCCCTGGGGCAAAAGGTCTTCCTTTTAAGATCCTTTAGTCAACTTGTCGAATAAAAAAAATAAGAATCTTGGATTGAGTGAAAACAAATAATCCAGAATGGATCGGTACATTGCACAGTCAGTTCAAAAATGTCTTTTTAAAGATAAATTTTAATTTGATCAAGAGAATTCATTAAAGGTTGATGAAGTTCAGAAATAAAGTGCAAAGAAGTTAAAGATGGAGAACTACCAAGATATTTTACAAAAGTCATTAAAAAAGCATAAAGATAAAAAATTAATTTCTAACATAAACTCCTATACTTCAAAGTTGAAGTATCATAGATAAGGCTTTATTTTAGATATGCATTAAAATTACGCTGACCAAAGACCTGTATAACATCATCAAAGAGCGTTTCCGAAAAGTCCTTACAAAATTTTAGATGCTCCGAGATTGAAAGACGACTTCTACACAAATCTATTGGATTGGAGTAAGCAAGATATCATAAGTGTTGTCCTTGATAACGCAGCTTATATGTGGTCTGCAAAAGGAAACTAAGCTTAAAAACTGATTGAAGGTTACATTAGTTGTGTCAAATGGGGAAAAGGCCTTCTTGTGGGTGAATAAACAGGTCGTGTAAGAATGATCGATGTTGAGAAAAAAATAGAGTTCCATCGTTATAAATAACACTTGGGTAGAGTTGGATGTATTGATGTAAACAGCAATACAAACTTAGTCGCAACAGGATCCAAAGACAGCGATGTTACTGTGTGGGATATCCGATCAAATTCAGTTGCTAATCGTTTTGAAGGACACAAACAATAAATTTGTGGATTAAAATGGTCGGCTGATAACAATCATCTCGCATCAGGAGGAAATGACAATCTTGTTTTTGTTTGGTAACCCAAGATGAACAAGGCTTTGGCAAAGCTGTCTGAGCACACTGCAGCAGTAAAAGCTCTTGCCTGGTCACCTCATAAGACTTCTTTACTTGCAACAGGTGGAGGATCCACCGATAAAACTATTAAACTTTGGGACATTAATGAAATGGCTTGCACTAAAACGATTTAAACTGGCTCTCAAGTCTGCAATATGACCTTCTCAAACACAACAGATGAGCTTGTATCCACTCATGGTTATTCTTTAAATTCCATTGTTGTATGGAAAACTAAAACAATGGAAAAATTAACAACTCTTAACGGACATACTTTTAGGGTGCTTTACTTAGCGAAATCACCAGATGATTAAACTATTATGACAGGCTCGGGAGACCAAACATTAAGATTTTGGAAACTCTTCCCATCTGAAAAAAATCATCAACAAAATACGGGAAAACTCGAAATGAAAAACTTTATTATCAGATGAAATGAATCTTTTTAGGTTTCATTTTTCAAAAACTTATTTCAATGATTTCTTTTAATATTTCTATTGATATCAATACTGTCCATTTTAATGTAATTGAAGTGTAAAAAAAGATGAAAAAAATCATTAACCTTCGTTTTCTTCGTCCTAAATTTATCTGAAGAGACTCTTTACAATTTTTTTATCTTTCTTTAACTTGTAGAGTATCAAAGATCCTATTAAGCTAATAAGGATGATGGCTAAACCCATTCCAGAAGCATAAAGATTCGTTTAGTCTTCGAAGAAAGGTTAGAGATCTTTAGGTTCATGATCATCATTATCATCATTTTCGTTGTTATTTTGAGAAGCAAAAATCTACATCTTTTTAATTAATATAAAAATAGTTGACTTATAGTTGTTGTGAAACCCTTAATAAAATTTTGAATCTGAAATATTTAATAAGGCAATATTTTTACTTCTAAAATTCAGCTTAAACCTTTTTAGCTCATTTTTTTTCCAGTCTATCAAAATTTAACCATTTAAATTGATATCTTTACTGAAAATCAAAGATAACAAAAATAAACCTTCGAATCCTATGATGAAGTAATAAGCCTACTTCTTTTAAATGCAATTATAAAATAACTTAGTAACTTCAGATTCGTAGGAATTCATTACAGGTTACTCACCTTAAATCCATAAAAAATTATTTAGATCTTTAATTTCCAATGATTCTAAAAAATTTAGGAGCCGAAATAAATTGAGATTGAAATGAAAATATTTTCAGATTAAGAATATAGTGTTAAAATTCTATAGAAGAATGAGAAAAAATAGCGTGTCAAGCTTTATTTAAAAAACATGGGATATCCTTCAAAACCCTCAATATTCACATATTCTGACCTGGTCTGAAGGCGGCTCTACCTTTATCATTAAAAACTAAGATCTCTTTTGTTCCTAAGTTCTGCCAAAATACTTTAAACATTCCAACTTTTCCTCTTTCATCAGACAAGTAATTTTATCGTTCTATTCAGCTT
>Ga0102832_1002525_pt1 | contig 11018 bp, 9 predicted proteins | sample EBPBio282013_DNA_FD_88942 | JGI IMG/M metagenome (GOLD analysis project Ga0102832, IMG submission 88942) | Wastewater treatment Type I Accumulibacter community from EBPR Bioreactor in Madison, WI, USA - Reactor 2_5/28/2013_ DNA (Illumina Assembly) | ecosystem: Engineered > Bioreactor > EBPR >... | reverse complement strand
TTGTAGATGCGCAGCTGCGGGTTGGCCATCAGGCCGTAGCGGTAGAACCGCTCGATGTCGTTGCCCTTGTAGGTGGAGCCGTCGCCCCAGATCCAGACGTCGTCCTCGCGCATGGCGTTGACGAGCATGGTGCCGGTGACCGCGCGGCCGATCGGCGTGGTGTTGAAGTAGGTGCGTCCGCCGGTGCGGATGTGGAAGGCGCCGCAGGTCAGCGCGGCCAGCCCCTCCTCCACCATCGCCGTGGTGCAGTCGACCATCCGGGAGATCTCGGCACCGTAGACGCCGGCACGGCCCGGGACCGACTCGATGTCGGGCTCGTCGTACTGGCCGAGGTTGGCGGTGTAGGTGCACGGGATCGCGCCCTTCTCGCGCATCCAGGCCACGGCGACGGACGTGTCCAGGCCGCCGGAGAAGGCGAGGCCGACGCGTTCGCCGGCAGGGAGTTCGGTGAGCACCTTGGGCATGGGGGCGATCCTATCGGCCCCCGCCCGGCACCCTCCGCCGCGCCCGCGCCCGTGAGCCGGCGGTGCGCCGCGCCCTCGGTCCCCGAGGGGCGGCCTCCGTCACCGACGGCCAGCCCCCACCGCCGAGGGCCAGCCTCCTGCCCCCGGCGCCCAAACACCACCCTGAGGACCAGCCCCGACCGCCGACGGCCAGCCTTAACGCCGAGGACCAGCACCCTGGAGCGAGCCCTCGGCGACAAGGCTGGCCCTCGGCACGGCGTCCGGTCGCTGAAGGGCCGCGGCGACACGCGCGGTGAGCGCAGGACTCCACAGGTCCGACCACGTCCACCGGATCACCCGGATCCCGAGGTCGAAGAGCCGCTGCTCTCGGCGCTTCTCCGCAAGGACCACCTGCTCGACCGACTCGCCCGGACGGAGCAGCCGTCCGTACTTCACCAGACCGTCGAACTCACCGGCGAGGCCCTGGTCGCGCCACCAGAAGTCGAGTCGCCCCACGAGCTCGCCGTCGTGGTCGAACACCTCGTGCTGGAGTTCCGGGACGGGGAGCCGCGCCTGGTGGAAGCGGACCCGGCTGAGCGACTCGCCGGGGCTCTCTGCCAGCGGGTCGCCGAAGAGCACGGCACGTTCCGCCATCCGGCAACCACGCCCGGCAGCGCACCGCGCCAGGAGCTCCGTTCGATCGGCGCCGAGCCGCAGGCCGGCGTCGGTGACCATCACCGCTTCCGGGAACGGCAGGCGCCGTGCGAGGTCGCAGACTGTCCTGTCCAGGTTCGTCACGGGCAGGCCGTCGACGAGGGTGACGTCGTCCCCGCCCAGCTTCGCCCTCCGTGCGTGGAGGGTGGCGGTGATCGCACCGTGGCCCCCGCCGGCCCGGACGGCGACGACCTCGTCGAGCCGGTTCGTCAGCAACGGGAGCCCGTGCAGGACAGCGGCCGACTCGTGCCCGAAGAAGGTGGAGGGGCCGAGAACCGGCGCGGCGCCGAGGATCCTGAGGCGGTGGAGGCTCACCGCGCCGGGATCCCCGGGCTCTGCGACGACCCGCGTCGCAGCCTCACCACCTCGCCGGAGGCGACCGCGGCCCTCAAGGCCGCGCGCGTCCGTCCGCTGTCGATCCACTGGGAGTAGCTGATGACCGTCATGCCGGTCATCTTCGGCGGGCGACGCCGTCGCCCGTCACCTCTCCACAGGCGCCACCGTCCCGATCCCTGTTTGTCCACAGGCGCCGACGCCGCGAGCGTCCCCTGCCCCAGCGCATTGAGGGCCAGCCTTGTCGCCGAGGGCCAGCCCCTGTGCACGGGCCCTCGGCGAGAAGGCTGGCCCTCACACGGGAACGCTGGCCCTCAGGCGAGAAGGCTGGCCCTCACGCGGGAAGGCTGGCCCTCACGTCGGAACGCTGGGCCTCAGGGGCGGGGCTCCGGGGGGACGGCCTCGGCGGCGGCGCGGCGCGCCTCCCGGTTGATCGCGCCGACGACGGCGCGCAGGGAGGCGGTCACGATCGACTCGTGCAGGCCGACGCCCCACAGGACGTGGGCGTCCTCGCCCTCGCCGAGCTCGGCCTCCACGTAGGCGGCGGCCATCGCGTCACCACCGGAGGACAGGGCGTGCTCGGTGTAGTCGAGGACGCGCACCCGGTAGCCGAGGATGCCGAGGGCATCGACGAAGGCCGACACCGGGCCGTTGCCCTCCCCGGTGATCTCGCGCTCCACCCCCCGGTCGTGGACGGTGGTCGTCACCGAGTAGCCGTGCCCGTTCGACACCGACTTCACCGTCACCAGGCTCAGCGGCTCCACGTCGGCCAGGTACTCGTCGGCGAAGATCCGCCACATCTCCTCCGGCGACACCTCGCCACCCTGGGAGTCGGTGCGCTGCTGGACCACGCGGGAGAACTCCATCTGGAGCCGACGCGGCAGGTCCATGTGGTGCTCGGACTTCATGATGTACGCCATCCCGCCCTTGCCGGACTGGCTGTTGACCCGGATCACGGCCTCGTAGGTGCGGCCGACGTCGTGCGGGTCGATCGGGAGGTAGGGCGCCTCCCAGGGGATCTCGTGCAGAGACTTCCCCTGGGAAGCGGCCTGGTTCTCCAGCACCTCCAGCCCCTTCTTGATGGCGTCCTGGTGGGAGCCGGAGAAGGCGGTGTAGACCAGGTCCCCCGCGTACGGGTGGCGCGGGTGGACCGGCAGGTTGGTGCAGTACTCCACCGTCCGACGGATCTCGTCGATGTCGGAGAAGTCGATCTTCGGGTCGATGCCCTGGCTGAACAGGTTCAGCCCCAGGGTCACCAGGTCGACATTGCCGGTGCGCTCGCCGTGGCCGAACAGGCAGCCCTCGACGCGGTCGGCACCGGCCATGACGGCCAGTTCGGTTGCGGCCACGGCGGTCCCGCGGTCGTTGTGCGGGTGCAGCGAGATGCAGACGTGCTCGCGGTTGCGGATGTGCCGTCCGAAGTACTCGATCTGGTCGGCGTAGGTGTTCGGGGTGGACCGCTCGACCGTCGCCGGCAGGTTGAAGATGATCTCCCTGCCCGGCCCGGGCTGCCACACGTCCGACACGGCGTTGCAGACCTCGATGGCGAAGTCGGTCGGCGTCTGCGTGAAGATCTCGGGGCTGTACTCGTAGCCGAACTCGACGTCGCCGAGGTTCTGCTCGGCGTACTTCATGACCAGTTCGGTGCCCCGGGACGCCATGGCGATGCACTGCGCCTCGTCGATGTTGAACACCACCCGCCGGAACAGTTCCGCTGTCGCGTTGTACATGTGGATGGTCGCCCGCTTCGCCCCGATCAGGGACTGCGCGGTGCGTTCGATCAGGTCTTCACGGGCTTGGGTGAGGACGCTGATGGTGACATCGTCGGGGACGGCGTCGGAGGTGATCAGGCTGCGCACGAAGTCGAAGTCGGTCTGCGAGGCGGACGGGAACCCGATCTCGATCTCCTTGTAGCCCATCCGGACCAGGAGGTCGAACATCTTCCGCTTCCGCGACGGCGTCATCGGGTCGATCAGCGCCTGGTTCCCGTCCCGCAGGTCGGTGGACAACCAGCGGGGCGCCGCGGTGATCTTCTTCGTCGGCCAGGTCCGGTCAGGCAGGTCGATGGGCTGGAACGGCGTGTAGCGGCCGAACGGCATCGGGCTGGGCTGCTGCACCGGCGCAGGCTGGATACGCGTCGGGAAAGAGTGGGTGGTCATCGGTTCCTCGCTGGTTGGCGGCTTCGTGCCAGGCGCGTGCAGAACTCCGCAGCGAGGAGGCCTGATCCGTTACGAGGCCTCGCTGCGGCGACCAAGCAGGAGTCGCACCGACGACATGCCGCCATGGTGACACACCCGTCGGGCCCGCGCCAAGCGTCCCGCCGGCGATCCCGCCGATTGGGACGCCCCGGTGTGCGTCCACGCCCGGACGGGTACCCGGTGGGCGAACACACCCAGGGAGGACCCATGCCCAAGACCACCAGGACGGGCAAGGCGCGCGAGGACGAACTCCCCGCCACCCTGCAACGATCCGACGACAAGGCCAAGCGCACCTTCGCGAAGGCCCACGACGCCGCGGCGAAGGAGTACGGCGAGGGCGAGCGTGCCCACCGCGTCGCGTACAGCGCCCTCAAGCACACCCACGAGAAGGTGGGCGACCACTGGGAACCGAAGGAGTCCAACGGCCCCTCCGACGCGCAGGCGGAGGGCGGCTACCGAACACATCGCGAGACGGCCGGCGGGGTGGACGCCAACGCCTCGAAGGCCCACCTCTACGAGCTGGCCGGCCGCCTGGAGATCAGCGGACGCTCACGGATGACCAAGGACGAACTGGTGGACGCGATCCGGAAGGCGAACGACCGGGCCTCGGCGAAAGCCCGCCGGTCGTAGGACGCCTCAGAAGCCCAGCCGGTTGAGGTGCCTGGGGTCGCGCTGCCAGTCCTTGAGCACCTTCACCCGCAGGTCGAGGTGGACCGGCATGCCCACCAGCGCCTCGATCTGCGTGCGGGCGGCGGTGCCGACCTCACGCAGTCGCTCGCCCCGGTGCCCGATCATGATGCCCTTCTGGGAGTCGCGCTCGACGATCATCGCCGCGTAGATCACCAGCAACGGCCGGTCGGCCGGGCGCTCGGGCTTCAGGCCCATCTCCTCGATGGTCACCATCAGCGAGTGCGGGAGCTCGTCCTGGACGCCCTCCAGCGCCGCCTCGCGGATGAGTTCGGCGATCCGGGTCTCGGTGGGCTCGTCGGTGACCTCGCCGTCCGGGTACAGCGCCGGCCCTTCGGGCAGCAGCTTCACCAGCTCGTCGACGACCACGTCCACCTGGTCGTCGGTGACCGCCGAGACCGGGACGATCGTCTCCCACCGGATGCCGAGTTCCTCCTCCAGCGAGGCGATCTTGAGCAGGTGTTCGGCCATCCGTCCCGGCTTGACCAGGTCGGACTTGGTGGCCAGGGCCACCAGCTTCGGCCGCCGCGGCAGCTTCGCGATCTCGCTGACGAGGTAGGTGTCGCCGGGCCCGATCCGCTCGTTCGACGGCAGGCACACGCCCACCACGTCCACCTCGGTCCAGGTGTCGCGCACCAGGTCGTTGAGGCGCTCGCCGAGCAGCGTCCGCGGACGGTGCAGGCCCGGGGTGTCGATCACCACCAGCTGGGCGTCGGGACGATTCACGATGCCCCGCACCGCGTGCCGGGTGGTCTGGGGCTTGGACGAGGCGATGGCCACCTTCGTGCCCACGAGCGCGTTCATCAGGGTGGACTTGCCCGCGTTGGGACGGCCGACGAAGCAGGCGAAGCCCGAGCGGAACCCCTCGGGTGTGGTCTGCGACAGGTGGGATGAGGTCATGAGGTCCTCCGTGCCGACTCCTCGGCGAGCTTGGCTGCGGCCTCGACGGCCTCGTCCGCGCCGACCAGCGATGCGAGGACGGTCTGGATGGTGTGGCGGCGGTCCGTGCTGCGCTCCGCGGTGAGCTCGATGCCCTCCCACTGCACGACGGAGCCGGGGATCGGCACCTTGTTGAGCTCCTTGGCCATCAGCCCGAGGACGGTGTCCACGTCCTCGTCGTCGACCTTGAGCCCGAAGAGCTCGCCGAGGTCGTCGATCGGCAGGCGTGCGGACACGCGGAACCGTCCCTCGCCGAGCTCTGTGACCGGCGGGACCTCGTGGTCGTACTCGTCCACGATCTCGCCGACGATCTCCTCCAGCACGTCCTCGATCGTGGCCAGGCCGGCGGTGCCGCCGAACTCGTCGATCACGATCACCACGTGGCTGCGGGTCAGCTGCATCTCGCGCAGCAGTTCGTCCACCGGCTTGGAGTCCGGGCAGAACGTCGGCGGACGCATCAGCGTGTCCACGGTCTCGTTCGTCTGGGCCTTGGGGTTGTCGTACATCCGCCGGATGACGTCCTTCAGGTAGAGCACGCCGATCACGTCGTCGACGTCGTCACCGATCACCGGGATGCGGCTGAAGCCCGACCGCAGCGCCAGCGACACCCCTTGCCGCAGCGTCTTGCCGTGCTCGATGTAGACCATTTCGGTGCGGGGCACCATGACTTCCTTGACGATCGTGTCACCGAGCTCGAAGACGGAGTGGATCATCCGGCGCTCGCCGGCCTCGATCAACTCGCGGGCCTCGGCGATGTCGACCAGCTCCCTGAGCTCTGCCTCGGAGGTGAACGGACCCTCGGTGAACCCCTTGCCCGGTGTCAGGGCGTTGCCGATGAGGATCATCAGCTGCGGGATGGGCCCCAGCACGGTGGTGAGCAGTCCGATCGGCCCGGCGGCAGCCAGTGCGACACGCTCGGCGTGCTGGCGGCCGAGCGTCCGCGGGGCGACGCCGAGCACGATGAACGACACCGCGACCATCGTCAGCACCGGATAGGTGATCCGTTCCCACGCCTGGTCGAAGTGCTCGAAGAAGACCAGGGTGACCAGCACCGTCGCCACGACCTCCAGCAGGATCCGCAGCAACAGCGTGGTGTTCAGGTGCGGCGCGGGGTCCTGCGCGACGCGCAGGAGCCTCAGGGCGGCCCGGTCGCCCTCCTCCTGCAGTCCTTCGGCCCGGGAGCGGGAGATCGAGGAGAGCGCGGACTCCGCGGTCGTGAAGAGAGCGGCGAGCAGGACGCAGGCGGTGGCTACGGCCAGCAGGATCCACTGGGTCTGGGTCAACAGTCGTTCACGCGCCTCGTCCGGGGTTGGTGGACGGTCAGTTTACTGGGCGCGGGACCGGTTCAGCACGAGGCCTGCGCTGCGGCCGGTGCGGCGAGCGGTGGACGGACGGGATCGAGCCGCACGATCACCATCGGCAGGAAGAACTGCACGAGCGGCCCGATCGACAGCGCGTACACCACGGTGCCGATGCCCACGGTGCCGCCCAGGGCCCAGCCGATCGCGAGCACCGACAGTTCCAGCCCGGTACGGACGAGCCGCAGCGACCAGCCCGTGCGGCGCGCGAGGCCGGTCATCAGCCCGTCCCTGGGGCCGGGGCCGAGCTGGGACCCGATGTAGAGAGCTCCGGCGATCCCGTTGACGACCAGCCCGCCGACGAGCAGCAGCCAGGAGGCGGGCCACTGGGTGGCGGCCGGCACGAGACCGAGGGTGACGTCGGTGGCGACGCCGATGACCACAGCGTTGGCCACCGTGCCCAGCCCCGGCCACTGCCGCAGCGGGATCCACAGCAGCAGCACCGCGAAGCCGACGACGATCACCACCGTCCCGAACGACCAGCCGAGCATCTGCTGGAGGCCGGCGTGGAAGACGTCCCACGGGTCGAGGCCGAGGCCGCTGCGGATGAACATCGCCATCGCCGCGCCGTACAGCCACAGGCCGAGGAGCAACTGCGGGATCCGGCGTCCCAGCCGCCCGGCGCGCAGCTGGGCGAGCGGGCCGAGGTCGGCGAGCTCGACGGCATCGGGACGGGGTCGGCGGAGCAGCATGTGCCCATCCTGCCCACGGATTGGCCTTGCCAGAAAGAGCCAATTCAACCAGAGTGGCCCCATGGCCCAACCCATCGCCAGCCTCCCCCGGCTCGTCCGGCTGCTCGGCCCGCGCGATCCCGGCCTGCCCGCGTACCGGTGGCTGGCCGACGGCCTGCGCCTGCTGATCACCGACGGACGCGTACCGAGCGGCCAGGTCCTGCCCAGTGAGCGCCGGCTCACCGAGGCGCTGGGGGTCAGCCGGACGACGGTCACCCGGGCCTACGCCCAGTTGCGGGAGACCGGGTTCCTCGTGTCCCGCCGCGGGTCCGGACACGTCGCCACGCTCCCCCTGGGACGCCGGCGCCTCGGCGTCGGCGGCGCCCTCCTGCCCGGCGAGGAGACCGGCGAGGACCTGCTCGACCTGACCTGCGCGGCGTGCCGCGCCCCCGCGGGCACGGCCGAGGCCTACGCGGCAGCCCTGGAGCAGCTGCCCAGCTTCCTGGCCGGCACGGGGTACGCCACCGCAGGCCTCCCGCAGCTCCGCGAGGTGATCGCCGCCCGCTACACCGAGCGCGGCCTGCCGACCGACCCCGACCAGGTGATGGTGGTGGGCGGGGCGCTGGCCGGGGTGAGCCTCGCCGTTCGTGCGCTGACCAGGCCGGGCGAGCCCGTGCTGGTGGAGAGCCCGTCCTACCCCAACGCCGTGGACGCCGCCCGGCGCTGCGGCGTCCGGCTGGTGCCACTGCCGGTGGAGCCGCACGGCTGGGACCTCGACCAGGCCGTCGCGACGATCGCGTCCGCGCGGCCGGTGGTCGCGCAGCTCATCCTCGACTTCCACAACCCCACGGGCGCACTCATGGGGGATGCGGACCGCGCGCGGCTGGCCGCGGCGCTGCGGGGCGCCAGCACCACAGCCATCGTCGACGAGACACTGCTGGAGGTGCGCCTGGACGACGCCCCCACGCCACTGCCGTTCGCGGCACACCTCTCCCGCTGCGTGCTGGTGGGCAGCTCGTCGAAGTCCCACTGGGGCGGTCTGCGCACGGGGTGGTTGCGCGTGCCGAAGCCACTGGTGGCACGGCTGATGCAGGCGCGGATCGCCGACGACCTCGGCGCGCCGATCGTGGAGCAGCTCGCACTGACCGAGCTGCTCACCCGCAGCCCGGGGCTGCACCCCGAGCGCAGGGAGGAACTGCGTGCCTCGCGCGCGGCGATGGTGGCCGGGCTGCCTGACGCCGTCCCGGGCGCCCGGTGGGTGCCGCCGGCCGGCGGGCTGAGCCTGTGGGTGGAACTGCCGGAGCCGCGGGCCGGGGCGCTGGCCACCGCGGCACGGGAGGCGGGGGTGCTGATCAGCCCCGGTCCCCAGTTCGCGGCCAGCCACGGGCTCGAGCGGTTCGTGCGCCTGCCGTACAAGGACCCGGCCGACGTAGTGACGGAGGCGATGCGGCGCCTCGGCGCCGCCTGGCGTTCCCGGCACGACGCCCCGTCCGGCCGGCCGGCCGCCGGGCCGCGTCCCGTGGTCGCCTGACGCGCCGCCGCGACACCGCGTCGGCGCCCCGGGGGCCTCAGCCGGTGCGCCGGGCGCTCCAGGCGGCGATGATCTTGTCGTTCAGGTCGAACATGACCTTCTTCTCCGCCGGCTCGGCGTGGTCGTGGCCGAGAAGGTGGAGCAGCCCGTGGATGAGCAGGTAGTCGGCCTCCTCCTCCGGCGTCCGGTTGCTGTCCGCCGCCTGGGTCGCCGTCACCTCCGGGCAGAGCACGATGTCGCCGAGCAGCCCCAGCGGGGGCTCCTCGTCCGGCTCCGGCGCGCGCAGCTCGTCCATCGGGAAGCTCAGCACGTCGGTCGGGCCCGGTTCGCCCATGAACTTCTCGTGGTAGGCCGACATGGTCTGCGGGTCGACCAGCAGGATCGACAGCTCGGCCTGCGGGTGGATGCGCAGCGCGTCCAGCGCGAAGGTGGCCAGCTGCACCAGCCGCTCGGTGTCGACCGCGACGCCCGACTCGTTGTTCAACTCGATCACAGGGGCTCCTCCGCTCAGTTCCTGCGCCCCGGGGGCAGCGTCGCCTCGAAGCGGTCGTAGGCCGCGACGATCCTGCCGACCAGGCGGTGCCGGACCACGTCGTGGCTGGTCAGGCGGCAGAACGCGATGTCGTGGACGCCGTCGAGGATCTGCTCCACCACGGTCAGTCCGGACCGCGTGCCGGTCGGCAGGTCGATCTGGGTGACGTCGCCGGTCACCACGATGCGGGAGCCGAAGCCGAGCCTGGTGAGGAACATCTTCATCTGCTCCATCGAGGTGTTCTGCGCCTCGTCCAGGATGATGAAGGCGTCGTTCAACGTACGACCGCGCATGTAGGCGAGCGGGGCCACCTCGATCGTCCCCGCGGTCAGCAGCCGGGGCACGGACTCCGGGTCGATCATGTCGTGCAGCGCGTCGTAGAGCGGACGCAGGTACGGGTCGATCTTGTCGTTCAGGGTGCCCGGCAGGAAGCCGAGCCGCTCCCCCGCCTCGATGGCCGGGCGGGTCAGGATGATCCGGTTGACCTCCTTCGCCTGGAGCGCCTGGACGGCCTTGGCCATGGCGAGGTAGGTCTTCCCGGTGCCGGCCGGGCCGATGCCGAAGACCACGGTGTGCGCGTCGATCGCGTCCACGTAGCGCTTCTGGTTCAGCGTCTTGGGCCGGATGGTTCTGCCCCGGTTCGACAGGATGTTGTGCGTGAGCACCTCGGAGGCGCTCACGTCGTCGCCGGCGGCCATGCCGAGCACCCGCTCCACGGTGTCGGCGGTCAGGCCCTGGCCGGTGCGCACGATCGTGATCAGCTCGGTCAGCACGTCGGCGGCGGCGGTGACGTCGGCGGGCGTGCCGCTGAGGGTGATCTCGTTGCCGCGGACGTGGAGGTCGGCCGGCAGTTCACGCTCGAGGATCCGCAGGAACTCGTCGCGCGGCCCGAGTACCGACACCATGTTGATCGAGGCGGGAATGGCCACGCGCCGCTCGGCGAGCGCGCTGTGCGGTTGGTTCAGAAGGTCCTCCTGTGCTCAGACCTTCATCCTACCCAGCCGGGGGTCCGGGCTACCGTCGGCCCCGGGGGCCGCGCCGGGCACAATGGCGTGCACACCCACGACGGGAGGCCGACGATGCCCGCACCCGGCGCACCACCCACGCCGACCGGTCCTGCCGGGGTCGCCGCGATGGCGATCACGAGCGCCAGCGCCGTCCCCCTGATCGCGCTGCAGCTGCCCGTGGTGGGGCTGCCGCTGCTGGCGGCCGGCCTCGGGCTGGCCCTGTGGGTCGACCGGACGCTCGCCCGCAGCCTGTCGGCGGTCGCCGTCGGGCTGCTGATCCTCGCCGCCACGTCGCTCGAGGCCGATCTCAGCGACCTCGGCATGGTGCGCTTCGCGCTCGTCCTCGGCGGCGCGGTCCTGCTGCCCACGCTGCTCGCCCGCCGGCTGGTGGCCCCCGACGCCATCCGCTTCCCGATCCGGGGACGGCGGTGGACGCCCACCCAGTGGTGGTACCTCGCCGCCGTCGTGGCGATCGCCTACCTGGTGCTGCCGTTCTACTTCGTCGGCTCCGGGGCGTACGCGAACTGGCCGGCGGTGGCCACCGGTGGCGTGATCGCCCGCCTCTTCGTCGGCGACAACGCCGTCGGCATCTGGGACGAGCTGTT
>Ga0102832_1002522_pt1 | contig 11031 bp, 14 predicted proteins | sample EBPBio282013_DNA_FD_88942 | JGI IMG/M metagenome (GOLD analysis project Ga0102832, IMG submission 88942) | Wastewater treatment Type I Accumulibacter community from EBPR Bioreactor in Madison, WI, USA - Reactor 2_5/28/2013_ DNA (Illumina Assembly) | ecosystem: Engineered > Bioreactor > EBPR >... | reverse complement strand
GGCCCGAGGTCGGCAGCAGCAGGCCGACCTTGAGGTTGGCGGGCGCGCCCTGGGCGAAGGCCTCACGCAGCGGCAGGGGCGCGCCGAGCAGGGCGGCGCCAGCGAACGCTGACTGCCCGAGGCGTCGGCGGGTGAAGGTCTTGCGGCCGGTCATTGCGGCTCCTCCCAGGGGTTTTTGCTGGCCGGGACTATAGAGGCTGACTGCTGCGCGTGCTAGGTCGGCCGGCATGATCCACAGCCTCGACGACCTCAATCGCGCGGCCGCCGGCGAGTTCGCGGCCGCCATCGGCGACACGTTCGAACTGGCGCCCTGGGTCGCCGAAGCCGCTGCAGCCAAGCGTCCCTTCGCCACGGTCGCCGCAGTGCACGACGCGATGATGGGCGCGGTGCGGGCCGCGCCGCGCGAGCGCCAGCTCGCCTTCGTCTGCGGCCATCCCGATCTCGCCGGAAAGGCCGCCCGGGCAGGCGATGTGACCGAAGATTCCCGGCGCGAGCAGGCAAGCGTCGGGCTCGACACGCTGTCCGAGGACGAATTTGCCCGCTTCCATCGCCTCAACGATGCCTACAAGGCGAAGTTCGGCTTCCCCTTCATCGTCTGCGTGCGCCGCCACACGCGCGATTCGATCCTCGCCCAGTTCGAGCGCCGGCTGCGCCATGACGCCGCCACTGAATTCGCGACGGCCCTGCAGGAAATATCCTTCATCACGCGGCTGCGGCTGGCAGCCAAGGTGACGGGCGAGGGCATGCCGCGGGTGAACGGTCGGCTGAGCACGCACGTGCTCGACACGCATGCGGGGCGGCCGGCCGTCGGGATCGCCGTCGAGCTCTACGAATTCGCCGGCGACCGCGCGCATCGCATCGCAACCGCCACGACCAACGCCGATGGCCGCACCGACCAGCCGCTAATCGGCGGCCGGCCGCTGCCGATCGGCCGCTACGAGCTGCGCTTCGCGGTGGGTGACCATTTCCGCAGCAGGGGCATCGAGCAGGGCGATCCGCCTTTTCTCGACATCGTGCCTTTACGCTTTTCCATTGCCGAGCCGGAGGGGCATTATCACGTGCCGCTGCTCTGCACGCCGTGGAGCTATTCGACCTATCGCGGAAGTTAAGAGACAACGGAGGAGAACCAATGACGAGCTATAGCGACGTATCCCTGATGATCGATGGCGCCTGGACCAAGGGTGCCAACGGCCGGACGATCCCGGTGATCAATCCGGCGACGGAAGAAGTGATCGGCCAGGTGGCCCATGCGGAGAAGGCCGATCTCGACCGCGCGCTCGAAGCGGCGGAGAGGGGCTTCCAGGAGTGGCGCAAGGTCTCGCCGTTCGATCGCTACAAGATCATGCGCAAGGCCGCCGAGCTGATGCGCCAGCGCGCCGACGAGATCGCGCCGATCATGACCATGGAGCAGGGCAAGCCGGTGATCGAGGCCAAGGGCGAGACTCTGCTCGCCGCCGACATCATCGAGTGGATGGCCGAGGAAGGTCGCCGCACCTATGGCCGCATCGTTCCGGCGCGCTTCGAGAATGTGTACCAGCTCGTGACGAAGGAGCCGGTCGGCCCGGTCGCCGCCTTTACACCGTGGAACTTCCCGATCAACCAGGTGGTACGCAAGGCCTCGGCCGCGCTGGCTACCGGCTGCTCGATCATCGTCAAGGGTCCGGAAGATACGCCCGGCTCGTGCGCCCAGCTCATCAAGGCCTTCGTCGATGCCGGCGTGCCGGCGGGCGTCATCCAGCTCGTCTACGGCGTGCCGTCGGAGATCAGCGAGTACCTGATCCCGCATCCGATCATCAAGAAGGTGACGTTCACCGGCTCGACGCCGGTCGGCAAGCAGCTCGCCGCTCTCGCCGGCGCGCACATGAAGCGCGTCACCATGGAGCTGGGCGGCCACGCCCCGGCGGTGGTGTTCGAGGACGCCGACCTCGAGCAGGCGGTGAACGTGCTGGGCGCCAACAAGTTCCGCAACGCCGGCCAGGTCTGCGTCGCGCCGACCCGCTTCCTCGTGCACGAGAAGGTCTACCCCGAGTTCGTCGAGCGCTTCACCGCCTTCACCAAGGCGATGAAGGTCGGCAACGGTCTCGAGGCCGACACCAAGATGGGCCCGCTGGTCGCCGAGCGCCGCCTGCACGCGATGGACAGCTTCGTGAGCGACGCCATCTCGAAGGGCGCCAAGATCCAGACCGGCGGCCAGCGCAAGGGCAACAAGGGCTACTTCTACGAGCCGACGGTGATGACCGACGTGCCGCTCGACGCCAAGATCATGAACGACGAGCCGTTCGGCCCGCTGGCGCCGATCACGCCGTTCAAGGACTTCGACAGCCTCGTGAAGGAAGCCAACCGCCTGCCGTGGGGCCTCGCTGCCTACGCCTACACGAGGAACACCAAGACCGCGGCGGCGATCGGCGCGGCCTTCGAGAGCGGCATGGTGTCGATCAACCACCACGGCCTCGCCCTGCCGGAAGTGCCGTTCGGCGGCGTCAAGGACTCGGGCTACGGCTCGGAGGGCGGCATCGAGGCGCTCGAGGGCTACCTCAACACCAAGTTCGTCAGCCAGATGAACATGTAGTCCCGCGCGACGACAGGAAGGGGCGGCACCGCAAGGCGCCGCCCCTTTTTGTTTCCTCCCCCTGCGGCAGCAGGGGGAGGTGTCACCGCGCAGCGGTGACGGAGGGGTCGGACCTCGGGTGGCGTAACGCGACAACGCCGGGTACCGTCTCTTAGGGCATGTTCCACCATGCTCGTGCGATGCGACGCAGGCCCACCGAGGCCGAACACTGGCTCTGGTACCGATTGCGCAACCGGCAGCTGGCTGGCTTCAAGTTCCGCCGCCAGCATCGCGTCGGACCCTATATCTGTGACTTCGCCTGCCTCGAGGCCAACCTCGTCGTCGAAGTCGACGGCAGCCAGCATGGCGACCAGGTCGACTACGACCGACGGCGCGATGCGTATCTGTTTGAAAGTGGCTTCCGCGTCCTGCGCTTCACGAACGTCGAGGCCCTGCACCAGACGGACGATGTCCTCGCGACTCTCCATGCGTTCCTGACGAAGCCATGACCCCTCCGTCACCGCTTGCGCGGTGACACCTCCCCGCGCTGTCGCGCAGGGAGGAAAGCCCGCTTCCTCCCCCTGCGTGAGCAGGGGGAGGTGTCCTCTGCCGCGAACCGGAACGCTGCCCCATCGGGCCCTCGCTTTTCGCCGCCGCCGTCCTAGAGTCCGGACAGCATGAAGGGGGAAACGCGATGAAGCGGCGGGATGTGCTGGCGGGGTTGGGCGGCGTGGCGCTGGCGGGCAATGCCCGCGCGCAAGGCAGCAACTGGCCCGAGCGGCTGGTCAAGATCGTGGTCGCGTTCGGGCCGGGCGGCTCGACCGACATCATCGCCCGCATCGTCGGCAAGCAGCTCGAGACCGTGACCGGCAAGCCGTTCGTGGTCGAGAACAAGCCGGGCGCCACCGGCATGGTCGGCACGACCCTGGTCAAGAACTCGCCGGCCGACGGCTACACGCTGCTGCTCGGCTCGACCTCGACGCTGGCCGCCAACCCCAGCCTGTACAAGACCATGACCTACGACCCGGCCGACTTCACGACGGTCGCGGTCAACGGCACCACCGGCAACTTCATGCTGGTGCGCAACGACGCGCCCTACAAGACGGTCAAGGAGTTCGTGGCCTACGCCAAGTCGCGGTCGCAGCCGATGTTCTCGGGCTACGGCAACGCCTCGACCCGCGTGCCGGCCGCGCTGTTCGAGGTCACCGCCGGCATCAAGTTCGAGGAGGTCGCCTACCGCGACGCCGTCGCCTCGATCCAGGACCTGCAGGCCGGCCGCGTCGACGTCGTGTTCCCCGACATGGTGGTGGGCGAGAGCTACGTGCGCTCCAACTACGTGCGCGCGCTGGCGGTCACCTCGCCGAAGCGGTCGCCGCAATATCCCGACGTCGAGGCGATCTCCGAGACCTACCCGGACTACGCCATGATCGCCTACTCGTGCTTCGCGGTGCGCAAGGAGACACCCGAGGACATCAAGCAGCGCATGAACCGCCTGCTGATGGACGCGCTGTACGAGCCGGCGGTGATGGAGAAGGTGAAGCAGCTCGGCATGACGCCCGAGCCGCAGAACATGACGATCGCCCAGTGCGAGGCGTTCGTCGCGCGCGAGCGCGAGATCTGGACCCGCGCCATCAAGCTGGCGAAGATCGAGCCGCAGTGAACGAGGAGACGACGATGGACGCCAACGCCAAGAAGACCACGCTGCGCATGATCCCCTACGGGATCTACGTGCTGACCGCCGACGACGGCAAGGGCAACATCGCCGCCGCGACCGTGAACTGGGTCACCCAGACCGCCTTCGCGCCGCCGCTGGTGGTGGTCGGCGTCAAGACCGACTCGGGCGCCTACCAGGTCATCAAGGCCGGCAAGACCTTCGCGCTCAACATGCTGGGCAAGGACCAGAAGCCGCTGGCCTTCACCTTCTTCCGCCCGGCCGACGTCAGCGACGGCAAGCTGAGCGGCCAGGCCTACCGCAAGGGCACGACCGGCGCGCCGATCCTGGTCGACGCCCCGGCCGCGGTGGAGTGCAAGGTCACGACCATCGTCGAGCAGGGCGACCACCACATCGTGGTCGGCGAGGTGATCGACGCCCACCTCAACAAGCCGCCGGCCGGCCGCCCCGACGCCGCGATCCTCGAGATGAAGGACCTCGGCGACAACGTGTTCTACGGCGGATGAGAAAGGGTCCCTCGCTGCGCTCGGGATGACACGGCAAGGACTGTCATCCCGAGCGCAGCGAGGGACCTTTCACGTCGCCCCGCCGCCGTTCACCGCGATCATCTGGCCGTTGATGTAGCCGCCGGCCTCCGACACCAGCAGGCGGGCCGCGGCGGCGACCTCGACCGGGGTGCCCATGCGGCCGAGCGGCACCCGCGCGATCGAGTCCTTGCGCGCCTGGGCCGAGGCGTTCTTCTCCTCGGCGTCGGGCGCGATCGGGCCGGGCGAGATCGCGTTCACGGTAGGGGCGGCGGGCGGTACGCCCGGTGCGGCGGGTGCCACGACGTCGGGCGCCGGTACGGAGACCGGTTCCACCACCGCGGCCTCTCCGGCGGCGACGGCGACCTCGCCGCGGGCCGGCCAAGCGGCGAACGTGTCGCGGGACTCGGACAACATCGTGGCGTATGTGCTGACCGGCTTCGTCGCCGTGGCCATGCTCGCGATCGGGCTCATGCTGTGGCGCTGGGAGAAGCAGCGCTCCAACCGGCAACCCTGACGACGGCCCGACCTCGTCGGACTCGCCCGTCCGACCCCCTGACCAGCGCAGGTCCGCTCAGCCGGTAGGTGGCTCATACCGGGCGACCGTGGCCACGCGACTGATCGCCTTGTCGAACGAGGCCACCACCCCGACGCCGGTGGACTCTGCGCAGGCGACGAGGTAGGCGTCCGCGAAGTCGAGTCGCTCCACCTCATACACCTCGACGGCGCGAAGGAGCAGCGCCGGGTCCACACACACGATGGATTCGAACCCCACCAGCGAACGCACTGCTTGCGCGACCTGGCCACGTGGGGCCCGGTAGAACGACTCCAACACATAGACCGTCTCCGCGGCGACCAGGTCGGTGAGGTACAGCTCGGCGCCCGAGGCAAGGAACACGGTGGCCCGATGCGCCATCTCGGGCGGCTCCCCCGTGAGGTGACGGACGATGACATTGGTGTCGATGAAGGCCCTCATGCCCGTGTCGTCGCGCGGGCTGCGTGGGTACGCCGCAGCACGTCGTCCCAGGCTGCATTGCGCCGGTCGGCCGGCACCTGGATGGAGCCCGCGAGGTCAAGGAAGTCCGGAACACGCGCCAGCGTGGCGCGCGAGCCCTCCACGCGGAAGATGATCTCGTCCCCGGGACGGATGCCGAGCGCGTCGCGTACGGACTTGGGGACCGTCACCTGACCCTTGGACGTAACTCGAGCGGCGACATCCATGGTCGCTCCTTACTTACTGGTCCTAGTAAGGAAACCCACGTTACCCGAGATCTGCCCCGAACCAGCCCCGCCGGGAAAAGCAGTGCGGCGGGGTCCGTGGACCCCGCCGCACTGCAGTGATGTGGTGCGCCATCAGGGACTCGAACCCCGAACCCAGTGATTAAGAGTCACTTGCTCTGCCAATTGAGCTAATGGCGCGCAACCAGGAAAACCTTACAGTACGGCGCTCGGACCGCGGAAATCGCCAGGTCAGGGACCAGACGCCCGTCCTGGTCCATGGCACGCCACCTCGGCGACGTCCGCGCCTGGGATCGTGCACGAACCGATATCGCTTTGGCGAGGGCTCTTCACCCCTCAACCCGCTGAGCTGCGTTGATGCCGCAGCGGAAAGAGCACTGGGCGGCATTGCGATATCGGTTCGTGCATGGTCGGCGTCGTGCGCCGTCGCCGACAGGCCTGGTCGACTGGGGCGTGCTCGACCGGCAGGCCACCAAGGCCAGCGACCCGGGACGCTCAGCCGCGCAGCGGCGCCAGGGCCCCCGACCAGGCCTCGACCTGGGCGAAGACATCGGCCAGCTCGCCGGCGCGGCGCTCCCCCGGGGTGAACTGGCCACCGCTGAAGTCCGTGAACAGCGACAGCGCCACAACGGCGCGGACGTCGGCCATCTGGGCGTTGGCCACGATCGTGCGCCAGTTCTCGACGGCCCGCACGCCACCGTCGGCGCCGTAGCCCACGAAGCCCACGGCCTTGTCGTTCCACTCGGCGTAGAGGAAGTCGAAGGCGTTCTTGAACGCGGCCGGGACACCGTGGTTGTACTCGGCGGTGACGAAGACGTAGCCGTCATACCCCGCGATCCGCTCCGACCAGGCCTGGGTGTGGCCGTTCGCATAGCGGCCCGCAGCCGCCGGGATCGGCTCGTCCAGCAGCGGCAGGCCGACCTCGGCCAGGTCGATCAGCTCGTACGTCGCACCCTCGCGCCCAGCGGCCTGCTGCATGACCCACTGGCCGACCTGGTCTCCCACTCGGCCCGGGCGGGTGCTCCCGACGATGACGGCGATCTTCATGACGACTCCTCCGTTTGGTTGAACTCTCAACTACTTGAGGCAACACCGGCGGCACCAGATCTGTTCCCGCGACGACTCCCCCGCCCGGCCCGCGAATCCGCGACCGGCTGCGCGGCCACCACCGCCGCGGCTAGCGTGAAAGCACCAGCACGCACGGCAGGAAGGGTGGCGAATGCGCGCGCTCGTGAAGACGAAGGCCGGACCGGGTCTGGAACTGCGCGACGTCCCGGAGCCCACCCCCGGCCCCGACGAGGTGAAGATCCGGGTGCTGCGCGCCGGCCTCTGCGGCACCGACCTGCACATCGAGTCCTGGGACGAGTGGGCCGCCGCCACACTGCGGCCGCCGCTGATCACCGGGCACGAGTTCTACGGCGAGATCACGCAGGTCGGCGAGGCGATCACGCACCTGCGGCCCGGCCAGCGCTGCTCCTGCGAGGGCCACATCGTCTGCGGCCATTGCCGCAACTGCCGCGCCGGCCGCCGGCACCTGTGCATCAACACCCAGGGCATCGGCGTCAACCGGGACGGCGCATTCGCGGACTACATCGTGATGCCGGCCAGCAACGTGTGGGTCCAGCCCGAGGAGATCGACCCTGAGCTGGGCGCGGTGTTCGACCCTCTCGGCAATGCCACCCACACGGCGCTGCAGTGGCCAATGGTCGGCGAGGACGTCCTGGTCACCGGGGCCGGCCCGATCGGGGTGATGGCCGCGGCGATCGCGCGGCACGCGGGGGCGCGGTACGTCGTGGTCACCGACGTCTCCGACTACCGACTCGCGCTGGCCAAGCGCGCGGGCGCCGACCTGGTCGTGAACACGGCGAAGGCAGGACTGCGGGACGCACAGCGGGAGCTCGGCATGCGCGAGGGCTTCGACATCGGACTGGAGATGTCCGGAGCCCCCGCCGCGGTCACCGACATGATCGACAACATGAATCACGGCGGCCGGATCGCGATGCTCGGGCTGCCCGCCGACCCCTACCCGATCTCCTGGGGCAAGGTCATCACCCACATGATCACGATCCGCGGGATTTACGGCCGCGAGATGTATGAGTCCTGGTATGCCATGAGCGCCATGCTGCAGACCTCCGCGGCGCTGCGCGACGCCGTACGGTCCACCATCACCCACCGCGTCAAGGCCGAGGACTGGCCGGACGCCCTCGCCGCCGCGCGCAGTGGGCGCTGCGGCAAGGTCGTCATGGACTGGTCCTGACCAGCAAAACCGCCGAGCGAGAGAGCGACGACGACCATGTATGCCGAGATGCGCGAGCGCCTGGCCACCACGCTGGCCGAGATCCAGGACGCGGGGCTGTACAAGCACGAGCGCCGACTGGCCGGGGCGCAGGCGGCCCGCATCGAGACCGTCACGTCCGATGGGGTGGGCCCCGACGGCACGGCGGCGGCGCTGAACTTCTGCGCCAACAACTACCTGGGGCTGGCCGACCACCCGGAGGTCGTGGCGGCGGCCAAGGCCAGCTACGACCAGTGGGGTTTCGGGATGGCGTCGGTGCGGTTCATCTGCGGCACGCAGCAGCTGCACAAGCGGCTGGAGGCGGCGATCAGCGAGTTCCTCGGCATGGCCGACACGATCCTGTTCTCCAGCTGCTTCGATGCCAATGGCGGCGTCTTCGAGGTGCTCTTCGACGAATCGGACGCGATCGTCTCCGACGAGCTCAACCATGCCTCGCTGATCGACGGCATCCGCCTGGCCAAGGCGGCTCGCTATCGGTACCGCAACCGTGACATGGCCGACCTGCGCGCCCAGCTGTCCGCCGCCCGTGACGCCGGCGCTCGGCAGATCTGCGTGGTCACCGACGGGGTCTTCTCGATGGACGGGTACTACGCCCCGCTGGCCGAGATCTGCGACCTCGCCGAGGAGTACGGCGCGCTCGTCCTCGTCGACGACTCCCACGCCGTCGGTTTCGTGGGGGCGCACGGCCGCGGCACGCACGAATACTGCGATGTCATGGGCCGCGTCGACATCATCACCGGCACGCTCGGCAAGGCCCTCGGCGGCGCGAGTGGCGGCTATGTCTCCGGCCCGCAGGAGGTCGTCGACCTGCTGCGGCAGCGCGCCCGGCCCTACCTCTTCAGCAACGCCGTCGCCCCCGCCGTGGCCGCCGGCTCGCTGAAGGCCATCGAGCTGGCCCGCGACTCCGACGCCCTGCGCGAGCGGCTCGACGCCAACAAGTCCCTCTTCCGGCAGCTCATGACGGATGCCGGTTTCGACCTGCTCCCCGGCGAACACGCGATCGTGCCGGTGATGTTCCCGGGCGAGGACGGTGCGCGCCGAGCCGGCCAGATCGCCGACGCCATGCTGGCCCGCGGGGTCTATGTGATCGCCTTCTCCTATCCGGTGGTGCCGAGGGGCAAGGCCCGGATCCGGGTGCAGCTGTCGGCCGGGCACACCACGGACGACGTACGGGCCGCCGTCGCGGCGTTCGTCGCCGCCCGCGACGAGGTGGGATAGCGGCAGGGCTCCCCGGGGGTTCGCTTACAGGTAGAGGCCGGCCTCGGCGTCGCGTTCCGGCGTCGAGACCGCGTGCACGTCGCGCTCGCGCAGCAGCACGTATTCCTTGCCGTCCAACTCCACCTCGGCACGCTCGCCGGGGTCGTAGAGGACCCGGTCGCCGAGCCGGATCTGCCGCACGTTCGCTCCCGTGGCCACCACATTGGCCCAGGCCAACCGCTTGCCGAGCTGCGCGGTCGCGGGGATGATCAGGCCCCCGCCGGTGTGCCGCTCCCCGGACTCGCCCTCGTCCGAGAGCAGCACCCGGTCGTGCAGCATCCGGATCGCCAGGCCGCCCTCGGCGCTGGCCCGGCGGCCGGGTTCGACGTCTTGCAGCGCGTCGACGGCCTCAGCCACGGACGCGGCGATAGATGCTCAACCCCACGATCGCGGCCACGACGACCACCACGGCGGCGACGCGGTCGAGGCGCACATCGCCATTGGGCGTCATGAAGGTGTCCTGGAGCTTGGCGACCGCGGCGTCCTTCTGGCGCTCGGCGATCACGCCCGGCTTGGCCCGGTAGGCGAGCTCGTCGATCGTGTTCGCCAGCCGCGTGCGGGTGGCCTCGATATCGGCCTCGATGTGACGCGGGCTGCGAGCATCCTGGCTCATCTGTTGTCCTCTCGTACGCGGCTCGTACGCGGCACCGGGCCGCAGACTCCTGCACTAACCTACCGTGCACCACTCGGCACCGCCTGTGAGCGGCCCGTTTCACCCCACAACCGGCCGTCGCGAACCCGCGGCCGGACCCAGATCGGAAGGAGCCCCCCATGGCCCGCCTCGAGACCGGCGACGTCGCCCCTGCCTGGACGCTGCCGAGCGACACCGGCACCCCCGTGAGCCTGTCCGACTACGCGGGCCGGCACCTGGTGATCTTCTGCTATCCGGCGGCGATGACCCCGGGCTGTACGACGGAGGCATGCGACTTCCGCGATTCGGCGCAGGCCTTGCAGGCGGCCGGGTACGCCGTGGTCGGCCTGTCCCCCGACAAGCCCGAGAAGCTCGCGAAATTCGTCGCCAAGGAGTCGCTGACCTATCCGCTGCTTTCCGATGTCGACAAGACCGTGCTCACCGCCTATGGCGCCTACGGCGAGAAGAAGCTCTACGGCAAGACGACCGTCGGGGTGATCCGCTCCACGGTGGTGGTCGGCCCGGACGGTCGGGTGGAGCTAGCCAAGTACAACGTCAAGGCCACCGGGCACGTCGCCGCCCTGCGCAAGGCGCTGGGCGTCTGAGGGCACCGGCAGATCCGGCCCGTACGCCGTACCGGGCGGGGACCCGACGCACCCCGCGCCGCCGTACACTGGCCGCTGCGCGGGAGTGGTGAAATTGGCAGACACGCAGGATTTAGGTTCCTGTGCCGAAAGGTGTGAGGGTTCGAGTCCCTTCTCCCGCACCCTATTTGAACTGCAACAACGGCCTTTCTGGTCTCCTGAGGCAACGCGTAGGCAACCAGGAGCAGCCGGTTGCTCAGGCCAGGTGTTGGCGCAGGTC
>Ga0102832_1002521_pt1 | contig 11044 bp, 8 predicted proteins | sample EBPBio282013_DNA_FD_88942 | JGI IMG/M metagenome (GOLD analysis project Ga0102832, IMG submission 88942) | Wastewater treatment Type I Accumulibacter community from EBPR Bioreactor in Madison, WI, USA - Reactor 2_5/28/2013_ DNA (Illumina Assembly) | ecosystem: Engineered > Bioreactor > EBPR >... | reverse complement strand
ACCCGGCGACGAGAAGTCGGTCCGCTCGATCTTGACGCAGGCTGCCCGCTGGGACCTGCCCGTGGTGGCCGCGCTGCCATGCCACCTGTCCTGGCTGAGCGTGCCCGCCCGGCTGGAGCGCCTGGTCGCGCTGGTCAACACGTACCAAGTACCGGTTGCGTTGATGCTCGAGCACGCCAAGGACCCGTTCGGGGTGCAGGCCGCGGTGCAGGGCCTGGTCGACTTCCTCGAGCAGGCGCAGGTCAAGGTCCTGGTGCTGCGCTGCGACCTGTCCGCGCTGGGCGCGGTCGCGTTCGGTGCCAGCGTTGGCGCCTTTGGCACCAGCACCAAGCTGCGGCACGTGTTCCCCCTGGTGGACAAGAAGCCCGACGACGACAAACGCTTCTTCGGCGCCAAGGTCGGCGCGTACGTGCCCGCCTCGATGTCCTATCGCACCCTGGAAAAGATCGGCGCCGCGGTCGCCGCTGACGTCGACCACCTCGAGCGGTGGACGTGCGGGTGCCGCCGCTGCGCCGGCGCGAGCCTGGACGAGATCGCCGACGACGTCACCGCCTACCAGCACTCGATGGCTGCCATCGCCGAGCTCGCCGAGGGCGTCCTGTCCGGACCCGACGCCACCACCCGGCGCCTGGCCTGGGTGGAGAAGTGTCGCCACGCCCAGATCCTCAACGAGGAGATCAAGAACGACCTGGGCATCCCCTGGCAGAACCCTGCCTACCTCGTGGGGTGGCACCGGGTCCGGCAGGCCCGCCCCGGCCACCTGAGCTGACCGCCGCCCGGCTCACCCGGCCGGTAGGCGGTCGTGCCGGACCGCGACGTCGAACAGCTGCTCCTGCAACAGTCTCAGGTGGTGGTTCACTGGGCGGTGCGCGCTGCGCCCGACCAGCGACCCGAGGACCTTAATCCGGGCGTGATGCGGACTGACCTCGGCGACGGTGTAGCCGCGGTAGTCGCACTCGAACACGTCCCAGTCGGCGCTGCCCGGCGGGGCGGGGAGGGCCACCGCGGCAGCTGCGTACCCGGCCAGCCACCCCATCGCGCCCAACGCCTGCCGCATCGGCTGGACCGCAACGAACGCCTCGACCGAGAGCACGGCCGGTCGCTCGGCGTCCCGACCCTCACGCAGCTGCCCGGCCAGCGCCGCCCGAGACAGCACCGGGCCCTGTCCACGCTCCAGGCGCCGCTCCAGCTCGGCCGATCTCCAGGTCACCACCGGAGCGACGATCCGGTCCAGCAGCCACACAAGCGGCAGTGTCACCGCGGCACCGAAAAGTTCGGCGCGCACCAGGTCCGCTCCCTCTTCGGGTGTCATCTCGGTCCAGTGCGAGAGCGCGCCCACCCCGGCCACGGCGGTGTGTACCCGTTCGGTGCTCACCACCGCGCGCACCGCCGAGCGTGCTTCGGTCGACGGGCTGGAACGCATGGCCCCATCCTGTCCCACCCGCGGCCAGCGGTCATCATCTGGTGGGTCCGACCCGTTTCCGGACTCACAGCTCACCGGCCGGCTCGAGCAGGACCCCGGCGGCTTCGTCAGCCCGGGACAGGTACACCCAGTCCAGCGGCGCCAAGCCGACCGCGTCCATCAGCGGCGCGGGCAGCGTCACCTGGCGGGCGCTGTTCAGCTGCCGCGGCCGCGTGGGGTCACGCACCGCCGCCGCCGAGTTCTCCTCGGCCGGGGACAGCAGCAGCACCAGGTCCGGTCCTGGCGAGGAAGCGACTCGCACAAATCCCTCGTCGCGCAGTCCCGCCGCGACCGCCAGCTTCTTCGGGATCGCCACTCGCCGAAGACCGCTGACCTGACGGGGAAACCGAATCGGCATACTGATAAGAATAACTGCTAAACCAATCACCAACAAGGAGGTCGCGACGTGGTCGCTGGCGCGGGGCAACAGGCCAGCCGGGGTCGAACGTCGACCGAGTTGGCGGTCGGCACCCTTGGCGAGTGAGGATGGGCGCCCAACGTGTCCCTCCCACCCGATCGGAGCGCCCCGTGCCGCTTGACCTGAAGGCCCTCAGCTCCACCGATGGCGAGCCGCTGATCGAACCGCGGGACATCTTCGCCTCGCTGGGCGGGCGGCCCTGGCCTCGGTTGCGGGTCGAGCAGGACCAGGTGCTCAAGGCGTGGTTCGCGCGGCGCACCGAACGGGACCTGGTGATCAAGCAGAACACCGGCGGCGGCAAGACTGTCGTGGGGCTGCTCGCCGCGCAGTCCAGCCTCAACGAGGGCGCTGGCCCGGCCGCGTACCTCGTCCCGGACACCTATCTGGTCAAGCAGGTTCTCGACGAGGCGGACCAGCTCGGTATCGCGGTGACCGACGACCCGCGCGACAACTCGTTCCGCGCCGGCGAGGCGATCCTGGTGTGCACCTTCGAGAAGGTCGTCAACGGCCGTAGCACGTTCGGCCTGGCCGGCAGCCCCTACGCCACCCGGATTGGCACCGTCGTGGTCGACGACGCGCACGCTGCCCTGATCGCCGCCCGCAAGCAGTTCACGATCACCGTCCCGGCCGGACACCCCGCGCACGATGCTGCCGTGTCGGTGTTCGGGCCGGAGCTGAAGCGGCAGAGCCCCAGGAACGGCAGGGCTCTGGTCGACGGTGACCGCTCCGCCCCTCTGCGGATCCCGTTCTGGTCCTGGACCGAGAAGCACGAACGCGTCACCTCTGCCATCGCGGCCAGCGCCGAGGACGACACCCAGCCCGGGGTGTTCTTCTCCTGGCCGCTGCTCGCCGACCACCTCCGTCTAGCAGTGGCGACCATCTCCCACCGCGGGCTGCAGCTGCGCACCCCCTGCCCGCCGATCGACAAGATCCCCGCGTTCCACCTGGCCAGGCGGCGGATCTACCTAACCGCGACCCTCGCCGACGACGGGATCCTGGTCACCGAGCTCGGCGCCGACGCCAAGTCGGTGCGCACCCCGATCACGCCGGAACGCGCCTCCGACCTCGGAGACCGGCTGATCCTCGCCCCCGGCGCACTGAACCCTCAGCTCATCGACGACACCGTGCGCGCCATGGCCCGGCAATTCTCGCGCGGCGACCGCGACGGCGACGGCCACCCCGAGGCCGACCCTGTCAACGTCGTCGTGCTCGTGCCCAGCGACCGCGCCGCCGAAGCCTGGCACGACCACGCCGACCGCACCCTGCACGTGAAGGACATGAAGCCGGTCATCGACCGCATGGTCGCCGGGCAACACCTCGGGGTGGTGGTCCTGGTCAACAAGTACGACGGGGTCGACTTGCCCGGCGACGCCTGCCGGCTGCTCGTCGTGGACGGGATACCGACCCCGCTGGACCCGGGCGAGCAGCGCGAAGCCGGGGCCCTGTTCGGCAGCGAGAGCCTGCGAATCCGCAAGGTACAGCGCCTCGAACAGGGCATGGGCAGAGGCATCCGCGACGCCGAGGACCACTGTGCCGTACTGCTCCTCGGCGACGAGCCGGCCCTCTCCCTCATCGACCCGGCCGAGCTTGACCTCTTCTCGCCCGCCACCCGGGCACAAATCGACTTCAGCCAGACCCTGGCCAGACAGATCGCCGGCGAAGGCCTCGGCCCGGTCCGAGAGGCCCTGTCCCTGTTCCTCGAGCGCGACCCGACGCTCAAGGCCGCGAGCAGCAAGGCCACCGCCGGCGTTGCCTACGACCCCGACGGACACGTCTCCGCCGTGGCCCAAGCCCGCCGCCAGGCATGGGACCACGCCGCCGCCGGAGACCCCGACCGCGCCGCCCGGACCCTCCGCTCCGCGCTCGACGGCCTCGACGACGTCGAGAAGGGCTGGCGCCTCGAGGAGGTTGCCAGCTACCAGCACGAGGTCGACCCGGCCGGCGCCCAAGCCACGACCAAGGCAGCCAAGCAGCTCAACCCCAACGTCCTGCTGCCGATCGCCACCATCGCCGCCAAACCAGTCCGAGGACGCCAGCAGCAGGCCCAGGCCGCAGCCGACTACCTCACCACCACCTACAGCGAGGGGGTCGCACTCCAGCTCGGAGTCAACCTTCTCCTGGACGACCTCGCGTTCGACTCCGGCGACGACAACGTGGAGGCGGCCGAGGCCGCGATGAAGCTGCTCGGGCTCCACCTCGGCCTGACCGCCACCCGACCCGAGAAGGAACAGTCGGCAGGACCCGACGGCTGCTGGGGACTCACACCTGACCGCAACGCCGTCATCGAGCTCAAGACAGGCACCACCCGCACCGACACCTCCATCATCAAGACCGAGGCCGACCAGCTGGCCGGCGCCGTCAGCTGGAACGCCGCCTCCGGCGGACCATCCCAGTGCACCCCGGTGCTCGTCGCCAAGGACGCCACCCTGCACCCCCAGGCCTCAACCCCACCTGGCACCCGCGTCATCACCACGCAGACCCTCGAACTCCTCAAGCAACACGTCCGCGCGTACGCGACACAGCTGGCCGAGCACGAACGATGGCAGCGAACCGACGCCGTCGCCGAAGCGCTAAGAGACCACGACCTGACCGCTGACCGCGTCATCCAGATCCACAGCGTCACCCCGAGCCGGCCCTAATCGAGCACGTCGCCCGACGCTAACGGCCGCAGGTGGGGTCAGATCCAGAACACGACACCGCGGATCGACCGCCGGGCGCAGTGCGCGGCGATGCGCCGGGACGCGGCATTGCGGGGCGAGACCATCCCGAAGGACGGGCCGGGGTGCGTGCGCGGGAGGTCTCGTAGCACGTCGCGCAGGTCGTGCCTTGGCCGCCCGGTCACGCTGTCCTTGCCCCGGTGCGCAAGGATCACGAACCAGGTGAGCCAGCCGGATCTCTCCCGGGCCACCCATCCCACGACCTGCCCGGCGCAGGTCGTGGAGTGCACCGGGACCACGACCGGTCGACGCCAGATGCTGCGGGCGAGTCCCTGCGGAGAGCGGAACGACGTCCCGAGGCGCCTCGCCCCGGCGGGGTCGCTCCGTAGCGCGTGGGCGATGAACGCCTCGGTCAGTGTCGACGTCACGCGCTCGACCCTAGCCACCTCACCCTCCACCACACGGCAACCGGGAAACCGGCCCGCCGGTCGCCAACCTCTGGCGCTCTGGAGTCTGGGACCGGCTGTGACGGTCGTTTGCTCTGCGGCTCTCGAGCAGCGCTGTCTCGCAACGGGCCACAGCGCGTCTAGGACGCGTGGCAACCTCGGGGGGAGTCCTTGCACTCGGGTACGGACCGTGCTGCGTTAGCTCGCGAAGGAGCCTCGTAAACGAGCGCGTCTGGCCGGTGGAGCTGACGGTTCAGGGCGCGAGTTCGGACTCGTCATCGGGGTCGAGGGCGCGGATCAGGTGGGTCACCCGCTGCTGGTCGGGCATCGGCCAGTACAGGTGTCGCGGGGCGAACAGGCAGTGCAGCGCACCGCATGCCGACAGCTCCTCCAGCAGGTCCGCCGGGCTGGCCAGGAGCAGCCCGAACGGTGCCAGTGCCTGTCGGGCGGCGAGGACCCCTTTGTCTCGGGTCAGGAAGACGTGCGCGTCGTGGGTCAGGGCGTACTCGACGAGCCCGCGGTCGTTGCCCGCCGGTACGGGCCGCAGCACCGCCTGCAGGGCGCCGGAGGCAAGCCGGGTCCTCGCGGGGGCGGCCGGCACCTCGGGGGCGGCGACGAGGGCGAGAGCGGACTCGAACTCCCGCCACGCCCCCATGCGCCGGGCCCGACGACGCACCGGCAACGGCTTGCGCCGGGAGTCGCCGACCACCGCCGGCGGGATGACGAAGCGGATGTCCCGCAGGACCCACAGGCTGATCAGCAGCTGCAGGGCCTCCAGCTCGGCCCCGTGCTCGGCGGGGACCCCGTCCGGCAGGGAGGCACCGGCCCACATTCGGGCGCCGTGCTCGAAGTAGTCGAGCAGCAGGTTGGTGTCCCAGGCCACCGTCAACGGGCCACGTCCGGAGCGCCCGAGGAAGAGTCCGGGACCCGTGTCGTAGCGGAAGTGCGGTCCCTCCGGGGACTCGGCCGGGCGGCCGACGTCGAGCCCGCAGCGGTGCAGTCGCGTGATCGAGGACTGGGCGAGGCGGACCCCGCGCTCCTCCTCCGGTCCGGCCAGCCACGTGACGGAGACCCGGCCGGTGTCCGCCGGGCCGCCGTGACGTCCGGTCATGTCGCGCGTGCGACGTCGTGGCCGCGGTCGGCGGGCGCCGGGTACCGCTGCAGACACCACCGCCGGGTGGCCAGCTCCACCGCGACCGCTCGTCGCTGGGCGTAGGTCCCACCACCGGTCGACAGCGCCTCCTCCAACACGGCGATGTCGGCCAGGAGCTCGGCCCGTTCGTAGTCGAAGGCCTCCCGGCACGGCCGGCCGCAGAACAGGGGCAGCCGCCCGGCCGCCGGCCGTTCGATCTTCCGTCGACAGTTCGGGTTCATGCACCGCTGCCGGGCCGGGGCAGGCAGCGCACGCGGGATCGCCTCTGCCACGGTGGCGACGGACGCCGCGCCCGCCGGTACGAGGGTGTTCAGACGTCGGCCCATGATGTTCGTGGTCGCCCTCTTCGTCGGGCTGGTCGGGCCCGTCCTGGTTGGTCCGCTCACCCTAGCCCCTTCCCGGGCGTGTCGGCACCCGTCCGAGATCCGACCTCGCGGCCGTAGCGGTCCGAACTTCTGCCGTGTCGACGCGACCTGCGACATCAGCATCCTACTGTCCCGCGCAGGCCACCCCGGCAGTTCACCGATCGCGACTCCGACCCTCAGATATGTGCGGCGGGGTCCTTGTCGCACCACCGACACGGGGGTAGCGTCCGGCATCAGGAACCGCCCCGAGACCTCCCCAAGACACGGGTGAGGGGCACCCGCAGCCACGGGCGCCCCTCGGGCCACGGCTCCCGATGAATCCTGCACGGAACGAAGGGGCCGCCGCCGTGGCCGAGTCTATTTCCCACCCGCTCCGCCGACCAGCACCCGTGGTGCCGATGCCGTCGACCCCCGCCGACTGGTCGTTCGACGCCGGGGCGGGGCCGTCCCCCTGGCCATGGACTCGGCCGCCGGACCCGACGGCCCTGCTGCGCGCCCGCCGACCCCGGACCAGGACCCGGGCCGGGCACGTCCCGGTCTGGGCGTACAGCACGACCACGGGCACCCACCTGCACCTGGAGTCCGGGCTCGAGCACGACCTGGTCCGCGAGCTGGACCGCCGGCCCGACGTCGCGTGGCTCGTCGCCCAACCGTGCCGCCTCCGGCTGCCGCTGAAGAGAAGCGGCCGACGGGTCCATCACGTCCCCGACCTGCTCAGCCTCACCACCACCGGGGAGGTCACGCTCTGGGACGCCCGACCCGCCGACCGCCAGGACGAGGCGTTCACCGCCGTCTCGCGCGCGACCGCGCGGGCCTGCGAGGAGGTCGGATGGCGCCACGAGGTCTTCGACGGCCTGCCACGGGTACGGCGGGTCAACCTCATCTGGCTGCACGCCTACCGCCGGCCCATGCCCTGGTACCCCGGAGCGTTCCGGGCCCTGGTCGGGCGCATCGGCGACACCGGCACCCTCGCCGACGCCCTGGACCTGGACGCCGGCGGCGGGCACGTGATCTCCGCGACCTGGCACTCGATCTGGTCCGGCGCCCTGGAGTGCGACCTGAACATGCCCTTCCGCCGCCATAGCCCGATCCGTGTGGCCCGGGACCTAGTGAGTCGGCCGTGAGGCGACACGTCGAGCTGTTCGTCGGGGCCCGCGTCCTCATGGGCTTCGGCCCCGCCGTCGTCGTCGAGGTCCGCCGGCACGAGGTGACCCTCAAGGACGCCGTCGGCCAGGACCACCTCGTGCGCTGGGACCGGCTCGCCGTGGCCGGCATCGGCGACCACGGCCTGGACGCCGTCCACGTCTCCCTGCAGCCCTGGTGGAGCGGCCTGGACCCGGCCACCAGGGCCGAGGCCGTCACCCGACTGGAGGTCGTGTTGGAGGTCCTCACCGGGTTCGCCGACGGGCACCCGCTGATGGCCCGCCCCGGGGAGCCCTTCGCCCCGTTCGGGGAGGGCTACGGGGTCAGCCTGACCCGGCGCATCGAGGCCATGGCCCGCCAGCTCACCGTCGAACGCCGCGCCGACCGCCAGGTCGTGCGACGCGTCCTGGCCGGGGAGCTGACCGGGGAGCCGGTATCCGCCAGCACCGTCCGGGTGTGGGTCAAGGCCTGGCAACGCGAAGGCCTGCGCGGCCTGGTCGACCGGCGCAGGACCAAGGGCAAGCAGGGCTTCGAGGCCATCGACCCCCGCCTGGTGGCAGTCGCCGACGAGGAGCTCGCGATCTTCGACGGCAACCACAGCGCCGTCAGCCTCGTCGAGATCGAACGGCGCATCCTGGTCCGCCTCAAACGCGAGGGCGTCACCGACATCGACCTGCCACAACGGATCACCCAGCAGTACCTCTCCGCCCGGTGGGCCGCGCTGGGGGCCACCCCGGCACAGCACAAGTCCACCACCCTCCGCCGCCAGTCCAGCCGCGCCAACTACCCGGCCGTGCACCCCGGCCACCTCGTCGTCGACGTCACCCGCGCCGACAACCTCGTCTGGGACGACGTCTACGAGCGGGTCTACTCCGTCGAGATCATCACCATCATCTCCGTGGCCACCCGCGTCGTCGTCGCCTGCCGGGTCGTCCCCCGCAGCGCGAACGCCCTCGAGGTCGGGCTCGCCCTCTTCGACGCCATCCGCCCCTTCTCCATGGTCGTCGAAGGCGAGAGCAGCATCGATGACTTCCGTTGGTGCGGCCTGCCTGCCAGCCTCGACTTCGGCGACAACCCGATCACCGCCCACGAGAGCCGGGTCCGCACCGACCGCACCGTGATCGGCCGACACGTCAAGCCAGGGCTAACCCCCGTCTCGCTGCGCGCCGACAACGGCAAGATCTTCCTCAGCACCCACCTGCGCGGCATCCTCGAGGACTGGGGCGTGGACCTCATGCCGTCCCGCGCCGGGCGCCCACTGGACAACACGGTGGTGGAGCGCTGGCACGACCGCCTGCAGGCCGCCTACCAGTCCTTCGGCAACGGCGCCGGCTTCAAGGGCCGTGCCGTGCGCGAACGAGGCCGCTTCGTCGGCTGGGTCGGGTTCGAACCCCTCGGGTCCTGGCGAGAGCTGCAACAGCACCTCCACCGCTTCATCGCCGTCGACTACCACCGCAACCGGCACGGCGGCCTGAAGATCCCCGGCCTCGAGGACGGCAACTTCACCCCCCTGGAACGCCACGACATGCTGATGGCCGCCACCGGCCGCGTCCTGGTCCCCCAGCACCCCGACCTGATCTTCCAGGTCCTGCCCGAGAAATGGCTCACCCCCGGTAACGGCGGCGTCACCTTCCGCGGCCTGACCTACGACGCCGACATCCTCGACGAGATCCGCGCCGCCGGCCCCGGCACCTACCGCACCAGGGACGGCAAGGTCCCGTTCCTGTACGACCCGCGCGACCGCACCCGGATCTGGCACCGCAGCACCCGCGACGACCGCATCCACGAGCTGACCTGGCGCGACTCCCACCTCGTCGACGCGCCCCTGACCGACGTCGTCGTCGACGCCGCCCGCGCCCTGGTCGCCGAGCGTGGCGGCAACGGCGTCGTGTCCCGCCGCAACGTCGCCCGCGAGATCGTCGCCGCCATCACCGAGCTCACGACCGCGCCCACCATGGAGGAGTGGCGCGCCAAGCTCATCCGCGCCCGGATGCGCCACGACCAGGCGTTGCTCGACCACGCCGAGACCGCCCAGGCGGGCGACCTCCTCGAGGACGCCCGCCGGCCCGGCACCCTCACCGCCGCCGTCCTCACCGATCCCGCGGACGACGCCCCCGCACCCGAGGCGCCCTGGCCCGACTACGACGAGGTGATCTGACGTGGACGCCCACGACTGGCACCAGCGGGCCACCACGGTCCCGACACCGTGGCCGGACCCTCTCGACCCCCAGTTCCTCGCCGGGCTACCCAAGGGGCGCCGGGCGGCGTACCTGCGCCGCGTTCGAGCCGCGCTGGAGGGTGCGCTGGTCGCCACCGAGGACACCGCCCGGGTCGCGGCCCACCTCGACGCGGTGGTGGCCACCAACCGGCTCCGCCCGCCCGGAGCGATGCAGATGGCCGCCCTCTCCGCCCCGTACACCACCGGCAAGTCCACCCTCGTCAAGCAGTGGGCCGCCGCCCTCTACCGGGACGCGGTCGGCGACCAGGCCGGCGAGGCTCGGCCCACATGGTCCCCCCGGCCGAATGTGACCGCTGACCTGATCCCGGTGGTGTACGTGACGCTGCGCGCGGCCAGCACCGTCAAGGACGTCAACGCCCAGCTGCTGCTCTTCCTCGGCTACCCACCCGAGGGCTTGGCCCGCACCACCACCACCCGGGTCCTGCACGCCCTGAAGATGCACGGAGTCCGCCTGATCATCGTCGACGACGCCCACATGCTCCGCGCCACCAACGCCCTGGGCCGGCAGGTCCTGGACTACGTCAAGTTCCTCAACACCGAGCTCGGAGAACAGCACGGCACCGTCGTCCTGGTCGGCGCCCACCTCGAGAGCACGACCATCCTCGACGACCCCCAGATCCGCGGCCGCCTCACCCTGGTCACCCTGGCCCCCTACGGCATCGAGACCACCGAGCAGCGCCGCACCTGGCAACGCTTCCTCAAGGCCGCCGAGAAGCGCGCCCTAACCTACCTGCCCGGCTGCGACCCGGGCCTGTTCTCCCGGGTCCTGCCCGAACCGACCTGGCATCGCACCCAGGGCTACGTCGGCGACACCACCACCCTGATCGCCCGCGCCGTCCTGAACGCAATCGACGACGGCCGCACCGACATCACCCCCGGCCACCTCACCCGCCTCGCCGACGCCAACCGCATCTCCCGGGCCCGGATCACCGTCCAGGACACCAACATCGTCATGCCCCGGGACGGGCTGCACCGCATCGCCGCCCTCGCCGGTCTCGACCCCGGCCAGGTGCGACAGCTGACCCTGGACCGGTACCCGCCCTCGCTGCGCGGGACCGGCGCCACCCGCCGCCACGGGTGGCGCCTGCCACCGGGAGTGGTCTGGACCTGCCCCGGATGCACCCGCACCACCGGGCACATGAACCTGCTCTGGCAGACCGC
>Ga0102832_1001613_pt2 | contig 11044 bp, 7 predicted proteins | sample EBPBio282013_DNA_FD_88942 | JGI IMG/M metagenome (GOLD analysis project Ga0102832, IMG submission 88942) | Wastewater treatment Type I Accumulibacter community from EBPR Bioreactor in Madison, WI, USA - Reactor 2_5/28/2013_ DNA (Illumina Assembly) | ecosystem: Engineered > Bioreactor > EBPR >... | reverse complement strand
GAGTCACTGGAGTCAGAAGGATATTAAGAATCTGATGAGTACATCAATCTCACTTTTTTAATTGCAACGAGGATAATTATTCAATCAAGAATTAATTTCTGCATAAATAAGCAATGAGGATCAAATAAAAAATTGATGATCATCGATCATTGCCGAAAAAACTTTAGGAAAGACCAAATACCATAAATTAACTTGGAAAGGGACTAGATTCGATTGGGTTAAAGGGAATTTTAAAATCCCTTCTAATTTATCTATTTTTATCTATTTTATTCTGATTACGAGATACTCTATAACTGTTTATAATAAAAATTTGTTTCCTTCTTTTTAAAAAAATTATAAATCTTTACTACATGAAATTATAATTAGACTTAATAAACAATCAAACAGCCTTGGTTGAAAAATATTTACAGAAAACCAATGACAAAATTGCCATCAATTTAATCAAAATGTTCAAACTTGGGCCACTTGTATCCTTCAATGGATCTCCGACTGTGTCTCCAATGACAGCTGCCTTGTGAATTTAAGATCCTTTTTTAACGGTTTATCCATTTTCCATCATCATTCCTGCTTAAATATACTTCTTTGCATTGTCCCAAGCCCCTCCTGTATTAGATGCTGAAATAGCCATTTGGACCCCACTGACGATGGCTCCTGGCAAGAACCCAAGTAAAGCTTTAGGACCAAAAAGGAATCCGAGTAAGAATGGAGTTACAGTAACCTAAATAAATTAAAAAAAATACGAGAAGTCCAGGCATAATCATTTCTTTTAATGAAGATTGAGTACTGATTTTTATACATTCTCCGTAATCAGGGATAGCAGTTCCGTTAAGAATACCTGGGCTTGTTCTAATCTGTCTTCGAACTTATTCGATCATACCTAAAGCAGCTAGACCAACTGATTTCATGGTTAAAGCAGAAAAAGCGTAAGGTAACATGGCACCGAAAAGAAGACATGTGAAAATCATTGGATCATCAAAAGACATTTCGCCTTGTTTCAAAGAACCGAAACTGTAGCAAGAATGTAAAAAGGCGCCATATAATGAAAATCCAACTAAAGTGGCAGAGCCGATAGCAAAACCTTTTCCGATAGCAGCTGTAGTATTTCCTGCGGAATCGAGAACATCAGTTCTTTCCCTTACGGATTTGTCTAATTAGGCCATTTCAGCAATACCTCCAGCATTATCTGAAATAGGTCCATAACCATCGATTGCTAAACAAATGGGTAGATTTGATAACATACCTAAGGCTCCTAAAGCAACACCATAGTAGCCGAGAGTTGAATGAGCATAGTAACAAAGTAAGCATAAAACAATAACTGGGATGATTGTTGAAAGATAACCCAAAGCCAATCCATAAATGATGTTTGTTGCAGCACCTGTTCGGCAAGAATCAGCCAATTATTTGACTGGTTTGTATGAATAACTTGTCATGATTTCAGTTACATAACCGATGATTAATCCTGCAACTAAACCGAAAATAATGCATGAAAAAACGTCAAACGTTGTTTTATTGAATTTGTTTCCTGTATTGTCAATGAAAATAAAATCTCCGAAAGCAAAGGCAGCAATTATCCAAATCAAAGGAATGAGTAAAACTGTTGAATAAATCAATTGTTTCTTTAATTGACCTTCGACTTCAATGTTTTGAGTAATTTATTATCCTTCTGTGATTAATGAACTGACAACTATTGAAGCAATAATACCGATTGCTGGAATCAATAAAACGAACAAAAATGTTTAAAAGTGAGCAACACCTTCAGAATCGACGATTGAGTTTCCTCCAATTACTAAAGCTGCACAAGTTGCTTAAGCGAATGATCCGAATAAATCAGCACTCATACCAGCGACATCACCGACATTGTCTCCAACATTATCGGCAATAGTGGCGGGATTTCTAGGTGAATCTTCTGGTAATCCAGCTTCAATTTTACCAACCAAATCTGAACCGAGATCTGCAGCTTTGGTGAAAATACCACCTCCGACTCTGGCGAACATGGCGATTGTTGATCCACCAAGACCGTAGCCAGCAACAGCTTCAAAGAGATCATAATAATAATTTTTTTCTTCTGAGCTATTTTCGATTTCCATCATGTTTTTGTAAACATAGATTATAATCAACAAAACAATCATTGAAACAGAAACCAATGTAAAACCCATGGCACAACCTGCTCTGAATGCTGTCTTAAATGCTGATCCCAATGAATTTTTTGCTGCTAATGTTGTCCTGTAATTTGAAAAGGTTGCGATTTGCATTCCGAAAGCACCACAGAACATACTTGTTACAGCTCCTGTCAAAAAGGCAACTGTCGTAAACCACTTATCCATGTTGTCAACACATACATAGACGATTCCAGCCATTATGATAATGAAGATGGAACATATTTTATATTCAGCAGAGATAAAGGCTGAAGCGCCCTGACGAATGATAGCACCGATTTCTACAACTCCGGGATGTTCAGTCTTGAGCAATCTTTCTTCGTCAATTTTATTGATATCTTCGACTTCCATTTTGTTAAGGACACTGTAGTTGTACCAAGACCAAGCAAGGCCTACAACACCTGCTGCTACGATGAAGAAAATGATCATGAATGCCATCTTCTGGTTTTGTTAATAAATAAAGATTAAATTATATTTTAAGGATTTTTGTTATCAACAAACACTAGAAATTATAAAAAGAAAACTTTAACGAATCAAGAACTTTGAAAGATACTTTACAAAAAATGGTAGAAGGGCCTTTAAAGATTTGTTATGGGTTGGATTCAACAATAAATAACATTTATTCGATTGTGTTTTTTATTTGCTTACTTCTTAAAAACTTTAATTTACGACTTTAATTAAATTGGAATAAGTTAATTTATCATATTAAATTTAATTCAACTAGCTATTAAGGATTTATAATAATGGGGTTTTTTATCTATTTTTCTGAAACTTAGAACTGCTAGAATTTTTTAACTTTGCTGAAATCAATAATTTTTTAGTATTTAATCTATTTTTACATGGAAAACAAGTTTAAACTCATTCTCGCAGTCTGTTTTCCTGTTTAACTTATAATATTACTAAAATATTTTTATTCAGCGGAAAAGTCACAATATCAGATAAAACTTTAAAATACTTTTTTGACCTGCTTTCTTTACAAAAAGCCTTAACAAAGCTCGAATCAAAGAAATTTTTATCTTTAAAATAATCCTAACTGAAATTATAGTCAATCATATATTCAGATTGAATCAAGATTGTTTTCCCTAATAATCTCCCTTTAATTGATCAAACTTAGAGTTAAATAGATGAAAATGTATCAGGTAAGTTAAAAATAAAGAGAAAAGATGGAATAAAAAAGTAGGTTTAAAGATATGAAAGCATTTGTAAATTATAATTATTGGGTAGTTTAATGAATTTTTTCGAAGGTAAACGATATTCAAGAAGTTCCAAGTTAATATGGTAAGGTAGCGACAACTCCAACGAAGACGAGTAATTTTACAAGTCCAATTAAAGCAATAATAACTACGACTGGTTAAGTGAACTCTATGCATCGAGGGATAAGATGTTGCAATTTATCGAAGACTTGGGGCCTTACAAATAAACGTAGTTAAGAGAAGATGTCATGACTCATTGCTAAACAAACGTAAAAAACTAAAAGAATTACGACATGTACATCAGTTCAGATATGATATCCAAAATCGTCAACATTCGAATTTAAAAGTAAATTTTCCATCATTTAGAATGATCAAAAACAAAAGAATAAAAAAGAATTGGAGTTAAGAGGATGTCAAAATACTTATTTGGCTCATTTCCAAGTATGCTGATATCAACCAATATCAAGATGTTGAAAGAGACTTTGTAACATATTTTTTTATTTTCTTAGGCCAACGAGGATTGGGAATTTATTTCAACTTTGATTCCTGGAGTAACCCCTGAATCGTGTATGTTCAAATGGTTGAGTCTCAAAAAAGTCAATTTGGCAACTAATAATTGGAGTGAATAATAATCGATTCTGTTGGGAAATATTGTCCGATAACAGTCCAAATAATCGAAGAAAAATATTGAAGTTAAAGATTGGAAAGCTGTATCTCAGAAACTTTATAAATTAAACCCTACTGAAGATAAAATATTTAGGAATGCCAAACAATGTAGATAACACTGGAACTGTTATCTCAATCCGAATCTGAAAAAAGGCCCTTGGAAAGCTGAATAAGACATCAAATTACTGAAAAGAATTCAATAAAATAAAGGTTCCAAAAAATGGTCATAAATAGTAAAAGATTTTGATGGTAGAACTGAAAATGCCCTAAAAAATAGATACACCCTTATAATCGACAAGCAAAAGAAACATAACAAAGGCAAATCCGAGTTAGAGTTGATTGAAGATTACCTTCAAAAATGTTATGTTGAACAATTCACTACAATTATAAGAGCTGAATCCAGTGATTCTATGGAATAAAAAAGTGCTTTTTCTTTCGATGATATTAACACTCATAGAAAAATGGATGAAGAATTCAAACTTTTTGATACGAAAAAAGAATAAGAAAAAGCAGTCGAAGATCCATAAAAAGTTTTTAATACAGACTTTACTATAAATGAACCGGTAACTACTCCAGTAAAGATTGAAAAGTTCAAGTTCGAGAACTTTTCATCCATTTCAAAGGAAGGGTTTTTGAAATTGATTCAACCAGGAGTAATAAATCCAGACGGTTCTTTTAGTAAGATTAAAGACAAATTACTTCTGAGAAGAGTCCAGTCAATGACATGAAATTTATTTATGAAGGAGCAAGAAGTTGTTCAGTAAGAGTTATTTTATTTTAATTTATTCTCTATTTCATTTTTGAGCAATAAAATTCATTTATTTTAAATTTAGCTTTTTTATGATAAAAATCGAATAAATACTTTATGATAGAAGAGGTTTCTTCTAAAAATTTAAGTCCCTAATAAGGATAAAATTACTTGTATAACTTGTATAGATTTTCGTAGATTGCTAACAATGTTCTTGATGATACTGAAAAAAATCTTAATAATTTATTAGAGACATTCAATAATGTGAACCCTCTGAAGGTATAAAACATTGACATTAAAACAAACAAATAGAATTAAATATTTAGGAATAATTCTTGCTAAGATCAAAATTAATCGACACAGGATATAAGTAGAATTGACAATAATCTATCTAATGAGCCAGAAAGTCCTAAATATAGTATTCTTCAAAAGAGAAAATAAAATTTGATGTAAAAATTGCGTGAGGTTGATCGATAATTGATTAAATGCAAGTTTTAGCCAATAACGAACAGAATTTCTTAGAGAAACTTTGCCAAAAAATAAGTCCAATTAAATATCTCTGATTCAAAACTCTCAAAACTTAATCCCATAAAAGCTTCTATGAAACTTACAAACATAAAAAATGACTTTGATAGAATAGAATAAATGAATAAGAAAAAAATCAAACAACATGAAGAGCTGATAAGACGAATGCAAATCAGACAGGAAGAGGAAATTAAAAAAATACAGTAAATTTAACAAAGGAGAAACAAAAACAATCTCAATCTCCAAAAGTCCATTACGGAAAACAAAGAAAATATCCAAGCTCTTCAACTTCCCATGATTCAGAAGATTTCTTCATGAATATTTTCTCAAAATCAAAATTAATTTTTTAATACTCTAAATGTTTTTACTTTATATAAATCGAGTATCTGAATGCATTAATAAATATGATTGAATTGACATTTAAGATATGAAATGGATAAGTGATTGACTTTAAGTTAGGGATAAATCAAGATTATGATTATTTCATTGAGTAGTGTCTTTGTGAAGGTTAAGAATCTCAGTGGCGAGGGCTTCGTTTTCAATTTTGTATCTTCTCATGACTTCTCTGAGTCTTCTGTCGAATTCTTCCAAGTTGCTTTCCATATCGGCTTCTTCAATTTCGATTTTTTTGAGAAGTTTCTTCATTGTTTATTCTATCTTATAAATACCGTTTACTTTCAGCTCTTGTGATGTAAACTTTTTCAGCAGCTTCGTCTCTTTCTTTCCAGTTATCAGCGAACAAAGCAACTTGCTTTTGTTGAAGCTTGATTATCTTTCCAAAGGATGCAATCTTTCTTAATGAAATCATCTTATTATTATGATCTGTGGTAACTCGATCTTAAATTATAAAAATCAAACTTTCGCATTTATTGTTTGTTTTACATTAAACTTTAAAATTTTAATATCATTCGAACAATAACTTTGAAAAAATAAGTAAAAGTTAAAAGTAAAAGTCTCTACCATAATAAAAAGACTGATTTGTTAATTTGGACATAGTCGTGTTTTTTAATGAAATGTTTACAAAAGAATAAAATTTTAATAAGTCTACTCTCTTTGTCTAACTCTATGAACTTTAGCCTTTTTAATTAATTTAGTTCTTCAGTCATATGATTATTTGATATTTTCGTCTTGTATATCAAGTTTAAATGCAGCATTAACCATTTTTGCATATATTTTACTTTTAACTTTTTAGTTTTTACATTTAACTTTTTACTTTTGGACAATTTTAATTTCTTTTATTAAAAATTGTACAGGTCTAATTTTAGCTAATAAATAAAAGACAAATCATTGAGTCTTTAAAAAAAAGCTGGTGTATAAAGAAAATTTAATAACAAAACATTCAGAGAGGTCGCGTAGCTCAGTTGGTTAGAGCGTTGTGCTAATAACGCAACGGTCGAGGGTTCGATCCCCCCCGTGACCACTTTTTTGATTAATTAACAATCAATTACTACCCCTAAGTAAAGAATAAATATTTTCATCATATTTTTACATTTATCTGATTTTATCAATTAATTCACTCTAAAATTCAGGTATTTTTAATCAGAAAATTTAAAAAGTGAAAATATAGAAGCTAAAATACAAACATTAAAGATAAATCAGTCAACTTCTTCCATCTTGTTGGAAGTAGCTTCACCGGCACCTGGGGCTTCCTTTTCTAAGGTGGGGAGTTCTTCTTCGATTTTGTCGTCATCGATTGACAAACCGAGTTTGATCATTCTGTGAATTCTGCTGGCGAATGAAGATGGTTCGTCCAATGAGAATCCTGAGGCCAACAAGGCAGTGTCGAAAAGTAACCAGATAAGGTCCTTGACAGTCTTGTCGCTTCTATCAGCATCGGATTTCTTTTTCAATTCAACAACGATTGGGTGTTCAGGATTAATTTACATAGTCTTCTTTGAAACCATATAGTTAGACATGGATGAATCTCTGAAATAAAATAAAAAATTACCTTAAAGCTTGAGCTTTCATGATTCTTTCCATGTTGGCTGACCATCCGTATTCGGAGGTAACCAAGGCACATGGAGATTCGTTAAGTCTTTGAGAAACTTGAACTTTTTCGATCTTATCACCGAGGACTTCCTTGCAAAGGTTGCAAAGTCCTTCGAATGAAGCTTTTTGTTCTTCGAGTTTCTTCTTTTCTTCTTCAGTTTGGTTAAGTTCGAGTCCTTCTTTTGAGGTGTTTCTAAGTTTGTGACCATCGAAGTCTTTGAGTTGTTGGAGGACATATTCATCAATTGGGTCAACCATATAGATGACTTCATAATCTCTTTTTCTCAAAGTTTCAACGAATGGAGAGGCAGCACAGGCAGCCTTTGATTCACCAGTAATGATGTAAATATCTTTTTGACCTTCTTTCATTCTGGCGACGTATTCTTTCAAGCTGATCATTTCTTCACCACTCTTAGAAGTGTGATATCTCAAGAATTCAGCCAACTTTTGTCTGTTGTTAGAATCTTCGTGGATACCCAACTTAAGGTTTTTGCCGAATTGTTCGTAGAATTTCTTGTAATCTTCAGCATTTTCACAAATTTCTTGGAAGAGTTCCAAACATTTTTTAGTAATGTTCTTTCTGATGACTTTCAAGATTTTGTTGTGTTGCAAATACTCTCTTGAGATGTTCAATGGCAAATCTTCAGAATCGACGACACCTCTGATGAATCCCAAATATTCAGGAATTAATTCTTCACAGTCATCCATGATGAAGACTCTTCTGACGTAAAGTTTAATGTTATTTTTCTTCTTTTTAGTTTCGAACATATCGAATGGAGCTCTTTTTGGAACAAAAATGATTGATTTGAATTCCAAACCTCCTTCAACTGAGAATTGCTTGACGGCCAAATGGTCTTCCCAATCGTTAGTAAGACTTTTGTAGAAGTTAGAATAATCTTCTTTAGAGACGTCTTCAGCTTTTCTCATCCAAATTGGCTTGGTTTTGTTAAGTTCTTCGAGTTCAGTTGAAACTTCTTTTATTTTCTTTTTCTTCTTGTCTTTCTTTTCATCTTCTTTGATTTCAACATCATCCTTCTTTTCTTATTCTTCTTCATCATCTGAAATTTATTTTTCAGTGGTCTTCTCAACTTGGAGATAAATTGGGAATCCAATGAATTCGGAGTGTTTTTTAACCAAATCTTTCAATTTTCTTTCTTCAAGGAATTCAACGTTGTCAGATTTGATGTTAAGGATAATTTTAGATCCTCTTCCCAAAGCTGGTCCATCATCTTCACAAATGGAGAAAGTTCCACCTGCAGTGGATTCCCATCTGTGTTGCTTTTCTTATTCTGGAGATTTAGAAATGACGGTAACTTTATCGGCAACGAGGAAAGCTGAATAGAAACCGACACCGAATTGACCGATCATGGAAATATCAGCACCTTGAGAGAGGGCTTCCATGAAGGCTTTAGTACCAGACTTGGCGATAGTACCGAGGTTAGTGATAAGTTATTGCTTGGTCATACCAATACCAGTGTCTCTAAGAGTAAGGGTGTTGGTAGCTTTATCAGGAATGATTTCGATTTTGAAGTTTGGTTCATCCTTGGTGATGTCTGGATCGGTGAGGGATTTATATCTGACTTTATCGAGAGCATCAGATGCGTTAGAAATGAGTTCTCTGAGGAAGATTTCTTTGTTGGTGTAGAAAGTGTTAATGATGAGACCCATCAATTGTTGGATATCAGCATTGAAGGCGAAGTGTTCAGCGTTTTCTTGAGTTTGTTCAGCCATATTTTAAAAGATATTTATATTAATGAAAGTATAAGTTGAAATTGGTAAATATACTCAATTTTATTCTAGAAATTTCGAACTCTTTAGTTTATACTTACCTTAATAAAATATACATTTTGTTCATTAACTAAATAACTAGTGCCTGCTAAAGGTAGGCTTTCAAAAGGACATTACTAAGCGCTAAAAATAATATTTTTTATTGGGGAAATTGATGAATGAATTCAAATACTTTTTATTATGTATTAGACTATTTTGCCTTAGACAATTTGATTTAACTCCTATTTATTTACAATAAATACAATAAATACACAATTGTAACTTTTATTAATATCAAAAGATCGATTTTCATAACCTGTCAATCTTTCAAGTTTTTTAGAAATCCTTAGGAGATTGTTTAGTGGCAATCATTCAAAATGTAACTTATTAATTAGTATTCATTTTAAATTAAAAACATTCAATTATTTGTTCAAATGAACATATTTTAGCGGATATTAACTTTAAAAATTAATTCATCTTTAAATCAAAGCTAATATCTTCAATTAAAAATAAAGAGCATTTTAATAATATTATAAACCAGGTTTATTAACAAAAAATATCACACAAAATGGAACTGTCTACTTGTTATCAGTCATCTCCCAATATCGCTCTTATCAAATATTGGGGGAAATACGATTAAAATTATATCCTTCCCATCAATGACTCCATCGGATTAACTTTAGATCCTCAAGATTTCCATACCAAAACTACGATCACATTCTCTCAAAAATACGATCATGATACCCTCATTCTTAACGATAAAGTTCATCCTAAAAGTGAAAGATTGTAAACTGTCTTTAAAGTTATTCGCTAAAAAGCCCATAAAAAGTATTCTTAAATCTCTGAATAAGAATGGAGTAAATATCATTTTTATGTGTAATCTGTTAACTCTTTCCCAACAGCTTCAGGAATGGCTTCATCAGCTTCAGGTTTGGCTTGTTTAGCTACAGCTTTGAATGGTCTATTCGGTAACATTCTCGATGAAAAGTAACTCTCTTAATTGGCCAGATTTGGATCCGGAAGTGCCTCTAGATCAGTGTTCGGAGGATTAGTAAGATGGAGAGGTGTACCAAGGGAATTGATCGAGACCAAGTAAAAAGTCAATGAAGAACGATTAAAAGAGCTAAGTAAGGAATGCATATCATTTTCAATTCGAGACTAAAAATAACTTTCTTTCATAAAGATAATTTGTCTTTTAGCAACCAACAAATAAAAGTAAACTTCGTCAACCAAAGGAATGAAACTTTCAGTTTAAACGAGTGAACTCATCCAGTATCGTAATCAAATTACATCAAAAAGGATCTCTTAAATTGAGAAAGATCTTGATTTAATTAAGGAAGCTCGTCAGTAAAATAATAAGGAAAAATAATATCAAGCCTTCAATAATCTTTGCTAAATAATCATTAAAGTAATTTTTAATTTATTTGCAGGACAGCAATCAGTTCCATGCCATCTGCCTGGATACTTACCCTCCAATTTTTTATCTTAATTAGTTCAGTAAACAAGTAATCGAAGTGGTTGATCATTACATCAATAAATCAAGTCCTCTGAAGATTGCTTACACTTTTGATGCTGGACCTCATGCATTCCTCTTTGTTCATGAAGACAATGTAACTTAAATTCTGAATTATCTTCAAAAAAGTTTCAATATTGAAGACCATCAACTCAATGACAATGCAAGAAACATTAAAAAAAATCAAAAATAAACCAATACTAACTTCAATATTAATGAATATCCAAAGGAAACAATTAAGCCTTATGCTTTATGGAGCACTAACGTTGGTCCAGGAAGTAAGCCTTATGAATTACCTTGAAAAATAAAAATTGATTGTGATCAAATTATTTCTAAACTTATCAATTTAAAAGGAGTTTCTATCTTATTTATATCCTTGAAATATGAAACCAAAAAACTGTATTTCATTAAAAAAAATATTTCATTAACCAAAATATTTCGAATTCAACATTTAAAATATTTTAGTTTATTTTGGTTTAGTTAATTT